>Ga0126309_10000445_pt1 | contig 13800 bp, 13 predicted proteins | sample Plot56_FD_92541 | JGI IMG/M metagenome (GOLD analysis project Ga0126309, IMG submission 92541) | Serpentine soil microbial communities from UC McLaughlin Reserve, CA, USA - Plot56 | ecosystem: Environmental > Terrestrial > Soil > Grasslands | place: USA: UC McLaughlin Reserve, Lake County...
ACGGTGGTGGTATGGCTCGGGATCATGGCTTCTCCAGACAAGGACGTTCGGGGACCGTCCAAGGGTACGGGTCCCGCCTTCCGGAACGTTAAGCGAGGCGCATTCCTCTACGCTGGGAGCGCTGCCATCCTGGCGGCCCAAGGCCGGCTGGAAGTCTCGAAACCTGAGCTTCTGCAAGCCGACCAGGTCCGTGCAATCGAGGCGCCGGCAGGCCGGTGGGACCCCTCCGCAGGAGCCCTTGCGCCTCCCGTCCCCCTCGCGTAGAGTCCGCCCATCATGGCCTCGATAGACGGTCTGGACCTGCTTCGCGCGCAGTTGAGGGTGGCCCTGGGCGCACTGCCCATGTCTCCTCATAGCATCGAGGACGCGCTGGGGATCGGCCATGGGACGTTGCCGCGGCTCCTCGACGGCCGCATGGAGCTGAAGCTGCGCCACCTGCTGGAGCTCTGCCGGCTTCTCAAGATCCACCCCCGCGAGGTTATCGAGCGCGGACTCCCCAACTGGAAGGCGGAGCACCGGCTCGACGACTGGATGCCTCCTGATCGCCGCAAGGCTGCCCAGCCCGTGGCTCTCTCGGACGAGGTCCTGGAAGCGATCCGCACCGTGGTTCGCGAGGAAATCTCCCGCGCAGGCGTTACACCGGGCGCGGAGCGGCAAACGATGCGGCGGAACCGCTGACGGCCCGAGATAGCGGCTCCACGCGCGAGATAGCCGCTACAAACCGCGGATAACGGCTAACGGCCCGCGGTTAAGCCTTAAAAATCGCGCGGTGGCCTTGAAACCCCGGTGTCGGCCTTAAAAATCGGGGGTAAGCCTTAAACATCGGGTGTAAGCCCTAAAAGTCGCGCGTTGGCCTTAAAAGTCGGAGATAACCACTAACCGCCGCGTGTAGCCGTTAAAAACGCGGTGCCGCCGTTAGAGACCGCCGGTAGTCCTTAGAATCCCGGTGCAGCGGCTACACAGCCGGCGCAGGCGCTACGCGCCGGAGATTTCCGTAAGAAACGGCGCTCCTGTCAAGGGGCCGTTTCACGGGATCACCGGACTCCACCGCTGGGCCCCAACTGATCGCGGAACGCCCGCAGCAGCTCCGACCGGGGCTCTCGAAGAAGCGCCGCGAGCGGCCCGGCCTCCTCGATCTCCCCGGCTTGCAGCACCACCGCCGCACGGCAGAGCGGCGTAGCCTCTAAAGGATCGTGGCTCACCAGGAGCACCGTGAAGCCGCGCTCCTCGGCCAGGCGGTGGACCTCCTCGATCAGCCGCGCCTTGACCACCAGGTCGAGTCCGGAGAAAGGCTCGTCCAGCAGCAGCAGGCGCGGCTCCAGGGCGAGCGCCCGTGCCAGGGCCACGCGCTGCTGCTGGCCGCCGGAGAGGGTCTCCGGCCGCCGGTCCGCCAGATCCTCGATCGAGCAGAGCGCGAGCGCCTGGCGCGCCCGATCGATCCGTTCGATGCGCGGCAGGCGCGCTCCCGAGAGGCCGAGGAGCACGTTGTCCAGGACCGACAGGTTGGGCCAGAGAGCGAGATCCTGGAAGACCATCGCGATGCCGCGCCGGTGGGGCGGAAGATCGATCCTCCCAGCCGCCGAGACCAGCGCGCCGCCCATCCACACCTCCCCCTCGTCCGGCGCCTCCAGCCCGGCCAGCAGTCGCAGGAGCGTCGATTTCCCGCTTCCGGACGGGCCGAGCAGCGACGTGTGCTCTCCCACCGGCACGGCGAACGAAACCCGCCGCAGCGCCCGCATCAGGGTCAGGTTGCCGCCGTAGCTCTTCGTCACCGCGCGGAGCTCGCAGACCGGTGCGCTCACAACCGTCTCCCCGCCAACCACGGCAGCGCCGCGAGCAGCGCGCCCGCGCCCACCACGTAGAGCAGGCACAGAGAGGCGACCAGCGCCTCCGGAGCGTTCGCCATGACTGTGAAGATGGCGAGAGGCAGGGAGCGCTGCCCCGGCGGATGGAGGAGCAGGACCGTGCCGACGTCGGCGGCCGAGAGCAGCCCGACGAGCACCAGGCCCGTGGCAACGGCCGGAGCGAGCCGCGGCGCCAGCACGCGGGCGAGATAGCGGCCGAGGGAAACGCCGTGGAGCTCGGCGGCCCACGCCCAGGTCGGGGAGGTGGAAGCCCACCCCCGCAGGGCGAGCAGGGTCGCCACCGGCAGGAAGCGGAGCCCGAGAGCCACGCAGACCGTGAACCGGCTGTGGAAGACCGGCGCTAGCGCGGCCGGGACCTCTCCCGACCAGCGGAGCAGCCCCAGGGACGGCAGGGCCGAAGGCAGCGCGAGAAGAAGGAAGGAGAGCGCCAGCACGGCCGTCCGCAGCCGGGAGGAGCGTCCGGCGAGAGCCGCCAGGAGCAGCCCGAGGACGGCGGCCAGGGCTCCCGCCCCCAGCCCATAGATCGCAGTGTTCCCGAGCGTCTCAACAACCTCGGAGCCGGCCCGCGCCAGAGCGGTTCCCCGCAGCGCTGGCAAAGCGAGCCCTGCGAGGGGAGCCGCCACACCGATCCCGACAAACACCAGCAAGCCCCCCGCCGCGAGCGCCGCCATCTCGCGGTGCCACACCGGCCGGAGCGGGCGGATGGCACGCGGCAGGACTGCGGCGGCCAGGCGCGGCGCCGCCACCGCCGCGAGCGGAGCGGCGAGAACCAGAACCAGCGCGGCGAGCGCCAGCCCCTGCCGCGCCGCCAGGCCGAAGTCGAACAGCGCCGCGAAGCTCACCAGGATCTCGGCCGCGGCGGTCCGCTGTCCGAAGATCTGCCCCGGCGCCGGATCGGAGAGCACGAGCACCCCGGCGAGTCCGGCCGCCAGCAGAGCAGGCACCGCGGCATGGCGACAGGCGCTCCGGACGAGCACCGCTTCCCCCCCAGCCAGGCGCGCCGCCTCGACCTGCCCGGCGCCGAGCGCAGCCGTGGAAGCCCAGGCCGTCAGCAACACCAGGGGGATGGCCGTCGTCGCGAAGACCACCACGCAGGCAGCAGCGCCGGGAAGGGGGCCGGGCGCCACCCGCGCGAGGAGCGCCGACCAGCCGACCGCCCACAACAGGGACGGAACGAGGAGCGGCAGGCTCGCGAGAGCGAGCAGGGCGCGCCGGCCCGGGAAGGAATAGAGAGCCGCGGTCACTCCGAGCGGAAGCCCGGCGGCGAAGCCCAGGGCTGCGGACGCCGTCGCCAGCCCGAAGCTTTGCCAGAGAGTCGCCGGGAACGTTCCGAGCCCCCTTTGCCCGGAGGCGGCTTCGCGGAGGAGCGGGAACGAGGGGAGCAGAGCCAGGGCGAAGACGCCGGCCACCCCGAAAGCCCGCCAGCGGGAGGGGCGTTCGAGCGCGAGCGGGTTCATCCGCTGTTGCGGTCCACCCACTCCTTGAGGAACCCGCGCGACAGCTCCTCGAGGAGGGCCGCGAGCCCCCCATAGTCCACCTCCATCGCCTTCAAGCCGGCCAAGGCGGGCAACCCCGCAGGCGGCGGGAGACCGGGACGCACCGGCATCTGCGCAGCCTCGCTTGCGGCCAACGCCTTTTCGGTCTCCGGCGCGAGGAGGAAATCGATGAAGCGCCGCCCCGCTTCGGGGTGTGGGGCGCCCGCGATCAGCACGGCCGCGTTCGGGATGATCAGGGTCCCGATCCCGTCGGCATCCGGGAAGACGATCCCCACCGGCTTGCCTTCGAGGCGCGCCACGTTGGCGTCGTCCGTATCCGTGATTCCCACCGTGCACTCCCCGTTCGCCACCCGCCGGCGGACCTCGCCGTTGGAGGAGACGATCCGGCCGCCGTTGGCCGTGAAGTCTTCGAAGAGCTGCCGGGCCCGCTGCTCTCCGAGCGCCGCGAACAGCGCCGCGGCATGCATCGAGGTGGTCCCGAAGAGAGGATTGGCAATGCAGGCTTGGCCGCGGAAGCGCGGCTCCACGAGGTCGAAGATGGAATCAGGGGCCTGCTCCTCGGGAACCTTCTCGCGGTTGTAGATCAGCACGCGGGCGCGCGCCGAAAAGCCCGTCCAGTGCCCCTCCGGGTCGGAGAAACGGGGCGGCAGCCCCGTCGCAGCCGGAGAGCGGTAAGAGGCCGAGAGACCGCGGCGCTTCAAGACCGCCGCCCGTACCGGGTCGCCGCTCCAGAAGACGTCCGCCTGCGGGCGCTCCTTCTCGGCGATCAGGCGATTCAAAAGACCGGTGCTCTTGGTCTCCTCGGTGTCCGGCACGAGCCGGACCTCGATGCCGGTCTCCTCCTGGAAGCGCTGAGCGACGGGCCGAGCGAAGACGTCATCCACCGAGGAGTAGACGACCACCGGCCCCTGTGGCTCCGCTCCCGCCCCGCCCTCCGGCTCCTCGCGCCCGCACCCGGCAAGGAGCACCCATCCGGCGAGGGCCAGCGCAGCCACCGCTTGCCGGAGCGCGGGCAGTTTCCCCTCTCCCGGGCGGGCGGGCGTGCGTGTGGGAGAGGGGCCAGGGGTGAGGGTCTTTGGGCGGAGACTCACCGTCATCCTCCATCCAGCCCGGCGAACCGCAGGTCGTCGAACCGCGTCACGCTGTCGGCCTTCGTCCACAGTCCGACCCGGCCGGCCTCGCGGAAGGTGCCGTCCTCGACCTGGAAGAGCTCCTGGCCGTTGAGGTACACCGTAAAGAGGCTCCCGCGGGCGATCACCCGGAGCTCGCTCCAGGCGTCCTTCGGCACCTCGGCCTTGACCCCGTAGGTGCGCCCCGCACCTTTGACATCCAGGTCCGTCCGCTTGCCATCTTCCACTTTATAGAGGACCACGTTGTCCTCCAGAGCATTGGCCCGCACGATGTAGTAATTGTTCGCGTCGCGGTAACGCCACACGAGCCCGGCCGCCCGGTCCACCGCGCCGGAGACCGGCCGGAAGCGCACGGCTAGATCCACGTCGCGCGCCGTGAACCCTTCGACCACCGCGAGGGGAAAGCGGTAGCCCGTCGTATCCGTGCTGGTCTGGGCAAGGGCCTTGCCGCCCGAGGGAGCGCCGTCCACCGCGACGACCTCCCAGCGCCCCGGCCCGCCTTTGCCGGTCCGCGCCAGGGTGAACCCCTCGGGCGGAGCACCCACCGCCATCCCCTCGAAATCGATCACCCGTGCCCCTGCCGGGGCGGGAGGCGCCAGTGGCCGGTTTGGGTCCGCCTTCATCGGCTCACCCGAGCAGGCGCCGGCCAGGCAGCCGTGGAGCAGAAGCGTGAGCAAGACAGGGCGAGACGCTCGCATCGTAGGGCTCCTTTCGAGTCGAAGCTCATTTGGAGGTCGAAGCCGCGGCCTGGGCGTCGAGCGCCGAGCGCAAGCCGCGGGCGAGGTCGGCCGCCGGACCGATCCCCCAGAAGTGGAGGAAGACCACCCGCGGCTCCTCCCCGATCATGTGGTTGTGCAGAGCGACCACCGAGATCCCCGCCTTGCGCAGCGCCTTCAGGACCGCCTGCACCTCCGTCTCGTACATGGCGAAGTCCCCGTCCACCAGCGCTTCGCGCTCGCCTCCCGCGAAGGCGGCCCAGGTGTTCACTCCCATGGCCGCGCCCACCGTCTCGCCGTGCATCCGGGTCGTCTTCGCGATCGTCACCTTGTAGACGCCGTCCGCCAGCTCGCCGCGAGCGCCCAGAATCTCCGCGATCTCCTCCGTCTTGAGCGCGGTCCGGGCGGGGTCCACGTCCACGGTCTGCGCCTTCCGGCCCCGCGCTGCTTCCAGGGCTCGGAAGACCTTGCCCACGGCCGTCGCGAGCTCGTCGGCCGGGCCGTGCCCACCGATGTGCATGAACATCACCCGCGGCTCGTCCCACAGGAAATGGTTGTGCAGGGCTGTGACCTCGAGACCCGCGTCCAGAGCGGCCGACATCACGGGATCGACCTCGGCCTCCAGCACCACGATGTCTCCCATGACCATCGTCCTCTCCCCGGCGCGCTGGAAGGCCGCCCAGGAGGTGAGCCCCAGCCGCGGGTTGAGCTTCGCTCCGCCCACCCGCACGGCGAGGTCTTTTCGGGGAACGCTCACCTTGAAGACGCCTGCCTTGGCATCCAGCGCCCCTTTGGCGCCGGTGAGCTGCTCGATGCGGGCCGTATCCAGCCCGGCCGGTGTCTGCGCCGAGGCGGCTGAGCTTGGAGTGAGGATAAGGATCGGAACCAGAAACAAAAGCCAACTCGGATGCTTCAACGAGAGCCTCCTTCCGTTGCGAAAGTCGTATCCCCCTCCTGCTCCGCTCCGCGCTCCTCAGGCGGCCGGAGGCGCCGGAACGAAAAGAAGAGCAGGAGGTCATACGTCACCTTGAGCGCGGCCCCCGCCACCAGGGGAGCGGCGAGGGCGAGCCCCCCCATCATCCATCCCGCGAGCGCCGGGCCGATCGCCCAGCTTCCCAGCCGCACCAGATTGGTCACCCCCGACGCCGCCGTGCGCTCCTCGGGCCGGACCACCGCCATCACATACGACTGCCGGGTCGGCACGTCCATCTCCACCAGCGCCTCGCGCAGCAGGAAAAGGATCGTAGCCACCCAGAAGCTCGGAGTGAACGCGACCGTCACCAGCAGCAGGCTCGACGGCACGTGCGTCCAGAACATCGTGTTCACCAGCCCGATGCGCCGCGCCAGCCAGGCCGCACCGAAGTGCGAGACGACATTGGCCATCCGGCCGGCGAAGAAGAGGACCCCCACCGTCGTGGCTCCCACTCCGAAGCGCTCGAAAAAGAAGTAGGACAGCAGGGCAGTGACCAGGAACCCGCCGCCCAGACCATCGAGCGCGAACAGCAGAGAGATCCGCGTCAGCACCCGCCGGCTCCGGGGGGAGATCGTCCCCTGAGTCGCGCTCGTGCCTTCGCGGCTTGTCGGCGGAAGCCACAGGTAGAGCAGCGCCGACGCTCCCACTAGCGCGGCATAGAGGCCGATCGCGAGGCGGAAAGACCCCTTCTCATCGACCGGGAGCATCGCCGCGAGGAGCGCCGGAAGGCCCGCCGCGAGGCTCCCGAGAGCATGCCCCACATCCTGGAGAGCGGTATACCAGGCGAACGCGGTCGTGCGGCCCGCGGCCGTCGTGGTCGCCGGAATCAGCGCCTGTTCGAGCACCGTCGCGGGCCCGCGGTCCCGCCCCATTCCGTTGACCATCCCCAGGAAGGCCGCCGCCGCGAGAGCCACGGGATGAGAAACCACCGCCAGCAGCGCACCCCCGACCGTCGCCAGCAGACCGAGGACCAGAAGCGCGCGGCGCAGCTCCCAGAGTCTTCCCCGCAGAGTGACCGCCAGAGCCCCGGCGGTTGCCCCCGCCAGCCCCGCCCCCGCGATCAGGCCGACAGCCCCCGGTGCGAGGCCGAGCTTGGCCAGGTAGATGCCCAGCAACACCCCCGCCATGCCGGTCGCCGACGCGCGGATGAAGGCCGCCGCCAGAAGCACGCGGCGCCCGCCCGTCCCGGCGTTCATCTCGACTTCGCTCCCGCCGTGCCCTTCCGGGTCCGGCGCGGACGGCGGCGAGCCGGGGAGCTCGCAGCGGGTTGGGCGGCTTCCTCCAGGCGTGCGCCGGAGCAGGCGCCGTACAGACCCTCGAACAACGCGATGCCGAGCCGCTCGAGCTCGCTGTCCGGAAGGCTCAACGTCGACCATCCGGCAAGGATGCTGTCCACCCCGGCGATCTCGGGACGCGCCGAGCGGCCGTCGCGCAGGTCGATCTCATGGACGATCTCGGCGAGAGCGGCAAGGCCGGGATCGTCCAGGCCGAAAGCGGCCAGCATCGTCTCGAAGCTGCAGCGGTTCCCGATGTGCCCGAACTCCGCCCGGCGCATGTCGAAGGCGACCTCGTCCGGTTCGGGAGCTTCCGCATAGCGGATCTCCGCCTCGGGGTCGAGGAAGCGCCGGATCAGCCAGGCGCACGCCAGGCGGTCCACGTGCGGGCGCGGCCGGGTCACCCAACACCGGCCGCGGTAGCGCTCGCGAGAAGCGGCCGGGACCTCTCCCGCGGCCGGCTCGCGGCGCCCCAGAGCCTCCTCCAGACGCGCGACCATCGCGCTGGCCGCCACCCTCTCCGCCGCTTGGAAAAAGTCGATCCGGGCCACCTCGGCTAGGCGGCGGCGCAGGCGCGCCACCAGCTCCCGGAGGCGTTCCTGCGCTTCGAGGTCCGGCTCCTTCCCGGCAAGGCTCGCCGCCTCCTCGGCCTCGGCCGCGATCTTCCGGTAGTCCTCATCGCGGGCGCTCTTGAACAGCTCGACGAGGCGCCCCTCGGCGGCTCCCTGGAGCCCTTCGATCCGCAGCACCAGCGCTTCGCCCCCCTCCGTCTCGATCTCCTGAGCCAGCCAGTCGAGAGCCTCCACATGGGCCTCGCTGGCCGGAAGCAGGTATAGCGATCCGGCCGGCGCAATCGCCCCGAGCTGGCGAAGCCGGCGCCAGACCGCCACCCTCCGGCTCGACGAGGAGCTGGCGACCAGCGCCGAAGTAAATCCAACCCATCGCACAACGCCATTGTAACAGGTGATACACTCCCTGCGTGCGAGAGTTTCATCAGGACGCCTCCCCGATCCCATTCCGGGAAGCCCTGCGGGTCTGGACGCTGGTCGCCATCCAGAGCTTCGGCGGGCCGGCGGGCCAGATCGCGGTGATGCACCGCATCCTGGTCGAGGAGAAACGGTGGGTGAGCGAGAGCCGGTTTCTCCACGCCCTCAACTACTGCATGCTGCTGCCCGGTCCCGAGGCACAGCAGCTCGCGATCTACATCGGATGGCTCCTCAACCGGGCCCTCGGCGGACTCGCGGCGGGCATTCTCTTCGTGCTCCCGGGCTTCCTCTCCATCCTGACCCTCTCCATCCTCTACGCCACCTATGGGGACACGACGTTCGTCTCCGGCCTGTTCTTCGGGTTGAAGCCGGCGGTGATGGCCGTGGTCGTCGAGGCCGTCTTCCGGATCGGCCGGCGGACGCTCAAGACCCGCGTCCTCCAGACCCTGGCCGGCGCCGCGTTCATCGCGATCTTCTTCCTGGACGTTCCCTTTCCTGTGATCGTCGCCGCCGCGGGGCTCGCCGGCTGGCTCGGCGGGCGCCTGATGCCGGAGCAGTTTCCCGGCGCGCAGCCGCACGCTCCCGGAGGCGCGCACGGCACCGAGGTCGTGCCGGTGGCCGATTCCCTGGTGCACCAGGTCCAGCCCTCTCTGGGGCGCTCCCTCCGCGTCCTCGCGGTCGGCTTGACCCTCTGGTTCCTCCCGCTGCTCGCGTTGATCGCCCTCTTCGGCAGCGAGCACGTCCTGGTGCAACAAGGGATCTTCTTCAGCAAAGCGGCGGTCGTCACCTTCGGCGGCGCCTACGCGGTGCTCGCCTACGTCGGCCAGCAGGCCGTCGAGACCTATGGCTGGCTCCGGCCGGGCGAGATGCTGGACGGCCTGGGAATGGCCGAGACCACGCCCGGCCCCCTCATCATGGTGCTCCAGTTCGTCGGCTTCATGGGGGCCTATCGCCTCGCGGAAGGGCTTGATCCATTGACGGCTGGGATCCTGGGCTCGATCGTCACGACCTGGGTCACCTTCGTCCCCTGCTTCCTCTGGATCTTCCTCGGCGCCCCCTACATCGAGCGCCTGCGCGGCAACCGCTCCCTGAGCACCGCCCTGACCGGCATCACGGCAGCGGTGGTGGGGGTTGTCCTGAACCTCGCCGTCTGGTTCTCCCTCCACACCCTCTTCAGCCAGGTGGACGAAGTCCGCCGGCTGGGCATGCGCCTGCTGGTGCCCGTCTGGAGCACCCTCGATCCGACGGCCCTCGTCATCGCGGCCTTTGCCTTCCTCGCTCTCTTCCGCTGGAAGCTCGGCATGCTGAAGACCCTCGCGGCGAGCGCCGCGGCGGGCCTGGTGTGGGTCCTCGTCGTGCGGCCGCTTCTGGGAGGATGAATGAAAATAATGCCCCTGGCGCTGCTCCTCGGCGCTCTGATGGCTGCACCGGAGCCAACGTCTGTTGGGACCGTCCTGTTCATCTGCGAGCACGGCTCCGCCAAGAGCGTCGTCGCCGCAGCCCACTTCAATCGGATCGCAGCCGACCGCGGCCTTCCCTTCCGCGCCATCTCGCGAGGTACGGTCCCCGACCCCGAAATGGCGCCCGCGGCCGTCCAGGGCCTCCTCGCAGACGGGCTGAAGCCAGCCGATCCAGCGCCAACAAAGCTGACCCAATCCGATCTGGACACCGCCATCCGAGTCGTCACCTTCTGCGATCTCCCGCCCGAGCTTGAGGTCGCCACACCCATCGAACGCTGGGAAGTGCCCCCCGTCAGCACCGAGTACGCCAAATCGCGAGATGCCATGCTCACGCAGATCGAGCAACTTCTCCGCGAGCTGGCGGTGTAGCGCCGATCACCCAGCACCACCTCCTCCAGCTCACCCCCATCGAGCCCCCACCCGGAGGCACCCCGAATCGCTGATCAACCAGGGTGCCCCCGCCGTCCCTGTCGTCCCTGCTGTCCCTATCGTCCGTGTTGGTCCGTGCTCGTCCGTGTAAGTCCGTTTCTCTAGTCTGGACGAGTCCCGTCCTCCAAACAGAAGGGGGTCTTTTTTTTTAACGCCGCGCAACTCGCACCCCCTTTCTAGGGCGGCGATGATGGTCCCTTGCGGCTGAGGGCGGAGGAGGTCCTGCAGCCAGCCTCCTAAGCTGAGCCTCAATAGCCCGCAGGACTCTAGAAGCCGCTGATTTTCCGGGGCGTAGTCCGTTCTCCCCTCTCTGTTCGACCGGGAGGATCGGTAACACTCCCGGTGGGGTGGTTCCAGAGGTGATCGTCGGCGGGGGCGGTTCGGAGGGAGCCCGGAGGGAGCCCGGAGGGCGACCGGAGGACCGCCCCCGCCGACGATCGGTTTAGCCATACATCCTGCGCTCCTGCTCATCGAAACGAGCGATCAGCACGGAGGTCAGGTAGACACTCCACTGACCTTCCTCGACCTCCTCCAGGCCGATCCGCTCCCCCCGCAGCGAATGACTGACGAACAGCGCTTGGCCTCTCCACCAGATCTCACCCTTGTCTCCCACAGAGCGCACCTCGAAGTGCCCTGGATACTCGCAAGGCTCGAGCCGGGACGGATAAGAACGCGGTGAAGGCTCATGCACCTGCGCCGGAGGAATCTGACCCAGCGCCTCATGGGGGCCATGTCCGGCCGCCCCGCTGATCTCGATGGCTTCCGTCCAGTCCGAATCCGCCACCGGCTCCAACGCGGTCTCGCCCAGCGCGCCGCCGGCCGGGAGCCGCACGGCCGACACGCGATACCGGACGGTCTGTCCGCTGTTGGCGCCGTGATCGGTCCAGTCGAAGCACTGGAACGGCCAGATGCTCGAAGGCTTCGTCGGCGCTGAGCCGGCGTCGTCCGCCGGGTCGGACGAGAAGCCGACGCGATTCCTGATTACCTCAGTGTTGCCCCACGTGCCACCGGAATGCAGGCGTTGGCGCTCGAGCATGAAACCGAGCAACCTCTGGAATGGGTGCGTCGCGCTCGCCCGCGACGGAAGCGCGCCAAAAGAGCTCGACATCGTCACCGTTGTGGTAGGCCACCACGCGGAGCTAGACATCCCCGGTTGTCTTCGAAGCTGCTGTCGCCATGGTTCACCTCAACAGTTTTCGTCAACAATCCTGGCGGGTAAACCGTCACCGTGGACGCACCCCCAGGGAACGTAACAAGGTGTAGGCCGCGGCATTCCCCCCGTCCCAGGACAATTGCAGATAATAGGCCGCTTTCTCCTTGTCGATCGTTCCAGTCTCGCCGGACGCATACATCTCGCCCAGGGCGTAGAAAGCGTGCCGCGGATCGGTTTCCGCCGTTCGCTCATACCATGAAATCGCTGCCTGGATATCCTTCTCGACTCCTTCTCCCAGGCGATAGCAGGCAGCCAGGTTGAACATTCCATCGGAGCAGCCGGCCTTGGCTGATTTCTCGAACAGTGAGAATGCCATCGAGAGGTCCTTCTTGACTCCCTCACCAAAGCTGTAGCAATTACCCAGGCTGAACAAGGCTTTTGGATCCCCCTCCGCGGCCTTCGCACGCAGCTCCAGCAAAGAGGCCTTGGCGCGGAGCGCGTCGGCGCGTCGCTGAAACTGCTTGACGCGTCGCCGGCACTCCTTCTCGTCCGCCTTTGTAATCGGTTCGTTCTGAGGATCAAAGAAGACCATTCCTTCTCTTTGGGCAAGGGTGGCGAACCACTCCACGGACAAATCGGGAGTGGAGCCGTGAGCTTCCAGGAAGATGACCGATTCGGCAAAATTGACGATCAGCCCCAGAGCGCCCGGATCAGGGAAGGCTGTTCCGATTTGATGCTTGAGACTCTCGATGTCGAGAGGAGCAGCTTCGGGACAGTCAACACCTTCGGCCAGCAGGAGGTAACACAGGCCGGCCGTGATCCTTGGGGGCACCTCGTTCCATTTCCATAAAGCGTAATCGATGCTCATGGCTCTGGCAGCCGAATTTCACGTTGCGGAGCTCCCGGGTGGCCTTGCCGGATGACGACTCGGAGCTGGACGGTCATCCCCGCAATTGACGTCCGGACATGAGTTATGGAAGATCGTCTTCTCCCACACCGCCTCAGGCACCTCCCTATGTCGGATCAGGCGTTCCACTTCGTGAGGATGCCAAGTAAACCGAGCGTCAAAGCTGCCCGATCCATCTCCACCCAAGAGGTGCAGCTCGACCTCGCCTCCGACCTCCTTCACTTCAGCCTTAAATATCTCCGAAAGATCCTGATATAGCTTGCGCACAAGAGGCAGCTTCTCTCCGTTTAGCGTGAGCTCCAGATTTTCTATGTAACTCTTCGGAAAGCCTCCGTCAATTCCCCAGCGGCTTCCATCGTCCTCAGGCTCTCCAGGACGTGGGCTATAAGGCTTCTCCTGGATCACTAAGCTGTATGTGCGTCCCGACGGCAATTTACCCTTTTCCGAAAGCTCGAACACTTTACTGGGTGCGGCTGGTGCCGCAGCGAGGGACGCGGCCATCACCAAAATCATCAGGTAATAACTCATAGGTCTCTACCTCACGCAGAACCAGGTTGTCCCTATCTGCTTTGGCGTCTGTAAGTTGCGTCGAGACTAAGGCCTCATACCAGCTGCAAAGCACGTCTATAATATCACTGAGAGCCGTATAGGCACCGTCCCGGCTAGCGTGCTTGGGAACAGCCGCCGGTCCAGCTCTTCTCGGTAGGCAAGCCGGCCTGCGGTGGCAGTGGCTTGACCTTCGGCGGCTGCGATCCGACCCAACTCGGACGCGATCCGCCCCAAACTTGAAGAGTCCTGACCCGCGGTCGATGCGGTTGGACCTTCGGCGGACGCGCGCCGACCCGAAATGGACGCGATTTGACCTTCGGCGGAAGCGATCTGACCCGCGGCGGACGCGGTTCGACCTGCGGCGGAAGCGGTCTGACCTGCGGGGCGAGCGGTTCGACCTTTGGGTCAGCCCTCTCGACCTTCGGGTCAGACCCCGTCCAGTCTGGGTCAGACCCCTCGACCTTCGGGTCAAACCGCCACAATTTCGGGTCAGATCGCGGCGACCTCGGAGCAGGGGGCGCCAAGTTTGGGTCAGATCGCTCCAATTCCGGGTCAGCTGGCTTCCAGTTCGGAGCAGATCGCTTCAAGTTCGGGTCAGCCCGCTCCCATCCCAGGTCAAACCGCTCGACCTTCGGGAGAGCCCTCTTGACCTTCGGGTCAGATCGCGCCAAATTCGGGAAGCCCTCCTGCAACCTTCCCCTCTCCTCCCTCGTAGCTACACCTGTCGTCGAGGGAGGAAGAGATGAACAGCACCCCGGAAAGCCGTAGGACCAGTCTATCCTGGATTGAAGACCTGGGCCGCGACGTGCGCCTGGGTTTGCGGTCTTTGCTCCGCTCACCGGCTTTCGCCACGGTGGCGGTC
>Ga0126309_10000446_pt1 | contig 13789 bp, 3 predicted proteins | sample Plot56_FD_92541 | JGI IMG/M metagenome (GOLD analysis project Ga0126309, IMG submission 92541) | Serpentine soil microbial communities from UC McLaughlin Reserve, CA, USA - Plot56 | ecosystem: Environmental > Terrestrial > Soil > Grasslands | place: USA: UC McLaughlin Reserve, Lake County...
CGACCCCTGGTCGAGGATCTCGCGGGCCGTGACGTTCGTACCCCGCGCCTGATAGGGATCGGCCTGCTTGAAGGTTTCCGCCAGGAACGACAGCGCATAGCGGGCCTTGTCCCGCTCCTGGGCGAGCTGCCGCCCCTGGGCGATCAGGCTCGCCACCGAGACGGCCGTGAGCAGGATGACCGTGGCCGTGGCCGCGACCGCGGTGCGGTGGCGGCGGGCGAATTTGCGGGTCCGGTAGCTCAGCGTATCGGGCCGCGCTGTGACGGGGAGGTCCTGGAGATGCTTCTCCAGGTCCTGGGCGAGCTCGGCGGCCGAGCCGTACCGCCGCCGGGGCTCCTTGCGCAGCGCCATCAGGACGATGTTGTCGAGATCCCCGCGCAGCCGGCCGGCGAGCGCCTGCGGCCGCATCCGGCGGTCCAGCGCGACCTCCTCCGCGTCCGGCGAGCCCTGGAACAGGGCCAGGCTGGGGCGCTCCGGCTCCTGCTCGCAGATGACGCGCTCCCTCTCATAGGGCAGCTCCGCGGTGAGCTGATAGGGGCTGCGGCCCGCCAGCAGCTCGTACAGGATCACGCCGAGAGAGTAGACGTCGCTCGCCGTCGTGATCGCATCGCCCCGCACCTGCTCGGGGCTGGCGTAGCGGGGCGTCAGGAGCCGCAGCCCGATCCGCGTCCTGTGGACGGTGTCTTCGGCCTCCGGGGCGAGCCGCTTGGCGATGCCGAAGTCCAGCAGCTTCGGCTCTCCCTGGGGCGTCACCAGGATATTGGCCGGCTTGAGGTCGCGGTGCACCAGCAGGTTCTGGTGGGCGTGCTGGACGGCGGAGCAGATCTTCTGGAAGAGAGCGAGGCGCTGGTCGATCGTCAGCCGGTGGCGGTCGCAGTACTCGTCGACGGGCACCCCCTCGACCAGCTCCATGACCAGATAGGGACGGCCGTCCTCCGTGCTCCCGCCGTCGTACAACCGGGCGATGTTGGGATGCTCGAGACGGGCCAGGATCTGCCGCTCGGCGATGAAGCGGTGGAGGGCCTCGGTGCTGGCCAGGCCGGAGCGGAGGACCTTGACCGCGACGTCCCGCTCATAGTGCTCATCCTCCCGGCGGGCCAGATAGACCGTGCCCATGCCGCCGCTGCCGATCTTCCGCAGCAGCCGGTAGGGACCGAGATCCCCCTCCTCCTCCTGGTCGTCGAGCGTCAGCCGCAGCAGCTCTTCGGGCGAGCCGGCCAGGAAATGGGAGCCGATCTCGTCCGCGGCGAGGAGTTGCTCGAGTTCCCGGCGGAGAGCGGCGTCCCCGGCGCACGCGGCGTCGAGGAACGCCGGCCGTTCCGCCGGCGGCCGGTCCAGGGTCTCTGCGAAGAGACGGTCCACCTCGTGCCATCGTGTGGTCTCCATCGCTCCTCCTCAACCCTTCATGCGCCGTTCGCCTCCTTTGTCTGCAACGCGGTGAAGAGCCAGGCGCGGGCGCGACGCCATTCGCGGCTCACGGTCTCGACGGAGATGCCGAGCTGCTCGGCGACCTCGTCGAGGGTCAGGCCGGCGAAGAACTTCAGCTCCACCACGGTCGCCTTGCGCGGGTCGACCCTCTCGAGGCGGGAGAGCGCGTTGTCCAGGTCCAACAGATCGGGGCTCATCTCCGGGGCCAGGCTGGTCACCTCGACGAGCGTGATCCTCTCGGACAGCCCGCCGCGCTTGAGCCGGTTCCTGCGCCGGGCGTGGTCGACCAGGATGCGCCGGATCAGGTGCGCCGAGAAGGCGAAGAAGTGGGCGCGGCTCGGCCACTCCAGGCCGGACTGTCCGGTGAGGCGCATGTAGGCCTCGTGCACGATGGCCGTGGCCTGGAGCGTGTGGGTGTCTCTTTCCCGGCGGAGCTGCCGCGCGGCGATGCGGCGCAGCTCTTCATAGACCCGGGGGAGGACGCGCTCGGCGGCCTCGCGGTCTCCCGAGCTCCACTTCCCGAGCAGCTGCGTGATCGTATCGTCGGCCAAGACGTCCTCGTTCCCCGGGTCAGATCCTCTCCTTGATCTTCTTGAATCCGAGCCGGTCGAACAGCGGCTCGACCACGGCCCTGTCCGCGCCCCGGTAGGACAGCTCCTTCAAGCCTACGTTCCTGGGGATCGGCGCGTCGGTGGCGACGGTGGCGAGGCGCTTCGAGAGGACGGCGAGGTCGCGGTGCTCGCGGAGCTTGAAGGAGACGCTCTTCGCGGCGCGGATCTTCGAGAAGGGGATCTCGTCGAGATGGGCGTAGACGTCCTCCAGGTGGCCGTAGGCGGCGAGCAGCTCGGCGGCGGTCTTGCGCCCGATCCCCGGCACGCCGGGGATGTTGTCCACCGGGTCGCCGGCCAGTCCCAGGAGGTCGGTGATCTGGTCGGGGCGGACCCCGAACTTCTCCTGGATGGTGGCCGGGGTGTAGCGCATCTCCTGCGCGAAGTCGAGCAGCGAGACGCGGTCGCTGACGAGCTGGGCGAGGTCCTTGTCGGAGGTGACGACGACGGCGCCGTGACCCCGCGGCGTGAGGCGCGCGAGGAGCGTGGCGATCAGGTCGTCCGCCTCGTAGCTCTCGTCGATGAAAGTGGCGGCGCCCAGGGCGGCAGCCACTTCGAGGCAGGTGTCGATCTGGGCCACCAGCTCGGGAGGCGGGTCCTGGCGCTGCGCCTTGTACTCGGGGTACTCGGCGTTGCGGAAGCTGCCGTTCAGGTTGCGGTCGAAGGCCACGGCGAGGTGGGTCGGGCGCTCGTCCGCGACGAGCTTCAGGAGGAAGCTGGCGAAGCCGTAGGTGGCCGCGGCGGGGGCGCCCTGCGGGGTCTTGATCGAACCGGGGAGCGAGAAGTGCGCCCGGAAGATGTACGGGCTGGCGTCGACGAGATGGACGACAGGACGATAGGCCGGCTCGGTCATCGGGGCTCCTCGGGAATGCTCGAGGAGCCTACCATGCAACTTTTCGTGGTAGGATTCGCACGCGTCCAATATAAGCGTATTTCGCACAAGGCGAATATTTTTGGAGTAGTGAGAGAATGAGTGATGTGCGGGATCACTGGATGGTTCGAGCGGGGAGGGCAGCCTGGCGATTCAAACACTCTGCTGCGAATGACCGAGGCTTTGGCGCATCGTGGCCCAGACTCTAGCGGCTACTTCCAGGAGGGCGGGCTCGCCCTGGGATTTCGCCGCCTGAGCATCATGGATCTGGCCACGGGTGATCAGCCGCTGTACAGCGAAGATCGCAGCGTGGTGTTGATCTGCAATGGTGAGATCTACAACTACCGCGAGCTGACACGGGAGCTCACCGCCAAGGGCCACGTCTTCCGGACCCGAAGCGACGTCGAGGTTCTGATCCATCTGTACGAGGAGCACGGCTGTGATTTCCTCGGCCGGCTCAACGGCCAGTTCGCCTTCGCTCTCTACGACCGCAGGAAGCGGCTGCTCCTCCTGGCCCGCGACGCCTGTGGAATCAGCCCTTTGTACTACACGATGGCCGGCGGGCTCTTCCTCTTCGCCTCGGAGATCAAGGCGCTGCTGGAGCACCCGAAGTGCCCCCGCGAGCTCGACCCGACCGGCCTCGATCAGGTCCTGACGTTCCCCGGCCTGGTCGCTCCGCGCACGATGTTCAAGGGAATCTCCAGCCTGGAGGGCGGCCACTATCTCTGCGTCCGGGATGGGGGGGTGACCGAGGGAGAGTACTGGGACCTCGTCTACCCGCTGGCCGGAGAGCCAGGGGAAGAGCGCTCCGAAAAGCATCTGGTCGCAGAGCTGCGGGAGCGGCTGGAGAGCGCCGTGCGGTATCGCCTGCAGGCCGACGTGCCGGTCGGGTTTTACTTGAGCGGCGGCCTCGATTCCTCGCTGATCGGCGCCCTGATCGGAAAGGTTTCGCAGGAGAAGCGGCACTCCTTCTCGATCATTTTTCCCGATGCCGCGATTTCGGAGGTCTCCTACCAGCGACTGATGGCACGCCATCTCGGCTCCGAGCATCACGAGATCCTTTTTGACAGCACACAGATTTGCGATCGGTTACAGCGCATGGTGTATCACTGCGAATGTGCGGTGAAGGAGACCTACAACACGTGCGCCATGGCGCTGTCGGAGGCGGCGCGGCGGGCGGCCACTCCCGTCATCCTGGCCGGGGAGGGAGCCGACGAGCTCTTCGCCGGCTACATGGGCTACCGGTTCGATCAGAGCCGGCTGTCGAGGGCGCACGAGAGCGACATCGACGCGATCCTCGAGGAGGAGATCCGGGAGCTCCTCTGGGGAGATGCCGGCCTCTTCTACGAGACGGACTTCCTGCCCCTGCGCGAGGTGAAGGCCGCCCTGTATGCGCCCGCCCTGAGCGAGCGTCTGCACGAATTCGAGTGCGTCCGCTTCCCTCTCGTCCGCGGCGAACGGCTGCGCGGCAGGCACCCGATCCATCAGCGCTCCTATCTGGATTTCAAGCTGCGGCTCGGCGAGCACCTGCTCTCCGAGCACGGGGACCGCATGGTGCTGGCGAGCTCGGTCGAGGGGCGTTATCCGTTTCTCGATCCCCAGGTCATCGAGCTGGCGACGCGCATTCCGCCGGATCTCAAGCTGCGCAACCTGGTCGAGAAATATGTCGTGCGGAAGGCCGCGGAAGGGCTCGTGCCTCGCGAGGTGATCGAGCGGGAGAAGTTCGGATTCCGCGCCCCCGGCAGCCCGTATCTCCTGCAGCAGCGCGTCGAGTGGATCGAGGACCTGCTCTCGTATGAGCGGGTGCGGGCGCAGGGATACTTCAATCCGGACGTGGTCGAGAAGCTCAAGGCGCGCTACAGGCAACCCGGGTTCCACCTGCACGCGCATCTCGAGACCGACCTGCTGATGGTCGTGCTGAGCACTGGGATCATGATCGACACGTTCGGCCTTTCTGCCCCGGGTGATGTGCCGGCCGCAGGCGCTCCCCTGGGAGTCCCGCAGGAGGCCTCGATGGGGCTCGAGAGGTGGGAATGACAGAACGTTTTTCTCCCCATTTTCTAGCGGAGGTTCTGCGCCAGCGGGCCGAGGAGGCTCCGCGAGCCCTCGCTTATACCTTCCTCTCCGATGGCGAGAGGCAGGAGCAGGAGGTGACCTGGGGGCAGCTGGATCGGCAGGCCCGAGCGGTCGCCGCCCTGCTCCAGGATATGGTGGCCGCGGGGGACCGCGCCCTGCTGCTCTACCCTCCGGGCCTGGAGTTCATTGCTGCTTTCCTCGGCTGTTTCTACGCCGGGGTGGTTGCCGTGCCCGCCTATCCTCCCCGGCCGGGCCGGGCCGGAGCCCTGCTGGGCGCGGTGGTGCGCGATGCCCGTCCGAGCGTGGTGCTGACCCTGCGCGGGCTGGCGGCCCAGGCCGGCCTCTTCGGGGCCGAGGTCCCGCAGCTCCGGGAGGCGTGCTGGCGGGTCACGTCTCCGTTGACCGACGACCTTGCCGATGCCTGGCGTGAGCCTGTCCTGAGGCCTGAGGACCTGGCGTTCCTGCAATACACGTCCGGCTCGACCTCCGCCCCCAAAGGGGTGATGGTGAGCCACGCCAATCTCCTCCACAACGAGGAGATGATCCGCCGCGCCTTCGCCCAGGACGAGAGCTCGGTGATCGTCGGCTGGCTGCCGCCCTACCACGACATGGGGCTGATCGGGAACGTGCTGCAACCGCTCTATGTCGGGGCGCGCTGCGTCCTCATGTCGCCGATGGCTTTCCTGCAGCGGCCGGTGCGCTGGCTCGAAGCCATCAGCCGGTATCGCGGGACGACCAGCGGCGGCCCCAACTTCGCGTACGAGCTGTGCCTGCGCAAAGTCCCGCAGCCGGAGCAGGCCGGCCTCGATCTTGGAAGCTGGCGGGTGGCCTTCAATGGTGCGGAGCCGGTGCGGGCCGAGACCCTGGAACGGTTCGCCGGCGCGTTCGCTCCGGCCGGCTTCCGCAGAGAAGCGCTCTACCCGTGCTATGGGCTGGCCGAGGCCACTCTGCTGGTCAGCGGCCCCGGGGCGGGCATCGCGCCGGCTGTCGCGAGCCTGGACGCGGCGGCACTGGAGGGCGGCCGCCGGGTGCTGTCGCAGGGCGGAGGGCGGCCGGCGCGCCGTCTGGTGAGCTGCGGCCATCCCTGGGCGGGGCAGGAGATCGTCATCGCCGATCCGGAGACCTGCCTGCCCTGTGCGGCGGACCAGGTCGGCGAGATCTGGATCGCGGGCCCGAGCGTGGCGCAGGGCTACTGGGACCGTCCTGACGCGACGCGGGAGACCTTCGAGTCGAGGCTGGCGGATGGGAGCCCGGGCCGCTACCTGCGCACCGGCGATCTGGGTGTCCTGGCGGACGGGGCGCTGTTCGTCACCGGACGCCTCAAGGACCTCATCATCCTGCGCGGACGCAATCTCTATCCCCAGGACGTCGAGCTGGCCGCGGAGGCGAGCCATCCCGCACTGCGCCCGGGATGCGGAGCGGCGTTCCCGGTCGAGGTCGAGGGCGAGGAGCGGCTCGTGGTCGTGCTCGAGCTCGAACGGCGCGAGCAGGGCCGGGTCGACGCGGCGGAGGTGCTCGCGGCGGTCCGCGGCGCGCTCGCCGCCACCTACGAGGTGCAGCCGCACGATCTCGTGCTGGTCGGCGTGGGCGCGGTGCCCAAGACGACGAGCGGCAAGGTTCGGCGCCGGCCCTGCCGGGAGTCCTACCTCGCGGGGACGCTGCCGGTGATCGTCAGCGAGACGGCGGCCGGATCCGCCGCGGAATCTCCGCAAGGGGTTGCCAGCCTGACGCGGGAGGAGCTGCTGGCGCTGCCGGAGGAGAAGCGGCGGCCGGTTCTCGCCGCGCACCTGCGGGAGGTTCTCCGGCGGTTGACCGGCATCGCGCCTCCACCCGGGGAGCCGGGGGAGCCCGCGGCCTCTCTCGCGTCGCTCGGCCTGGACTCGCTGAGCGCGGTGGAGCTGCGCAATGCTCTCGACTCCGGCATCGGCGCGTCGCTACCGCTCGCGGATCTGTTCCAGGTCCCCGGTCTCTCCGCGCTGGCCGATCAGATCCTGGCGAGCCTGGAGGAGTCTGGAGCCGCAGGCGCAGGCTCCGGAGATCTCGCGCCGGCCGCGCCGGCGGGGGAGTGGACGCTGTCCCAGGGGCAGCGGGGCTTGTGGCTCACGGAACGGCTGGCGCCGGCGAGCGGCGTGCTCAACATCGGCGGCGCGGCGCGCACCACGGCTCCCCTCGACGTGGAGGCGCTCGGCCGCGCGCTGCGCCGGCTCGTCGACCGCCATCCCGCGCTGCGGCTGGTCTTCGCGGTCCGCGAGGGGGAGCCCTGGCAGCGGATCGCGGACGAGTTGGAGCCGGAGCTCCTCACGATCGACGCTGCCGCGTGGGATGGCGAGCGGCTCGATGCGTGGCTCGCGCAGGAGCTCTATCGACCCTTCGACCTGGAGCGCGGGCCGTTGCTGCGCGCTGCCGTGCTGGCCCGCGGCCGCGGGGAGTGGGTCCTCCTGCTCGCGGTCCACCATCTGGTGGCGGACCTGTGGTCGCTGGTGGTGATGATCCGCGAGTGGTGGCGGCTCTACGCGGAGGAGACAGGCGGGGAGCCGGCGCGCCTCGCTCCTCTCGGACCGGGCTATTTCGACTACATCCGCTGGCAGGAGGAGCTGCTGGCCGGGAGCGCGGGGGACGAGCTCTGGCAGCTCTGGAAGAGCCGCCTGGCCGGCGAGCTGCCGGTGCTGGAGCTTCCCGGCGACCGTCCGCGCCCGCCGGTACAGACCCATGCCGGCCTGAGCGTGCCGTGGCGCGTCTCACCCGCGGTCGCGGAGGGGCTGAGGAGCGTCGCGCGCCGGTACGATGCAACGCTGTTCGGCCTCCTGCTCGCCGCTTTCGTGGCGTTCCTGTTCCGGCTCACGCGGGAAGAGGACCTGCGGGTCGGCTCTCCCGCCGCCGGCCGTTCCCGCACCGGGCTCGCTCCCCTCGTCGGCTACTTCGTCAACCTCCTCGTCCTGCGGGGGAGGGTGCGGTCCGAGACCCGTTTCGGCGAGCTGCTCGGCCAGATCCAGACCGAGGTCCTCGCCGCCCTCGCGCAGCAGGACTTCCCCTTCCCGCTGCTGGCCGAGCGCCTGCAACCGGTGCGCGATCCCAGCCGCCCGCCGCTCGTGCAGGTGGCGTTCGCGCTGCAAAAGGCGCAGGCACCGGAGCTCGAAGGCCTCCCCGGTTTCGTCCTCGGCGACGCGGACAGCGAGATCGATCTCGGCGGAATCGGCCTGCGTCCGCTGATGCCGCGCGAGATCCGGGTGCAGCACGACCTCACCTTGCTGATGGCCGAGCGGCAAGGCGGCCTGAGCGCCTCCTTCCAGTACGCCGCCGGCCTCTTCGACGCCGCGACGGTCGACCGCTGGGCCGGCCACCTCACGAGACTGCTCCAGGCGGTGGCGGTCGATCCCGGCTGCGCGGTGGGCGAGCTTCCGCTGCTCAGCCCGGCGGAGCGTCACGAGGTTCTGGTGGCGTTCAACGACACCTCGGGGGACGGCGAGGAGCCCGTCCCCCTCCACCGGCAGCTCGAGAGACAGGCGGCGCTGCAGCCCGATGCCGCCGCCGTCTGCCAGGAGACGGAGAGCCTGACCTACCGCGAGCTGAACGCGCGGGCCAACCAGCTGGCTCGTCTGCTGCTCGACATGGGCATCCGTCCCGAGGCGCCGGTGGGGGTGTGCCTGCCCCGCTCGACCGAGCTGGTGGTGTCGTTCCTGGCGGTGCTCAAGGCGGGGGGCGCCTACATGCCCCTGGAGCCGACCACCCCGGATGCGCGGCTGCTCGGCATGCTCGAGGACTCCGGAGCCGCGGTGCTGCTGACCGCGCAGGAGGGGCTGAGCCGTTTTTCGTCCTGCCCATGTCCGGTTCTGGGCCTTGACACCTCGAGGGCCAGAGCTGCGCTCCACAGCGCCGAGAACCCGCGGCAGCCGGCTTCCCCGGAGAGTCTGGCCTACGTGATCTACACGTCGGGCTCGACCGGCACCCCGAAAGGAGTGCTGATCCCGCACGCCGGCCTCTCCAACCTGGTGGCCTGGCACCTGCGCTCCTACGAGCTCACGGCGGAGGACCGGACGACGCTCCTCGCCTCGCCGGCCTTCGATGCTTCCCTCTGGGAGATGGCGCCCTCCCTGGCGGCGGGGGCCGGCCTATACGTCGTCGACGAGCCGGTGCGCTCTTCGCCCCCGGCGCTGGCCCGCTGGTTGGCCAGCGCGGGGATCACCCTCTCGTTCCTGCCGACGCCGCTCGCCGAGGCCGTGATGGCCGAGCCCTGGCCTCAAGCGATCCGCCTGCGTGCCCTCCTGACCGGCGGCGACCGCCTGAGCGGCGCACCGGGGCAGCGGCTCCCCTGGGTCCTGGTCAATCACTATGGCCCCACCGAGAGCTCGGTGGTGACCACGGCAGGCCTCGTCGCGCCCGGCGGGATGGGAGCGCCGCCGATCGGCCGGCCGATCGCCAACCTCCGGGCGTACGTCCTCGACGCCGGACTGAGGCCGGTGCCGGTGGGCGTCGCAGGGGAGCTGCACATCGCCGGAGCTGGATTGGCGCGCGGCTATCTGGGCCGGCCGGAGATGACGGCGGACCGGTTCGTGCCGGACCCGTGGAGCGGCGTGCCGGGCGGGCGCCTGTACAGGAGCGGCGACCTGGTGCGCTGGCGTCCGTGCGGCGAGCTGGAGTTCCTGGGCCGGCTCGACCACCAGGTCAAGGTGCGGGGCTTCCGCATCGAGATCGGAGAGATCGAGAGCGTGCTGGCGGCGCACCCGCGGGTGCGGGAAGCGGCGGTCGCATTGCGCGAGGACGCCTCGGGGAGCGGGCAGCTGGTGGCCTATGTGGTGGGCGGCGAAGACGGGGCGCCGGCGGCGGGCGAGCTGCGCGCGTATCTGCGTGAGCACCTTCCCGAGCCGATGGTGCCGGCGGGGTTCCTGGAGCTCGCGCGCCTGCCGCTGACGGCCAACGGCAAGGTGGACCGGCGAGCGCTGGCGGCGCTCCCCCTCGCCGTTGAGGAACTGGACGAGGCGCCCGGCGGTCCGCGGACGGCGGTGGAGGAGCTGGTCGCCGGCCTCTGGTCGGAGCTCCTGGGAGCCGACCGGGTGCCGCTCGATGCCAGCTTCTTCGACCTCGGAGGGCATTCCCTCCTCGCCACCCGTCTGCTGTCGCGGGTCCGCGATCTGTTCGGCGTGGACCTGCCGCTGCGCGAGGTCTTCCAGTCGCCGACGGTGGCGGCGCTCGCCGCCCGGATCGAAGAGGCGCGGCGGTCGGACGCGGGGCCTGGGCTGCCGCCGGTCGAGCGCGCGTCCAGGGACGGGGATCCTCCGCCCTCGTTTGCCCAGGAACGTCTGTGGTTCCTCCAGCAGCTCGAACCGGACAGCGCGGCGTACAACGTGCCGGCGGCTCTGCGGCTGGAGGGCTCTCTGGCCGCGCCGGCCCTGGCCGCCGCGCTGAACGAAATCGTGCGCCGGCACGAAGCGCTGCGCACCACCTTTCCCGCGGTGGACGGCCGGCCGGTGCAGGCGATCGCGCCCGCGCCCTCGATACCTCTCGCCTGCATCGACCTGACGGGTCTGGCGGCCGGGGCGCGGTGGGAGGAGGTCCGGCGTGTGGCGGAGGAAGAGGCGGGCCGGCCGTTCGACCTGGCGGCAGGACCGCTGCTGCGGGTCCGGCTGCTGCGGCTGGCGCCCGACCAGCACGCGTTGCTGCTCAACCTGCACCACATCGTGGCGGACGGCTGGTCGCTGGGGGTGCTGGTGCGGGAGCTGGGGGTGCTTTACGCCGCGGCCCTGGAAGGGCGCCCGTCACCGCTGCCGGAGCTGCCGGTGCAATACGCCGACTATGGGGTCTGGCAGCGGCGCTGGCTGGCCGGAGAGCAGGAGTTTCAGCTCGCCTACTGGCGCCAGCGCCTGGCCAATGCGCCGGAAGAGCTGTCCCTTCCCCTGGACCGGCCGCGGCCGGCCGTCTCTCGCCACCGGGGCGCCATGCTCCCCTGGAGCCTGTCGCGGGAGCTGACGCAGGTCCTCCGCGTCCTGGCCCGGAACGAGAGCGTGACCCTGTTCATGCTCCTGCTCACAGGCCTGCAGAGCGTGCTCTTCCGGATGACGGGCCAGCACGACCTGACCCTTGGTACGCCGGTTGCCAACCGTTCGCGGAGCGAGGTCGAGGGGCTGATCGGGTTGTTCGTGAACACCCTGGTGTTGCGCGGCGATCTTTCGGGAGATCCGATCTTCCTTCTGGCGCTGGAACGGGTGCGTGAGGCCACGCTGGGAGCCTACGGCCACCAGGATCTCCCCTTCGAGAAGCTGGTCGAGGCACTGGCTCCGGAACGGAGCCGCAGCCGCACACCGCTGTTTCAGGTGATGCTCGTCTGGCTGGACGTTTCGCAGGGCACCCGGCTGGGCGAGGTTCGCCTGAACCGTTTGCCGATCCACTCCGGGACGGCCAAGCTCGACCTGACTTTCACGTTCGAGCTGCGGAACGATGCTCTGGCGGGGGAGATCGAATACGACACCGAGCTGTTCGACCGGACGACGGTGCAGCGGCTGGCGGGTTCCCTGGAGCGCCTGCTGAGCGCGATTGCCCACTCCCCGAAGACGCGGATCTCGGAGCTGGGCCTGCTGGACGCGGGGCAGCGCTGGCAGCTTCTGGCCGAGTGGTCGGATACGGCGGCGTCGTACCCTGACAGCTTCGGGATTCATGAGCTGGTCACGGCTCAGACCCGACGTACGCCCGACGCCGTCGCACTGGTGTACGAAGGGCGGAGTGTCGGATACGGCGAGCTCGACCGGCGGGCCGGCCGGCTCGCCCGCCGCCTGTGTGCGCTCGGCGTAGGGCCCGAGGACCGGGTGGGCGTCTGCGCCGATCGCTCGGTGGAGATGGTTGTGGCCATGCTGGGCATTCTGAAGGCCGGCGCAGCCTACGTGCCTCTCGATCCCGAATATCCGGCCGAACGGCTCGCGTTCATGGCCGGAGAGGCGGTGGGAGAGGGCGTGTTGCTGGCCCAGGGGTCTGTGGGGCTCCGTCTTCCCTGGGGCGGCACGGTCGTGGAGCTCGACGAGTCCGATGCGGATCCGGCGGAGGAGACCTTCGCCGGGGTGGCTGTCCCTCCCGAATCCGCGGCCTACGTCATCTATACGTCGGGGTCGACCGGCCGTCCCAAAGGGGTGGTCAACAGCCACCGCGGAATCGTCAACCGTCTGCTCTGGATGCAGGAGGTCTATCGCCTGAGGGCGGACGACCGCGTGCTGCAGAAGACGCCGTTCTCTTTCGACGTCTCCGTCTGGGAATTCTTCTGGCCTCTGCTCGCCGGCGCACGGCTGGTGATCGCCCGGCCGGGCGGACACCGGGACCCCGCCTATCTGGCTCGGCTCATCCGCGACGAGAAGATCACCACCATCCATTTCGTGCCTTCCATGCTGCAGGCGTTTCTGGCCGACGAGGCAGCGGAGGGATGCCGCAGCGTGATCCGCCGGGTGATCTGCAGTGGAGAGGCCCTGCCGTACGCAACGGAGCAGCAGGCCCTGCATCGCCTGAGAGCCGAGGTCTGGAACCTGTACGGGCCCACCGAGGCTGCGGTGGACGTCACATTCTCGCGCTGCGCTCCTGCGGAGCGACCGCGGCCCGTGCCCATCGGCCGGCCTGTGGCCAACACGGCGATCTACTTGGTAGACCGATCCCTCGCGCCCGTCCCGGCCGGTATTGCGGGGGAGCTGCTGATTGGTGGCGCGCAGGTCGCACGCGGCTACCTGAAACGTCCGGACCTGACGGCGGAGCGCTTCGCCCCGGATCCGTTCGCTGCCGAGCCGGGATCTCGACTCTACCGGACCGGGGACCTGGCGCGGTTTCGGGCGACCGGAGAGATCGAGTACCTCGGCCGGCTCGACCAGCAGGTGAAGCTGCGCGGTTTCCGGATCGAGCTGGGAGAGATCGAGGCGACGCTCGCGGAGCATGCCTCGGTCGACGCGGCGGTGGCCGTGGCCCGTGCGGACCAGGGAGAGCCGCGCCTGGTGGCCTACGTGGTGCCGGCCGGCGCGGGGCTCGACGTGCGGGAGTTGCGCGAGCACCTCGGCCGGCGGCTCCCGCAGCACATGGTGCCCGCGGTTTTCGTGGAGCTCGCGGCCCTGCCGCTGACTCCCAACGGCAAGGTCGACCGCAAGGCCCTGCCCGCGCCCGAGCCGGGTCTCGCGTCCGCGGAGCCCGGCGTTCTCGTTTCACCGCAGGGTCCGGTCGAGGAGGCGCTGGCGGCGGTCTGGCAGGAGCTCCTGGGGATACCGCGGATCGGCCGCTGGCAGGACTTCTTCGCTCTCGGCGGGCATTCGCTGCTGGCAACCCGGCTGGTGTCCCGGCTGCGCGAGCTGTTCGGCGTGGAGCTGCCGGTGCGGGAGGTCTTCGAGTCCCCCCGATTGGCGGACCTGGCGCTCCAGGTGTCGCGGCGCCTGGGCGCGGGAACGGCAGGGGAGCCGCTCGAGCGGGTTCCCCGCGACGGAGCGCTGCCCCCCTCGTTCGCCCAGGAGCGGTTGTGGTTCCTGCAACAGCTCGAGCCCGCGAGCGCGGCCTACAACATCGCCGCGGCGGTGCGGCTGGAGGGCGCGTTGGCCGTGCCCGCCTTGGCGTGGGCCCTGGGGGAGGTCGTCTCCCGGCACGAGGTTCTGCGGACCACCTTTCCAGACGCCGGGGGCCGGCCGGTGCAGGCGATCGGGCCCGCTCAGGCGGTGCCTCTCCCCGTCGCGGACCTGACGGGTCTGGCCGCCGAGGCGCGGCGGGAGGAGGTCCGGCGTCTGGCGGAGGAAGAGGCGGGCCGGCCGTTCGACCTGGCGGCAGGACCGCTGCTGCGGGTCCGGCTGCTGCGGCTGGC
>Ga0126309_10000447_pt1 | contig 13787 bp, 13 predicted proteins | sample Plot56_FD_92541 | JGI IMG/M metagenome (GOLD analysis project Ga0126309, IMG submission 92541) | Serpentine soil microbial communities from UC McLaughlin Reserve, CA, USA - Plot56 | ecosystem: Environmental > Terrestrial > Soil > Grasslands | place: USA: UC McLaughlin Reserve, Lake County...
AGAAGCCGCGGAGCGCGGACCCACCGACCGCAAGATCAGCGGTTCGAGTCCGCCGGACACATCGCAGAGCGAACCCAAGCCTTGCGTTCAGGTCACGTACCGGCATAGGGTCGCTGTGAGGGTCACGGAGCAATTCTCAAGAGTTGTGGATCAGGTGGGCGTGATGAAGCTCAGGCGGCGACCTTCTCGTCGTGCGTGTTCGGGTGCTCGTCGGGGACCCGGATCCCGTCGGTGAAGCGTGCGTCGGCGAGGACGTCGGCGACGAGTTCGTGTCCGTTGAAGCGGCGCCAGCGCTCCTCGGCGGTCTTGAGCAGCTTGAACGCCATGCCCAAGGCGGCGGCCTTCGAGCCGGCGCCCTTGGTCACCCGCGTGCGCAGCTTGACCGTGGCGAAGCTCGACTCGATCGGGTTCGTGGTCCGCAGGTGGCGCCAGTGCTCGGCCGGGAAGGCGTAGAACGCCGTCAGCGGCTTCCAGTCGCGGTCGAGCTTGGCGATCGCCTTGGGGTACTTCGCCGCGAACTCCTCGCGGAACGTCTCGCGGCCCGCTCGCGCGTCACGCTCGGTCGGCGCCTCCATCATCTCGTGCAGCAACGTCTTGGCGCGCGGCTGCAGCCGCTTCGGGAGGCTGTCGAGGACGTTGGCGATCTTGTGCACCCAGCAGCGCTGCTCGCCCGCGGCGGGGAACACGTCGCGCAGTGCCGCCCAGGCGCCGAGCGCGCCGTCGCCGGTCACGAGCTTGGGCTCGTTGAGGCCGCGGTCTCTGAGATCGCGCAGGACCTGCGCCCAGGAGTCGGTGCTCTCGCGGTAGCCGTCCTCGACGGCCAGCAACTCCTTCACACCGTCCTCACGCACCCCGATGACCACGAGCAGGCACAGCCGATCGTCCTCGCCCAGGCGCACCGAGACGTGCACCCCGTCGAGGAACAGGTAGGCGTAGCGATGGAAGCGCAGGCTGCGGGTGCGGAACTGCTCGTGCTCGCCCTGCCAGACCTTCGTCAGGCGACTGATCGAGCTCGACGAGAGCCCGGCGGCGTCCTCGCCGAGCAGGTCGCGCAGCGCGGGCTCGAAGTCGCCGGTCGAGAGGCCGTGCAGATAGAGCACCGGCAGCACCTCGGTCACCTTCGGCGAGCGACGCGCGTAGGCGGGCAGGATCCTCGAGCTGAACTTCTGACGCGCGCCCGTGTCCGGGTTCACGCGCTTGTCGTTGACCCGCGGCGCCTTGATCGGCACGGTGCCCGACCCGACCGTCAGCTTGCGCTCGCGGGCGCGGCCGTTGCGCACCACCAGCCGGCGGCCGTCCTCGCCGACCTCGTCGACGAACACGCTGACGTACTCGTCCACCTCGGCCTCCAGCGCCGCGGCGATCATCCGCCGCGCACCCTCCCGCGCCAGCTCATCGAGCGAGACCTGCGCCTCGTCGTTCTCCCCGCTGGGGAGCCTGCGAACATTCTCCATGGCGTGCCTTCCTGCCGGCCATCACCGGCATCGGTCTTGATCAACCGGGAAGGTACGCCGCCTCCTTCTTCAAGCCCGTCCACAACATCCGGGTATAGCTCCTCGCACTGGCCTCGCGCAACCTGGTCGAACCCGAGGAGCGTCAGCGTCTGATTGAGCGCTACCAGGACGTCACCGCGTCGGCCTCCCAGCAGGAGATGTGGTGGTTCCTCTACGGCTCCGCCGAGTACATGTCACGCTTGCGCCGGCAACAGATGGACGCAGTGGACGCGTCGATGCTGCTCCTGCACGAGGGCTTCCCGGCGCTCTCGCAGCTCGATCCCGCCGACGTTTCAGGCTTCGAGAGCGACGCTGCGCTCGGAGAGGCGGCCGAGGAGGCATTCGGGGACGTGCTGCTGGCGATCGACGACACGATTCGGCGCATCCACAGCGGCGACATCGGCCCGTTCGACATGCCAGCCGTCGTGGCGAGCACGCGGCCCCAGCTTCCCCCGCCGCTGCAGGACCTGCTCGACGAGATGCAGCGCGACGAGCTCGCATGGGAGTTCTGGCGCGACACGACGCTGACGGCGGCCCAGATCATCCTTGCGTTCTTCCCGATCCTCGGGCCCGTCGTGTTGGCACTCGGTGTCGCGAACGTCGCGATCCAGACCGAGGATCTTCTCGACCGGTTGACGATGTCGGACGCCGGTGGGGGCGGCGAGAATCCGCTCGGCGTCGATGAGCCGACGGCGTTTGAGCAAGCGATGCTCGGCGTCGCTGCCGCACTGACGGTCGCCGGCGTGGGGCCGGCGGTGCGCGCCCTTCGGGGCGGCGGGAGGGCCGCGTCAACGCTCGACGAGTTGGCGGAGTCATTCCCCGACGAGTTAGGCGCGTACGCGGACGACGTGACTCGCGGAGCGGCAGGTACCGTGCCGCGCGCGACGACGTCCGCGACGAGGGAGATCACGACGCTGACGAACGTCAGCCCGGAGATCCTCGCCGCCGAAGTCCTAGAGCAGTACGTCACGGGATCCGGTTTCTCGGGCGCCTACAACGCTGCGACCGGCGACTGGATCGCCGTCGCCAGCGGGCCGGCGACTCGGTTGCAGAGCGGAGCGCCGATCGAGACCGTAGCTCAGTTCGGCGGTCATGCGGCAGCGCGGAGCGCGCTGGTGGCCCGAGCCGGAGAGATGCTGCCCGAGGACGCCTTCGGATTCGTCGTGCTGTGGCGGGGTGAGGGAAAGCTCGGACTCACCTGGCGCTCCGGGACGCTCAACTCACGCTTCCCCCGCAACGCGGTCCCGGACGAGTACCGCGACCGGATCCGGCAGGCGATCGCGCGTGAGACCGGCTTTACAGTGACCGCCGAGTGATGGGACATGTGAACGGACACTCGCTCCCGCGCGCGCTGGCCGTCCTGGTCGAAACGGGCTGGTGGAGCGCGACGAACGACCGGCTGCGACTTAACGTGCCGCCTGTCGAGCGAGATACGCGACTGATTGCGCTCGACGTACCGGGCATGATCGCCGAGACTCAGGCGCTGATGGACGCCCGTGCACAGGGCGCCGGCGCCGCGTTCGGGCTCGTCGCGGACGGTGAGCGCCTCGAGGGTCTGCTCGACATCAGCCAGGCAATCGTGATCGCCGTCAACCACGAGGAGCAGGCGCTGGCCCTCGACTACTCCCTCGACGCCGCTCCACGCGTTCTGGCCACCGCCGATCGTGCCGAGGGTGTCCGCTGGATCGAGGTCGCACCGCGCGTCGAGGAGTTCCTCGAAGCCGTGGCTCGGGCCTCTGCGTAGATGAGAGCGGCCGATGCGGTGTGCATTGCGATCGACGCGACTCTACGTACGCCAACCGCCTAGCGCCTGGCCTGAGCTCAGCGGCTCCTGGCGCCCCACGAGCCGGCAGCCCAGCCCCCACGGGCGAAACCTAGTTCCTTCGTCACGCTGATGTGGATTTCAGGCACTCTAGTGTCTGGCGCAAGGAGGCGTCCCGGTCGATGCCCGCGAGACGCTCGGGATGGACGACGAGCATGGGCGCACGGTGAGACTTCTGCTTCTTGGCAAAGGAGCTGTCTTGGCGCATCCGTTCGAGCGTCCGCTCGTTGCTCAGATGGACGAATCTCGACAGCGGCGCGGGAGCAACAAGCGACTCGGCGTCTGCTGTCGCGTTGAGGCACAAGGAGCAATCTCGACTCGCTGGCCGCAGCGCATCGGCTGGCAGGCGTGCTCATGGTGCTGCCGCGTCCGCAACGGCGCGGAGCGAGGTCGCGTCCGAGTCCGCCAGCACGCGCACGATCGGAAGCTCCAGCACAGCGTGGTAGCCGGCCAACGCGTCAAGGACCGCTGACCGCTTGGCGGCTGCGATCCCCACACTTCCCAGCGGGGCGCCCATCGCCGCGAAATGCCTGCGATGGCCCTCGTTGATCGTGCGATAGACGCCCTCCTCCTGACGCAGTCGCCGCCGACCGCCCGGGCCGACAGCGACGCGCACATAGGACGCGACGACGGCGCGGGCCGCCCCTGCTCCGCGGCTCCCTCGTGCACCCATTCGCGCGCTCGCGCGACCTGCTCGGGCAGCATCCAGTTCAACAGGACGCCATCAGCGATCGCGCCGCCGAGGCGGCACAGCCGAGGCCGCATCGCGGCGACCATGATGCGCGTCTCCTCGGGCAGCAGCGTACGGAGCTCGGCGACGGCGCGCTCGATCGCGTCGATCTGACGAGGCCGCGCGCCCGACCCGACCCCGAGCCACAGCCTCGCGGGATCGAGCCCAAGGCGGTCCACCTCCGCCGCGATCTCCTCGGGCGTATATCGATGAAGCGGCAACACACCCACACCGAGATCGGCCTTGCCGGTGACCGCGGCAAACTGCGCAAGCGTGTCCAGACCGCAAGCAGCCGGCTCGTCGTTTGACCACAGCGAGTCGTATCCGAGCTCTTCACAGCGAGCCCCGAGCTCGCGAGCAAGTCGCGGGTCCAGACCCGCCGTGATGCCGAGCCCACGACGCGTCGAGTCGGACACCATTACGGCTTGCATCATGAGCCCCCCGACGGCGTCGTCGCACGCTTCTCACGCGACGGCAAGCCCGCGATCCCCGGGACGACCGCACGGTGGACCACCGTTACTCGCGCAAAAGGAGCAGTAAGCGGCGTCGCTGAAGGAACCGTGCCGGTCCTGGACGGTCAGCCGGACGCTGCGTGCGGTGAGCGGGGCGCCAGCGTTGTGCGTGAGAGGCTGGGGTAGCTGGCGCGGTAGCCGCGCCGTCTGGCGATCGGTGCCAGTGCGGCGAACACGACGCGTTGCACACGCGGCGGCGGCTTGCGGAACACAATGACGTCGGAGAACTCCCGCGCGGTGAGTGCCAGTTGCAGTGGGCTCGGCATCCCCTTCGCGTTGACGTGCCCCTCACGCGCGAGCCCGAACGTCGTCTCGATCAGGTGCACAAAGCGCTCGCCCGGCGTGATCTCGACGCGCACAATGGCGTCCGCCTCGGCTTCGTTCCACCAGTCGTGCCACGTCCCGGACTCGATATCGGCGTTCTCACCTGCGTGCAGCGTTGATCGCCGGCCGTCGCGCACGACGGTCAGCTCGCCCTGCACGACGGTGAAGCGCTCATGCAGTGACGGGTGCAGGTGCTCGCCGAGGACGCGCGCGCCGGGAAGCGCCCTCAGTTCGGCGACCGCGCGGCCCTGAGGGTTCTGCCACGGCAGCTCGAGGGCGACGGCGCGCTCGCGCGTGACGGGGTTCTCCAAGACCTCCCCGGGTTCGATCGGCCGACGGTCGGCCGGAGCAAAAGGATCCGGATGCGACACGCGCCGATCCTAACCAGAAGGTCCGGTCGCGCTGCTCATGGCGGCAACCGCCCTCCCGGCACCGGTCCCGCTGCCGGGCATCGCGCAAAGGCGACACGCCGGCAGACGTAGCGCTGGCTCGTGCCTGCAGGCGAGAGGAGCAGCACCGCTGGCGGTTGATGCGGTCAAGGCGTAGGGTCGGTGGTACCGCGTCAAGGGAGCCAGGATGAGGCGTTCGCACAGGTCACCCGGGCAGGTCCTCCGTGAGCGGAGGATGCCGGCAGACGAGCGGATGGCCGTACGCGCAGAGCGTGAGGCGGAGGACCAGATGCGAAGGGAGCGTGACTCCGAGCAGCACGCCGAACGCCTCGCAGCACGTACGGCGGCTGAAGCTCGCCGCCACAGCAACCAGCACGGGGCGTAGCCACTGCCCCATCGAGGCAGAGCCGCCACTCTCGCCAACAAGCGAAAAGAGAGCAGCCGAGTGCAACGGCTCGTGGCGCGTGGCGAGGCGCCGCGCTCGGGCGTAGCGTGTTCATCCGCGCCGCCCTGCATGTCCTAGAAGCGAGGTGAGACGGTGTTGAGGCCAATCACAGAACGGTGGAGGGCGTGGCGCGCCCCGAAAGCTCGGCAGGTGCGCAAAGCGCGACGGCGGCGGGAGTGGGATGAGGCGAGTTCGGAGGCTGAGTCTCGCGCCGGGAGACATGGTCCTTCGCCTACGGAGGTCGACACGCGCTCCCTCAAAGGCTCCAAGCGTTGATCGCGCATGTCGCGCCGCCTCGCGTCGGCTCCGGCCGGGCGCGAGCTTACTTTCGTTGCTCGCCCAGCGGAAACGGCCCAGCGGAGAACGCGCATGACTGTTCGCCTCATCGGGACAGTGCTGGGTTGAGGCAGAGGCGGCACTCTCGCGATCAGGCGGCGCCGTCGCGTTTGTGAACTCGCGTTGCGGGGTGAGCGATGACGCGCCCTAAGAAGAGCACTTACGACCGGGCGCTTCGTGCCTAGCGGGGGAAGCCACTAGGTTCGCTGCGCCCGGGCGTTACGCAGGACGCTCGCCCGATCGGCGCGACCGTCCACGACACGCCTGCCCTGCGCCGGCGCGCGCAAACCCGAAGTCCGAATATCACCCTAGCTCGGGATGGTCTCGCCTTTCGGCGCAGAGCAGCACGGGCGCGAGCGGAGCCTCGTTATCGCATCGAGGCAAAGGTGGTAGCGAGGCGCTCGTAACCACCGACCATGCCGTGCGGCGGCGCCGTGATGGCGGCCAGCCCACGTTCTGGCATCGTCGCGCCGCGCCGCTGGCGATCGGTGGCGACGTGGCGTAGCGTCGCCGGCGATGGATCACCTGGCGATCCCGGTGCGCGATCAGAGGCGCTCTCGCCGATTTTATGAGACCTACTTTGGCTTCGGCGCCCGGCCGGCACGAAATTACGACGATGGCGTCCTGATGCTCTACAACGCCGCTGGCTTCGCGCTCGCGCTGGGTCCCACCGAGGAGCCGATCGTCCGCCCCTCCTGGATGCACTTCGGTATGAGCTTGCCCGACAGGGGCGCTGTGCGCGCGCTACGCGACCGCCTCGCCGCGGACGGCGTGGAGTTGGTCGAGCAGCGGGACGACCCGGATTACGTGAGCGTCAAGTGCCGCGACCCCGACGGCTACATCGTTGAAGCGTCGTGGGAGCCCGAGCGCTGAGCTGGCCGTCATCGCGCGTCCAGGCCGGCCGACCGCGACAGTTCGCGCTTCTGCCTGTCGTCCAACTCAGTAGCGAGCGGCCGGACGAAGCGAGGCGTCGGGGCTGGTGCTTTCGTGGTGGAGCAGCGGTCTCCACTTCCACTCCCGCTGCTCGTCCGGAGCGTTGGTGGATGGGCGCCGAGGTGGAGACGCCTTCTTTCGCGCGAGAAGCATTCGTAAGGAGCGGCCGTCGGGCCGATTCACATCACGCCCGCGAGTCGCTGCTTCCCGTGGCCTGGGCGGGCGTAGCGGCTACTCGACGTGGTCGTTGTGGACGGCGTAGCGGAGTAGCTGGGGGGAGGGGGTGATGATGCGGTCGATCGAGGCTCCCTCGAGGTCGGGCGGGAGGAATGGGTCGCCGCGGAGGCCGCGTGGGTCGATGCGGTACACGGGGATGCGGGCGGGGGTCACGTCGCCGTTGGGGTCGATCGCGGCTGGGCCGAGTGGGCCGTCGGTGAGGCGGGTGGCGAACAGCTCGCGGGTGATCGAGGCGCGGGTTCCGTCCGAGCGGGCGATCGCGGCGAGCAGTACCTCGGTGGCCTGGGCGGCGTAGAGCGCCCAGTACGGCGAAGAGCCTCCGCGCTGGGTCTGTTCGAACTCGCGCAGGAACTCGCGTCCGGATCGGCTCAGCTTGGCGCTGGGGATGAGGTAGCTCGTCAGGTAGAGGCCGTCGGCGGCGCGGCCGGCGCCCTTGCGCAGCAGGCCGACGGGTTTGAGTCCGTCGATGCCGATCAGGACCACGTCGGGGCCGAGCGTGCGGCGCAGCGCCCGCACCAGCCGGCCGCCGTTGGCGTCGAACGCCTGCAGGCTGATGAAGACGCCGTCGGGCTTGGCGCGTTCGATGCGCCGCATCAGGCGCGCCGCCGGCCGGCCTCCCTCCCATTTGGCGCGGCCGACTACTCCCACGTGCAGGCGGGGCGCAGCGCGGTCAAAGACGTCGGCGACGGCGCCGCCGTAGGGCTGGCGGTCGTCGATGACGAAGATCCGGTGCAGGCCGAGGTCGTGGGCGAGCACCGCCGCGACGGCGCCGTGGGTGTCGTCGGCGGGGATTACGCGCGCGAAGCTGCGCTGTCCGCTGGGGAAGTACTTGGCGGGTGCACCGCGCTCGGTCATCGTCCCGGCTCGGGTGAGGTCGGGCGCGGTCGCGGTGACGCTGATCATGGCCAGCGGGCCGCCGCGTGCGCGGTTGGCCACGGTCGTCTCGAGGCTGGTGCAGTACGAGTCGGCCCCTCCGATGATGCCGACGACGCGCGGGTCGGCGGCGTAGGCGCGCGGGTTGCGCCGGCAGCGCTGCTCGTCAGAGAAGCCTGCCTCCGCCGTCGAGTCATCGCAGGACTGATAGCCGACGCTGAAGCGGCCGGCGCGGAAGCCGTGCCGTTTGAGCGTCAACGCGACGGCCTGCGACATCGGCAGCGTGTCGGCTCGGAGCGTGCCCTGCAACGGGAGGTCTGACACCACGAGCGCGTCCGGCTGACCGGTGCCGGCAAACACGACCGGGCGGCAATCGGCGCCGCGCACGCCCGCAAGCCCACCCGTCCGGGCCGAGGTGGCCACGGCCGGGCCGCCGTTGGCGCCCGCCAGCGTGACCCAGACACGACCCTCCGCGATCGCGAGGTCGCGCGGCGCCGCCGGCATGTGAATGACGCGGCTCACGCGATTGGTCGCGGGGTCGATGCGCGAGACGGTGTCGTCGAACGGGTTCGTCACCCACACGCCATGCGGCTCGAACGCGATCCTACGGACCCCCGGTGCCATCGCCACCGTTTGCATGGTCGGGCGCCGCCCGGGCTGGCCGATATCGATCCGCCACACCCTGCCGCCATCCCCGTCGGTACCCCACAGGGAGCCGGCGCCGAAGACGATCGCATCGAGACCCTCGGCGGGCACGTCGATCGTGCGCACGACGCGGCCGCTGCGCGGCTCGATCTGCGAGATCGTCGCGGCGCGGTAGGGCGGCGGCCCGAGCGCCCACACGTAGCCGCCGCCGACCGCCAGCGCGCCCGCGTCGACGCCGCGGCTGAGCGTACGCGCGCGGTTGGTCGCCGGGTCGATCCGCGCCACTTCCCCGTCGGGAGCGACCGCCCAGACGGCGCCCTCGCCGACCGCTAGCTGGCCCTGGGCGCCCACGGCAAAGGCCTTCGCGTCCCCCTTCGGGAGTGTGATGCGCTCGTCGGTCACGCCCGAGCCGCCGTCGATCCGCGCCACCGCGAGCGCCGACATGTTGCCGGCGCCGAGCTGAATCCTCGGGTCCGACCTCGTCGGGCCGGCGCCGATCCAGACCGCTCCGGCACCGACCGCCACGGTGGTCGGGACGGCGCCGATCGCGAACGTCCGCGTCACCCGCCGCGTGCTCGGATCGATGCGCGACACGGTCCGGTCATCGCCGTTGAGCACCCAGACCGCCCCCGACCCGGCGGCGATGCCGCCCGGGTTCTCGCCGACCGGGGTCTGCGACGCGATCCGCGCGCTCGCGAGGTCGATCGCCACGACCGAGTTCGGCGCCGCCGTCGCGAGCCCGGCCTGCGGGGCCGCGCCGCCGCCCATCTCGACGACAGCCGCGGCCGCGGCCGCCAGGAGCAAGATCCCTGCGGCGGCGAGCAGGATCAGCCGGCGCCGGCCGGGTTCGCGCTCGCGCGCCGCACGCCGCGGCGGCGTCGGCGCGGGAGGCGGCTCGAGTGCCGGGTCGTGCTTCAGGATCGCCCGCTCGAGCCGCGTCAGCTCCGGCCCGGGCTCGAGGCCCAGCTGCTCGGTCAGCACGCGCCTGCCGTCCCGGTGGACCTCCAGCGCCTCCGCTTGGCGGCCGGAGCGATACAGCGCCAACATCAATTGCGCGCGCAGGCGCTCGCGCATCGGCTCGCGCGCGACGGCGGCCTCGAGCTCGGCGATCAGTTCGGCGTGACGCCCGCGCGCCAGATCGGCCTCCACGCGGCCCTCCAACGCGAGCACCCGGCGCTCCAGCATGCGGTCAATCTCCACGCGCGCCTCGGCCGTCTCGGCCAGCTCGGGCAACGGCGGTCCGCGCCACATGCCCAGCCCGGCACGGAACTCGGCGGCGGCACGCTCGGGGTCACCTGCCGTCAGCGCGTCGCGTCCTGACTCCATGCAGCGCTCGAAGCGCTCGAGGTCGAGCGCCCCCGGCTCGACCCGCAGCCGATAACCCCGCCCGTGGGTCTCCAGCGGCCCGTCGCTGCCGCTCGCACCCAGCGCGCGGCGCAGCTGAGAGACGTAGTTCTGCAGGATCTTCCCGGCCGTGGGAGGCGGACGCTCGCCCCACAGCTCGTCGACCAGCCGCTCGCTCGCGACGACCTCGTTGCGATGCAGCAACAGATACCCGAGCACCGCCCGCTGGCGATCGCCGCCCACAGCGACCGGGCGGTCGCCATCGGCCACCTCCAGCGGCCCGAGAATCCGGTAGTCCATTCGCTCCTCGGGGCGACGCTACCACGCGCGCGACCGACCGCCGGGCCGCTCGAATGACCACGCAATGGGCCGCCAATGACCGCGCGCTGACCGCCGAGGCTGATGCTCCGGCGCTGCACATGTCTACCAAACACAACGCGACACGAGCGCTCGCCATGAGCCTCGCCGCCGCGGCGCTGGCGGCGCCTTCCGCGCCCGCCGACGACGCGCAGCCCCCAGACGCCGCCGCCGCGACCCCCGCTCAAGCGCAGAAACGCAGCGACGCCGGCGGCGGCGCGCGGGCACCTGACCGGCTTGCACCGGACACGCGCGAGGCCCCGACCCCAACCAGCACACGCGCGCCCACGCCTGACGCCCCGACTGTCGTCGAGATCACCCCCGCCCACGGCTTCGACTGGACCTCCGCCGCGATCGGCGCCGCCGCCGGCATCGCGCTCGCGCTCATCGCCCTCGCCGCAACGGCCGCCGTCAGCAGTCGGTCACCGCCCGCGCCGCACTGACCCCGCCATCGCGCTCAAACCCAACCCAAGGAGCCTCGCCATGCGACACCGCCTCCACCTTTCTTTACTCGTCTGCGCCGCACTCACCGCGCCAATCAGCTGGCTCGCCGCCGCACCGTCCCTTGCCGCGGCCGCGGGTCCGGCGACCGAGGCCGTCTACATCCAGGGCCACACGGCTGAGATCAACACCGCCGCGGCGGTCATCTTCGACGCAAGTGCCGGGCTGCTCGACCACGCCTCGCCGATCTACATCATCGAGTTCCCGGTCGCCGCCGGAACGACCGGCCCGATCACACTGCCGTCCGGCTATCAGCCCCAACACAACGGCTTCCCGCCCTCACCGATCCCCTACCACGATCACGTGCTCGCCAGCGCGCCCGCGCTCGGAAGCTCGGGCACGGCCGGTGAGTACACGGCGCCGCTGCGGCTCGTCGCGATGCGCTACAGCTGGGCCTACGCGTACAGCCCCGCGTTCGTGCCGATCACCAGCGCCGACCAGATCCCCGGCGCCGAGGCCGCCGGCGAGCTCGAGGTCATCAACCCGGGAGCGTCGGATCCCTACCAGCTGTGGACCACGACGGTCCTCGTTCGCCCGGTCCTGCCCGAGCGCTGAGGCTCAAGCACGCGACCGAAACCCCTGGATGGCGTGAACGGATGACACCGCAACGGCACCCGGAACGCAGAACCCGGCCATCAACAACAACAACGCACCCAAGGAGGCGCGATGAAGCGAATCACGACAACAGGCCTGAGCATCGCCGTGCTGGCACTCATGGCGAGCCCGGCGCTCGCCGATCCCGGCGCACCGGGGACGACGTTCCCCGAGCAGCCGGGAAGCCATCCCCACGCGGGCTGCGCGGCGCTCCTTTCGAACCCTGGCGCGCTGAGCGCCCCCCGCTCGGCGACGGCGTTCACAATCACCAACGGCCTGTTCGGCGACGCCTGCTTCGGCAGCTAGCGACACGACGCAAGGGCGTCATGGCGCCGCACGCTCGGCCCAAACCCGAGTGCGTCTCCCGGATCGGAGAAGCCACACGACCGCACGGCCAACGCCGTGCGGTCCGTGGCCGCGCGCCGGCCGGACCGTGGGCACCCGGCTCTCATGGCTCCGAACCGCCACGTCCCTGCGCCTGGAGGCCGTTCGCGCCCCTTGCCGAAGCGACGCGACGGTCCTCACGAGCTCGCCCTGGCTTGCCGTATGGCCGGCGACGCCGTTTACGACGACGGCCCCGGCTCCGGGGTCGACGCCAACTGACTAGGAGACACGACGATGCGCTTCCCCCACCTTCGAACCGCGTGGCGCCCGGCCGGCCTGCGACTGCTGATCTTCTGCCTGTTGCCGCTGCTCGGGTTCGCTTCCGGCTGCGGGAGCAACGGCTCGGGCCGCAATCAAGCCGCGCCCGCCGATCGCCGCGTCGATCCCAAGCTTGCCCGTGCGTTGCAGAACGCCCTGAACGTCGAGCGCGCGGCAGCGAGCCTGCCGGGCGTGGCAGCGGCTGTCGTGATCCCCGGTCAGGGGCTGTGGTCGGGCGGGTCGGGCGTGGCGAACCGGGCAACGAAGGAACCGGTGACCGGGCGCACGCCGTTCCCGATCGCCAGCATCACCAAGACGTTCGTCGCGGCACTGGCAATCAAGCTCGCCGACGAGGGCCGCCTCCGGCTCGACGACCCACTCGGCCGCTGGCTGCCCGACTGGCCGAACGCCGACAAGATCTCGCTGCGCCAGCTGCTCAACCACACCAGCGGCGTCGCCAACTTCGAACAGCGCATCACGGCTCCATACCAGCGCGCGATCGACGCCCACCCGGCGCAGCTGTGGTCGCCGCAGCGGACGCTGAGCTACGCCGGCAAGCCCGAGTTCGCCCCCGGTAGGCGTTGGGAGTATAACAACGCCAACTACATCCTCGCCGGGCTTGCGATCGAGCACGCGACGGGGTCGACCGTCGCACGCCAGCTGCACCGCGAACTGCTCGACCCACTAAAGCTCAACGACGTCGTGCTGCAACCGCAGGAGCGCGCCCACGGCACCGCAGCGCACGGCTACGGCGCGTTCACGTCCGACGAGCGCCGAGCACTCCGCTCGGGTGGCCCCAGATTCACCCCCTACGATTCCGCCGCGTCGAGCGCTTGGACCGGTGGCGCGATCGTTGCCGGCGCGGAATCCGTCGCGCGCTGGGGCGACGCGCTGCTACGCGGCCAGATCCTCAGCGCGAGCGGCCGCAAGCAGCAGCTGACCTTCGTCCCGGTCGAAGCCGGCAGGCTGGCCTACGGCCTCGGCGTCACGCGCATGCTCTCACCGGAACTCGGAACGGAGGTCTTGGGCCACGACGGAGCGGCTCCGGGCTTCGGAAGCAGCCTCTGGCACCTACCAGGCAAGGGCATCACCGCGGCAGCCATCGCAAACAAGAACGACTCCTCGCATGCCACCCGCAGGATCGCGGCGGTCCTTATCAAGACGGTGATCGAGCACGAGTCCCGAGCACGATGACGCCCGGCCCGACGCACAGCAAACGAACGGCCGAGCAATGCAAGGCGGTGCAAAGCCACGTAGCGCTCGGCCGCGCGTCCTCCGACTTCGCACACACCATCACAGGCCGTATGGCGTAGCCGTCTGCCGCCGTGAACACCGGGATGAAGCGCCCGAGCAGAGCCGCCGCATTTCGACGATGCACGGCCTCGGCGCCTCGCGTCCATCGCCGCTCGCTATCTCGTTCGACGAATACGCGGCCGACGCGCGAGACGAGCGGAGGCACCGCTACCTTTGGCAAGCGGGCGTCTCCACTAGCGCCGAGCTCACGCCCGCTCCGGGAGGCGCGAGCGTCCGCCGGCGCGCGATCGGAGCCCATCCCGCTCCTGCATTCGTGACTAGGCAGCAGCGACGCGCTGACTGCTCGTATCCATGCG
>Ga0126309_10000448_pt1 | contig 13758 bp, 13 predicted proteins | sample Plot56_FD_92541 | JGI IMG/M metagenome (GOLD analysis project Ga0126309, IMG submission 92541) | Serpentine soil microbial communities from UC McLaughlin Reserve, CA, USA - Plot56 | ecosystem: Environmental > Terrestrial > Soil > Grasslands | place: USA: UC McLaughlin Reserve, Lake County...
GTGGAGGAAGGCGAACAGGAGCTGGCCCCCCAGGCCGTCGTAGTTACGCACGCGCGCGCCCGTGATGGGGAAGCGGAAGGCGCGGTCGAAGAGGATCGCGTACTGGACGTGGCGGGCGAAGGCGAAGCCCTCGGCCTCGAGGCGGACGGCCTCGGCGAAGGCGGTGAGGTCGCAGCGGAGCTCCTCCAGCGAGTACATCCAGTAGGGGCTGCGCTGGCGGATCATGAAGGGGTCGAAGGGGAGGTCGCCGCGCATGTGGGTGCGGTCGTGGATCAGGTCCCAGGCGATGAAGGCGTCCCGGGACAGGGACCGCGAGACGAGCAGGGCCGCGGCATCGGGCGGGAGATTGAGGCGAAGGACGCCGGCGGCGGCTCCGCAGACGCGGCGGAAGCGCTCGGCCTCGCGGTCGCAGAAGATCGCGCCGAAGTGGGCGGGCGGGCGCCCGCGAGTGGCGAAGGTCTCGGGGAAGAGGACTGCGCACTCGGAGTCGTAGCCGGCCGTGTTGTCGACGAGCTCGACCGGCACGAACTTGGCGTTGTCGTAGCCGCTTGACTCGAGCTCGGCGACGAAGGGCGGCCACGCCGTGCGGAGGATGAGGGCCTCGAAGCAGGTGTCGCGCGAGGCGTTCTGCTTGTACATCGGGAAGACGACGAGGTGCTCGATGCCGTCCTCGCGGTAGCGCTCGGGGCGGAAGACGTCGGTGGCGGCGAGGAAGTCCGGAGGGCCGAACCCGGAGTCGGCCCAGCCGGCGAGGTCGGCGCGAAAGGCTTCGAAGTAGGCGTCCTGGTGGGGGAAGCGGGGGGCGAGGGCGGCGACCTCGGTCGCGATCCGCTCGGTGAAGGCGGCGACGCGGTCGCGGTCATGGCGGGAGAGGTCGACCGAGCCGTCGGCCTCCTGGGTGAGGCGAAGCTCGGCGACGGCGGCCTTGAGACGGTCCCAGTGGGGGTCGGCGGCGGCGGGGGACGGGGTCGCGGAGGGCGGCGCCGCGAAGGCGGTGCCGGCGGCCCAGTAGACGAGGTTGAGCCAGAGATCGGCGTGGTCGAGGTCACCGATGCAGTCGTCGCCGAAGAGGTCGGAGTCGGAAAGGACGGCGACGCGGCCGTCCCCGTGCTCGAGCGCCGCGGCGAGGGGGGCGCGGGGCGGTTCGGCGCTGGGATGCGTGCGAGCGAGAACGGCGGCGCCGTTGGAGAGATCGAGGGTGCCGGCCCGGTAGAAGCAGGCCGCGGCGACGCGGGCGAGGAGGTCGGGTCCGCGGGGCTCCCCGGAGCCGAGGTCGGCGATCACCCATGACGGGGCGTCGCGGTGGTGCTCGTAGTCCTGGACGGTGGCGTTCTCGACCCGGACGCCGAAGCGGGCGAGAAGGTCGTTGAGGTTGTTCTCGTACTTGTCCTGCTCGGTCTCGGCGAGGACGATGAGGCCGCCGCCGCGGCGTACGAAGCCCTCGATCGCGTCGATCTCGGCCGGCTCGAGCCGGGGGGAGCCGCCCTCGACGGTGTGCTCCCATCGGGGGTCGGAGGGGTGGGCGATGACGAGGACGTCGGCGTCGCCGAGGGCGGCGGCGGTGAGGGGGCCGGAAGTGTGGGCGTCGACGCTGAACTCGCGGTCGGCGATAGCGGCGGCGGCGCGGGCGAGGGAGGAGTCGCCGGGGTGGGCGGGGGCGATCCGGGCGGCGACTTCCGGGCGGATGGTCCAGGCCTCGGAATGGGCCTCGTCGAAGAGGACGCGGGCGTGCTTGGGGGTGGCGGGGACGGCAGCAGGCATGCGTATTCGAGGGTAAGGCGGCGGCTGGATGGAGTCAATAGCGAGGATCTGGCGATTCTGCGTTAGATTCCTGCGCATGGACGCCGTGGATCAGCGAATTCTTTCGCTCCTGATGGAGGACGGGCGGCGCACCTACGAGGACATCGGCGGGGAGGTGAGCCTGTCGCCGCCGTCCGTGAAGAGGCGGATCGACCGGCTACGGGAGAGCGGGGCGCTGGAGGGGTTCACCGCGGTGGTCGACCACTCGGCGCTTGGATGGGACACGGAGGCGCTGATCGAGCTGTTCTACGAGCCGGGGACGCTGCTCGACCGGGTGGCGGCGACGCTGCACGAGCACCCGGAGGTGGTGGAGGCGTGGAGCGTCACGGGGGAGGCGGATGCGATCGCGCGCGTGCGGACGCGGGACAACGCCGACCTGGAGCGGCTGATCATCGACCTCCAGCGCAACGGGCTGGTCGAGCGGACGCGGTCGCAGGTCGTGCTGTCGCGGCTGGTGGCCCGGACGCCGGCGTGAAGAGGCCCGGTGCCGGCCCGGATACGCCGGCTACGAGGTCGAAAGGCTGGGCGGCATCCCCCTCTAAACTCACCGTCCACTCCAGGGGGAGCGCCGGAGCTGGAGAGCCGGGCTGGCCTGTAAAGTCAGTGGCACTGCCTGAGTGAGTTCGATTCTCACCTCCCCCACTCGAAGCCGCGGACCGCGGCTTTTTCTATGCCCTGAGACTTATCCCGCTTCGCGCAGGACCTGCGCCTCGGGCAGGCGCTTCATCTTTTTGAGCGTGTTGTTTTCGATCTGGCGGATGCGCTCGCGGGTCACGCCGAACGCCCGGCCGACCTCCTCGAGCGTCAGCGGCTCCATGCCGGAGAGCCCGTAGCGCAGCTCGATGACCTGCCGCTCCCGTTCGGGTAGCGCGTCGAGGGCGTTGCGCACCCCCTCCTTCTGGAGGTGCTCGCTCGCCTCTTCGAACGGCTCGCTCACCCCGTCATCGGCGACGAAGTCGCCGAGCTCGGACTCGTCCTCGTCGCCCACCGGCTTCTCGAGCGAGACGGGCAGCTGGGCGACGCGAAGGATGTCGCGCACGTCGCGGACGGTGCAGCGCAGCTCCTCGGCGATCTCCGCCGGCCCCGGCTCCCGCCCCAGCCGCTGGACGAGCTGGCGCTCGACGTGCGTCACCCGATTCAGCTTCTCGACCATGTGGACCGGGATCCGGATCGTCCTCGCCTTGTCGGCGATCGCCCTGGTCACCGCCTGCCTGATCCACCAGGTCGCGTACGTCGAGAACTTGTAGCCGCGCCGGTAGTCGAACTTCTCCACCGCCCGGATCAGCCCCAGCGAGCCCTCCTGGATCAAATCGAGGAAGCTGAGGCCGCGACCCAGGTAGCCCTTGGCGATCGACACGACGAGCCGCAGGTTCGCCTCGACCATCTGCCGCTTGGCGCGCATGTCCCCGCGCTCGATCCGCTTCGCCAGGCTCACCTCCTGCCCGGCGGTCAGCAGGTCGACCCGGCCGATCGCCCGCAGGTAGAGCCGCAGCGAGTCGAGGCTCGGCTCGACCGTCAGGTCGAGCTCGGGCTTCTTGGCGGCGGTCCCGTTCTCGGAGCTCTTCTGCTCCTTGTAGGCGCTGACCCCGTTCGCGGCGATGACGTCGACGCCGTGCTCGATCAGGTAGGTGTGGAGCGCCGACACCTGCTCCTTCGTGATCTCGACCTCCTCGAGGGTCGCGGCGATGTCCTCGAAGGTCAGGTACCCCTTCTCCTGCCCCTTGGCGACCAGGCCCTGCAGCTCTTCCTGGTCAGCGAAAGGGTGGTCCTCGCGGGAATGCTCGAGGGCTTTCGGCACGGCCTGGAGCTGTTCGATACGCACCTCCCCGGTGTCACCGTCCCGCCTGCCCGGCAGTCCGGTCGTCAGCTTTCCGCCGCTCAGTATAGGGACGAAACGCGACGCATACCCAAACGCAAATCCTTCAAACCAACTCCATAACAATGGGCCGAAAGCGGTCTGAGGCCAGCCGGACCCAGCCGTCGCCTACCCTTGTCGGTCAGTGGCTCCCCGGACCGCCCCCCTCCCCACGATCACGCAGGACGTCCAGTCGGGGCGGCCTGCCACCGAGGTCAGCCTCTCCCGGGTCGGCGTCACCGGCGTTGACAAGGTCATCCGCGTCCAGAGCGAGACCGGCGAGCACCTCTACCTCGCCGAGCTCGAATGCTTCGTCGACCTCAACCCGCAGCAGGCCGGCGTCCACATGTCCCGCTTCGAGGAGGTCGTCGGGGAGGCGATCGACAGCGTGGTCCTCGGCGAGTCTTCGTTCCGCGCCGAGACCCTGGCCGCCCACATCGCGGAGCAGGTCCGCGAGAGCCAGCAGGGCTTCCGCGCCGAGGTCTCCGTCACCGCCCACTATCCCGAGACCGTCACCACTCCGGAATCGGGTCAGCGGACGCAGGAGTTGTACACCCTGCTCGGCACCGCTGTCTGCTCGGAACGCGGCACCCGAACCCTGACCGGCGTCCAGGCCCAGGGCATGACCGCGTGCCCCTGCGCCCAGGGCATGGTCGCCGAGCTCGCCCGAGACCGGCTCGCCGCGCAGGGCTTCGACGAGGAGCAGATCGACCTCGCCCTCGCCGCCGTCCCCGTCGCCACCCATAACCAGCGCGGCATCGGCACGCTCTGGGTCGGGTGCCCCGAGGGCAACGCCATCGACGTCGACGCCCGCGACCTGCTGCGGATCGTCGAGAGCTCGATGAGCTCGGAGATCTACGAGCTGATGAAGCGGCCCGACGAGCTCGCGGTCGTCGCCAAGGCCCACGCCAACCCGCGATTCGTCGAGGACTGCGTGCGCGAGATGATCCGGCAGGTCGCCGCCTCCTTCGGCGAAATGGACGAGAACGCCTTCGTCATGGCGCGGCAGGAGAATCTCGAAACGATCCACCGCCACAACGTCGTGGCGGAGCGCCACGGGCTCCTCGGCGACCTCCTCGGCGAGCTCGAGACCGGCGAGCACCAGCTCCACCACGTCTCGATGCGCGAGTGGCTCGAGGCGCCGCGCCCCTGAGCCCGCTCAGGCCCGCTCCGCCCCCGTCCCGCGCGATCGCTCCGCCGCGGAATCGGAAGACATGTGGCGGTGCAGGCCGAAGAAGTAGTCGGCCCCGCTGATCACGGTGGCGGCGACCGCCGAATAGACGAGCAGGTCGACCCACAGGGGCGAGGGGTCGATCGCGATCAGCGCGAAGACCGCGGCGATCTGGAGCACCGTCTTCACCTTGCCCAGCCAGCTCGCCGAGATCACGACCCCGCGATCGACCGCCACGGCGCGCAGCGCCGTCACCGCGAACTCCCGGGCGATGATCACCATCGCCACCCAGGCCGCCAGCCGGTTGAGCGACACCAGCGAGACGAGCGCCGCGGTGATCAGCAGCTTGTCGGCGATCGGGTCCATCAGCTTGCCGAAGTTGGTGATCGACCCCCGGGCGCGGGCGATGTAGCCGTCGAGCCCGTCGGTCAGCGCCGCCAGCGCGAACACCAGCGCCGCGAGCTTGTCGCCGTTCGGCGTCTCGTCGAGGAGCGCCACCACCACGACCGGCACCGCGACGATCCGCAGGACCGTCAGCACGTTGGGCAGGTTCAGCGGGAACACGGGAGAGGCGACGGGAACACGGCGGCCACAAGTATGGACCGCTTCGGCGCGCCGGAGTAGGTTCCCGCCGTGCCCGTCGACTACGTCTACCGGATCGACCAGCCGCACGTCTCCGGTCAGCTCGCCCAGGTCTGCGGCACGATCGCCGAGGGGAAAGGCCTGATCGGCGACATCGAAACAGTCACGATCGGGCGCGAGCGCTCGATCCGCGAAGTCAACGTCGAGTGCCGCGACCACGAGCAGGCGGAGCGCCTCGCCGGCCTCCTCCAGGAGCTCGAGGACGTCCGCCTGATCACCTACTTCGACCGCGCCCTCAGCCGCCACACCGGCGGCAAGCTGCGGATCGACGGCACCCTCCAGATGCGCTCCCTCCAGGACATGCGCGACGTCTACACCCCGGGCGTCGCCCGCGTCTGCAGCGCGATCGCCGACGACCCTTCGCAGGCCAGCCGCCTGACGATGATCGGCCGCACCGTCGCGATCTGCACCAACGGCACTCGCGTCCTCGGCCTAGGCGACATCGGCGCCGTGGCCTCGATGCCGGTAATGGAGGGCAAGGCCCTGTTCCATCGCCAGATGTCCGGCATCTCGGCGATGCCGATTCTGATCGACACCCACGACATCGACGAGTTCGTCACCACCGTCCTGCGGATCGCCCCCGGCTTCGGCGCGATCCACCTCGAAGACATCAGGGCCCCTGACTGCTTCGAGATCGAGGCCCGTCTCATCGAGGCCCTCGACATCCCGGTGATGCACGACGACGTCCACGGGACCGCCGTCGCCGCGCTCGCCGCCGTCCTCGGCGCCGCGACGCTCGCCGGCTTCAGGCTGGAGGATGCGACGGTCGGCCAGCTCGGCCTCGGCGCCGCCGGCCTCGGCATCGCCAGCCTCATGGTCGCCGCCGGTGCCCGCCGGGTCATCGCCTCCGATCCCTCCGAGGACGCCCAGGCCAGAGCCCGCGAGGCAGGGATCGAGATCGTCAAGTTCGAGCAGGGGATGGCGGATGCCGACGTCATCATCGCGACGACCGGCAGACCCAACCTGATCCAGCCGGAGATGGTCCGCCGGGGTCAGGTGATCCTCGCCCTGACCAACCCCGACCCCGAGATCCACCCCCGCGACGCCGAGCGCGCCGGGGCCGCCTTCGCCGCCGACGGCGCCGCCGTCAACAACGTCCTCGGCTTCCCCGGCATCTTCCGCGGCGCGCTCTCGGCCGGGGCCGCCTCGATCACGACCGGCATGAAGCTGGCCGCGGCGCGGGCGATCGCCGAGGAGACCGAAGCCAGCGAGCTGATTCCCGACCCGCTGGATCCGGGTGTCCACGAGCGGGTCGCCGAAGCGGTCGCGCGAGCCGCCCGCGACGAGGGCCAGGCCCGGCCCGACCGGACGCCCGCCGGCCTCTAGGCCGCCCGGCCCTCGCCCCTGCCGGTCAGGGCTCGACGACCTCGATCGTTCCCTTCATGTCCGGGTGGATCTCGCAGATGTAGGCAAAGGTCCCCGCCGCCTTGAAGGTGGCGTTGCCCCGCTTGCCCTCGGCGATGTCGCCCGTGTCGAAGCTGCCGTCCTCGGCGGTCGCGGTGTGGGTGGCCGAGTCCTCGTTGGCCCAGTTGACCTTGCCGTCGACCTGCACCGTGACGGTCGCGGGCTTGAAGGTGAAGTCGGAGATCTCCACCTTCACGGCCTTCGGGGCCTCGCCGCTCGGCGCCGTGGTCTCCTCCGTGGTCGTCTCGGTCTCGGTCTTCTCGGCCGAGCCGGAGTAGGCCCCGCCTCCGGAGGCGCCGCCCGAGTCGCCGTCGTCGTCGCCGCCGCCGCAGGCCGCTATCCCGAGTCCGAGGGCGAGGAGGACGGGCACCAGCGCGAGTGCCGGCGCCCGCTTGAAGATCTCTCTCATTCCGTTGCCTTCCCGTTCGTTTGTCTGCTGTCTTACCACGACGACGCGGGACTGGGTGATCATCCGGTGATGTCCGCCGCCGAGAGCGCCACCCGGCTGGCCGCCCTGGCAGGCCGGATCCACCGCTGCCGCCGCTGTCCGCGGCTGGTGGCCTGGCGCGAGGCTGTCGCCGCCGACCCGCCGCGGCGCCACGCCGGCGAGACCTATTGGGGCCGGCCGGTCGAGGGCTTCGGCGACCCCGCCGCCCGCGTGGTCGTGCTCGGGCTCGCACCCGCCGCCAACGGCGCCAACCGGACCGGCCGCGTTTTCACCGGGGATCGATCCGGCGACTTCCTCTTCGCCTCGCTCCACCGCACGGGCTTCGCCAACCAGCCTCGTTCGGAGCGCCGGGACGACGGCCTCCGGCTGCGCGACGCCTTCGTCACGGCGGTGAACCGCTGTCCGCCGCCGGCCAACCGGCCGACGCCGGCGGAGCGGGACAACTGCCTGCCGTACGCCGTGGGCGAGCTCGAGCTGCTGGAGCGGGCGGTGGTGATCATCGCCCTCGGCAGCTACGCCTGGGACGGTGCGCTGCGGGCGGCGCGAGCCCTGGGCGAACCGGTGCCGCGACCCAAGCCCCCGTTTGCCCACGGGGCCGAGTCGCCGCTCGGGCGCTGGACCGTCCTCGGCTGCTTTCACCCCAGCCAGCAGAACACGTTCACCGGCAAGCTCACCCCGGAGATGATCGACGCGATCTTCACCCGCGCCCGGGAGCTCGTCCGCGCCGGCGGCAGACCCGGGCGCGGTCAATAGCATCGCGGCCGTGAGCGAGGCGACAGCCAAGCCCGCCGCCCAGTCCGCCTCGATCCTCGTCCGCTGGATGGGCATCGGCGACGCGAACTCGGTCGGCTACGTGCACGGAGGCGTCGTCATGCGGCTCTGCGACGAGGCCGCGGGGATCGCCGCGATCCGCCACTGCGGCGGCCGGGTCGTAACCGCCGGCATGGACCGGATGACCTTCCTGACCCGGGTCGAGATCGGCGAGCTGCTGACCTGCCGCGCGCAGGTCAACGCCGTCTGGCGGACGTCGATGGAGGTCGGCGTACGGGTCGAGGCCGAGAATGCACGGACCGGTGAGGTCCGCCACACCTCGACCGCCTACCTGACGATGGTCGCCGTCGACGAGGACGGCCGCCCGACGCCGGTGCCGCCGCTGGATGCCGCCGACGAGACCGAGCAGCGCCGCCGGCGCGAGGCAGAGCTGCGCCGCGAGAACCGGCTGGCCGAGCGCGACCAGATCCTCAGCGGCCGCCGCTGACCGCGCCCTACACCAGCGGGGCCGGGGCGACGGAACGGGTCGACACCGCGTCCCTTCCTACAATGGCCCCGACCCGCCGGCGTAGCTCAGTTGGTAGAGCACTTCACTCGTAATGAAGGGGTCAGCGGTTCAAGTCCGCTCGCCGGCTTCCCCCGCGTCCGCGAACCTCGCGGCCGCGCCTAGCCCTCGGCGAACTTGTAGCCGACGCCGCGCACCGTGAGGACGAGCTCCGGGTGCTGGGGGTCGCCCTCGATCTTCTGGCGGAGGTTGGAGATGTGGACGTCGCAGGCGCGCTCGTCGCCATCGAACTCGGTCTGCCAGAGCTCCTCCATGATCTGGGAGCGGCGGAAGACCTGGCCGGCGCTGCCGGCGAGCAGGCGGAGGAGCTGGAACTCCGAGCGCGTCAGGTTGACCTGGCGGCCGTGGACCGTGACCAGGTGGCGGACGAGGTCGATCGACACCGGCCCGGCTTCGATCCTCGCCGCCTCGGCGGTCTGGGGCTCGCGGTCGAGCTCGCGGCGCCTCAGCAGCGCGCGCACCCGGCCGAGCAGCTCGCGGACCGAGAACGGCTTGGTCACGTAGTCGTCCGCCCCGACTTCGAGGCCGACCACCTTGTCGACCTCCGCGTCCTTCGCGGTGAGGATGATGATCGGCACGGCGCTGCGCGCCCGGACCTCGCGACAGATGTCGAGGCCGCTGCGGCCCGGCATCATGATGTCGAGGATCAGCAGGTCGAACGGCATCCCGTCGCCGATCTTCTCTTCGACGTCGGTGCCGTCCACCGCCGGAGTCACCTCGAAACCGTCCTGGGTCAACGCGTAGCCGACCGAGTCGCGGACCGAGGGCTCGTCGTCGGCGATGAGGACCCGGCTGCTCATGCGACCGAGGTTGCCTGGATCTGCGTGACCGGCAGCCGCACCCAGAACGTGCTGCCCTCGCCTTCGACCGAGGATGCGCCGATCTCGCCGCCCATGACGCTGACCATCCGGCGGGCGATCGCGAGGCCGAGGCCGAAGCCCTCCTGCGTGCGCGACTCCGAGCGCCTGTAGAAGCGCTCGAACACGCGCTCGACCTCATCCGTCGGAATCCCTGAACCTGTGTCGGTCACCTCGAGCATCACCCCGTCCGTCCCGTCGCGGCGGCCGCGAACCGTAACGGCCCCCGGCTCGGGCGTGTTCTTGTAGGCATTCGTCAGCAGGCCGATCAGCACCTGCCGCAGCAAGGTCGGGTCCCCCTTCGCGGCCAGCCCCGGCTCGACCTCGACCGTCAGCTCGATTCCCTCGGGCGCCTTCACCGCCTTGACGACGTCGCTCACCGCGGAATCGACGTCGACGATCTCCGCCTCCGAGGCCCCCAGGGACTCGACCCGGGCCAGGGTGAGCAGGGACTGGGTCAGCCGGCTCATCCGCTCGGCATCCTGCTCGAGCCGGGAGATGAAGTGATCGCGCGCCTCCGGGTCGTCCTTCGCCCCGCCTTGGAGGACCTCGATCGCCCCCGAGATCCCCGCCAGCGGGTTCCGCAGCTCGTGCGCGGCATTGGAGACGAAGTCGCGCTCCGCCCACTCCCGCCGCATCTCGTCGGTCCGGTCCCGAGAGATCGCCAGCACGGCGCTCTCGGCGGGCAGGTCGCGGACCTGGAGCGCGTAGGCCCGGTCGCCCACCCGCAGGGCGGGGTGGGCGGCAAACCCGGCCTCGGCCGCGCGCCGCAGGTGGGACTGGATGACCTCCGGCGGCTGTCCGTCCTCGTCCAGCAGGTCCTTCGCGGCCTGGTTCGAGAACCGGACCCGGCCCTCGCGGTCGACGACCATCACGGCATCGGTCAGGCCGTCGAAGATCGCCGCCAGCTTGTCGCGGTCCGCGGTCAGCACGCCGAAGCTCTCCTTCAGCGAGGCCCGCATCGACTCCAGGGCCCGGGCCAGGTCCCCGATCTCGTCTCGGCCCGAGCCGTCGAGCGGGGGGTCGAGGCTGCCGGAGGCCATCCGCTCGGCGCTCGCCGCCAGCCGCTTGACCCGGACCGCGATCGCGGAGGCGACGACGAAGCCGGCCAGCACTCCGACGAACACGGCGATCGCCAAGGCCCGCAGGCTGTCGTCTCCGAGCTGGTCGATCGCGTCCTGGAGCACCTCCTCACGCGAGTAGCGGGCGAGGACGGCTCCGGCGATCTTCGAGTCGGTGAAGACCGGTGCCGCCACCACCGTCAGCTCGCCGCCGATGTTCTCCTCGAAACGGCCGCCGGCCCGGGCCGTGTCGACCGCCACGTCACGGTTGGCGATCCGGCGCAGGAGCGGACCGGCGGGATCAGGCGCGACCAGCACGCCCCGGACGTCGAAGTACCAGGCGTGAAACCCGGGGGACTTCGAGCCCCGGATCAGCTCCTCCGGGTTCTCGGACCCGCCGAGCCGGTCGGCCAGCGCGACCGTCCGGCCCAGCGCCAGTTCGGTCGAGCGCTCGGAGAGCACCCGCTCGCTCGAGTCCCTGACCATGAGGTAGACCGAGGCGGCGGTGATCACGCCCACGGTGGCGAACGCGACACCCAGCCAGAGGCGCATCCCGACCCGCGGCCCCTCCGGGCGTCCCCCATTGCCACCGGACCAGGCCATGAGCAGGTACTAACACAAAAGCCACGCGGTCCGGGCGGCCCGCGGCCTGTCGCCTCCCGCGGTGGGAGAATCCGCCCGGTGAGCACACTGGTCTTCATCCCGGCCTGGAACGAGGAGGCCTCGATCGCATCGGTGATCGCCGGGGTCCGCCGGGCCCTGCCCGACGCCGACCTGCTGGTCGTCGACGACGGCTCGGTCGACGCAACCGCCGCCCGGGCGCTCGAGGCAGGCGCGCGGGTCGCCTCCCTGCCGTTCAACCAGGGCCTTGGCGCCGCCCTCCAGACGGGTTACCTCTACGCGCTGCGCAACGGCTACGACTACTGCGCCCACCTTGATGCCGACGGGCAGCATCCGCCGGCCGAGGTCGCCCGCCTCCTCGCCGAGGTCACCGAGGACCGGGCCGACCTGGCGATCGGCTCCCGCTACCGCGACCCCGGCGCCGCCGAGGAAGACGACTACCGGCCCTCGGTCTCGCGCCGGATCGGCACCGGCGTCTTCCGCTTCTTCCTGACCCTCGCCACCCGCCAGCGCTTCACCGACACGACGAGCGGCATGCGAGCGGCCAACCGGAGGGTGATGACTCTCTTCGGCGAGCGCTACTCCCCGGATTTCGCCGAGCTCGAGTCCCTCCAGCGCGCCGTCCGCCAGGGGCTGCGGGTCGAGGAGCTGCCGGTCCGGATGCTGCCGCGCCGGGAAGGCCACTCGTTCCTCACGCCTCTGCGCTCCGCCTTCTTCATCTTCAAGAGCGTGATCGTGCTGCTGGTCGGCCAGTTCAGGCCGCGCAGCGCCGAGCTCGGAGACGACCGATGAGCTTCCTCGCGGCGGCCACCGAGCCCACGGTCAAGCTCACCCCCCAGGCGCGGATCCTCGCCGCCGCGATCGCCCTGGTCTTCATGGCGATGATCCTCGAGCTCATCCGCCGCCACCGTCTCCAGGAGCGCTACAGCGTGATCTGGTTCGTCGCCGGCCTCGGCATGCTGGCCGGCGCCACCTTCCCCGACCTGCTCGAGGTCGTCGCCGACGCAATGGGCGTCCGCGACACCAACGTGGCCCTCTTCTCCCTCGTCCTGCTCCTGCTACTCGGACTGGCTCTCAACTTCAGCGTGATCGTCTCCCGCCAGGCCGAGCAGATCACGCGTCTCGCCCAGGAGCGGGCGATCGAGAGCGCCCGCGCGAACGGCGCCGGCCTGGACGCGCGCGGCGACGGAGCGGGTGGCTCAGCCGCCGAGCGCCCGGCGGAGCCGGGCGGCGAGCGCCTCTAGCGCCAGCTCCTCGGAGACGTTCAGCTCGAACCGCCGCAAGGTGTCGGCGACGAGCTCCACGGCACTCCGGGCCTGCATGGCGTCGACCCGCTCCGCCTGCGCCCGCAGCGCCTCGATTCGGTCGCGGTTGAAGGCGACGTCCTCGGCGCCGCTGGCGACGACCGCGAGATCGCGAAACCACGAGGCGCACAGGCCGAGGCCCAGCTCGAGGACGTCGGTGCGGCGGCGGCGCCCGGCCCGGCGCGCCTCCTCGTTCACCTCCCGCGCGGTCCGCTTCGCTCCCGTCTCGGCCTCGGCCGCGAGCCGCTCGCGGATGTTGTCTTCGGCTTCGGCTCCGGCGTCCTCGGCAACTGCGAGGAGCTCGCGCCAGGCCGCGCTCCCGTCGGCGCCCTCGACGGCAGCGGCGGCGCAGGCCTCTGCCCGCGCTCGCATGTCGCGGCCGCGGTCGCCGACCAGGGACCGGGCCCGGCCCAGGTCACCGCCGGCCAGGCGAGCGGCTGCCGCCGCCTCCTCGGTGTTGGCGTCTGCGGCGAGCGCCTCCTCGACGGCAGTCGCCGGCAATGGGCCGAAGTCGATCGGCTGACAGCGCGAGACGATCGTCTCGAGCAGCAGCTCGGGCTCGGAGCTGAGGATGAGCAGGTGGGCGAAGTCAGGCGGCTCCTCGAGCGTCTTCAGCAGGGCGTTCTGGCTCTCGTCCCGAAGCGCCTCGGCGTCCTCGATCACGAAGACCCGCCGCCCACCCTCGAACGGCCGGTAGGCGGCGCCTCGAATCACCGTCTCGCGCACCTCCTCGACGAGATGCTGGGCTCCCCGCGGCACGAGCCAGACGAGATCGGGGTGCGGCGAGGGGTCGAGCAGCGCCCGGCGGCGGGCGTCCCCCGGGTCGGCCGCGCCGTGGGACAGCAGCTCGGCCGCAAACGCGCGCGCCGCCTCGCGCTTGCCGGAGCCGTGCGGCCCCCGGAAGAGGTAGGCATGGGACGGTCCGGAGGCGAGTGCGGCGCCCAGCGCCAGGCGGGCGCGCGGCTGATGGCGGAGGGATTCGTCGAGGCTGCCCGGCAGCCCGCCTACCTCAGCCACGCCGGCGCGCCACGGCCTCCATCACCCGGGCGTGCACCTCCTCGGGGCTCCCGGTCGCGTCGACCGGCACGACGCGGTCGGATGCGGTGATCGCGATCTCCTCGTAGGCCTCGGCGACCGCCCGCTGGAACTCCAGCCCCTCGGCCTCGAAGCGGTCGTCCCCCCCGGCCCGGGCCAGGCCGTCCCCGGGGTCGATCCGCAAAAGGATCGTCAGATCGGGCCAGAGCCCGTCCGTCGCCGCA
>Ga0126309_10000449_pt1 | contig 13748 bp, 11 predicted proteins | sample Plot56_FD_92541 | JGI IMG/M metagenome (GOLD analysis project Ga0126309, IMG submission 92541) | Serpentine soil microbial communities from UC McLaughlin Reserve, CA, USA - Plot56 | ecosystem: Environmental > Terrestrial > Soil > Grasslands | place: USA: UC McLaughlin Reserve, Lake County...
ACCACGTCGTACGACTCGTCCTCGAAGGGCAGATTCGCCGCGTCGGCCTCGACCCAGTCGATGTCCAGACCCTCAGCCTCGGGGCGGCGCGAGCCCGCTGCCAGCAGGTCGGGCGTCAGGTCGCTGGCGGTCACGCGTGCGCCGCGCTGGGCGGCCGGGATGGACGCATTGCCCGTGCCCGCCGCCACGTCGAGCACGCGTACGCCGGGGCTGATCCCCGCTGCCTCCACGAGCCGCTGCCCGATGGGCAGCAGGAAGGTGTCCACCATCAAGGGGTAGTCGCCCTTCCCCCACATCGCCCGGTGTTTCGTCTTGAGCTCGGTGTCCGCCACATCGAGTGTCATCGCTGGTTCCTCCCAAAGAGATTGCTGGTTGCCTCGGCCACCATCTCCGGGTGAGCCAGCCGGCACATCGGGCGAAGTCCCTATCTTCTGGGCCCGAGAGTCAACGGCCGTTCGCGCTGAAGTGCTGGTAGTCCTTCAGGCCTGACCAGGCGCCGCCCCACTCCCAGCCGATCGACGCGAACGCTCGCAACGCTGGCCCCTGGGGCGTGATCAGGCCGGGGCGGAGCCAGCCACGGTCGAGGTACGCCGACGCCAGCTCGGGGAGCACCACGTCGCCCCGGTGGTAGGGGTTCTGGAACGGGTTGAGATCGACCGCAAGGCCGTAGGCGTGCTGGGAGAACTCGGTCCCGCCCCGGATCGGGCGGCAGACGAACGACCCGGTGACGTTGCCGTCACCCGTCGGTGGGGCGTCGAGGTCCTCGAGCGTCGCGATCCCCATCGACTCGATCGGGAACTTCGCCCGATAGAGCTCCCGGAACACCTCGACCAGGTCACCGGCCGCTGACCCGTTGACGAGCAGCTCACCGGAGTGGCGGGCGTTGTCGAAGCCCCAGTAGGTCATCCGGAGCCAGGCCAGGTCGTCCTTGCCGACCGGGCAGCCGGGCTGCCACGTCGAGCGGGTGATCACCTGGCTCGGCGCCGGACTGGCGACGGTCGCCTGGAAACCAGCGCCCGGAAGCATCGGGATCGAGTCGGGCAGGTTCCAGCGCCTGACCCGCATGACCCGCGGCGTGGGCCGGGCCTCGCCGTACCCGCTCGCCGTCTCGGGCAGCACCCGCGTCCCCAGCCACAGTGGCGGCACGGTGCCCGGCGCCGGCCGTTGGGAAGCCGCCGAACTGCCGGAGGTCGGCGGGCTGGGCGCCGGAGAGACCAGATCGGGCGTGGCGCTCGTGGTGGACGGGCGGCTGGACGAAGTCCGTGGCGCCGGCTGGGGTCCCGCGTCCTGCTCTGGCCCACAAGCCGTCACCCCGGTCGCCAGCACAACCCCCACCAGCGCCAACCGGACTCCATGTCCCACCCCGTCCACGCTAGCTGCGCGGCAGGGGCACGGGTCGTGTCTTCGGGTAGCCGACGGGCAGGACGTAGGTCCCGCGTGCGTGGCGGTAGAACACCCGCCAGTTCCAGTACGAGCGGTAGGCAGAGCTCGAGCGCTGCATCGTGCCGGCATACTCGCTCACCGCACGCACGTACTTCTTTGACTGGTTGTAGTGCCACAGCGCGTCGGCCATGTCGCCGGGCGCACCCTTGGCTTTCAGGAGGCGGGCGGCGGCGAGGATCGCGTCCCGCGGGTCGGTGACGTCGCCGCCCGCGCCGTACCGGTCCCAGGTCGACGGGAGGAACTGCATCGGCCCTTGCGCTCCTGCAGTGCTGACGCCACGGATGCGTCCCATCCGCGTCTCGACCAGGTGGATGGCCGCCAGGAAGGTCCACGACACGCCGGTGCGCCGTTGCGCCTCCCGGTAGTAGCCGAGCAGCTCCGTCGCCGGAGGCGGCGCGACGATGCGCCAACGCGGCAGCTGCACCTGCCGCCGGGGCCGGGACGGGGCCATCGACGCGAGAGACCTGGCTGCCTTCACCATGCTCCGGACGACCAGCGCCGTGTCGGGATCCAGACGGCTCGTCACTCCCCGGCGGTACGCGGCGGACGCGCCGGCCAGGGCGCGTACCGCGAGCTGCTCGAACTCCGCCGCCCGTCGTACGTCGGTCGCCGTTGCGTCCCGCCTCCGGGTCGTCGCCGCCGCACGGTTGAGCTGGCGGGCAAGTGCGGCCACGCTATCCGTCGCCGGCACCGTCGGCAGCTCCCCGAGGGTCTCGTCGGGTGTGGACTGGGCGGCGGTGTCTCCGGACGGCGTCGCAGGCCCACTCGCAGTGCGGGCAGGCGAGGTCTCGCGGTCCGCGGCTCCCGGGATGCTGCAGGAGGCGAGCACGCTGGCCGACAGCGTGAGCGTCACCGCCCATCGAGTCCCCTGACGCTTCGCCGCCACGTGTGCCCCGTCCATCCCGCCGGTGTACCGACTGTAAGCGGCCGGCCTGTCGGGTCAGTGCGAGCGGTCCGCAACCGCGCGTCGTCCCGCCATCGCGTCGGGTGCGGCGAGCGCGAGGCGCGCGAGGTTCTCGCACTCCTCACGCGTACGCCGGGCGAGGGCCACCCGCACGGCCGGCACTGCAGACGCCGACATCGACAAACTCGTGATGCCCATCCCGACCAGCACCGGCGCGAGCAAGGGATCGCTCGCGGCCTCCCCGCACACACTCACCGACTTGTCGACGTCGCGGCCGGCCGCGGCGCACATCGCGATGAGCTGCAGCAACGGCGGCTGCCACGGGTCGAGCATCTGACCGGGACCGGTGGCACTCGCGAGCAGCCGCCGGTCGTCGTCGGCCCGCTGCTGGATCGCGGCGACCTCCTCGGCCGGTACGACGGTCACCGCCCCCGTCGTGCCGTCGACCGACACGGTGGTCCGGTCCTCGATGCCGAGCGCGCCACGGCAGGCCACGACCGCCGGGATGCCGAGCGCCTTGGCCCGGATCGCCATGTGGCTGGTCGGCCCGCCGCGCTCGGTGACCAAGGGTTTCGGGCGGCCGCGTCCAGCATCTGCTCCGGGCGGCCGGCCGCGTACGCTGCCGCTTGTCGTGACCGTTTCCTCCCCCCTCATCCCTCCGTCGGCGGAGCCGTCCCGGCTCGGCCCCGAACAGCGGCAAGCCGTCCTCGACACCGCACCGCTCCACGAGCTCGACGTCGTCGTGGTCGGCGGTGGCGTGGTCGGCGCCGGAGCCGCGCTGGATGCGGCCACGCGGGGTCTGACCGTCGCGCTCTTCGAGGCCCGCGACTGGGCCGCCGGCACGTCCAGCCGATCGAGCAAGCTGATCCACGGCGGCCTGCGCTACCTCGAGATGCTGGACTTCCGGCTGGTCCGTGAGGCTCTGCGCGAGCGCGGTTTGCTCACCCAGCGGCTGGCCCCGCACCTGGTGCGACCGGTGCCGTTCCTCTACCCGCTCAGGCATCGCGGCTGGGAGCGGGTCTACGCCGGCCTCGGCCTGGTCCTCTACGACTGGATGGGCTGGTCGTCGGGGAACGCGCGCGGTCTGCCACGGCACCGGCACCTGTCCAAGCAGGCCGCCCTGCAAGCCTTTCCGACGCTGCGCCCGGACACGCTGGTCGGCGCGATCCAGTACTACGACGCCCAGGTCGATGACGCACGCCACACCCTTGCCGTCGTGCGGACCGCGGCCACCTACGGCGCGCTGTGCGCGAACCGCGCGCGGGTCACCGGCTTCCTTCGCGACGGCGAACGCGTCACCGGCGTGCAGGTGCGCGACCTCGAGTCCGGTCGTGACCTCGAGGTGCGGGCCAAGCAGGTCGTCAACGCGACCGGCGTGTGGACCGACGAGACGCAGCAGATGGTCGGCGAGCGCCAGTTCCACGTGCGAGCCTCCAAGGGGATCCACCTCGTCGTGCCGCGCAACCGGATCGCCTCGTCCACCGGCCTGATCCTGCGCACCGAGAGCTCGGTGCTCTTCGTGATCCCGTGGGGTCGGCACTGGATCATCGGCACCACGGACACCGACTGGCACCTGGGCAAGGCACACCCCGCCGCATCGCGCTCGGACATCGACTATCTCCTCGCACACGTCAACAAGGTGCTCGTGACGCCGTTGTCGCGCGAGGACGTGGAGGGCGTGTACGCCGGGTTGCGCCCATTGCTGTCCGGCGAGTCGGAGCCGACGTCGAAGCTGTCCCGCGAGCACATGGTCGCCCATCCGGTGCCGGGTCTCGTTGTCGTGGCGGGCGGCAAGTACACGACGTACCGCGTGATGGCCAAGGACGCCGTCGACGCCGTGAGCGAGGGTCTTGACCGCACGGTCGCGCCGAGCTGCACCGACCGGGTGCCGCTCGTCGGTGCGGAGGGGTTCGTCGCGCTGTGGAACGCGCGGCACCAGCTGGCCCAGCGGCACGGCCTGGACGTCGCGGCTATCGAGCACCTGCTCGGGCGGCACGGCTCGCTGGTGCACGACGTGCTCGCCCTGATCGACGCCGATCCGTCGTTGGGCGAGCATCTCGAGGGCACGGCCGACTACCTCCGCGCCGAGGTGGTCCACGCGGCCAGCCATGAAGGGGCCCGCCACCTCGACGACGTGCTCACCCGGCGTACCCGCATGTCGATCGAGACGTTCGACCGGGGGCTCGCCGCTGCACCGGCCGTCGCGACGCTGATGGCCGAGGTGCTGGGTTGGAGCCGCGCGCAGGTCCGCAAGGAGGTCGCGCACTACGTCGCGCGAGTGCAGGCGGAGCGCCTGTCGCAGGAGCAGCCCGACGACCAGACAGCGGACAGCGCGCGGCTCGGCGCCCCGGAGATCGTGCCGCTCACCTAGACCACGGTCGGCGGCCTGTGGACAACTCGATCCGGCCGCCGGGGCGTTCGGCCCACGATGGACGAGGGACATCCACCGGAGGAGGCCTGCCGGGCATGCAGCTGCGGCTCACCGTGATCGACCCGACCGCCTCGGGCCCGGCCGTCGACTGCCTCCTGGACGTGGGCGCCGATGCCCGGCTTCGCGAGGTCCCGGCCCGCCTGGTGCTGGCGGGCGGCCGCGCCCGAGGGCGGCCCTTCTGCGCCGGCCAGCCGCTCGCTGACGAGGCGTCACTCGGGCTGCCGCCGCTGCTCGACGGCGCCGTCGTCTCGGTCGAGCGGCCGCTGGGCCAGCCGCCGAAAGCGTTGCTCGAGCTGCACGTCACCGCCGGGCCCGACGCCGGCACGGTCCACCCCCTCGGGTCCGGCGAGCACAGTGTCGGCCGCGCTCTGGAGGCCGACCTGCGCATCGATGATCCCGACGTGTCGCGGCTGCACGCGCTCGTGTCGGTGGGGCCGGGCGGCGTCACCGTCGCCGACCTCGACTCAACCAACGGCACCGCTGTCGGCGGGCAGCCGACCAGCCGTAGCGGTGGGCCGATGCGAGTCGGCGACGTGCTGCAGGTGGGCGGGTCGCGGCTGGAGCTGGTCGCCCCGGACCAGGCGCGAGCCGCGTGCCACGCCGACGGCGACGGACGTCTCCAGCTCAACCGCCCGCCGAGACTGCCGCCGCCTGACGTGTCGCCGACGGTGACTTTGCCGACGGAGCCGACCCGTCGCGACAAGGCGCGCCTTCCGGTGATCGCCCTCGTCGTCCCCCTCGTCGCCGGTGTCGCTCTGGTCGCGGTCACCGGCAACCCGAGCTATCTCGCGTTCGTGCTGCTCTCGCCGCTGATGGTGCTCGGCACGTTCCTCAGCGACCGGTTCGGCGGACGCCGCAGCGCGCGGGCGGAGCAGGCGGCGTACGACGAGGCGCTGGCCGATGCGCACGAGGCCATCGCCGCCGCCCTGACGGTGGAGGAGAAGGCGAGGCACCTGGCCCATCCGGGTGCCTCGACCCTGCTGCAGGCGGCGACCCGCCCGACGCCGCGGCTCTGGGAGCGCCGACGGCACGACCGCGACTTCCTGTCGCTGCGCGTCGGCCTCGCCGACCTGCCGGCAGCAGTCGACGTGCAGGTGCCCGGCGACGTGCGGGTTCCCGGCGACATGCGGGTTCGTGGCAACGCAGCGGCCGAACGGCCCGTCGCCCGGTCGGTGCCGGTGACGGTGCCGCTGGCCGAGGTCGGCGTCGTCGGCTTCGCCGGGCCGCGGCGTGGCGCCCTGGCTGCGGCGCGCTTCTCGCTCGCGCAGCTCGCCGCGTGGCACAGCCCCCGTCACCTCGGTCTCGTGCTGCTGGTCGCCGATGACCTTGCTGATGAACGGGACGACGACTGGGAATGGGCGCGCTGGCTGCCGCATCTGCGACCGGCCGACGGCGAGGACGCCGACCTGTTGGTGGGCCTCGACCCCGAGCAGATCCGCGCGCGGCTGTCCGAGCTGACCCGGCTGCTCGACGTCCGGGCCGACCAGACGGGCTGGTCGCGGCACGGCAGGTGGGAGGGGCGTTCCGTCGTCGTGATCCTGGACGGGGCTCGGGAGCTGCGCCGCCTGCCGGGCGTCGCGCGGCTGCTGGCCGAGGGGCCAGACCTGGGCCTGCGCGTGATCTGCCTCGACGAGCAGGCGGTGGCGCTGCCGGTCGAGTGCGGCGCCACGGTCGAGGTCGTCGGTGAGACGGACACCGGGCTGCGCGTGACGGTACGCGAGCGCGCTGCTCTGGACGGTGTCGTGATGGACGCTGTGTCGCGGTCATGGGCGCAGCGGTTCGCGCGTGCTCTTGCTCCGCTCGAGGATGCGACCCCCGACGACGCCATGGCTGAGCTGCCCAGCGAGGTCGCGTTGCTCGACCTTCTCCCCTTCGATGCCACCGGGGCGGGCGCCCTCGAGACGGCCTGGCTGGTCTCGCCACGTTCAACCTGCGTGCCGCTCGGTGTCGGGGTCGAGGGGCAGCCGTTCACCGTCGACCTGCGTCTGGACGGCCCGCATGCGTTGGTGGCCGGCACGACGGGCGCAGGCAAGTCCGAGCTGTTGCAGGCGCTGGTCGCCGGCCTGGCAGTCGGCAACCGGCCCGACGAGCTGGCCTTCGTGCTGATCGACTACAAGGGCGGCGCTGCCTTCAAGGACTGCGCCCGGTTGCCGCACACCGTGGGCACAGTCACCGACCTCGACGGGCACCTGACCGAGCGAGCGCTCTCGTCACTCGGGGCGGAGCTGCGTCGCCGGGAGACCCTGCTGCGCGACGGCAGGTGCAAGGACATCGACGACTACCTGGCGCACCGGTCGGCCGGCGACCCGTGCTTGCCCCGGCTGGTGCTCGTCGTCGACGAGTTCGCCACGTTGGCCGAGGAGCTGCCCGACTTCGTCGGCGGTCTCGTCGGGATCGCGCAGCGCGGTCGCTCACTCGGCGTACACCTGGTGCTCGCGACCCAGCGACCGAGCGGTGTCGTCAGCGGCGACATTCGCGCGAACACAACCCTGCGGATCGCCTTGCGGGTCACCGACGCGGGCGAGTCGGCGGATGTGGTCGACGTCAAGGACGCCGCCGGCATCAGTCGGGCAACGCCGGGCCGCGCCGTCGCACGGATCGGCGCAGGCGCGGTGACGCCGTTCCAGTCGGCACGCGTCGGCCGCAGCGCGACGACGACGGCGCCGGGCCCGCGTCTGCGACGTGCGGTGTGGGCCGATGCCGGCGGGACGCGACCGCGAACGGCAGCGGGCCACACGTCCGGATCGACCGACCTGTCGCGGCTCGTTGACGCCGCGCGCGCGGCTGCTGCGGCTCTGAACATCGCGCCGGTCCCGAGCCCCTGGCTCCCACCGCTCGACGATGTGCTGCCGTTGGCCGCGATCGCCCTCTCGAGCCGCGCGGCGGCGGTGCCGTACGGCCTGCTCGACCTGCCCGCCGAGCAACGCCGCGCCCCCCTGGTGCTCGACCTCGAGCACGGCGGGCACTTGCTCATCGCGGGCGGGCCCCGCAGCGGCCGAACCACCACGCTGCGGACGATGGCCGGTTCGCTCGCCCAGCGAACCACTGCCGACGAGGCACATCTCTATGTCATCGACGGAGGCAGCGGCGGCCTCGCCGCTCTGGCGGCTCTCCCCCACTGCGGCGCCGTCGTGAGCCGCGACCAGGTCACCCGCGGCGACCGGCTGCTCGCCCGGCTCGCGCAGGAGATGGAGCGTCGCCAGTCGGTCCTCGCAGCCAGCGGCTTCACCTCGGTGGCAGAGCAGCGTGCCGCGGCGGCGCCCGGTGACCGGTTGCCCTGGCTGGTGCTGATGGTTGACGGGTGGGAAGGCGTGCAGGCGGCATACGACGAGGTGGACCACGGCCGTCCGCTCGACGTCCTGCAGCGACTGATCCGCGAGGGTGGCTCCGCCGGACTGCGCGTCGTGCTCACCGGCGACCGTGGCGTGCTGACCAGCCGGGTGGGCGCGTCGATCAGCGACCGACTGCTGCTGCGGCTGGCCGACCCCGGTGACTACGGACTCGCCGGTGTGGCGGCTCGAGAGGTCCCGGTCGCGATGCCGCCCGGCCGCGGGCTGCTCGCCGACGGTGCGGTGGAGGCGCAGGTCGCCCTGCTCGATCCCGACCCGTCCGGACCGGCCCAGCAAGGGGCACTGGCCGCCATCGCCGCCGGCTCCCCCGCCCTCGACCTGACCCCAGCACACCAGCAAGCCTTCCGTGTCGAGCCGCTGCCCGCCCGGGTGACAGTCGACACGGTGCGGGTCGCTGCCAAGGCCGCGTCCACGGGCCGGCTTTGGACGCTGGTCGGCGTCGGTGGTGACCAGCTCGAGCCGCTCGGTGTGGACCTCGAGAGCGACGGACCGGCGTTCGTCATCGGCGGTCCCGCGGGCAGCGGCAAGTCGAGCGCACTGATGACCATCGCCCGATGGCTGGGGCGCGTTGGCGCCGCCACCGTGGTCCTCGCTCCCGCCCGTTCGCCGTTGTTCGCGTTGTCAGGCGAGCCGGGAGTCGTTGATGTCTTGCGCGCCGACCAGGGCGACGAGCTGACGGCTGTGTTGGCAGCGCACCGGTCACCGCTGGTGGTGATCGCGGACGACGCCGAGATGTTGCACGACAGTCCGATGGAGCGGCCCCTGTGTGAGCTCATGCGCCCGCACGCCAAGCCGGGCACAGCTCTCGTCCTGGCCGCGTCGGCGACCGAGATGGCCGGCTTCTTCCGCGGCGTCACGGTCGAGGCGAGACGCAACCGGTGCGGCCTTCTCCTCGGCGGGATCGGACCGGTCGAAGGAGACCTGCTCGGCGTCCGGGTCGCGCGCGGCGGTGAGACCCGACCGGGCCGGGGCCTGTTGGTCGTCCGCGGACGGGCACAGCCGGTGCAGGTCGCTCTCGACTAGAGGTGGGCCTTCGGCGGATCCGCAAGGACGATGCCCTCACGGATCGGGATGTCGGCCCGAGCCCCAACGGCTACCCATCGGCACGAACCGGGCCGCCCTGCATGCGGAGGAGCTTCTGATCGGCCTACGGCAGACCTAGCATCGCCCCATGACGACCGACCAGGCGGCCAGTTCCGACGTCGTCCTACGCCCGGCCACCCCTGATGACGTCGGACTCATCCTCAGCCTGATCCGCGAGCTTGCCGAGTTCGAGCGCGCACTGCACGAGGTTCGCGCCACCGAGGAGTCGCTGCGCTCGACGTTGTTCGCCGGGCGCCCGGCTGCGTTCTGCCACATCGCGGAGTACGACGGGCAGGCTGCCGGTTTCGCGCTGTGGTTCCTCAACTACTCGACCTGGCTGGGCGGACACGGTCTCTACCTCGAGGATCTCTACGTCCGCAAGCAGTTCCGCGGGGAAGGCATCGGGACCGCGTTGCTGGCCGAGCTCGCCCGCATCTGCGTGGACCGGGGTTACCCGCGGCTGGAGTGGTGGGTGCTCGACTGGAACCCGGCCCGCGGCTTCTACGAGTCGATCGGGGCGAGCGCCCTGACCGAGTGGATCCCCTACCGGCTGACCGGCGAGGCGCTGCAGCAGATGGCGTCCCGCTAGAGCGACGTCACGACCACCGGGTCGGTCTCGGTCGCCGAGCCGGCCGTGGAATCGGTCATCTGCATCCCGTCGTCGTACACGACGTACGAGCCCTTGGCGTCGCGCTTCGCGGCATACATGGCCACGTCCGCACAGTGCAGCAGGCGGTCCGAGACCAGACCGGGAGGCCCGTCGGCGGCGACGGTCGCGACGCCCAGGCTGGCGCTGACCTGGACGCGGTGCGCACCGAGCTGGAAGTCGACCTCCATCGAGTCGACGATCCGCCCGGCCAGCCGGTCCTGAAGCTCGGACCCGTCCTCGAGCAGCACGGCGAACTCGTCGCCGCCGAGCCTGGCGACGGTGTCGCCCTGGCGAAGGCAGGCACGTAGGCGCTCCGCAACGCCCACCAGCAACGCGTCCCCGGCCGCGTGCCCGAGCTTGTCGTTCACGAGCTTGAAGTCGTCCAGGTCGAGGAAGAGCACGGTGAGCACGGCACCGTCACGCTGCCGTAGCGCGGCGGCGTGCTCGAGCCGGTCGCGGAACAGCAGGCGGTTGGCTAGCCCGGTGAGGGGGTCGTGGAACGCCTGGTGGAGCAGTTGCTCCTCGCGCTGCTGCACCGTTGCGACCAGCCGGGTGTTCTCGGTCAGGACGAGCATCTGACGTGCCACAACGAGGCTCATCAGCACCCCACCCGTGAGAACCAGCGTGTGGCCCAGGTGGCTGTGCCAGGCCTGGAAGACGACCACGCCCATGCCGACTGACAGCGGCAGCAGCGGAAGGTACAGACCGATCCTGGAGACCTTCACCTGCGAACCGGATGCCTCCTCGCCGGAGAAGTCCGAGACCGCCGCGACCGCACAGAGCAGGAACGCGGCGACCCACCCGACGTCGATGACGCTGCCGGTCTGGTAGGTGCCGGCGGTGGACAGGTAGGTGAAGCCCCCATCAGCGAGGCCCATGGCGATCAGTCCGCACGAGAGCAGGGCCATCGGCAACCGGTCGGTCATCAGCCGAGAGATCAGCAGCAGCGCGAGCGCCCCGACGACGATGTCGCTGACGGGGTAGGCCAGCGAGATCGCGAACGCGAAGCGGTTGTCGCCACCAGCCTCGTAGACATCCTGCAGGACGACGACCCAGCTGATGATGAACAGCGACGTGGAGACGATCAGCCCATCCGTCGCAGCCCGGGCCCGCGACCAGTTGGCGGACGAACCGGACTGGAAGAGCAAGACAGCGGCAGCGGCTGCCAGCGGGAAGATCAGGAAGCCCAGGTCCGCGGGAGACGGGAAGGGGGTCTCTCGCCGCGCGACGATCTCGCTCCAGCTCCAGTAGCTCTGCCCGAGCCCCCAGCCGACCAGGGCGACCGCCATGGCGAGCCAGCCCGCCCGGCGACGCGAGGAGCCTCGCCAGGCCACGAAGGCACAGACGAGGCCGGCACCGATCGCGCTCAGCATCTGGACCACGTTGTTGACGACCAGCCGGGTCCGCGCCTCCGCCGGCACGAGGGTCAGGAACAGCACGAACGCCAGCAGCACGCCGCCCGCGCAGGCGGCAGCGATCGCGGTGCGGCGGCTGATCGCCATGACAGGTCTCCCAAGGCAAGTGCTCAGATGTTCGGCAGGGACGGCGCCTGGCTCAAGCGGCTGAACGGGCCGATCGGGGGACTCCCCGGGCGCGGATCGGCGGTCCGGGACGGCGGCATGTACCGTTCCTTCCTGGCGGCGACGGCGGCCTCGGGCGATGACGGGGTGGGCGAGGAAAGGTGAGCGAAAGCGTCGTGATGAGTGACCCAGCGGGCGGCGGCGCCGGCGCGACCATCGAGGATGCGGTCGAGATCCGGCTTCCAGCGGACTCGGCCTACCTCTCCGTCCTCCGTACGGCGACCGCAGGGCTCGCCGCCCGGCTCGACTTCACGCTGGACGAGATCGAGGACCTGCGGATCGCCGTCGACGAAGCGTGCGCCATGCTCCTGCCGCAGGCCCTGGAGTCCTCGCAGCTCATCTGCCGGTTCACGCTGACCAGCGAGACCATCGAGGTGACGGTGACGATTCCCACCGCCGACGGCGAGCTGCCGGCCACGAACACGTTCTCCTGGACGGTGCTCGCGGCCCTGGCCGGCGACGTCGACACGGGCAGCGACGACGAGCGGCAGGTCTGGATCCGGTTGCGAAAGCGGCGTGGCGCGATGGGCGGCGGCTCATGAGCCGGCCGGCCGACCCGAAAGCCGGGGAGCAGGCAACCGTGCCCGAGCAGGGCGAGCACGGGGTGCAGACACCCGCGACACCGGCGGCCGGGGCACCCGCCCCGGAGACCGCGCAGGCAGTGACCCTCGATCCCGACGAGACGGCGGCGCCCGCGCCGAGCTCCCGGCTCTCCGTCGACCGCGAGCGCACCCGCGAGCTCTTCATCGAGCTCCAGGGCGCTCCCGAGGGCGACCCGCGCAGGCAGCGGGCCCGCGACTCCCTCGTTGAGCAGCACCTCCCGCTGGTCGAGCACCTGGCCCGCCGGTTCCGCAATCGCGGGGAGCCCTACGACGACCTCGTACAGGTCGCGACGATCGGGCTGATCAAGTCGGTGGACCGCTTCGACCTCGGTCGCGGTGTGGAGTTCTCGACGTACGCCACCCCGACCATCGTCGGCGAGATCAAGCGGCACTTCCGGGACAAGGGCTGGGCCGTGCGCGTGCCGCGCCGGCTGCAGGAGCTGCGGCTGTCGCTGGCCTCAGCGACCAGCGAGCTGTCCCAGCAGCAGGGCCGCTCCCCCACCGTCTCCGAGCTCGCCGCGCACATGAAGATCACCGACGAGGAGGTCCTCGAGGGCCTCGAGTCGGCCAACGCCTACAGCACGCTGTCGTTGGACGCCGGCGACTCGGGCTCCGGTGACGAGCCGATGCCGGTGGCGGACACCCTGGGCACCGAGGACGAGGGTCTCGAGGGCGTGGAGTACCGCGAGTCGCTCAAGCCGATGCTCGAGCAGCTGCCGCCGCGAGAGAAGAAGATCTTGATGCTTCGCTTCTTCAAGAACATGACGCAGTCCGAGATCGCGGAGGAGATCGGCATCTCCCAGATGCACGTGTCGCGGCTGCTCGCCCGCACCCTGGCCCAGCTGCGCGAGGGCCTGCTCGTCGAGGAGTGACCTGGAGGCAGGGGTCAGTGGCTGCGCGGGCCTAGTCCTCGAGGACCTCGCCGACGGCGGGGGTGAAGAGCAGGGCGACTACGCCGAGCGCCCACAGGATCAGCGGCACCCCGACGTACCACCTCCCGCCCTGCACCAGCCCGACAGCGACCGGCAGCGCCAGGAGCTGGGCGACCAGCGCGGGCGCTCGGGCCCAGCGGCGGCCGTGCCAGAGCCCGCGGGCGACGGCGAGCAGGCCGAGTGCGGCCAGGAGCGTGAGCAGTGCGGCCACGACCGCCCGAGCGGTGCTGGTCGGGCTCGCGACCATCAGCTCGACGAGGAAGAACACGGCGAGGCCGACCAGGCCGATGCCCTGGCCCGCCACCAGGGCCACGAGCGCGACCAGGGCGGACGGCCGGACGGCGGCGGGCGGGAGGTCCTGCATGGTGCCGGACCCTACCCACGGGGCGGCCGCCTCTCCGGCGCAGGTCAAATGCAGTGATTTGTGACACCCGGGGTATCAGACCTTGTGACCAAGGCGACACTGGGCGCCGGAAAAAGGACGTCCTAAGCCTTGTGAGACCCGACTTCCTTTGCAAGGGTTGAAGACAGGCGTTCAAAAGTGAGCGCAGCGGGGTAGGCAGCGCTCGACTTGTCAGCGAGTCGGAGATCACTAAGTCGGTCTGTCGCCTGGCTGCATAGCTCGTGAACACATTCACAAGCTGCTCTCCCCAGCGGCGACCGAGACAAGGAGTGAACGCGCATGGACTGGCGCCACCGCGCTGCCTGCCGCGACGAAGACCCCGAGCTGTTCTTCCCGATCGGCAACACCGGCCCGGCCCTCCTGCAGATCGA
>Ga0126309_10000450_pt1 | contig 13747 bp, 8 predicted proteins | sample Plot56_FD_92541 | JGI IMG/M metagenome (GOLD analysis project Ga0126309, IMG submission 92541) | Serpentine soil microbial communities from UC McLaughlin Reserve, CA, USA - Plot56 | ecosystem: Environmental > Terrestrial > Soil > Grasslands | place: USA: UC McLaughlin Reserve, Lake County...
CATCAGCGGGCGGATCGCCTCGACGAACGCGAGCGCCTCGGCGTCCGAGACCTCTCCGGTCCGCCGCCACGGATCGACGCGCGCGAGGAAGCAACCCTCCGACTTCCACACATTCCCGATCCCCGCGAGGTTACGCTGGTCGAGCAGGGCGTCGCCGATGCCGCGTGTGGGGTCGTCCTCCCGCACCCGCCGCAGGAAGGCCGCCGCGACGAAGTCGGGAGCGAGCACGTCGGGCCCGAGGCCGGCCAGGCGTGCGTCCGAGCGCGTGCGGGCCTCCGTCATGAGCTCGAGCACCGGCCCGTCGAACTGGACGACCTCGTGCTCCGGGGTGCGCAGGACGAGCCACGCGCGGCGAGGAGAGCGCTGCCAGCGCTCGCCGCGGCGATAGACGCGCCACGAGCCGCCCATGCGCAGGTGCGAGTGGATCGTCAGGTCTCCCTCGAAGCGGAGCAGGAGGTGCTTCCCTCTCGCGTCGACGGCACGGACCCCGCGCCCCGCGAGGCGCTCGGGCCACCGGTCGTTCCGGTGCCGCGGCTGCGGCGTCTCGATCGCGACGATCTCCCGTCCGACGAGCGCCGCTCCGACGCGGCGGGCGGAGCTGTGGATCGTGTCGCCCTCGGGCATGGGCGAAGAAGGGTAGGGGTGCGGTGACACCGCCGAGGGCGACTCGAGCGAGACGGCGTCGCTTCGCCGGAGCGGGGCTCGGCGACTAGCCTGGCGACGCGGTGGCGGCCCTCCCCTCCCCCCTCCGCGCGCTGCGCGCCGGCAAGCTTGGGCTAGGAGCCCCCACGTCCCGTCGCTGGGCGCTCGGCGTCGGCTCGCTCACCGTGGTCGCCGCGCCGCTCCGGCTGATCACGCTGGGCGGCCCCAGCATGTGGTTCGACGAGGCGGTGACGCTCTGGCTCGTGCGCTTGGACCTCGGCGCGATGCTCGCCCAGATCCCGGTGAGCGAGTCGACGCCCCCGCTCTTCTACCTCGTCGCCTGGGGCTGGGGCCGCGTCTTCGGCACCGGCCTGCTCGGGATCCGGGCGCTGTCGGCGCTGGCCGGGATCGCCACCGTTCCCGTCACCTACGCGGTCGGCGCGCGGCTCGCGAGCCGCCGAGTGGGGCTCGCGGCGGCCGCGCTCGTCGCCGTCAGCCCCGTGCTCGTCTGGCACGGCCAGGACGCGCGCGCGTACTCGCTGCTCGTGCTCCTGAGTGCGCTCTCGCTGCTCGCCTTCGCTCGCGCGCGCGAGGATCCAACTCCCCGCCGCCTCGCGGCCTGGGCGCTCGCCGCCGTCCTCGCGCTGTGCACTCATTACTTCGCCGCCTTCCTAGTCGCCGGCGAGGCGGCGTGGCTCGTCGTCCGGACGGTTCCTCGCCGCAACGCGCACGCGGCGAGCGGCGTGGTCCTCCTCTGCGCGGTCGCACTGCTCCCGCTCGCCGTTCGCCAGCGCGCGCACGGCGGGGCGTCATGGCTCTCCGAGCGCCCGCTCGGAGCGCGCTTCGGCGATCTGTGGCCGCACTTCCTGGCCGGGTACGGCGCCGCGCCGGGGCCGCTCGCGAGCTACGAGGTCGGGGCGCCGCCCGCCCTGACCATCGCGGCGGCGGCCCTCGCCGCCGCCGCGCTCGCGCTCGCGCTCGCGACCGTCGTCGAGCCGCGGGAGCCGGCCGCGCTCGTGCTCGCCCTGGCGCTCGGGCTGGCGAGCGTGGCCCTCCCGCTCGTGCTGGCGCTCGCCGGCTTCGACTATGTATTCACCCGCAACCTCCTGCCCGCCTGGCTACCACTGGCACTCGTCGTCGCGCTCGGGGTCGGGAGCCCCCGCGCCGGTCGCGCCGGCGCGCGCGTCGGGGTCGGCCTGTGCCTCGTGCTCGCGGCGATCACTGTGTCCGCCGCCGCCTCGCCGCGCTTCGGCCCCCAGAGCTGGCAAAGGGTCGCGCGCGCCCTCGGCGGCCCGCTCGGGGCCCGCGTCGTGCTCGCGCCGGCCTCGATAGCCATGCCGCTCGCGCTTGAGCGACCCGGCCTCGCCACGCTTCCGGCCGCCGGCGCGCGCGTCAAGGAGATCGTGGTGCTCCGACGCGGGTCCACGAGCCGGCGCACGCCCTTCCACGGCTTCCGGCTCGTGCGCAAGCACCTCGCGGACGGCGCGTTCACGCTCTTTCGCTTCCGCTCGGCTCGGGCGCGGCTCGTGACGCCCGAGGCGCTGCTCGGCGACGATCCGGTGCGGCGCCGCCGCAGCGCGATCCTCCTCGCCCCCCCGGTGCCCGCTCCGCGCCGCAGCTCGCCGACGCTTCGCTTCTGCCGGCCCGCTCCGGGCGATACCCGCATCCGCCCGTCGATCAGGACGCCGTGCTCGATCTCCTACCCCGACTGAGGCCACCGCCCGCGTGAGGCCGGAGGTCCACGCGGGCGCCGAGCGGCCGGGCCGTCCGACTCCGCCCCGCAGCGAGATCGGCGAGCGGACCGCGATCCGCGCCCCGGTGCGCCCCCCCGGCGCCAGGCTCGCGGCGGCGTCCTGGATCGCCCTGCTCGTGGCTCTCGGGCTCGCCTTCGAGGTGGCGTACGGGCAGGCGCCGCTCTACTCGGGCGACCAGCACGAGCACGTGCTGCGCGGGCTGGCGCACGCGGGCGTCGGGCTGCTCCCGCTCGACTGGCTGGCGAACACGGTCGACCCCACGCCCGCGAGCAGCCTGCTGGTGACGCTCGCGGCCGCGCTTCACGCGGAATGGCTCATGCTCGTCCTCCACGCATGCCTGATCGGCGTCTACGGGGTGACCCTCGTCGCGCTCGGCGTGACGCTCATGCGGCTCGAGGGGCTCCCGCGCCGGCTGCTGCTCGTGGCGCTTCTCCTGGCCGTCCACTCGTGGGTGGCCACGCGCCTCACGCTCGGGCTCCCCGACGACGTTCGGACGCTTGCGACCGAGGGGCTCGCCGGCCAGCACGCCCCCGGCGAGACCTTCGAGCCGAGCCTCTTCGGAGTGCTCATCGTGGCGTCGCTCCTCGTCTACGCCCGCGGCCGCTTGCTCGGAGCGGTCGCCCTCGCGTGCGCCGCCGCCGTCCTCGACCCGGCCTACCTGATCGCCGCGCTCGTGCTGTGTGCCGCCTACCTCGCCGACGTTCACGCGCGCGCGCGCGACGCGCGCGCGGTTGCACGTGCCGCCGCACTCGTCACCGGCCTGCTCGTCCCCGTTACCGTCTACTCGCTGATCTCCTTCGCGGCGGCCGGCGGCGGCGCCCACGCCGCGGCGCAGAGCGTCCTCGTCGACTTCCGCCTCGCCGACCACGCGAAGCTCGCGAGGTGGGTGGGGACCGACGACGGCCTGCGGCTCGTGATCGTCGCGGGCGGCCTGCTCGCGGCGTGGCGGACGGCGATGTTTTCCGTCCTCGCCCTCTCCGTCGCGGCGGCCACCGCGCTCACCGCGGTACAGGTCGCCACGGGGAGCGACGCGCTCGCGCTCCTCTCGCCGTGGCGCCTCTCGGTATGGCTCGTCCCGGTGAGCACGGCGCTGCTGCTCGCCGCGGGGACGCAGGCCGTGTTCGCGTTGACGGGCGTGGTGGGGCGGCTCCTCGCCCGGCGAAGTCCCGTGCGCGAGGCGCGTCTCGGGCGTGCCGGAAACGTCGTCGCGGACGTCGTCGCGGGCCTCCTGATCGCTCTGTCCCTCGTGGCGGGCCTGCCGGCCATCGGACGCCTGAGCGCCGAGCCGCGGCGCGAGCCGTTTGCCGCGCTCGTCACCGGCGAGGTGAGGCCGGGCACGCTCGTGCTCGTCCCCCCGCGCCTCTACGAGGTGCGCGTCGCCGCCGGAGTCCCCGTGTACGTCGACTACCGGTCGCACCCGTATTCGGACCTCGAGGTCCTCGAGTGGCGGCGGCGCCTGCGGACCGCCGCACGCGTCTACCGCCCCCGGCGCCTCGATTGCCGGCGCCTGAGCGCGCTCGCCGCCGGCGAGCGGGTGACGCACGTGGTCGCCGAGAGCAGGATGGGCGGCGCGCGCTGCTCCGGCCTGGAGGAGATCCGGCGCACCGGGTCGCTGGCGCTCTTCCGCCTCGAGCCGCACCGATAGCCCGGGAGAGCCGGCCGTCCGGGGCGCAGCCGTGGATTCGCCCGGCGCGGGGCTACTCTGCCCGCCGTGCCCGGCGCCTGGCTCATCCTGCCGACCTACAACGAGGCCGACAACATCGAGGCGCTCGTGCGCGCGGCGCTCCCGCAGCTCGCCGTGTCGGCGGGGCCGGACCACCACGTGCTGATCGTCGACGACGCCTCCCCCGACGGCACGGGCAAGATCGCTGGTCGGCTCGCCGCGGAGCTCGACGCGGTCGAGGTGATCCACCGCGCGGAGAAGGAGGGCCTTGGCCGCGCCTACCTCACCGGCTTCAACCACGCGCTGCGCGCGGGCGCCGAGCTCGTACTCGAGATGGACTCGGACTTCTCCCACGACCCCGCCGACCTACTGCGCTTGATCGCCGCCGCCGAGGAGGCCGACCTCGTGCTCGGGTCGCGGTACGTGCCGGGCGGAGGGGTGGTCAACTGGGGGCTCGTGCGCCGGCTCCTGAGCCGCGGCGGCTCCTGGTATGCGCGCACCCTGCTCGGGGTGCCCGTGCGAGACCTCACGGGCGGCTTCAAGTGCTTCCGCCGCGAGGTGCTCGAGCGCCTCGACCTGGCCGACGTGCACGCCGACGGCTACGGCTTTCAGATCGAGATGACCTACCGCGCGCTCGTGGCCGGCTTCCACGTGCGCGAGGTTCCGATCGTCTTCCGCGAGCGCCGCGCCGGCGCGTCGAAGATGAGCACCCGCATCGCCGTCGAGGCGGTGTGGAAGGTGCCCGCGCTGCGCCTGCGCCGCGGCGCGCGCGGTCGCGCCCGCGCGGCCGCTCGCGCTACGGCGTAACCCGCAGCTCGGGCCGGACCGTGACCTCGCCGACCACGGCGGCACGCTCGCCGCGCGCCTCGAGCTGCGAGACCAGCATGCCGACGCGCTCCGGCGCAACCGCAATCAAAAGACCGCCGCTCGTCTGGGGATCGAAGAGCGGCAGGAGGTCGCCGGGCCTCACCCCGTCGGCGACCACATCCGCCTCGCGGTGTTCGCGGTTGGCGGCTAGCCCGGCCGCGTAGCAGCCGCTCTCCGCGAGCGCCTGGGCACCCTCCCAGACGGGGACGGCACTCCGCGACACGACCGCTCCGAGCCCCGCGTCGAGCAGCATCTCCGCCATGTGGCCGAGCAGGCCGTAACCCGTGACGTCGGTCGCCGCGGATACGCCAGTCGCCCGCATCGCCGCGCACGCACGGCGGTTGAGGCGCACCGCCGCCGCGACCGCGTTTTCGATATCCGCCTCGGTGACGAGATCGCGCTTGAGCGCAGTGACGAGGATGCCGAGCCCGAGCGGCTTGGTGAGCACGACCGCGTCGCCGGGGCGAGCGCCGCGATTGTGCACGACCTGCTCCTCCTCGACGAACCCGGTCACGGCCACGCCGTACTTCGGTACGTTGTCCTGCACCGAGTGGCCGCCGAGCAGCCGCACGCCCGCCTCGTCGAGCTTGGCGCGCCCGCCGGCGAGGATTTCGCGCAGCACCTCGGCCTCGAGCTCGCACGGGAAGGCGACGACGTTGAGCGCGGTAAGCGGCTCGCCGCCCATGGCGTAGATGTCCGACAGAGCGTTGGTCGCGGCGATTTCGCCGAAGCGCCAGGGGTCGTCGACGATCGGCGTGAAGAAGTCGACCGACTGGAGCAGGAGCCCGCCCCCGAACGCGACGTAGCCCGCGTCGTCGTGGCTCTCGATTCCGCTTGCGAAGCCGTCGGCGTCGGACGGCGCGAAGCCGGCGAGGACCTGCTCGAGGTAGGCGGGGTCGAACTTAGAGGCGCAGCCCGCCTTCTGCGAGAACTGGGTGAGGCGGATGGTGGTGCCTTCGGCCACGCCCGGACGAGGGTAGTGAGGCGATACGCCGCGCCCGGCGAGTGGCGGCTAGCTCTCGCCGAGACCTGGGCGGATCTCACGCGCCCGCGCTCTCCGTCGCCGCGGCCACACTCTCCGTTAGCCACCCGCGCAACTCAAGCAGCGACGCCGGGTCCACCGAGTGCCCGATCGGACGCTCTCGGTAGAGCAGTTCGACGCCGCCCGCCTCGAGCCGCCGCCGCGCCTCGCGCGCGAAGTCGACCGGGATAACCGGGTCGTGGACGCCGTGGACGGTCGCCACGCGAAAGCCACGCCGCGCCTCGAGGTCGATCTCGAAGCCCTCGACGGTGGGGATGAAGCCCGAGAGCGGGAGGACCCCAGCCGGCGCGGGGCGCCCGCGGCCGAGCCCGAGCGCGTAGCTCATCACCGCACCCATGGAGAAGCCTCCGAGCACCGTGCGCGAGAGCGGGAGTCCGGTGAGCTCGGGCAGCGCGTCGAGCCATTCCTCGAGCAGGCGATAGGAGCTGCAGAAGGTTTCCTTATCGGGGTGGCCGACGCGGCGGACCGCGTACCAGTGCCAGCCACCCGGCGGGAGGGCGAGCGGCGCGCGCGGGGCGACGCCGTAGAGCCGCTCCTCGGGGTCGAGCGCGTCAAGGAGCGGAAGCAGGTCGAGCTCGCTCGTGCCGCGCCCGTGCATGAGCACGAGCGCGCCCTCGGGGTCGGCGCGCGGCGGACGGACGCGGTGGACGAGTGAGTCGAGCGCGCTCACGCGGCCGCGCACGCTAGCGGCGACGGACGACGCCCGCCGGCGAGGAGGAGGCGACACTCCGCCCCCTACTCGCCGACCGCTCTGGGCTACTCGCCGGACTCGTACTTGAACGAGATCGCGAGCCGGATGCGGAAATTCGTCACCTGCCCGTTCTCGATCGTCACGTCCTGGCGCATGACCTCGGCGATCCGCAGGTCGCGGACGCTCGTCGCGGCGGTCTCGACGGCGTTGCGAGCCGCCTGCTCCCACGACTCGTCGCTGACGCCGATCACCTCGGTAACGCGATAGACGCTGTCTGCCATATCTTCTCCTCCCCTCGGGGACAGTGGCGCAACTCTGCCACGCGGCGTAGGCACATGCGGTGCGGTCGCCGCAAGGACTCAACCGAGGACGGCCTCGCGGCGGCGCCGCCGGGCCGCCGCGACCCCGAGCCACCCGAGCCAGGCGACAAGCGCCGACGGGGTTAGCACGCCGCAGCGCGCGGATCGCCAGACGGAGTGCCGCGAGCAGGCTCCCGAGCGTGTCGTCGAAGGCGCGCGCCGGTGCCGCCGCCGGCTCCGGCGCCGACCGGTGAGCTCTCGTCGTTGAGGGTGACCGGGACGCGCGCGTAGTCGGTCCTCTCCCGGAGCGCGGCGAGCTCGCGACGCAGGCTCTCTCGATCTCGACCGCGACGAACTCGAGTCACCTCCGCAGCGGGCTCGCCGCGCGATCGGTGTCGGTCCGCTCGAGCCGGCGCAACAGGCCGCGGCCCTCGCGCACGGCGGCGAGCCGGTCGGCAATGCTCGCCACCAGCGTCACATCCTCGCCGGACTGCTGGGCGCGCACGCCGCCGAGCGCGGCGAGGTCGGTGAGCGTGGCGCGCAGCTCGTCGGCGGACGCGCAGGTCGAAGCTCCCCGCCGCCAGTTCGTCCTCGCCCGAGAAAGTCGACGAGCTGACGACGAACCGCGGCGGCGGTCGGTGACGGCCACGACCCCGTCGGAGATCCGCTCGAGTCGCTCTGCCTGCGCGGCGAGGGTGCGCGAGGCCGTGCGGTCGACCCGGCGCTCGCGCTCGTCGGGGGCGAAGCCGCCGCGGGCGGTCGAGTCGCCGGACGAGGGCGGCGGTGCGATCCATGGGGAGGCGCGGGAGCCCCGCTGGAGGCCTCGAAGCTCCGAGCTTCCCGCCACGCCGCCGCCCTCGCTCGGGCCCCACACCGCGCTCCGCCCCTCGCCGGTCGTCGCCTGCTCCCTGTCTGCGCGGCCGGCGCCCGCGAGCACGCCACTACCCACGACCACCGCGAGCACGACGCGGCGAGCCCCGACAAGCTGCAGTCGGGACGTCCAGGCGCGATCGAGCGGCGCCGGCGCCGGCGCTCCTCGTCCTCGACCGCATCATCGGGCGCCGCGCACCAAGGTTCCTCGACCTCGGCGTCGAGCGCGGCACGCGCCGGCGCCGGCGCAGCTTGTCGAGCGCGGCGTTGCCTGCGATCCGCCCGCCTCGGGGCTCCCGCGCCGCCGTGGAAGCTGTCCCGCAGGCGGTACGCGCGCTCGACCTGCGCCGTCACCTCCTCCGCCGCGCTCGCGTCGGGCACGAGCGACGCCACGTACGCGTACACCCGCCGCGATGTCCGCCGGTACAGATCCTCGAAGCTCTCGATCGAGTCTCCCGCGCCGCCGGCAACCGGTCGCAGCGGCTCGGCTATCGCATCGCCCATATGGCCTGACTAAGAGCGAGGCGGGGGGTCGTCACGGCGACTCTCGCGGCTAGGCGCTCAGCGTCAGCTTCCGCGGCCCTTGTCGGAAGCCGCCCTCGACGAGCGCACCCTCGACCGCCGACCCGACGATCGGCTCGCCGTCGAAGCGCTCGATCGCGAGGCGCTTGATCAAGCCCCGCGCGACCGCCTCGGCCAGGGCGGACAGCGCCTCGGCGAGCCACCGCGCCGCCTCTCCGTCCGGCCCGAGGGCGCCCGGCCGGAGGGTTACGAGCCCCTTGCCGCCCTTCTCGACGTAGAGCACGGGCTCGGCGTCGAGCATGACGACGTGGGCGCCCGGGACGCGCGCAGGTCGCCGCCCGCCGGCGCGGCGTCGACCATCGCCGCCCTCAGCCTCGCCGTCCGGCCGCGGCCAGGGCAGCGTCGCGCCGTAGGGGTTGGCCGGGTCGGCCGCGGCGAGCACGAGCGCGCCCGCCGGCTCGTCGGAGCGCAGCCCGCGCAGGCGCTCGACCGCAGCCGGAAGGGCGAACTGCGCTCCGCCGAGGCCTTCGACGAAGTACCCACGCCGCGCGGTGCCAAGGGTCTCGAGGTTCGAGAGCTCGCCGTAGAGGGTCGAGAAGCCGCCGGGGATCCCGTCGGCGAGGACCGTCTCGCGCGCGACCACGCCGTAGCGCTCGAGCAGGAGCTCGGCGAGCGCGCGCGTGCGCGCCCCGTGGCCCGGCGAGTCCGCGAGCAGGGGAGCGACGAGCGACCAGCGTCCCTGGGTCTGGGGAGCCGCGGGCCCGCGGCGGCGCGAGGCGAAGCGCCGCCGCGGCTGCGGCCGCGTGCGCGCGAGCGTGAGCCGGCCGGCGCGCAGGGGCGCAAAGGCGTCGTTCGTCGCCTCGCCGGCCCACACGAGGTCCCACAGCGCCTCCTGGAGCTCGACCGGCTCGACCGGCCGCCCCTCGACCTCGGTCACGTCGGCAAGCAGGTCGGTGAAGAAGCACGCGCCGCGGCCGAGGCGCTCGCGGAGCGCGTCGTGGACCGGGCCGGCCGGCGGCTCGCCCTTGGCGGCCGCGGAAGGCGGGCCGATCAGGCGCACGTCGTCGCGGAAGTAGAGGGCGACGCGGCCGCTCGAGCGTCCGAGCGCGCCCGCCCCGATCCAGACCATCTCGCCGCTCGCGCACAGCGCATCGAGCCACGCCGGCGAGTACGCGCCGAGGCGCCGCGGGAGGACGTCGCGCTCCCAGGTCTCGGGGGTGAGGGCCGCGCCCTGAAGCGGAACGAGCACCTCCCGCAGGCGGTCGACGCCCGCGGCCCTCGTCGGCGCCGCGTCGATCCCCTGCCACTCGGCGAGAAAGCGCGCGAATACGCGCTGCTCGGCGGGCTCGACCTCGCGCCGCAGCGACGCGAGCGAGGCACGGCGCAGTCGCCGCAGGACGTCGGGGTCGGACCACTCGCGCTCTGCGCCGCCCGGGCGCAGCTCGCCGCGCACGAGCTCGCCCGCGCGCTCGAGCTCGCGCAGGACGGGGGCGAGGTCGAGCCCGTAACGCTCCGACGGCTGGGCCGTGGTGAACGGCCCGTGCGTGCGCGCGTACCGGCGTACGAGCCGCAGCAGCGGCTCCTCGACCGGCTCGAGGAACGCGTCGGGCAGGCCGCCCGGCGGCACCGCGCCGAGCGCGTCGCGGTAGAGGCCCGCGTCCTCGGCGGCGATCCAGCGCTCCTCCCCGTTGATTCGCATCCGAACCGCACGCCGCTCGCCCTCGAGGCGCTCGAGCATCCCGCGCGCCGAGACTGCCGGAAGCGAGCGCTCCTGCGCCTCAGCGCTCGTCAGGTCGCCGACCGCGCGCACCACGTCGTGCAGGCCGTCGACGTTCACCGCCTTTGTGCGCTCGGAGCGTCGCCCGAGGTCTGCCTCGACCTCCTCGAGCGCCGCGAGGTCGATCAGGTCGCGGAGCTCCTCCTGGCCGAGCAGCTCGCGCAGGAGGTCGCGGTCGAGCGACAGCGCCGCCGCGCGCCGCTCGGCGTTCGGCGTGTCGCCCTCGTACATGTAGGTCGCCACGTAGTCGAAGAGGAGCGACGAGGCGAACGGCGAGGCGCGCGGCGTCTCGACCTCGACGAGCGACAGCTCCCGCCGCCCGAGGGCGCGCAGGATGTCGACGAGCGCGGGCAGGTCGAACACGTCGCGCAGGCACTCGCGGTAGGTCTCGAGGACGACCGGGAACTGGCCGAAGCCCTTCGCCACCTCGAGCAGGGACTGGGCCTTGAGCCGCTGTTGCCACAGCGGGGTGCGCTTGCCCGGGTAGGCGCGCGGGAGGAGCAGCGAGCGCGCGGCGTTCTCGCGGAAGCGCGCGCCGAAGAGCGCCGAGCTCGAGAGCTCGCGCACCACGAGCTCCTCGATCTCGTCGGGGTCGAGCAGGGCGACCTCGGCGCTCGGCGGCTCGTCGGCGTCGGGAAGGTGGACGATGATTCCGTCGTCCGACCAGATCGCGTCGGCCTCGAGGCCCTGCTCGTCGCGGATACGGGCGGAGAGCGCAAGCGCCCACGCCGCGTGCACGCGCCCGCCGAACGGCGACAGGACGCACAGGCGCCAGTCGCCGATCTCGTCGCGGAAGCGCTCGATCACCACGGTGCGGTCGCTCGGGACGACGCGCGTAACCTCGCGCTGCTCGCGCAGGTACGTCACGAGGTTGCGCGCGGCGCGCTCGTCGAGGTCGGTCCACTTCGCGAGCTCGGAGGGCTCGCACTCGACCGCCTCGCGCACGAACGCGCCGATCGCCCGGCCGAGCTCGACCGGGCGACCGACCGAGTCGCCGCGCCAGAACGGGACCGCACCCGGTGCGCCGGGCGCCGGCGTGACGATCACCCGGTCACGCGTGATGTCCTCGATCCGCCACGTCGAGGCGCCGAGCACGAACGTCTGCCCCGGTCGCGCCTCATACACCATCTCCTCGTCGAGCTCGCCGACGCGCCGGCCGTCCGGAAGGTGGACGCCGAACAGGCCTCGGTCGGGGATCGTGCCCGCATTGGTGACCGCGAGCTGGAGCGCGCCGCGGCGGGCGCGGACGGTGTCGTTCACGCGGTCCCAGACGACCCGCGGGCGCAGCTCGGCAAACTGCTCGGACGGATACCGACCGTCGAGCATGTCGAGCACCGAGTCGAGGAGCTCACGCGAGAGGTCGGCGAACGGGTAGGCGCCGCGGACGGTCTCGAAGAGCGCCGGCACGCTCAGCTCCTCCTCCGCCGCGGCCATCGCCACCACCTGCTGGGCGAGCACGTCGAGCGGGTTGCGCGGGACGACGGTCTCCTCGATCAGCCCCTCGCGCATGCGCTTGGCGACAACCGCGCACTCGAGCAGGTCGGCGCGGAACTTCGGGAAGATCCGCCCCTTCGAGACCTCTCCCACGCCGTGACCCGCGCGCCCGATCCGCTGGAGCCCACGGGTGACCGACTTCGGCGACTCGACGTGGAGCACGAGGTCGACCGCGCCCATGTCGATCCCGAGCTCGAGCGACGAGGTGGCAACGAGGCACGGCAGCCGGCCCGACTTGAGCTCCTCCTCGACCACGAGCCGCTCCTCGCGGGCGAGCGAGCCGTGGTGGGCGCGCGCGATCTCGGGCGGCGAGGCCGCGTCGGGCGGCCCGACGCCGTCGCCCTCCCCCGACGCCTCGGCGTCCTGCTGGGCCGCGAGGTCGTTGAGCCGACCCGCGAGGCGCTCCGCTCCGCGGCGGCTGTTTACGAAGAGGATCGTCGAGCGATGGGTCCGGACGAGCTCGAGCAGCTCGGGGTAGATCGCCGGCCAGATCGAGCGCCGCGTGGCCGCCTCGCCGGTGCCGGCCACGTCGGCCGCCCCGTCGGAGAGACCGAGTCCCGAGAGCGGCTCGACGCCCCTGGCCGCGAGGTCGCCGCCCCCTCCCGCGGTCCCGATCGCCCCGACCGTGGGATCGACCACGTCGTGCGCCCCCGGCTCGCGCATGTCCTCGACCGGCACGCGGATCTCGAGGTCGAGCGGCTTGCGAATCCTCGTGTCAACGATCGTGCAGTCGCGGCCGGCGCCGACGAGGTAGCGCCCGACCTCCTCGAGCGGGCGCTGCGTCGCCGACAACCCGATGCGCTGGAGCGACCGCGGCGCGTCGGCCGCCGCAAGCGCCTGTAGCCGCTCGAGCGTCAGAGCGAGGTGCGCGCCGCGCTTGGTTTGCCCGACCGCGTGGACCTCGTCGACGATCACCCACTCGACGCCGGTCAGCACTTCCCGCGCGCGCGAGGTGAGCATGAGGTACAGCGACTCCGGCGTCGTGATGAGCACGTCGGGCGGCGTGCGGCTCATCTGCTGACGCTCGCGCTGCGGCGTGTCGCCCGTGCGGATCGCCACCGAGACCTCACCGCCGATCCCGCGCAGCGGTGCGCGCAGGTTGCGTTCGATGTCGTAGGAGAGCGCCTTGAGCGGCGAGACGTACACCAGCCGCGTCCGCCCCGGCGCGGGGTCGGCGACGAGCCGATCGAGCCCCCAAAGGAACGCGGCGAGCGTCTTGCCCGACCCCGTCGGCGCGGACAGCAGAACGTTGTCGCCGCCGGCGATCGCGGGCCAGGCCTGCGCCTGGGCCTCGGTCGGCCGCTCGAAGGCGCGCACGAACCAGTCGCGGACCTGCGGAGTGAAGCGGGCGAGCGGATCGGCGGTCATCACGTTCGAGCCTAGGCGACGGGCGCCGGCGCCCGAGCCTCGCAGCGCCCGAGCTCGCACCGTCGCGGCGCGGTGACGCGGCAAACGAGGTGACGCACGCCCGCGCGCGAGCCCCTATGATCCGCCGGGTCGTGCGTCTCGGGAACCGGTTGCCGCGCTTCCCGTACCTGAGGGCGCACCTTGTCGCAGGTGCCACCGCGCTCGCCGCGCTCGCCGCGGCCGGAGGCACACCGCCGCCGACGCCTCGCATCGGGGCGACCCGATCACCGAGCACTCGACATCGCAGGTCACGATCTGCCCGAGCGTCTCCCTGTTCTCACCGAGGGATTCACCTTCTTCAGACCGGGCACGGCTACCGGTGCGTCGTACGCGAGGGTCTCGGGGCGAAGGCGAAGGACGGGCGTGCCGATCGCCGCCGCTCGCTCGCCTACTTCGCTCAGATCAGCGACTTCCAGCTCTCGGACGAGGAGTCGCCCGCGCGCGTCGAGAACATCGACGACGAGCCCTCGGGCTACGCCCAATCCGCATGGCGGCCGCAGGAGGCCATGCTCGCCCAGGAGGTCGACCGCGCCGTCCGCCAGGTCAATACCTTCCTCCGCAGCCCGGTCCGCCAGGGCGACGGGACGCGTGCGCCGATGCTCAACAGCGTGCTCACCGGCGACCTCGCCGACAGCCAGCAGCGAAACGAAACCCAGTGGACCGTCCAGCTGTTGGAGGGCGGCGTCTACCGCGACGGCAAGCGCGTCTCGGGCATGCTC
>Ga0126309_10000452_pt1 | contig 13718 bp, 15 predicted proteins | sample Plot56_FD_92541 | JGI IMG/M metagenome (GOLD analysis project Ga0126309, IMG submission 92541) | Serpentine soil microbial communities from UC McLaughlin Reserve, CA, USA - Plot56 | ecosystem: Environmental > Terrestrial > Soil > Grasslands | place: USA: UC McLaughlin Reserve, Lake County...
AGGATGCGGCGCGGCGCCTGCGCGATGCCGTCCTCGCGAACATCTCGCACGAGTTCAGGACACCGCTCGCCGCCCAGCGCGCCTCCCTCGAGCTGCTGCGGGAGAGGCTCGACGAGCTGGACCGCGCCGAGGACCCGATGCGCCGCCTGGTCCTGTCGCTGGAGCGCGGCAGCCTGCGCCTGACGCAGCTCGTCGACAACCTCCTGGAGAGCGTGCGCATCGAAGCCGGGCACGCCTCGCTCCGGCGGAGCCCCGTGGCGCTCGACGAGGTGATGGAGGAGGCGGTGGAGATGACCGCGCCGCTCCTCGCGCAGCGCGGCCAGCGGCTGGAGGTCGACCTCCCGTATCCATTGCCGGAGGTGGAGGGAGACGCGCCGCGGCTGACCCAGGTGTTCGTCAATCTGCTGGCGAATGCCCAGAAGTTCGCGCCGGCCGATTCGCTCGTGCGGATCGGCGGCGAGGTGCGGCCGGAGGTCGTCATCCTCTGGGTGGAAGACGAGGGACCGGGAATTCCGGGAGGTGCGGGGCGGTCGCTCTTCGAGCGCTTCGTGCGCGCTCCGGGGCGGGATGACAACGAGCCGGAGCAGAGCGGCATGGGGCTGGGCCTCTGGATCGTCCAGTCGATCGTCGAGCGGCACGGAGGCACGGTCGAGGCGCGGCGCGAGGGGGCTGGAACCCGCGTGCGGCTGACCCTGCCCCGGTGCCGCGCGGTGGAAAGGGCCACGGCATGAAGATTCTGGTGGTGGACGACGATCTCGAGCTCCTGGGGCTGATCACTTATGCCTTGCGCCAGGCCGGCTACTGGACCGTGGACGCCGCGGACGGCGTCACCGCCCTGGCGGTGTTCGAGCGCGAGGAGCCCGACCTGGCGATCCTCGACGTGAACCTGCCGCGCCTCTCCGGTCTGGAAGTCTGCCGGAAGATCCGGGCGGCTTCGAAGATCCCGGTCATGATGCTGACCGTGCGCTCCGCGGAGGAGGATCAGGTGGAGGCGCTGGACCTCGGGGCCGACGACTACCTGACAAAGCCGTTCAGCCCGCGGACCCTGCTGGCGCGGGTGCGCGCCCTGCTGCGCCGTTCGGCTGCCGGAGGAGACCGGCCGGCCCCTCTGGCGACGGGCGATTTCGTTCTGGACACGGAGCGCCAGGCGGTGAGCGTCGGCGGGCGCGAGTCGGTGCGGCTGACCAAGCTGGAGTTCCGCCTGCTCCAGCTCCTCTTCGCCAACGCGGGCCACACCCTCCCCACCGAGCGCCTCCTGCGCCACGTCTGGGGCAACCGCGTCTCGGACGACCGCCAGCTCCTGAAGCAGCTCGTCCACCGGCTGCGCCTGAAGATCGAGCCCGACGTGGCCGAGCCGCGCTATCTGGTCACCGCCAGCGGGATTGGCTACGTGTTGCAGCCGACAGGGGAGGAGGCGTAGAGCGCTCCAGCGGGTGGGCGCTCTCCTCTCAGCCCACCTCCTCCAGCGGCTCGAGCCGGCCGGTGCCCTTGAGGGTCGCCAGGTCGATGGTGCCGTGGAAGCGGACCTTCGTATAGTCCAGCGTGAGCTGGCCGACGACCTTGATGCTCCCTTGACCCTGCTCGAAGTCGGCGCCGCTCAAATCGCTTCTCTCCCGGTCGATGGGGATTCCGAGCTCGGTTCCTCCGCGAGTCCCGGTGAACTTCGCCTGGACGTACCCCCTGTCAAGAGCGGCCTTGAGATTCTGGAGGGTCGGCTCCGGCCGCAGGCTCACTTCGATTTCCTGCTCCTGGGTCAAACGCTGGACGAGGTCGTTCATCGTAAATTCTCCCTGATCTTTGGCTACTGAATCGCTTCGACGATCTCGACCGCGTTGAGCGCGCCGCCGCGGGTGAGGTTATCCATCACGGCCCAGATCCAGAAGCCGCCCAGGCCGTCCTTGTGGATCGTGCCGAAGATGGCTTTCTCCTGGGCCGCGGCGTCGATCGGGCCCAGCCGCTTCGGATGTTCCGCGATCTCCAGGTAGGGATGGCCGTTGAAGGCCTTGCGGATCGCCTGGGCTGTTGTCCTTCCCGAGAACCGGAGGTAGAGGCTCACCGACAGGCTGTGGAAGATCCCCCCTTGCAGCACCTGCACGGCCGCCGGAAGATCGCCGCCGAGCACAGTCCGAAGCGCCACGCTGAGCGGGAGAGCGTCGGCGGTGGCGGGGATCACGTTGAACGCGAGCTGCGTGCCGAAGAGCGGCGACGGCCGCGGACCTGACATCGTCACGATGTGGCGGGTCTGTTCGAAGAGATCCTCGAGACCCGGATTGTCGTACATCGACGCCGGCTGGATCACGGTCGCGATCGCCGATTCGGGCTTCAGCCCACGCAGCGGATGGAGCAGGTGGGCCAGGAGCACCACCGCCGGGTGCGGAGAGACCACCACCGCCCCCAGGTTGGCCGCCTCGGTGTTGACGCCGGCCACCACCGGCACGCCGTCCTCCGGAGTCGCATCCGGAGAGAGCACCACCCCGGTGGTCCCGGACGGGAGGTCCGCGAACAGGGGCCGGTTCGAGGCGATGGGGCCGCAGAAGTAGACCGTCGAGATCCCGTGGAGACTGTCCGGCTCGTACTGCGTGACCAGGGCCGCGGCCCCTGCGGCTTCGGTCAGGCTGCCGACCTCGTCCTCGTGGGTGCTGAGGAGTCGGACCTCGCGCCACTGCTTGGCGCGTCTCTCGATCGTCTCGATCAGCTCCTTGCCCAGGAGGTTTGAGGGGTGGAGGATCGCAATCCCGCTCATGGTCCCATCTCTGGGACGGGCGGAGGCGGGCTTTCCTCCGGCCGGTTTCCGCCGCGCAGCCGGCCGATGAGCCAGCTCAAGGGACCGGAGAGGGTGTAGACCACCGTCACGAGCAGGAGGACGGCATAGGGGATGTAGTAGACGACCAGGACGATCGCCGCGATCGGGATCAGCGCCCGAAAGCTCCAGCGCTTCCGCAGGTCGAACTTCTTGAAGCTGTAATACCGGAACGTGGAGACCATGAGCACGCCGATCAGCAGCAGCGCCGTGGCCACCAGCACCTGCATCCACACCCGCAAGGCGTCGCCGCCCGAGTGGTTGTCAGGCACAAAGAAGAGGATGGAGCAGATCGTTCCGGCCGCCGCGGGCACCGGCAGGCCCACGAAGTAGCGGGAGTCGACCACCTTGGTCTGCACGTTGAAGCGGGCCAGCCGGGTCGCCGCGCAGACCATGTAGAACAGCGGGATCAGCCAGGCGTCGCGGTCGAACGGGCGCAGTCCCCACAGATAGGTGAGCAGAGCGGGCACGGCCCCGAAGGTGACCACGTCGGCCAGCGAGTCGTACTCCCTGCCGAACTCGCTCTCCGTCCCCGTCATCCGGGCGATCCGCCCGTCCAGGCTGTCGACGATGGCCGCGACGAAGACCAGCAGGGCCGCGATCCGGAACTCCTGCCGCAGCCCGAGGACGATGGCGTAGAAGCCCAGCAGCATGTTGCCGATGGTGAACAGGCTCGGCAGCAGGTAGGCGCCGCGCCGGAGGCGGCGGGGGATCTGGCGCGGCGGCCGCACGGCGTCCTCGATCACCGGGGGCGCTCCCCGGCGGCCGGAGGGGCCGCGAACGGCGTCAGGCCGTCCCGGACCCGGTCGCCTTTCTTCACCAGGACCTTGTAGCTCTCCGGGACCAGGACGTCCACGCGCGATCCGAATTTGATGACTCCCATGAGCTGCCCCCGTTCCACCCGATCCGCCTCCTTGAGGTAGCAAACCACGCGCCGGGCCAGGAGGCCGGCGATCTGCCGCACCCCGACCAGGTCGCCGTTGGCGCGGCGGATCACCGTCAGGTGCTTCTCGTTGACGTCCCCGGCGTCCTCGCGGAAGGCCGCGACCTTGCGGCCGGCGGCGTAGCGGGACAGGGTCACCTCACCCGCCGCCGGCACGCGCTGGACGTGGACGTTGAACACCGAGAGGAAGGTCACGATCCGCTGATAGCGGCCGGGGCCGATCTCGGGGTCCTCGATGACATCGACGCGCGTGATCACGCCGTCCGCCGGGGAGAGGATGATCTCCACGCCGCCGTTGTACCGCCGTGTCGGATTCCGGAAGAACAGCAGGATGACGAGAGCTACGACGAGAGCGGCGGTTCCATATCCCGGATACCCGAGCAGGAAGAGGAGCGCCGCCAGAACGACAAACGGCAGGACGAAGGGCCAGGCCTCTTTGGCGAACGTCATCGGTGGTCGGCTCGCAGGCTTTAGATCTCAGGCGTTGATCTCAGACCGTGGCGGGTCTCACGCGGTGACCCGGGACTCGCGATGCTGCCGCAAGATCTCTGCCATCTGGTCCTTGAGCACCAGCTTGTGGAGCTTGATCTTCTTCTCTTCCGCTTCGTCCTCCTGGGAGAACAACGACTTGTGGCTCAGCTCCTGGAGCCGCCGCTCGTACTCCTGGTGCTCTTCGTACAAGCGGCGGAACTCGTCATCGGTCTGGACCAGCTCCTCCTTGAGCAGATCGTCGCGGTTCGGCATGACGTCAGCCTCCTTTCGCCTGAATGGCAAAGTGGACGGCGTCGGTCCGTGGGGTGGACCGGCGTTGCGAAGGGTGAGAAAAAACGACAGGAGGGACCAGCGGCGAGCACGCTCACCGTTGAACCGGCTCCTGGACGAGGCTCGGCCAGCGGTCCCGGTTGTGGATGCGGGCCGAAGCGGTCGATGGAAGTGCGGTACGCATGCTTCGAGGTCGAGGATAGCACCGCGCCCGGCGGTTGGGTAGGGGAGGATCAGAGGGTCTTCGTGTAGATCAGGGCGTCCGTCCCGTCCCGGTAATACCCCCGCCGCCGGCCCGTCTGCGCGAAGCCGAGGGCCTCGTAGACCGCGATCGCCGCATGGTTGTCCACGCGCACCTCGAGATGGCAGACCTCGATCCCCCCCACCTTGCGGAGCTGCGCGAGGCCAGCCTCGACCAGGGCCTGGCCCACCCCCTGCCGCCGCTCCGCCGGATCGACCCCTAGGCGCAGGAGCTCGGCCTCGCCACCGCCGTGCCGGAACGCAGCATATCCGGCCACCGGCGCGCCCACCCGGCGTGCCGCGAGCAGGACCGCCTGCGGGTGGATCAGCTCGATGGCCAAGAGCTCCACCGGCCAGGGATCGGCGAACGAGGACTCCTCGATCTTGGCGATCCGCAGGAGGTCCGTGCCACGGACCGGACGGACGGTGAGCGCCGGCGCGGCGGTCATGTCTGTCCAACCCGCGGGCGGGGGAGGGTCACCGCCGGCGGGCGCGAGTAGAGCGGAGCGACCAGCAGCCCGGGGTCCCAGACGAGCGACGGATCGGCCGCCCGGAGGGCCGCCACCGCGGCCAGCGGGCGGTCGGGTCCCGGCGTAAAGAGGCGGATCTCCGCCGGCCAGCCCGGAAGGGCCGCCAGGCGGTCCAGGTCGAACCCGGCCACCACGCGGCCGTCCGGTGGCGTGCCCAGCCGGTCGAACAGCTCTGGGATCTGGGCCGCTGGAAGGAGCTCCGGCTCGCTCAGGGAGGAGAGGATCGTGCCGGCCGCGAATGCCTGCACGCTCCAGTCGCCCCGCAGCGCGTCGACCGCCGCGAGAGTCACGGCACCGCTCGGAGCCTCCGCCGCCGCGGCGAGCGCCTCGACCGTGGAGAGCCCCGTCGCCGGGAGCCCCAGCGCCTGATAGAAGCCGAACGCCGTGGCAAGCCCGATCCGCACTCCCGTGAAGCTGCCGGGTCCGCGCAGGGCAACGATCCCTCCCAGGCCCGCCGGCTGGACGCCCGCCTCGGCGAGGACCGCGCGCATCATCTCCAGAACCTGGTTCGAAGAGCGCTCCATGGCCGCCGCCCGCACTGCCACAAGCTCACCGCCACGGGCGAGGGCGACACTCACCCAGGGGGAGCCTGTGTCGAGGGCGAGGACGAGGGAGCCCGGAGCGATCGGAGGGGGCTGGAGCACCATGGCGATGGAGTATAGGATGCAGGACCCGGGGTATGGAGTCGCGCTCCGTTATACTCCCTTTCCATGTCGTCGAACGCTCCCGCCGTCTCCCTCGGGGGGATGACCCCGATGCTCCGCCAGTATCTCGAGATGAAGGCGGCCCATGCGGATGCCGTGCTCATGTACCGCATGGGCGACTTCTACGAGATGTTTTTCGAGGACGCCCGCCGCGCCGCGCCGATCCTCGAGGTCCAGCTCACCGCCCGCCAAAAGGGGAGCGAGAACGAGACGCCCATGTGCGGCGTCCCCTATCACGCCCTGGATTCATACCTGGGCAAGCTCCTCGCCGCCGGCCTCAAGGTGGCGATCTGCGATCAGGTCGAAGATCCGGCCCACGCGAAGGGGCTGGTCAGGCGCGAGGTGACCCGGGTGGTTACGCCGGGCACGGTCAGCGACCCCGAGCTCCTCGAAGGCAAGGAGGACAATCTCCTGGCCGCTCTCGTCTGGGACGGCGAGGCGGGCGGCGGCGCCTTCCTGGATCTCTCGACCGGGAGCTTCTTCGTCCGCCGCTGGAGCGCGACCGAGGAGGGGATCGAGGACCTTGCCCTGCTGCGCCCCCGCGAGATCCTGTTCCACGGCGCGCGCGGGGCGGACGGTTTTCCTGGCGAGATCGTGGACTGGGCCGAGCGGGAGTGCGCCTGCCGGACCGTCCTCGCCGAAGACCGGCTGTTCGACCCCAAGCGCGCGGGCGCCCTGCTGCTCCGGCAGTTCGAGACGAGCACGCTGCGCGGCTTCGGCCTGGAGGATGGCGAGCCCGTGGTGCGCGCGGCGGCGGCGGCCCTGGCCTATGCGCAGGAGACGCAGAGGAGCGAGCTCGCGCACGTCCGCGGCCTCGCCGTCCAGGAAGCGCGCGACCGGATGATCCTGGACGCCTCGACCCTCTCGAACCTCGAGGTCTTCCGCGGCCAGCGCGCCGAGCTGGGAGGTGGCCCCCGCCGCCGCGGCACGCTCCTCGCCGTGCTCGACCGGACGGTCACGGCCCCCGGGGGGCGGACCCTGCGCGAATGGCTGCGCCGCCCGCTGGTCGACCCCGAGGCGATCGCCGAGCGCCACCGCGCCGTGGGCGCGCTGGCGGCGGACAACGCCCGCCGGGACCGCCTGCGCGAGCGCCTGTCGCGGGTGGGAGATCCCGAGCGCCTGCTCACCCGCGCCGTGCTGGGGACCATGACGCCCCGCGAGGCCGCCGCTCTGCGCGACGGTCTGTCCGAGGTGCCGGCTGCTCTCGCCATTCTTGCTGAGATTGAAACCACCGGCGCGGACGCGCCCCTCCTTGCGCAGCTCGCCACGACCGACGCCCTGGCCGGCCTCCATGCCGAGCTCGCCCGGATGCTGGAGGAGGCGCCGGCTCCGGCGATCCAGGAGGGGGGCGTGATCGCTTCCGGGATCGACCCCGACCTGGATCAGTACCGGTCGCTCGCCCGCGACAGCAAGCGGCACATCCTCGCGTTGGAACTCCGCGAGAAGGAACGGACCGGGATCTCCTCCTTGAAGATCCGCTTCAACAAGGTCTTCGGCTATTACCTGGAAGTCACCCGGGCGAATCAGGAGCGGGTGCCCGCGGACTACATCCGCAAGCAGACCCTGGTCAACGCCGAGCGCTACGTGACGCCGGAGATCAAGGAGCTGGAGGAACAGATCCTCTCCGCCGAGGAGCGGCAGATCGAGCTGGAGCAGAAGCACTTCCGCAGCCTCATCGAGACGATCGCGGCGGCGGCGGCCGGCCTGACCGCCCTGGCGTCGGCCGTGGCCACTCTGGACGCCCTCGCCTCCTTCGCCGAGGTCGCGGCGCGGCAGCGCTACGTCCGGCCGATCATGGGGACCTCCGGCGGCCCGGTCATCCTCCGCGAAGGGCGCCACCCGGTGGTCGAGCAGGCGAGCCGCGACGCCTTCGTGCCGAACGACACGGAGCTGGACGGCGAGACGGCGCAGATCGTCCTCCTCACCGGTCCGAACATGGGCGGCAAATCGACCTACCTGCGGCAGGTCGCCCTGATCGTGCTGATGGCGCAGGCCGGCAGCTTCGTGCCGGCGGACGAGGCGGTGATCGGCACGGTCGACCGCATCTTCACCCGCGTCGGCGCGTCGGACGACCTGGCGCGCGGCGAATCGACCTTCATGGTGGAGATGATCGAGACGGCCAACATCCTGCGCCACGCCACGGAGCGCAGCCTGGTCATCCTCGACGAGGTGGGGCGGGGGACCGCGACGTTCGACGGCCTGTCGCTGGCCTGGGCGATCGTGGAGTATCTGCACGAGCACCGCCGGCCCAAGACGCTGTTCGCCACCCACTACCACGAGCTGACCGAGCTGGCTTCTCTGCTGGCGCGCGTGGTGAACCGCACCATGGCGGTGAAGGAGTGGGAGGACCGGATCGTCTTCCTCCGCCGGGTGGTGCCGGGGAGCGCCGACAAGTCGTACGGGCTCCACGTCGCGCGTCTGGCCGGCCTGCCGCCGCGGGTCATCGAGCGGGCCGGCGAGATCCTGGCCAATCTGGAATCGCAGGAGTACGACCTGACCGGCACCCCCCGCCTGGCGCGCGGCAGCCGGGCGCCGGAGACCGATCAGCCGGCGCAGCTCACCCTCTTCGCCCCGCCGGAGCAGGTGGTCGCGTCGCTCCTGCGCGACCTCGACATCGAGCGGATCACGCCGCTCGCTGCGCTCAATTTGCTTCACAGCTTGAAATCACGGCTCGGGTAGCTAGGGTAGAATCGCGGCTCGGTTGAGAGCCGACCTTCTATCTATATGAGAGCCGCTGATCAGGTCTTCGTCGGAATCCCAGGGCTGGAGCTCGACTCCACTTCGGCCTCCCTGCTTGCCGCGCACCAGCCCGGCGGTCTGGTGCTGTTCGGCCGCAATATCAAAGACCCCGAGCAGCTCAACGACCTGGTGACCGCGATCCGCCGCGTGCTCCCCGATGCCGTCCTGGCGATCGATGCCGAGGGGGGCAGGGTCGACCGTCTGCGTGGGGTCGTGGGCGCGGCGCCGGCGGCGGCGGTCCTGGCCCGCAATCCGGCGAGCTTCGCGCTCCAGGCCGGAACCTGGATCGCCCAGTCGCTGCGCCTCTTCGACATCGACATCGACTTCGCACCGGTGGTGGACCTCGACCGGGGAGAGACGGACAACGCCTTGGACGGCCGCTATCTCGGCGCGTCTCCGGCCGAGGTGGTCCCGCGCGCCCGGGCTTTCCTGCGCGGCCTGCACGCGGGCGGCGCGGGCGGCTGCCTCAAGCACTTCCCCGGTCTCGGGGGCGCCAAGGCCGACACCCACTTCAAGGTGGCGAGCGTGTATCTCCCGTCGGAAGTGCTGCGCGCGGACCTCGATCCGTTCGAGGCCCTGGGCCGCCTGGCCGGTGCGGTCATGATCGGCCACGCCATCTACCCCGGCTACGACGCGGTGAGCCGGCCGTCGACCTTGTCGCCGATCGTGATCGGCGGGCTGCTGCGGGGGCGGCTCGGCTTCCAGGGGTTGGCCTTCAGCGACGATCTGGAGATGAAGGCGCTCGACGAGTGGGGGGATCTCGCCGAGCGTTCGGAAGCCGCCTTCGCCGCGGGCTGCGACGTCCTCCTCCTCTGTCACACGCTGGAAGCGCTCCCCGACGTGGTGGCCCGCCTGGAGAACCCGGTCTACGAAGAGCGGCTGCAGGAGGCCAACCGCCGGCTCGACGTCTACCGCCAGCGGCTGCGCACGCTCCGTTCGGCCCGCGACTACATCCGGATGATGAAGGAAGCGATCCGCGGCGAGCGCCTCGATCAGATCCGTCTCGCGATGGAGACAATGGAGTCCAGCGCGCGGTAGGGGCCCTCACCCCCGGCCCCTCTCCCGCAAGCGGGAGAGGGGTGTAGGTGAGTCATTTCACGGTATCCCGAGCTTGCGCGAGCTAACCCTCACCCCTCTCCCGCTTGCGGGAGAGGGGCCGGGGGTGAGGGCTCCTCCTCCTCCCCCCGCTGGTCGGCGGGCCGTGCCGTAGCGCGCGGCGGGCCTACCACCTGGTCGCGTCCCCCTTCCTTTGCCTCGTAGAGCCGGCGATCGGCGACGCCCAGGACCTCGGCGGCCGTCAAGCCGTCCTCGGGGAAGCTCGCCACGCCGATGCTGATCGTCACCGAGACCGGCCGCGGCCGGCCGGAGAGATGGATCGGCGTCGCGGCGACCACCCGCCGGAAGCGCTCCAGCAGGTCGTGCGCCCGGCCGCTCCGCACCGCCGGAAGGATCAGCGCGAACTCCTCGCCGCCATAGCGCGCCACCACGTCGCTTTCGCGGCAGGTGCCGCGCAGCGTCGCCGCCACTAGGCGCAGCGCCTCGTCGCCGCCCGCGTGCCCGTAGGTGTCGTTGAAGCGCTTGAAGTGGTCGATGTCGACCATGGCGACGGCGAAGCGCTGTCCCTCGCGGCGGGAGAACGCCACCTCGCGCTCGAGCTGCTCGTTGAAGACCGCCCGGTTGAGCAGGCCCGTGAAGCGGTCGCGGGTCGACAGCAGCCGGAGCTCGCGGGAGCGCACCACGATCGTCGCCGAGAGCAGCGTGGCCCCGGCGATGTGGGCCATCCGCCACCCCTGATCGCTCCACCGGAAGGCTCCGGCGGCCAGATCCCCTCGCAGGACAGCCCAGGAGACGATCGCCGCGTATTGCAGGAGGGCGAGAACCCCGGTCACCAGGCAGATGCGCGCGTCATAGCGCAGGCTGGTAGCGCCGATCGCCAGGAAGTAGACGGGGAAGACCACCAGGCTGTCCGTCGCCTCCTGCGGGCGGCCCAGCAGCACGAGCATGGCGAGCGTTCCGCTCACCAGGCTGACGTCCAGGAGACTGCTGGCGAAGCCGATCCACGACCGTCCCCTGTGCCGCCGGGTGGCGGCATAGATCATCAGCGATCCGAGCAGGGCGACCCCCGCCGCGGCGAGCAGCGCACGCGGATCGCGGTTGTCACCCTCGTGAATCGCGCTGGAGATGTACTCCTGGGCCGGGATGAAGACCAGGATGAGGACGAGGAGCAGCCGGATGCCGGCGATCAGGAGCTCGCCGCCGAAGCCGGCTTCCGAGATCTCCGGCTCCGGAGGGCTCCAGACGCGCCTCCACAAGGAGGGGTTGGAAGAAGATTGCACGTTCCTGGCTCCGGCCGAGTTGGTGGAAGGAGTCTAGCATGAGGGCCCTCACCCCCGGCCCCGAGACCTCACCCCCGACCCCTCTCTCATCGCCCACCCTCCACCGGGAGAGGGGCGCCCCCTCCCGCCCTCTTGCTTCCAACTGGTTTTCAAGTGCCAGTCTCCCCCCTCTCCCGGGGGAAGGGTGGGCGATGGGAGAGGGGGGGCCGGGGGGGTGAGGTCCCTAGAACGGAATGTCGTCGTCGTCCGGCCCGCCGCCGAAGCCGCCACCGCCCTGGTCGTCGTAGGACGGGCCGCCGCCGTACGAGCCGCCGCCCGCGCCCGTGCCCGGCGAGGGGCCGGCGCCTTCGAGCTCGCCGCCGCCGCCGCGGCCTCCGAGCATCTGGAAGTTGTCGCAGATGATCTCGGTCCGGTACTTCTTCTCGCCGCTCGTGCGGTCATCCCAGGAGCGGGTCTGGATGCGCCCCTCGACGTAGATCTGCTTTCCCTTCGTCAGGTACTGGCCCGCGATCTCCGCCTGCTTGCCAAAGATGACGATCTGGTGCCACTCCGTCTGCTCCTGCTTCTGGCCGTTCTTGTCCCGCCAGCGGCGGCTGGTGGCCAGGGTGAAGCTCGCGACCGGCTGGCCCGAAGGGAGGGACCGCATCTCGGGATCCTTGCCCAGGTTGCCGATCAGAAGCACTTTGTTCAACATGGATCATTCTCCTCCGCGTCTGGATCGAGGTACCGTATCACACCGTCCCGCGCGGAGCACGGTTCCGCGGAGACGGCGAGAGGGAAAAGATTCCTTCCTTCCCGCAAGAAAGGCCCGCAAGAAAGGATGGTGCCGTGCGCCTGGTCATTCAGCGAGTCAGCTCCGCGTCGGTGCGGGTCGACGGCGAGATCGTGGGCGCCATCGGCCGCGGTCTCCTGGTGCTCGCCGGCATCGAGCGCGGAGACGCCCTCCCGCGCGTGCGGACCGCGGCCGAGAAGCTCGCCGGTCTGCGGATCTTCGAGGACGCGGACGGCAAGATGAACCTCGACACCGCGGCCGTCGGCGGGGCCTTCCTGATTGTCTCCCAATTCACCCTCGCCGGCTCGATCGAGCGGGGGCGTCGCCCCTCCTTCGACCGCGCCGCGCCGCCCGACGAAGCCGCCCCTCTCGTCGAGGCGCTGGTGGACGACCTGCGCAACCGGGGTTTTCCGGTAGAGACCGGCCGCTTCCGCGCCCACATGGAAGTCGAGCTGGTCAACGACGGTCCGGTCACGCTCATCGCCGATTTCTGAGCCTGCGCGTCCTGGAGGGCGCTCGCCGCCCTCCGTAGCGACATGGCACACCGATGGAGGGCGGCGAGCGCCCCCGAGGGTCACGCTCCGCACGGCTGGAGGGCGGTGCGCGCCCTCCGTGCGGTGATCGCGAAATTCTGGAGGGCGCCGAGCGCCCTCGTGGGGCAGATGACGCACGTCTGGAGGGCGGTGAGCGCCCTCGAGGGTCACGCTTCGCACGTCTGGAGGGCAGTGAGCGCCCTCAGTCTTTGGAGGACGGGACCTTCTCGACGGGCGGCAACGCCGCGATCTTGAGGCGGCTGCGGCGCGGGCGGATCTGGAACTGCACGAGCCGTTCGTTGTTGATTCCAAAGATCGCCTTGAGCACCTGGCGGGCCTCCATGGCGGCGTCTTTCCCATTCGTCTTGACCTGCTCGAGCTCCTGAGTCGCCTGCTGACGCCGCGCCTGGAGCTCGGCTCGCAACCCCTCCAGCTCCTCGAACTGCTGAATCGCGACCTCCAGCTTCTGGAGTTGCACGTAGAGCTCCTTCTGGTCCCTGTACGGCGTGGCCGCTTTGAGGAGCTGCTTCCACTCCAGGATGAGATCGGCGAGAGAGATCTTGGGCATGGGAGAGGAAGAGTGCGGCATCTCCTGCCGCATTGTCAAGCATCTGCGGCAGATTGAGCTATACTCGGCGGATGAGGCGCAAAGACACGACGCACGAGGAACAGGTCGCCCGCACCACCCGCTCTCTCCAGCAGCTGATCGAGATCGACGGCCGCTCGCAGCGGACTCTCGAGCCGCTTCTCGGCCTGGGCAGCTCCGGTCTGAGCAAGGTCCTGAACGGCGTGGTCCGCCTCCAGATGGATCACGTGCTGCGGATTCTCCACGTCCTGGAGATCCCGCACGGCCAGTTCTTCGCCGAGGCCTTTCCCGCCCGCGGCAAGAAGCACCCTTCCCTCCTGAAGCTGCGCGAGATCAACGGCGAGCTGGAGGAGGAGGACTCGCCCGAGTTCGACACGCGGGTCGGCCGCGCGCTTCTGCGCCTGTTGGCGGATCAGTTGCGGTAGGAACCCGTTATAGAGAGTTGGCTGAGGGCGTCTCGCCAGCAGGTACTTTTTCACAGATGTGGAAATCTGCCGACGTTTTCATACGACGGATAGCCGCATCATGAACATCGGAAAGACTCACTTTGGGGCGGATGGATTCAGTGCGGAAATCGGGGCGAGCTTGGACGAGGAGCTCGCAGAATGTATCGACGAAAGCGAGCTCCGGCATCTGTTCCTCCAACCAAACCCGGTTGTTGCAAAACTTGCCTGGCGCAGGTGGAATCAGGCAGCCTGTTCGAATGTGTCCCTGTAATGCAACAACTCTTCCTGGACGGCCGGGTTCGTGCTCATGGAGAGGGTCAGCCGACC
>Ga0126309_10000453_pt1 | contig 13692 bp, 11 predicted proteins | sample Plot56_FD_92541 | JGI IMG/M metagenome (GOLD analysis project Ga0126309, IMG submission 92541) | Serpentine soil microbial communities from UC McLaughlin Reserve, CA, USA - Plot56 | ecosystem: Environmental > Terrestrial > Soil > Grasslands | place: USA: UC McLaughlin Reserve, Lake County...
CGGCGGGACGAAGGAAGCCTGGGCCTTCTGCGCGGACGTCGTCGGCGAGGGCCGCCAGCGTTCCGTCCTGCCCGGCCCGGATCGTGACCGCGAGCAGGACGATGACGCCGGCCATGTTCCCGATCCGCGATACGAGGCGCCACGGGACGCGTGTCGGTCGCCCCCGGCTTGCGACTCGCTCGAAGGCGAGCGCGCCGATCCCGACAGCCAGCGCGGCGAACCGGACGGGGCTGTTGCCGGCGATCAGCAGGAGGATGACCGCGAGCGCGACGAGCCCGCCGCGGTCCCGATCGCGAATCAAGGCGCAGCAGACGACCGAAACGACCAGGCACAGCACGACGGATCCAACGATCAGGCGCGTCGTCGCGAACGGGCTCGCGCCGCTTGCCACGAACAGCGACAGGAAGAAGCCGCCGCCGATCAGCGTCGGGTAGGCAACTGGGATCCACGACCGGCGCGCGTCCTGCGCCGCGGCCGCAGACGTAATCGGGGCGGCCGCGGCGACGATGCCTCGGACCGGCGGCGAGTCGGCCGTCACGGCAGCGGCTCGGTGCCGTTCACGTCCGCGACCGGATATAGGTCGTATTCGGCCGGCACGCGGAACATCCACGACGGAGCGTCGTGGTGTGTCGGGGTCGTGCCGCCGAACATGTAGTCGAGAAGGATCGGGAACGTGTCGACGAGCGCGACGTCGTCCGGGAAGATCGACGGACCATCGGGAACCCGCGCGGCGAACAGCATTCGGAACCTTCGCCGAATGTCGCCACCGTCCGCGCCCACCCACGCCCCGTGGTCCCCGAACACGATGATCACGGGCGGGGTCTTCGACGCCGCGTCGATGCGGTCGATCGTCGCGAGGAGCTCCTTGTCGAGGAACTCCACCTGGCCGACGTAGCCGCGCTTCAGGGTCTCGATGTCGGTCCCCGTGGAAGGCGGCGTCTCGGCGAAGATCGTGTCCACGTCCGGCACAGTGCGCGGCGACCCGTCCGCGTTCACGACCCACGGCGGGTGCGGGCTCGGCACGTGGGCGAACACGAATTTCGGCTTGTTCGTCCGCGTCGCCGCCAGATCCGCGACCGCGGCGAGTGTGGCAGGCGTCCTCGCCCGGTACTGCGAGCTCACGAGATCCGGCGCGAACGCGTTGAGCAGCGGGCGAAGGATCGTCCGCCGCAGGAACGTCACCTCGAACTCGTTGAGCTGCCCCGTGTCGATCCAGCGATCGGCGGTTCGGATCGTCGGCCCCGCGAAGCTCGATGCCGTTGCCGTGATCTCGTACCCCTCGGCGCGGAGCCGCGCGAGCGCCGGGCTGTCGTCGAGCGCCTCGCGCATCAGCCCTTCGATCGGCCGCGACGCCGTGCCGGACAGCGCCGGCGCGAGGCTCGGGATGTCCTGGAGTGGACGCATGTTGAACATCGAGGTCAGGACCTGGGTCGTGATCGCGTAGTTCGTTCTGCTCTGCGTGGCAACGTGGAACCCGCGCTCGGCGAGGCCGGCGGTGAAGCTCGACTCGTCGTAGCCGAAGTAGTCACGCAGGACGTCGGCACGGGTGTGGGCGTCGGCGAGGATGACGTAGATGTCCGGCCCGTTGCCCGATGACGCCGCCGCGACGGTCGCCGGGCGGAACGGAGCCTCCGCGGTGACCGCCCGGACCAGGATTTCGGGCACTCCCGACTGGACGGCCTGGATCGCGACCGCAAGCGCGAGAACGACCGTGACCCGTGACGCGATCGAGCCGACGAAGCGCCAGCGGATCGGGCGACCACTCCGCAGCGCGTATCGCTCGAGCACCATGAGGCCGATTGCGGCGACGACGAGCGCGACGAGCCGCAGGTCGGCACCACCGAGGATCGCGAACAGCGCAAGCACAGCGAAGAGCCCGCCCCGGTCGCGGTCGCGGAAGACGACGGCGCCGAGGCACGTCAGGATCAGCCCGATCAGGATGGCGACGACGAACGCACGAATTGCCTCGAACGGGCTGATGCCCGACGTCACGAAGACCTCCGTGACGACGAGGCAGGCGAGAACGATCGGGTAGAGAGCCATTCCCCGGCGGGACGCGACTTCACGTGGCGTGCTGTCGCCCTCGATGTCGGGTGGCATCACGGCGCTGGCGAGGAGGCAGCGGACGCGCCGGACACAGGGGCCCACGAACCCGTCGCGGCATCACGCTCGATCTGGACGAAGTTGAGTACGGACGAACCCCGCCACGCCCAGATGGTGTCCGGCTGGTCCGGCAGCGACGAGCCGAGGTACGCGTTCAGCAGGCGGGGCAGCAGGTTGACGACCGTGCTTCCGGACGGGAAGACGTCGGGATGCCCCGGAGCAAGCACGGCCACGATGTTGCTCGTGCGCTCGTTGAGATCCGACCCGAGCGCGTTGTTGGGGTCGAACCGGACGTCGGATCCGTGGTCGGAGAACACGACGATCGACGTCGGTCGCGGTGTCGCCGATCGGATTCGGTCGATCGCGTCGAGCGTGAGGCCGTCGAGGTACGTGAGGTGTCCCGCGAGTCGCTCGACGCGCTGCTCTGGCGTCAGCGATTCGCCGCCGTGGAACTTCTCGAGATAGCCGCCCGGCGTGTCGGCGTTGATCTCGCCGTCGGCGCCGAACACCCACGGCTCGTGTGGTGCCGGGACGTGGACGAAGACGAAACGCGGTCGATCGTGTCGCTCGCTCGCGATGTTCACGGCGTCGGACAACGTCGTTCGGATCCGGTCCGCGACCTGGGTCGGCCCTGCCGTCGGGGCCAGTTTGCCAACGATCGTCCCGATGCCGGTCGACCGCAGCAGGACGACCTCGAACTCGGACAGCTGTGGGGGCTCGACGACCCGCTCGACGCGTCGCTGACCCAGCTGCGCCCAACCGGAGGAGATGGAGAACCTGTCCATTCCCGCAGCGCCCAGCTGGCGCCAGATCGCGCCGTCGTCGGCGAAATCGCGCAGCGTCCGGCTCGCCTCGGCCGGGTTCTCGTTCGGGCGTTGCAGCTCAGGGACGTCGGCGAGGTGGCGCCCCGAGAACATCGAAGCGAGCGTCAGGCGGGTCAGCAGGTAGTTCGAGCGGGAGTTCCGCGCGAACGTGAAGCCTCGGTCCGTCAGCGCGTTCGCGAACCTGTCGCGATCGTAGGCCGGGTCGAGCTCCGCCATCGCGTCGTCGCCCGGGTACCCATCGAGGAGGATCAGGAAGATGTCCGGCGTGGACGAGTTGTAGGCGTCGGCGCGCCGTGGCGCATCCATCTCGGCGCGAAGCTCCGCGACCGCGCCCTGGACAGCGCCCGACTGGACCGTCGTCGCGACCGAGACGAGAAGGAGCGAGCCGCCCAGAACGGAGAGCCCGCGCGTCAACGGCCGACCGAACCGGTTCGGGCGTCCTCGATGGAGCGAGCCGTCGATCACGATGACGGCCGCCACTGAGGCGAGGGCTGCCATCGGGCGGAGGTCCTGGACCATGGCCGCGAGGACGAGCGCGGTCGCGGCGAGCGCACCGCGATCGCGGTCGCGGAGGACGAGCGCGAGGGTGACGGTCACCGCGAGCGTCACGGCGATGATCAGCGCGACCGGCCGGACGAGGAGCCAGAGCGGCAGAACGGAGGTCGCCCAGAGGACCACTGTCAGGGCCAGCGGCGGGGCGAGTGGATACAGCGGGATGGGCCACCACGCGCGCGGCGAGTTCGGTGAGCCGCTTGGTGCCGCAGGGACGTCGCGCTGGAGCGTCACGTTACGGGGACGCGAGCGCGGCGGCTCGGGTACGGGCCGGAGTCAACGCCTGACCATCCTGAAAAGGACCCGCGTCGAGGCCTCAATCTGCAGCTCGGCCGCAATCTCGAAGCGTTCGGCGAACGCTGCCCGGAAGCCATCGAGCGTATACCCGGGGAAGACGTCCTCGCGCGTCGCGAGCAGCGTGTTGACCATCGGATCGCCCTTCGGCACGAACTCGACGACGAGGGCCGGCGCCAGGTCCGCGAAGTACGCCGCAAGCCGGGGCAGCGGGACGTTTCGCGAGATCGCGAGGTGGTGCACGAGCGCGAGCGCAAGGACGACGTCCGCGTTGGTGCGTTCGACGAGCGACGGGCGTTCTCGATTCGCCCATCCGAGACCGGGGCTCGGGTTCGCGAGGTCGACGACGAGCGGCAGGATCGACGTGGTGCCGTCACGGCGGATCGAGCGGTAGTGACGCTCCGTCGCCGCGGGATCGACGTCCCACGCCAACACCTGCCGACCCAGGCTTGCGGCGATCCGGCTGAAGCGTCCCGTGTTCGCGCCGATGTCCCAGACGACGGCGCCGCCCGCGTCGCGCAGAAACGACTCGACGAGCTCGTCCTTTCGCTTTGCGGAGGTCTCGCCGTACGACGTGTTGTCGGCGTAGTCTGCCCACTCGGTGCCCGCCGGCTTCCAGTCGAGGCCGGCGACCGTCCGGCGGAGGTTGTCGAGCAGGGCGCGCTGCCGAAGCGGGCTCATCGGGCGGCTCGCGGCTGCTGCCGCTCCGGCGGCCGGCCGGTCGGCGTAGCGCCGCTTGGCGCGCGCGTGCAGGTGAACGTGCGACAGGAGCCCGGTGTTGAGTCGCGTTCGCCCCGGCAGCAGCGTTGCCGCGAGGTCGAGCGGGATGCCGTCGATGAACTCGCGGAGCATCAGCCCGCACCGGACGTCGCGTTCCGCCATCAGCGCCAATGGCGCGAGGAAATGCTCGCAGAACTGGCCGTATGCGATCCACTGGGCGCCGCGTTCCGCGCGCTCGAACGACAGGGTGTCGATGAGGACCGGGCGGCCGCGATGAAACTGGACGTTGTAAGCCGTCGCGTCACGCAGCGTAAAGCCGGCATCGGCCGCGGCAATCTGGGCGTCGACGGTGAGGAGTGCGGCGTCCTTGAGCTGCCCGAACGACCACTCGTACGGATACGACACGAAGTCGACCGGCTCGGGACGGATGACGGTGTGAGCGATCGCGGGATCCAGCGCGTTGCCGGCGCCGACCGTCTCGTGTTCGACGAGGATGCCGCGCGACTGAAGCGTCGTGAGAAACCCGCTGGCGACGAGGTCGTCCCACTCCTTCGCAAACGAGCGGTTGACCTGCCGGAAGAGGACGCCCGAACGGCGGAAGACGAAGCCGCTCGGATCGCGGAAGGACGCAGGATCGATATCCGCGGATTGCGCGTCGGCTTGGCGCGTGCGGGCGCGCGTCTCCCGCTGCTCGATCACCGAACCGTTGCTTGGAGCGTCAGGACGCGCTGTCGTCGCCGGATCGCGAGCCGCGCCGAATGCCGCGGACGACGCGCGCGATCTGCGTTCGGAGGAAGAACGGCACGGCCAGGAGGGTGGCGATGACGGCCTGGAAGATCAAACTGCCGGACGCCGGGTCGATGTACGCGAGCAGATGGTGCATGACTCGTTGAGCCCTCCACGACGGGCCCGGCGCGATAGGCCGGGGGTGCCGGTACGCCTGACGAAAACCGGTGCGTTCGCGCAACCTGCGTGGCATATTGTGGCCCGTTCGCGGACGTGACGTCCGTACCCCATTCGTAACGCCGCCGGGGGGGACTGCCGTGCGGGAGTGCGGACGCTCGAGCGGCGTGACGCCGGGCGGCCGTCAGGCTCGACGCAGGGCGACCTTTGGTGGAGTCCCCGGACGCGACCGTGCGCTCTCGTGGACGGCCGCGATGACCAGCGCGATCGCGACCCAGATGAGCGGAGTCGCGGCGATCGCGATGATGCCGACGAGGATCGCGGCCGCGGCGAGCAACGTCGTCCGCCGAACGGCCGCTGCCCCAACGAGGGGTGCGCGGGCGATGGCCGCCACGGCGAACGGCAGGAGCGCCGATGGGTAGTGGAACCACGTCACCGGCAGCGTCACGAGCGAGGCCGCCGCGGCCCAGGCAAGGCTTTCAACCGGGTCGCGCCGCGACCGCGCAGCCCAAGCGGTGAGCCCGACGGAACCGACCGTCACGAGAGCCTGGAGCAGCCCGACGCTCGATCCCGTCATCCCGGACAGCAGGGCGATGGTGGCCGCGGGTCCCGCATTCCGGGAATCCACCACGTCGGCGGCCGCGCCGGCGCGGACGACCGAGACGTATTCGGCCCACGGCGCGAATCCGCCGACGAGGAGGCTCGCGACGACGATCGCGCCGATCGTCAGCCCCGCGATCGCGGCGACCCGCCGCTCAGCGGGGCCGCGGACGAGGAACCAAACGCCGAGTGAGGCCGGGTGGAGCTTGGCGACACTCACGACACCCAGGGCGACGCCACCGATGGCGCCGGCCGCTCCGGCCGGCGCGACCCCCGCGAGCAGGATCAGTCCGTACAACGCCGGGAACCAGACGTTGAGGTTTCCGAACAGCAGCCCGATCGCGTACGGAAAGACGAACGGCGCGATCGCCAGCACGGGAACGGCCAGCGCGCCGCCACTGTCGCGCCGGCCAATCCGGCGGGCGATCGCGACCGCGACGGCGGCGAACGCTGCGGACGCGCCGATGCCCCAGGCGACGAGGACGAACCACGACGGCAGCGCTGCCACGAGCCGCATGCCCTGCGCAACCGGCGGTGGGTAGGAGTAGAAGAGGCTCGGTGCGTCGACGGCTCCGCCGCCGACGAGCGACGGGTCATATGGCGACTGTCCCGCAGCCACGCGGCGGCCCGCGTCCAGCAGCAGCTCGAGGTCGAAGCCGGCCGTCGCAGGGCGCGTCGACAGCATGGACGCGCCGAGGACGAGGAGGAATCCCCAGCCGATCGCGCCGATGAGGAGCCACGGCACGATCGACGTCGCGAGCTGGCTGCGGGGGGAGACGGCGGACGGCGTCGAGGCGTCCATGCCGCCATCGTAGCCGCCGCCGGGCGGCACCAAACGCCCTGCCAGACGGGGGATCCCGGTAGCCGAATCGTACCGGGCTGATGGACCAGTACCCGGTGCTATCGTGCACCGACCGTGCGAACCCCGATGCTGCTGTATGCGCTCGCGCTGGGCGTCCGGCTCCTCCTCACAGCCCTGTATCCAGACCCCGCCTATCCCGATTCGTACTACTACGTCGACGTCGCGCGCGCTCTGCATGCGACCGGCAGGCTCGAGGTCGACTTCGTCTGGATCTTCGGTGAGGTCGGCGGCCGGATCCCCGCGATTCCGACCCTGCCCGTCCCATCGAATGCGCACTGGCTGCCGCTCTCGTCGTTCCTGCAGGTGCCGTTCATCGCGCTCCTCGGCCCGACGGCGTGGGCATCTGCGCTCCCCATGGCCCTCATCGGCGCACTCAGTGCGCCGCTCACATGGCTGATCGCGCGCGAGGCCGGTGCGCGGCGTGAGGTCCAGATCGGAGCGAGCGTCCTTGCCGCGATCCCGGCTGCGGGTGCCGTGTTCATGCCGCAGCCGGAGAACTTCGCGATCCTGCAGCCGCTCGTCGCGGCGACGATCTGGCTGACCGCGCGCGGGCTGAAGGGCCACGCCGGGTCGTACGCGCTCGCGGGGCTGCTCGTCGGCTTCGCCTCGCTGGCCCGGAACGACGGCTTCATCCTCGGAGTCGCCGTCGCAATCGCCTTCTTCTGGGATCGCGCGCGCGCGCTCCGGTCGCGGCGCACACGGACCCCCCGCATCCCGGTGGCCGCGGTCGCTGGCTGCGTCGCCCTGTATCTCGTCGTGATGGCGCCCTGGTATCTCCGCCAGTTCGCCGTATTCGGGTCGATCTCGCCGACGACGTCGACCGGCTCGGCGCTCTGGATCCGGACATACCAGGAGTGGAACAGCATCACCGCGAACCCCTCGGTCCAGACGTTCCTCGCGCAGGGCTTCGGTCCGATCGCCGCCAGCCGGGTGTTCGGTCTCGTCGCCGCGATCGGCCAATTCGCCGTCATCGTCTGCTCGGTCGTGCTCGTGCCCTTCGTGATCGCGGGCGGGTGGCTCCGCCGGCAATCGATCGATTTCGGGCCGTGGTTCCTCTACGCGCTCCTCGTCTTCCTCGGCGCCATGCTGCTCTACCCGCTCCACGTTCCCGGTGGCGCATTCATCCACAGCGCCGTCGGGCTGGAGCCGCACGGGTACATCCTGGCGCTCGAGGGTGTCGCCGCGGCGGTGGCGTGGATCGCACGCCGGCGGCCGCGATGGAACGAGGCGAGCGCGACGCCGGTGTTCGTCGCCGCGATCGTCGTGTTTACCGCCGGCACGGCCGCGCTCTACGCCGTGCCGGTTCACGCGTCGTGGTCCGACTCGAGGGATCAGCGCCTCGCCCTGGCCGGCCAGCTCGACCGGCTGGGCGTCGCGCGCACCGACCGACTCCTCAGCATCGACGCGGCGGGCATGAAGTACTTCACCGGTCGCGGCGGCGTCGTGACGCCGGACGACCCGATCGACACGATCGAGGCCGTCGCGCGGGCGTACGGGACGCGCTGGCTTGTGCTCGAACGCGATCAGGCGGCGCTGTCGCTGGGACCCGTGCTGCGCGGCGAGAGCCGGCCCGGCTGGATCGGACCGTCCGTCTACACGGTCCCGGCCGGGGACGGCGGTCCGCCGCGGCTCGCGCTCTATGCGGTCTGTGTGCAATCCGCCGACGCCAGATGCGCGCCCGCGGCGGCGAGGGCACCGTGAGTCGACGCGCCTCGGTGGCCGCGCTCAGCGGGCTTGCCGCGGTCGCGATCCTCGTCCGCGCGCTTGCCGCGACCGTGATCGTTTTCCCGAAGCCGGAGGACACCGCGTACTACGTCGCGGTTGCGCGGAACCTGCTCGCCGGCCGCGGCCTCGTGACCGATGCGTTGTGGAGCTACGGCACCCCGCCGCTCGTGCTGCCCCGGCCCGCGTTCGAGGTCTGGCTGCCGCTCCCCACGTTCCTGGCCGCGATCCCCATGGCGATCTTCGGGTCGACGTTCGGGGCCGCGCAGCTGAGCTCGATCGCGGTCGGCGCGGCGGTGCCGCTGCTGGCGTGGCGCCTCGCCGGGGACGCGGCGCGGGATCGCGGGCTGCCGCGCAGTCGCGTCGCGGTCATCGCGCTCGGTGCGGGCCTCACCGCGGCGGTGTACCTCCCGCTCGTCCTCCACTCGGCCCTCCCGGACTCGACGATGCCGTTCACGGTCCTCGCCCTCGCGGCGTGCCTGCTCATGCCGCAGCTCGTCGCTGAGCCCCGCCGGGGCGGCGCCCGCGACGCGCGGCTCATCGCCCTCGGCGTAGTCCTGGGGCTTGCCGCCCTCACCCGCAACGAAGCCGCCTGGCTGGCGCTCACGTGGGCGGTCGTGGCGTGGACGGCGCGCGGAATCCCGCGCCGCGACCGCGTCCGGCTCGTCGCCATCCCCGGCGTCGTCGCCCTGGCGATCTTCGCTCCGTGGGCCATTCGCGACTGGGCCGCGTTCGGCAGCCCGCTTCCTGGTCAGGCGCTCGCGAACGCGCTGTCGCTCACGGGCCGCGACATCTTCGCGTGGTCGGATCCGCCGACACTCGCGCGCTACCTCGCGGCCGGCCCCGCAGTCCTCGCCGAGCTCCGCATCGCGGGCATCGCGCACAACCTTCTCAATGTCCTCCTCTTCCTCGGCGCGCCGATCTCGCTCATCGGGCTGGTCGCGCTGCCGTGGTTCGCGCGCGCCCCGTCGCTGCGACCGCTCGTCGTGTTCAGCGTCCTGACGTTTGTCATCACGAGCCTCCTCTTCCCGGTCTCGACGACGTGGGGGACGTTCCTCCATGCGGCCGGTCCGATTCATGTCCTCCTGATCGTCTCGTGCCTGCTCGCGCTCGATGGCGTCATCGTGGCCGTCGGGCGGCGGCGCGGATGGACGAGGCCCGTCGCGTGGCTCGGGCCGGCGCTGACGGTGTTCGGTGGCGCCGTCTTCTGCCTCGCGGTGCTGCCCTCGTTCGGCGCGGGTTCGCGCGATACCCAGCGCCTCTATGCCGCCCTTCCCGGGGCCATGGCACAGGCGGGCTTCCCGCTCGGCGGCGAGCGCCACGTGATCACGAACTTCCCGATCTGGCTGTCGGAGACCGCCGGCGTCACGTCGCTGGCACTACCCGACGAGGCGCCGGCGAGCGTCATCGCGCTCGCACGCGCGTTCCCGGGGACGCGGCTCGTGATCGTGACGGGCGCCGACGAGGGGCGCTATCCGACGGCGATCGACGCTCGGCAGCCCGGCACCGAGTGCTTCGACGAGGTCGCGCTGCCGTCGTCCGTCCCTGACTCGGCGTCGATCGCGGACACCCGCGTGTTCAGGCTCGTCTGTCCATGAATCCCGACCCGTATACTCGCGACCAGATGGACGCAGCTCGCGCCGACGCCGAACCGCGCGTCGAAAGCTTCGACGAACTGCACGCCGAGGCGAAGGCGGCCGTCACGTACGGCGCGAACGTCCTCCGCGGTGTACGCGAGCGATATCGCGAGGCGTTCGCCGCCGAGCAGGCACGGTGGCAGCTGCTTCGCGAGGAGCTCGACGCGCTCGAGCGCCGAATCCTCGACGCGCATCGACCGCGGCCGCTTCGAACCGTCGATACGCCGGTCGCCGTCCCGCTCGAGCCCGACCGCGACGGCGAGGCTGTGCCGCTCGATGTTCGCGCCGCTGCGATCCGCGCGGCGCTCGAGTCGCTGTCGGTCGTTCTCGCCGAGCACCAGACGGAACTTGGGCGGCTCGAGGTCGCAATCCGGAATGTCGAGTCGACGTGGCTGTTCCTGGAACGCGGCGACGCGACGCTGGTCGCCGAGACGACCGCGCCCGGGAACGTTGCGGACCTCCAGATGCGGATCGTCGAGGCGCAGGAGAGCGAGCGATCGAGGCTCGCCCAAGACGTCCACGACGGCCCCGCGCAGGCGCTGTCGAACGCGATCTTCCAGGTCGAGTTCATCGAGCGCGTCGTGGGGCGCGACCCCAGGCTCGCGGCCGCGGAGCTGCGGTTCCTCGGCGATCTGCTCCGCCGCGAGCTCGGCGAGGTGCGGAGCTTCATCAGCCAGCTCCGTCCGCCGGTTCTTGCGGAGGCCGGCCTTGTCGGTGCCATCCGCGACGCCGCAGACCACCTCGAGGCACTGGCCGGGATAGCCGTCGACGTCGACATCGCCACGCCCGGCCGTCCGCTGAGCGAGACGGAGCAGACGGTTGCGCTGCGCGTCACGCAGGAGGCCCTTCAGAATGTCCGCAAGCACGCAGCGGCGGCGCACGTCTCCGTCACGGCGGTCAGCGACGGCGCCCAGTGGATCCTCGCGATCCATGACGACGGACGTGGCTTCGACATCGCCTCGACCGTCGGGCGTGCCCGGCGACATTTCGGTCTTCAGTTCATGAGGGAACGGGCGGAGCTCATCGGGGCCCGCCTCGACGTACGATCGGGCTCCGACGGCGGCACGGTCGTCCGGCTCGCGATCCCGACGGGAGAAGAGGAGAGCAGATGACTGCGATCGACTACGGCGGTCCGGAGCGCCGGCGGGGCGGGCCCGACCGAAGGGGTCCGGGTGAGCGGACGCGGATCCTGATCGTCGACGATCACGCGCTGTTCCGGATGGGGATCGCGAATCTGCTTCAGCGCGAGACCGACTTCGAGGTCGTCGGCGAGGCGGACGACAGCCGAACGGCGGTCGATCGCGCGATCGAGACGTCGCCGGACATCATCCTCATGGACCTCTCGATCCCCGCCCCGGGCGGCATCGAGACGACACAGCGGATCAAGCGCGAGCTGCCGTCGACGGGGATCATCGTGCTGGCCGCCACGGAGGACGAGGACGCCCTCTTCGATGCCATAAAGGCCGGCGCGGCCGCATTCATCCTCAAGGACGTTGGACCGGACGACCTCGTCACGATCATCCGTCGCGTCGTCGCCGGCGAGTACCTGATAAACGACAAGGTCTTCGCCAAGCCGGCGGTCGCCAGCCGCGTTCTCAAGGAGTTCCGCGAGCTCGCGGTCTACGGACAGGAAGCGGCCCCGATCTTCGCCCCGCTTTCCCCGCGCGAGGTCGAGATCCTCGACAACATCGCCCAGGGGATGACGAACAAGCAGGTCGCCTACGCGCTGTCGATCAGCGAGCAGACGGTCAAGAATCACATGAGCTCGATCCTCCGGAAGCTGTCGGTCAACGACCGGACCCAGGCCGTCGTGTATGCGATGCGCCAGGGCTGGATCAGGATGCCGGAGGATTAGGCCGCCACGCGCGACCGTCAACGCGACCCATGACGACGATGTCCGAGGAATCTGCCGCCAGCCCCGTGGCGGGCGAGATCGCCACGCTCGACCGCGAGCTGGGCGAGATCGACATGCTCATCACCCAGGCGAGAGTCGAGGCAGGCCGCCACGAGCAGAAGCGCAGTCAGGCCGCCGACCGGCTCGGCAACCTCGCGTCGACCAGCGGCGACCCCAAGGACATCCTCGAGCTCAACGGCCAGCTCGTCGGGCTGACGAGGCGCGCCGCGCTCATGGAAGCCCAGGTCGACGTGCTCGAGGGGAAGCGGAAGGCGATCGGGCGGTACCGTGACTCGCTCGCCCGGCACGCTGAGGTGATCGACCGGGCTGCCGCGAACGCCGGCCCCGCCACAGGCGCTGATGGACCGCTGCCGCCGGCAGTCTCACGGGTGGTCCTCGCGGCGCAGGAGGACCTCCGGCGCGAGATCGCCCGCGCGATGCATGACGGCCCGGCCCAGAGCCTGACGAACATCGTCCTCCAGGCGCAGATCGTCGAGCGTCTCGTCGCGGACAACCCTGAGCTGGCCCGGGCTGAGGTGGGGCTGCTTATCGGAATGGTCCAGCAGACCCTCGATGCAACGAAGTCGTTCATCTTCGACGTCCGACCGATGGTCCTCGACGACCTCGGGCTCGTCCCGACACTTCGCCGCGCCGCTCGCGACCGCGGCGGCCGTGGCGGGATCAAGGTCGACTTCGAATCACTGGGCGCGGATCGGCGGCTGCCGATGGAGCTCGAAAGCGCCATCTTCCGAATCCTCGACGAGGCCCTCGCGGGCTACCTGGCCGCTGGCCCGGAGACGGTCACGATGCGGGTCGACTGGGCCGACCACCTCGACGCGCGCGTTGCCGCGCGCCGAACGGGTCCACCTATCCCCGTCCTCGAGGCGGAGGGCGAGCCGAAGACCGGGAAGGATCTGCCGCCGGCCCTCGCCTCGATGATGGCGGACCGCCGGGCCGACCGCGTGGCCGCGGTCGACGCCGCACGGAACGCCGCGATCGTTGCCCTGCCGGCGGCCCCGTGGCGCGAGATCCGGCAGCGAGCCACGACGATCGGCGCGACGGTCGAGCTCGAGGACGGCGGCGGGACGTTGCACCTGACTGTGCCGATTGCCCGCCGGGATGCGGCGGACGAAGCGATCTGATGCGGTGCGCCGCGACATCGCGCGGCTCTGCCGCGCGTCGAGTGGCCAGGGGATCGTCGAGTACGGGCTGATCCTCGGCCTGTCGGGCGTCGTGACGATCGTCGTCCTCGTCTTCCTCGGCGGAACGCTGTCGGACGTCCTCGAGGCGATCGGCCGGGCAATCGACGCCGCGAGCCGACCCGGGTGAGCGTCGCGACGGCGCGCTGTTGGAGGCGCAAACGCACCGCTTCGCGAGGGTCCTGCTGCGTGCCGGGGTACCAAAAGCCTAGTGGCGTTCGCGAGGCGGCCGTCCCTATAGTGGCCGGGCCCTCAGTTGAGGGTTTGGACTCATCCAGGAGGCTGCCTCAATGGCGCTCGTCAACTCGTTCCTCGCCACCCTTCGTCGTGACGAGGAAGGCCAGGGTCTCGCCGAGTACGCGCTGATCCTCGCCCTCATCGC
>Ga0126309_10000454_pt1 | contig 13680 bp, 10 predicted proteins | sample Plot56_FD_92541 | JGI IMG/M metagenome (GOLD analysis project Ga0126309, IMG submission 92541) | Serpentine soil microbial communities from UC McLaughlin Reserve, CA, USA - Plot56 | ecosystem: Environmental > Terrestrial > Soil > Grasslands | place: USA: UC McLaughlin Reserve, Lake County...
ACCGGAGACATTGCCGGCGACATTGCCGGCGACGTTGGCGGCGAGGGACATGGGCGAGTCGCCCCGGACGAGCTGGACGCCGCCGGCGGCCGTCGATCGGAGGAGCCAAGGACGGCGGCTGAGATAGGGGACCGCGAGAGGCTGGAGAGTCGATGTACCCGGCGCAGAGAACCACGGTTCCCCCCGCGACAGGAGCGCTTCCGGAGCCGACAACAGATCGAACAGAGCCGCCCGCTCGCCGACGCGCTGGATCTGGGGGTGGCCGAGGATCGTCAAGCCGGGAACGATGAGCAAAGACGGGGGCTTAGCCGCCGGCATTGACCACGTCTGTGTCTCCAGACGGTTCTCGCTCTTGGGCCCCATGCTGGGTGATCTCCCCTATCTTCTTCTCCGGGTTAACGGCAACTTTAGCTCCTTCGCACACGGGAGGTCAACGGCGGCTGCTTTCGCCGGCGCTCTTCATCAACCAGACGTACCCGTCCCGCTGGGCGTCGACAGCGTTCCATTCAGGGTCGGGAAGATGAAGTATGATGAAAGGCTCCGCAAGGTCGCGGCAGGAGGCAGGATGCGTTACAAAGTGTTCATTGCCTATTCGGGACAGAATAGCCAGCTCGCCGATGCCCTGGTCCTCCGTCTCGGTCCGGACCTGCAGACCGAGCCCTGGCCGTATGCCTTCCAGCTTGGCGAGAGTACCTTCGAGGGGCTGCTCGACAAAGCCAAGCAGTATGATTTCGGGATCTTCGCGTTTGCACCGGACGACTTCCAGACCGTGGACGGAAGGAGCTTCCTGGCGCCCAACGTCGTCTTCGAGCTGGGCGTTTTCGCCGGAGCCAGGGGTAAGGAGAGGGCATTCCTGCTGATCCCCAAGGACTGCGACAGAGCTCTCCCCGCCGACCTCCGGGGGACGACATACGCGAGCTACGACCCAGAAAACATTGACACGAGTATCACTCACGCCTGCTCGCGGATCAGAGAGCAGATCCGGAAGATTGCATGCACTGATTGCCATTTCCTGCTCAACAGAAAGAGCGGCAAGTGTTTGGATGTCGAGGCCTTTGGGAAAAATGACGGCCAACCGGTCATCCAATGGCCCTTTCACGGCGGCCCCAATCAGCTCTGGAGCCTGGAGGAGGTCGAGGAGGGATGGTTCAAGCTCACCTCCCAGAACAGCAAGAAATGCTTGCAGGTCAGGGGCGGCAGCAGCGAGGAAGAGGCCCTCGTCGAGCAAGGCAGCTACGGAGGGAAGCCTCATCAGCAGTGGTCCTTGACGACCTGGAACGGCGCGTACCAGATCAGGGCACGGCACAGCGGCAAGTGTCTTACCGTGAAGGAAGAAAGCGAGGCCAGAATGGCTCCGATCGTACAGCGCTCCTGGCAAGAAAACGACAGTTTTCTCTGGTGGCTGGCCGATCTCTTCACCCCGACCTGAGCGTGCGGCCGCGGGGGAAGCTTCTGCTCGATCTTGAATCCAGGCTCAGTTTTCCCTGGAGACCTGCATATAGCCGTTCCGCGAGTTGTAGAGGTTTGCGTTGCTTGTCGTCCCGGAGGGGAGCGCGGCTCCGTCGAGGAGCACCGTCCCGGTCGCCTCCGCGTCGCGGCTGCTGCCGACGAACCGATACAAAGCGAAGCGGACCGCTCGGAGAAAGCGGCATGTTCTCCGGGGCGGGAGAAGGGCCGTTTTCTTTGTGTGCAGAAAGTACGTCCGTCCTGCGCGCTGGTACAGGCTGCTCTGAGGGAGTGCTTCGTGCGTCCCGCGGGGGCCCCCCCCGGCGGGATGCACTATTGAGCGGCCAGAGCACTCGTTACTGCTTCAGGCACTTCTCGCAGATCTGCTTCAAGGCCTCCGCGGCGCTCGCCTTGCCGCGCGAATCCTGGACGCGGAGCGTCGCCCCGTACTGCCCGTCCCGCGCGTACTGATGATCGATGGTCGGCTCGGTGGTGGCCAGCGGCGGGGTGCCGTCGCCGAAGTCGAAGACGTACTTGACGATCGTGTCGCGCAGCTGCGGATCGCTGGAGGTCGCGTCGGGATCGAACGAGCGCGAAGCGTCGAAATGGACGTTGAGCAGCTTGCGGTGGCCGATCGGCGAGGCGGAGAGCACCGCGAAGGGTGCCTGGTTGGGGCCGCAGCTCCCGACCGGCACGGTGCGCACTGCGCCTGTCCCGACGCCGTCGTCGGGCATCAGGTCCATGGGCTGGGAGCCGCCGACGAAGCCGCCGGTGGCGTCGGTCCCTGCGAGCTTCGAGGCGATGGCCAGCAGAGAGGTGATGCTCTGACCGGCCGTGGTGACGCCGACGTCGCTCGCCCGCACAAGAATGGTGATCAATCCGGTGGCCGGCGCGTAGCCGCTCCCCGCCTGCGCGGGCTTGGGCGATCCCTCCACGAAGTCGCCGCGCCGCACGCCGCTGCTGTTGGCTGCCGCCTTGTACGACTCGAAGCGCGGCGTGCCGGTGGCGTTGGTGATCATGCGTACCGCGTAGACGACCCCTGCCTCGTTCTTGAATGAGGTGAACCAGGTGGTGTCCGGCGGCAGCGCATCGCCCTTGGCCGCCGTCTTGAGCTGGAAGGTCAACGTCAGGGCACCGCCGGCGACGTACGGCTCGCTCGCCGTGAGGAGAGTGAGATCAGCCGCCGCGGGCGCCGGTGCGCCCACCGGCTGACCGAGCACGGTGGCGACGTTGATGGCATCGCCGGTGCCCTCGCGGAGCACCGTCAGGCCCGGCGCGACGCAGATGTTTTCCGTGGGCAAGCCGGGGGCGACGGTGTTGCTGGCCGGACCCGTGCCGTGGAGGTTCACCGCCGATACCCGGTAGCGATAGGTGCCCGCCGCGTCGATGGCGGTGGTGTCGTCGTGCTTGGTGGCCGTGGGCGCCGCGGTGGCCAGGTTGCGGAAGGGCTCGCCGTTCTTGGCGCGCTCGACGACGTAGCTGGTGACGGGCGCGGCACCGCTTTCGGGGGCCGTCCAGCTCAGGTTGACGCCGAGCGGGTCGCGGCTCGCCGTGAGGGCCGGGCTGCCCGGGAGATCGCTCGGCTCCGGCGGATCGAACTGCGCGAACATGCGCTTGCCGGTGGCCTGGCGCGCGATGTAGCCGCGCCGGGTGAAGTTGCCCGCCCCGCCGGTCACGCAGCCATCGACGCAGCCGTCCGCGTAGCCGACGAGGATGCGGCCTTCGCCGTCGATATCGGCGTCCATGAAGTCGAGGAGGTTGCGGTCGTCCGGCGTGTTGTCGCAGGTGGTGCCCTGGTCGCAGATCGACCCCTTCTGGGTGGGATCGTTGGGCGTCGCGTTGCGCAGCTCCCAGGTCGAGCCGCCGTCGAACGTGGTGGCGACCCAGAGGTACCACTCGGCGTCCGCCGGGAACGTCGCCAGGTCTCCGGAATCGCCGGGGGTCGTGGTGCCGTGGAAGATGAAGGCGGCGCGATCCGGATCACCGGCCACCACCGTCGAGAAGGCGATGTTCACGAGGCCCGCCGGCGCTCCCACGTCGGTGGCCGGCAGCTGCCAGTCGATCGTCGGATTGCCGGGGTCGCTCTTGTCGAGCGTGCCCTTGAGGATCATCGGCCGGTCATCGCCCTCCTCGGCATAGCCGAAGTAGATCGTCTGGCCGTCGTTGGCGATGGCGATCGACGGGTCCCAACGGCCGTTGACGGTGCCCGGCACCTGGATGTAATGCCAGGTCTCGCCGGCGTCGATCGACAGCGTCACGCCCTCGTGCCCCTGGCAGGAGTTGTTCATCGGCACGTAGACGGTGCCGTCGGCGCCCACCTTGACGTGACCGTGGTTGTTGCACCCATCCTGCAGCTCGAAGATCGGCCGGCTCGGGTTGAAGGTCAGGCCGCCGTCGTCGCTGCGAGAGCAAAACGCGTTCACCGCCTCATGGGAGCAGTAGTAGAGGGCGTGCGGGTAGTCGGCGCCCGGCCGCGCCGTCGACGGCTTCACGTTGTTCGGATAGGGACCGGCGGCGATCGACTGATTGTCGACGCCGTGGACCTGGCCGGGGCCGGTGAGCGAGCGGGTCCAGGCCGAGCTGGCGCTGGCGTTGTCGTTGAACGCCATGTAGCTCGACGCCGCCAGCAGCTGCGCGATCCAGATGCGGCTGTTGACGCTGCCGTCCGGCAGCCGATGCTGGTCCAGGGTCATGAAGGGGTCGGCGGTCGTCGGCGCGCCGCCCGTGCCCAGGTTGCGCCAGGTGGCCCTGGCCGGCGTGGTCGCGTCGTCGAAGGCGGCCTCCAGCACGTCGAGGCGGTACAGCATGTAGGCCTTGTTGGTCCTCAGGTCCACCCCCATCGTCGGCTCGGCCGCGTCATTGGTGCGGGTGCTGACGCTCGTCGGCGGGTTGTAATTGACGAAGGTGGGGCCGCCGAGGAGGACGTCCGGGGTTTCGGTCGGGGTGGGCCCGGTGACCAGCGCAGCGGTGACGGTGGCCGAGAGCGCCGCCGGCACCGCGGGGACGAGGAAGATCCGGTAGCTCGCCGAGCCGGACGGCGCCGGGAGCTCGACCACCTCCGGCGCCGGCGGGTTGTTGCGCGACGAACGGAAGGGTTGGCCGGCCGCCGTGTTGTAGGGCGGCGTGTAGACGTGCATGTCGAGATCGCTGAGCTGCGGGTCCCAGCCCGCCGTGACCCGGATCTTGTCGGTCGGGTGCCGCTGCGCGTAGTCGGCCGGCAGCGCCACGTTGAGCTGCACCTCGAAGCAGGGGTTGGCGAGGGCGTCGCAGGTGAAGCTGTCCGCATTCCCCGGGCCGGCGAGCCCCAGCACGAGGGAGGCGGTGTACGTCTGGTTGGGGATGAAGAACGGGCCCCCGGTGGCGCTGGCCGACCGGTTGGCCTCGGTGATGGTGAGGGTGGCCGAGGGCGCGGCGGGCGCCCTGCCGGCCGAGACCAGGAGGCACGCAACCACCAGGCTGCCGACGAGGAGTGCCGAGCGCGCGGAAACGGCTCCGGACGCTGCGGCGGGTCGATGGGAGAGAGTCTTTGGCGAGCGGTGAAGGGTCGAATTGATCATGGCGCCTCCTGGCAAAGAGTCAGGATGCGCCAGGAGCCGGGCGATGGACATAGGGTAAAACCCTCATGCTCAGGTGGGAGCTTCCCCCAAGAGCTCTGGGCTGCCGGCCAGCGCACCGGCGGCGGGTCGACCGGTCAGATCGTGCGCGCGAGAGCGACCACGGTGGCGGCGGCTCCGGCGACGAGGGCGAGAGTCGCGATCACCCCGGCGGCGCCCTCGCCGATCTCGCCCAGAGTTCTGGTCTGCGGTTGCCGCGCCCAGCGCTCATAGGACTGATGGCGGAAGACCGGTGAGATAAGGAAGAACCAACCGGCCGTGGCGGCGCTGACGAAACCCAGGAACAGGTCGATGATCCAAGCGGCGCAAGTCAGCAGAGCGGCCATCGTCGTATCCTCCCGCCCCTTCATACGGAGGAAGGGGTCTACTTGTTACAACGACCGCTCAAGCTCTGATCCCTCGCCCCAGGCCCCCACCTCCCGCAGCACCTCCTCCGTATGCTCGCCGAGCGTGGGTGGGGACCGGGTCGGCTCCGGCCGCAGCCCATCGATCAGGAATGGCGCCGCGACCGTGGCGAGGTCGCCATAGGCGCCGGGAGGGAGCGGCAGCACCTGCCCGCGCTCGCGGGCCTGGGTGACGGATTCGCCGACTCCGGCCGTGGGGCCTCCCGGCACCCGATGCTCGCGCATGGCGCCCTCCCAGTGCTCCCGCGGACGGGCTACGAAAATTTCTGAGAGGCGACGATCGAGCTCGTCGCGGTTTCGCACGCGCGCCTCGTTCGTGGCGAAGCGCGGATCCGTCTCCATCTCGGGCCGCTCGATGGCGGCGCAGAAGCGGCGCCAGAGGTCCTCGCTTCCCACTCCTACGATGAACCAGCCGTCGCTCGCCGCGAGCGCCTGGTAGGGGGCGAGGTTCGGATGGCGCGAGCCGAGCGGCGGCGGCTGCCGGCCGTCCGCCAGCCAGGACTGCGCGGCATAGGAGAGGAAGGCTGTGCCCGCGTCGATCATCGCGATCTCGACCCGCCGGCCCCGGCCGGTCGCATCGCGCTGCCGCAGCGCCGCCAGGGTCGCCGACAGGCCGTAGAGCGCCGTCAGCATGTCCACGATCGCCACGCCGACCCGCACGGGCTCGCCCTCGGAAAAGCCGGTGAGCGACATGAGGCCGGATTCGGCTTGCAGGACGACATCATACGCCGGGCGGTCCGCGTCCGGTCCGGTCGTGCCGTAGCTCGTCACCGTGCAGTGGACGAGCCGCGGATGCCGCCGCTGGAAATTCGAGCCGCGAAAGCCGAGGCGGCGCCATTCACGCGGGAGGAAGTTCTCCACCAGGATGTCCGCCGTGGCGAGCAGGCGCTCGAAGGCGTCGCGCGCTGCGGGCTGCTTGAGGTCCAGGGCCACCGAGCGCTTGTTGCGGTTGGCGGCCACGTAATAGGCCGAGACCCGCCGGTCCCCCTCGCCGACCCAGGGAGGACCCCAGGCGCGCGTCTGGTCCCCGCCGTCCGGCTTCTCGATCTTGATCACGTCCGCCCCCAGGTCGCCCAGCAGCATGGCGAGGTACGGGCCGGCGAGGACGCGGGAGGCATCGATCACGCGGACGCCGGAGAGGGGGCCGCGGGGTTTGCGAGGAGAGCGGCTCATTTTTGGGGGATGTTATCAGGGAGGCCCTTCTGAGCTGGAGTGAAAACGCTACACTGGCGAGCGGCTGTGGAGGTGTACCGCCATGCAGCGAGCCGACGTCATCGTGGTGGGAGCGGGCCTCGCAGGGCTGAGCTGCGGTTTCGAGCTGAGCTCCCGGGGGCGCGGGGTGCTGCTGCTGGAGGGTTGCCCGGTGGTCGGCGGCCGGACCTCGTCCTGGGACAAGGACGGCATGATGGTGGAGTCCGGGCTCCACCGTGTCCTCGGGTTCTACGAGGCCTTTCCCGATCTCCTGCGCAGGGCGGGCATCAACATCGACGACATCGTCTACTGGGAGGACGAGGTCGAGATCCGGCTGCCCGACGGCCGCGGGAACGGCGTCTTCGGCGCGGCGCCGCTCTACCGGCCGTTCGAAACCGTCGGCGGGCTCCTGGGAAATTTCGAGCTGCTCTCGCTGCTCGACCGGTTCACGCTGGGCGCCTTCATCACCTCGGGCCTGCTGGAGTACTTCACCGATCCCGCCGGGTTGGATCAGGAGAACGTCCGCGACAAAGCGCGGGCCGCCGGGGTGACCGAGAACGCCATCCACAACGTGCTGATCCCGCTGACCTCGGGGCTTTACTTCCTCCCTCCCGAACGGTATTCGGCCTACGCTTTCTTCGGCACGCTCGGCCCGTACCTTCCCCGCCTGCTGACCGTTCGCGTCGGGGCATTCCTCGGCGGGATGACCGACGTCATGGCCGGCCCGCTCGCGGCGGCGATCGTCCGCAACGGAGGAGAGGTGCGGACGCAGGCGAAGGTCACCCGGCTCCTGACCGAGGGGGGGCGCGTCACCGGCGTCGAGGTCGGCGGCGAGCGGATCGCGGCGAATCACGTCGTCGTGGCGGCCTCGCTCGCGCCGGCGCAGCAGCTCATCGGGCCGGCGTTCGGACAGCACCCGTGGTTCCAGCCCATGCTGCGGTTGCCCTCGATGCCGTCGGTCACCATCCAGCTGGAGCTCGATCGCCCGTCGATGCCGATCGACCGCACGACCTTCGGCCCCGGGACGGTGCTCGCGAGCTTCGCCGAGCAGTCGCGCTCGACCTTCCGCGAGTGCCCCGGCCGCATCTCGATCATCCTCACGCCGCCCGAGCGGTTCCTCGGCATGGAGCCCGCCGAGATCCTGGAGATCACCTGCCGGGACGCCGAGCGCCTTGGGGTCCGGGTGCGGGACCGGGTCACCAACTATCGCGTCGTCAAGCTGCCGGCCGACTTCTATTCGCTCTCCCCCGGGACCGACGCGCTGCGGCCTCCCCAGGCCACGCCCATCGAAGGCCTGACCCTGGCGGGCGACTACACCCGCCAGAAGTACATCGCCACCATGGAAGGCGCGGTCGTCTCCGGCCAGATCGCGGCCCGCGCTGTCCAGGCGGCCCGCCGGCCGGTTCGGGTTGGGTGAGGTCCCGGCGAAGCCGGCCTTTCTTCGCGAGTTTCGGTAGAATGAGCCACGGAGAGCCATGACCATGTCCGAGCCCCACCTCCTCGAGCGCATCACATCCCGTCGCGATGTCTTTGGTGGCAAGCCCATCGTCCGGGGGATGCGGATCTCGGTCGAGCTGATCCTGAGTCTGCTCGCGCAGGGCGAGGCCCCCGAAGACATCCTTTCCGATTACCCGGATCTCGAACCGGAGGATATCCGAGCCTGCCTCGCCTATGCCCTTGCTGTCATTGCGCAGGATTCTCTAGAAGCGGTCAAGGTCTCCTGAGTGAGATTCCTCATTGACCGGTGCGCCGGGCGCACTCTTGCGGATTGGCTGCGTTCCGAGGGGCATGACGTTGTCGAGTCGCGCGAATGGGGCGCCGATCCGGGCGATACGGAAATCCTCCGGCGCGCCGCTGGCGAGCAACGGGTCCTCATTTCAATGGACAAGGATTTCGGTGGTCTGGTCTTCCTCCTGCAAGAACGACATCGTGGTTTGATTCGGCTGCCTGATGTCCCCGCGCGAGCTCGCGTAGCTCTCGTGCAGCAGATCCTGGACAATCACGCGCAGGACCTTGAAGACGGGGCAATCATTACAGTCCGGGGGAGCCGGATCCGAGTTTCCCGTTCACTCCGGACGGAGGAAATCTGAACCCCATGCCCCTCGTTAACGACATCCACTCCGCCCTCAATGAGACGCGCGTCCGCCGCATCGTGGAGGCCGGCTCCACGGACGCGGCCGTCCGCGCTGTGTGCGAGGCGCGCCGGGAGGGGATCGCGGTGTCGGTCGCGGGGGGCCGCCACGCCATGGGAGCGCAGCAGTTCGGGACGGACACTCTCCTCGTCGACACGCGGCCGCTGTCGCGCATTCTTTCGTTCGATCCGGAGCGCGGGCTGGTCGAGGCGGAGGCGGGCATTCTGTGGCCGGCTCTCCTGGACGGCTATCTCGCTTTGCAGAACGGCGCGCCGTGCTCCTGGGGGATCGCCCAGAAACAGACCGGGGCGGACCGGCTGAGCGTGGGGGGCACGCTGGGCGCCAACGGCCATGGACGGGGCCTTACGCTGCCGCCGTTCGTGGCGGACGTCGAGGCGTTCACCCTGGTCGATGCCGCCGGGGAGGTCCGGCGGTGCAGCCGGACGGAGGAGCCCGAGCTGTTCTCCCTGGTGGCCGGCGGCTATGGCCTGTTCGGGATCGTGACGAGCGTCAGCCTCCGCCTGACCCCGCGCCGGAAGCTCGAGCGGGTCGTGGAGGTCCGGCGCCGGGACGGCCTTGCCGCGGCGTTCGAGGAGCGCATCCGCGAGGGCTTCCTCTACGGCGACTTTCAGTTTTCGATCGACCGCGCCTCGGACGGCTTTCTGGATGAAGGGGTTTTCTCCTGTTATCGGCCGGTGGACCCGGATACGCCGATCCCCGCCGATCAGAAAGAGCTCTCCAACGACAATTGGAAGGAGCTCCTCTGGCTCGCGCATGCGGACAAGGCACGGGCCTTCCAGCGCTATGCCGGGTTTTATCTGGCCACCAACGGCCAGATCTATTGGTCGGACACCCACCAGCTCTCGCCGTATTTCGACGGTTATCACGTCGACCTCGACGCGCGGAGTGGCGCGCCCAGCCGTGCGACCGAGATCATCACGGAGATCTACGTCCCGCGGCCGCGGCTCGCCGATTTCCTCGATGCGGCGGCGGAGGATTTCCAGCGCCACGACGTCGAGGTCATCTACGGCACGGTCCGCCTGATCGAACGGGATCCGGACAGCTTTCTCGCCTGGGCGCGGGAGCCGTGGGCGTGCACGGTCCTCAATCTCTGCACGGCGCATACGCCGGCAGGTCAGGAGCGTTCCGCGGAGGCGTTCCGGCGGTTGATCGATCTCGCCATTGCGCGCGGCGGGAGCTATTTCCTGACTTATCACAAATATGCCCGGCGGGATCAGATCGAAGCGTGCTATCCGCGCTTCGCCGAGTTTCTTCGCCGCAAGCGCGCGATCGATCCCGACGAGCGGTTCCAGAGCGACTGGTACCGTCATCACCTGACGCTGTTTCCCGAGATCTGATGCGCGAGAGCCAGCCGAGCGCCACGGCTCTTCTCATCGCGCAGGCCATGGCCATGCAGGCGCGCGATCCGGAGCTGGCGCGGCTCATCCCGCCGGACGCGGCGGCGTTGTGGGACCGCTTTCTGGAGACGGCGAACCCCGGGCGGGCGCGGCTGGTGCGGCGGGTGGCGGGGCAGGGGTGGGCGCGGGCGCTCGCGAGCCTGGGGGAGCGGATGGCCATTCCCGGCGTCCGGCTCCATTACGCGGTCCGCAAGCTCTATCTGGAAGACGCCGCGCGCCGCGCGCTGCGCGAGGGCGTCTCCCAGGTGGTGGTCCTCGGCGCCGGGCTCGACCCGCTGGCCCTGCGCCTGTACCGGGAGTTTCCCCAGGCCCTCTTTCTGGAGCTCGACCATCCGGCCACACAGCGGGTCAAGCGCCGGGCTCTCGAGGGGGTGGAGACCGGCGCCAACTTCCGGCTCGTCGAGCTCGATCTGGGGCGGTCGGTTCTGGCCGGCGTGGCGCCGGCCCAGCCGGGCTGGCGGCGCGAGGCGGACACGCTCCTGATCGCGGAGGGGCTCACCATGTATCTCCAGCCGGGGGAGGTGGACGCGCTGTTCGCGTTCCTGCGCGAGCATGCGGGACCCGGCAGCCGCTTCGCCTTCACATTCATGGAGGCGCAGCGCGACGGGCGGATCGATTTTCCGGGCTCGACGCCGCTCGTCCGCCCCTGGCTGCGCATGGTCGGCGAGCCGTTCACCTGGGGCGTGCGGCGGGAGGAGCTGCCAGGTTTCCTCGCGGCGCGCGGGTTCTCTCTCCTCGAAATGGCCGGCGCGGACCTCCTGCGGCAGAGATACCTTGCGCCGGCCGGGCTCGCCGGCCGGCGGCTGGCGGCGGGCGAGTACGTGGCCGTGGCTCAGAACCGGAAGACGAGCGTCCCCGAATAACCGGTCGTGTCGCCCGAGTTGCGGCCGTCCAGCGTGTCAAAGCCCGAGACGCTGAAGCCGAAGCGTTCGGTGATCCGGCTGTAGATCTTCAGGCCGAGGCGGCTGGTCTCGTCCTTGTTGCTCGGGAAGGTGAAACCCGGATCGCCGATGTCTGTGCCGCCGTCCGCGATGAGCCGATAGTAGAACAGGGTCAGCGTGGACCGGCCGAAGGTGTAGCCGAGCTCCGTGTACAGAGGGATGTCGTCCGGCGCATCGTCGCTCCGAAAGTCGTACCCCACCTGCTGAGAGAAATAGAAGTTGCCGGCCTCGGCCTGATAGACGAGGCGGAGGAGCGCGTCGGTCGTGTCGTCCCCCAGGTCCACCGGCAGATTCGCCTCGTAGTCCGAGAGGGCGGTGCGGACGCCCACGCCGCCGACCAGGCGGTGGGGACCGCTCGCGAGGAAGCGGTACTTGAGGAGCACCGACGCGTCTTGCAGCCCGCTCTCCCCGAAGCCGCCGAGCCCGTCCGAGCTCGCGTCGACATATGCGGCATCCACCACGAGGGCCAGGTTCTCCATGAGCCCCCATTGGAACCAGGCGGCGAGGCTCTCGATCTCCACCTCTCCGACTCCAGGGTCCGATACCTTGACGTCGCCGACCCAGAATTGGTCATAGCCCTCGTTCGTGTAGGAGATCGCCAGGTCTCCGTGGCCTGGCTCGGGCATGAATCCGTTCATATTGGTGGCCTCGGCAGGGCCCGCCAGGACGAGACCCATCACCGCGACGCAGGAGACGAGGTACAGCCGCAACAACAGCGAATGCCTGGTTTTCATCGCTTCCTCCCCTTTTAGTGATCAGAATATCCGTCATGGATCTACCCCACGTGGAACCAGAAGATTCGAAAAAGATCCATATATGCCCGCCGTCTGGAGAGAGGGGTGGGCGCCGCTCCCGCCCAAAGGCGTGTGGACAGCGTGCCTCGACCGTGATCCGCCAGGGTGAAGACGGCGGGAGAGGTCCTGGTCTGATCTTGGTCTGACGTCGTGAAAGAGGAACTCCACCCTGCTCTCGACCCCAACGGCAAGATCGACCGGCTGCCGCGCCGCTGATTGCGGGGGCGCGGCAGCTCAGCTCTGCCAGAAAAGCCACAATCCCGAGGCGAGCAGCAGAAGGAAGCCCAGCACCATGGGCACAAGGCTCCGCTCCAGTCTGGTCTTCCCGTGCAGCATGAAGTTGAAGCTGCCGAAGACGAGCATCAGGAGCCCTCCCAACGTCAGCATCAAGACGAAGCGCGCGACGTCGTTCTGAGCCGTCACCAACAGCCCGCCGCCCCCAAGAATCAGGGCGAGGATTCCGGTAAAGAAGCCGAGGAACTCGAGCTGGCGGGTTTGCAGAGCGTTCGCTTCCGTCCGCAGCCCGGCGAGCTCTCCCTTGAGCTGGTCCAGATCCAGGCGTGCGTTCAGGAGGTCGAGCTGGCGCCGGTAGTCCGCCACGCGGATCACATAATCTCGCCTCTCGGGATTTTCGCGTTCGATTGCCTCCCGGTACGAGCTCCGCGCCTCCTCGATGTCCTTGAGGAGAAACTGGAGCCAGCCACGCGTCCGATGAAATTTCGCGTACTTTTCCTCTTTGATCGCCTCATCCGCGGCTTCCAGGCCCTCCTTGAGCAAGGCCTCGACGCCAGTGCTGCGATACCCCCGGTCCACGCAGATCGCGACGGTCTCCGCATAGCTGTGGCTGAGACCCGCGTGCTGTCCCTTCCAGTCGGTGCGGATTTTTGCCGCGAGCTTCAGAGCCTTGAGGCTGCTCTCTCGCTCCTCTCGCAGATTGAGGCACATGATCTCGAGGTGGGTGACCAGAGGCTCGTAGTCTCTGAAATTGCGGCCGTATTGATGAATCAGGCTCTCCAGGGTGTCGACCTTGTGGTACAGCCGATACAGATTCGCGAGCGCGAAGAACGCATCGAAGGAGCGGTCCGGATCGTCCCCCTTTTCATTCAGGAGATCCGCCAGCTGTTTCGCCAACTGTCCGAAGTTCTCGCTCTCGGCTTTTTGAATGACCCACTTGTTGACTTCCACTTCATACGGCCGTGTCCGCTTGCCCTGGGGTTCTTTGGGGAAGTCGGGCAGGTTCATCTGGCTTCTCCTTTCAGAAATACGATCGGAGATACGTCGCCGTGGCATCGTCCTTCCTTTTGAAGCGTGGATGGAGCCGGCAGTCCGGATCAGCGTCCTCTGTGGCCCTCAGGAGCTGGAGAGCCCGCTCCAGCCCGTTCTCCTCAATGTATTCGATCAGGTTGATGGGAGACTGGAAGATCCCATACTCGAGGAGGGAGAAGAACCCGTCGGTCATCAGGAGGATTCGCAGGTCGTCCGGCGGGTTCTCCAGGGTCAGCGAGATCCCGTGGCGTGCCGCTTCCGGGACGTTTCCCAGAATCCAATAGCCGCCGGGCTGGTTGGTCGAGCGGCGGTGGGCTACGAGCAGGTCCTGAATGGCCGCCCGGCTCTCCGCGAAACCCATCCCCCGGTCGCGCAGCTCGATCATGCGGCGAAGGGCCACCGCGTCGACGGCCCGATGGCGCCAGTCCAGCAGATCGATCAGGAGCCCCTGCGGGTGATAGACGACAATCCGGC
>Ga0126309_10000455_pt1 | contig 13671 bp, 12 predicted proteins | sample Plot56_FD_92541 | JGI IMG/M metagenome (GOLD analysis project Ga0126309, IMG submission 92541) | Serpentine soil microbial communities from UC McLaughlin Reserve, CA, USA - Plot56 | ecosystem: Environmental > Terrestrial > Soil > Grasslands | place: USA: UC McLaughlin Reserve, Lake County...
AGAGCGTGGTGAACGTCCCGCCGGACCGCCCCGTGCCCCGCTTGTCGTAGACGAACGTCGCGACGCCTTCGAGCGGGAACTGGTGCTGCCGGTGATAGGTGAAGGTGGCCGCTTCGCGTCCCGAGCCGTGGACCAGGACCACCAGCGGAAACGGTCCGTCGCCTTCCGCGGGAAGCACCAGCTTGCCGTAGAGGTCCACGCCGCCGTTGCGGAAGCGGATCTCCTCCTCGCGGAGAGGCACGCGCGTGGCCCGGACCGCCGCCTCGCCCTGCGGCTTCCAGTCGAGGCCGCCGATCCGCTCCCCCTCCTGGCGGAAATGGACGTTCAGGACCACCGGTTTCTCGACGGCCCAGCCGGCGCCGGAGTGGTAGGCGAGCTCTCCGGAGGGATAGAGGCGGCCGGTGGCTCCGGATTTCAGGTCTCGGTAGCGGAACGAGGCCTCCTGATCGCTCTGGGTCACCGTCATCAAGCGGCCGTCGTCAAAGCGATAAGCGCCCGCGATCGGAGAGGGCTTGGGCGTGCCGGCGCAGGCGGTGGCCGAGAGGACGAGGAGGGCCGCGGGCAGGATCCGCGGCCATCGCCCGAGGATGGAAACGCTTTGGGGCATGGGGTCTCCTTGCAAGGGTCGCACGTCTCCCTTACGGAGAGAGGCCCGGCCAGGTTCCAGGCCCCCTCCCCGCGGAGCGGGAGAGGGACGGGGAGGGGGCTATAGCTGCTGCACCACCTTCACATCATCCACCACCGCCTCCACCAGACTCGCCGTGCTCGCGTCCGCGGCCTCGGGTCTGCCTGCCCGATGTCCCTGGCTTTTCGGTTCCCATCAGCCGACCTTCGAACTGCTTCTGCAGCTCCATGTAGTAGGCCACCAGGCGGCTTGGATCGTGGTCGAATCGCGCCGAAATACGGTGCCGGACCTCCCGGACCTCATCGATCACCGGATCACTCATCATGCTGACAGGATATCCCGTTTCGGAGGCCGCGGTGGGGAGGGCGCCGGCCCCTCCCCAGGCCAAACCAGGCTGACTCCGGGTGGGGGGGCGCCCTCTTCCGCTCAGCGGGGGGAGGGACGGGGTGGGGGCTACGGTTGCTGCACCACCTTCACGTCATCCACCGCCGCCTCCACCAGGCTCGCCGTGCTCGCGTCCGCGGCCTCGACGCGGATGCGCACGGTCTGTCCCGCGAAGGCGCCGAGGTTGACCGACGTGGAGGCCCAGGCGCCGTTGAGGTTCACGGCGGCTCCCAGCTTCTCGAAGACCGTCGTGGTGGTGCTCCCCACGATCCTGACCCGCAGGAAGTCGGCGCTCGACGCGTTGCTTCCGTAGGCCAGGTAATAGGAGAACGACAAGGTCAGCGCGCCGGTCGCGGGGAGGGTGATGGCCGGCGATTGGATGGTGGTCACGCCGTTGTCCACGTCGTGGTCGCCCGCGGCGGCGCCCGCAAGGCGGCCGGTGACCAGGTCGTTGACGCCGCTGACCGTGGTGCCGAGCTGCTTGGCGCCGTTCGACGTGGTGGCCTCCGGATCGCCGCGCTCCCACAGGCCCGTGGTCGCGGTGTCCGTGCCGAGCGGGTTGCGCGTCCATCCCTTGTCGGTCTCGAAGTCGTCGGAGAACACCGTGACCGGCGGGGGAGGCGGCGTGCCGCCCTCGGCCGCATTGCCGCTGACCACCAGCGCGAACGGCTGCGCGCCGTTCGGCACGTAGGCCCGCGGCGCCGGGCGTCGCCATGCTGGTCCCGGACAGCGCCTGCGTGCCGCAGTTGTTCGTCGCGGCGCTCAGGTCGTTGTTCGCCGAGACGATGCTCGATCCGGGCACCGTGACGTCGGGCTTGATGCGGCCGTCCGCCGTGGGGCCGCAGCTGCTGAACGAGGCCATCGACTCCGCGCTCGTGCCGCGGGAAGGTGATCGCGGTCGATTTTCTCTCGGCCAACCAGTGCAGCGGCGGGATCTCCAATTCCGAGTGGGACACGCAGGACCACGGCACGCACGTGGCCGGGACCGTGGCGGGCGACAACTTCGCCAACCTCCTGACCCACAACACGGCGGACGGCATGGCTCCGGGCGCCAAGCTGGTGATCCAGGACGCTGTCCGCCCGAGAGGCCCGACCCAGAACGATCTGGTCCTCGACGTCCTCCTCGGGGAGCGCCCGCAGCCCCTCAGGCACGCCCGCCTCGGGAGCCCGCGTTTCGATCACCCGTGAGGAGAGAAGGATATTGGTGGACTCTTCGGCCCAGAGAGCCGGGGAGACGACGAACGACAGCAGCAAAGTCAGACACGACGCCCAGCGCACGCTCGACATGACTGCCTCCTCGGGAAAAATTACGGTTGAGACGTCTAGTAGAAGAGGTGCGAGCAGGCGGTGCGCGCGAGCCGATTGGATTTCGAGCACCCGTAATGTGGTGGCGGCAGCGCTACTGCGCCGGTACTCTCGGCGACAGAAGGGGCAGTACAGGAAAAGCTCAACCTTTCCTGGAAGCAGGTGTCTATCCCTTTGAAGGTGAGATCCGGGGTGTAAGTTCCAGGCGACCCAAGGAGGGATCATGCCAGCAGAAACCATCACGGGGATGCTCCTCGGAGCTCTCGGGGAGATCATCCTGAAGCACGCATTCGAGACCGTCCTGCACTCTCGGTACACTTCCGGCCGCTTAGCCGGTGCGATCGTCAACAGTCCCAAGTTCGCCGCCCTGGACAAAGAGCAGTTGTTGATCGACCCCAAGTACTTCAATGATGTCCTAGAGGATCTCAAAGCGGTCCAATCCCGGCTCGCCTCCCCTGTCGACACGATCCTCCGTGATCCGTCGAATACAAGGACGATCCAGAGCCGGCTCCTCAGCCACCCGTTTCTGCGGGACCCAATCGAGCGGTTCTGTAAGGTCAAGCGCCACAACTTCCTGGTTCTTGGGAACGAGCGGGCAGGCAAGACCTCCCTTATCCAGAGAATGCTTTTCAGTCTGGCCAGAGATCCAGAGATAGGCCTCCTGTTCGGAGATACAGAGCCCGCGGGGATTCTGGACATGGTCGGGCGCTACGAGATGTACGCCGAAAAGCTGGCACTCCTTGCAGGTAACAACGAAATGCTGGACCATGGCGAAACAATGGCGGCTACCGCGACGGAGCTTGATTTCTACGTCGATCTCGAACATTACCGGACCGGTCAGGTGCTCCGCTTGAAGTTCTTCGACTATGCCGGCGGGAAGCTCGACCACTTCAGTGAGTTCCACCAGATGGTCAACGACATGAACGTCGATGGAATTCTTGTAATCATCGACGCGCAACGATTGATCGCTGAAGAGCTGCGCGCTGGGTCGTATGCAAAGAAGCTTCTCGACAAGGAGCGGCACGAGGCAGAGTTTGCCGAGGCGACCCAATCAAACCTCCGTCAGGTAGCGAAGATTACATCGGGATTACTCTTGTTGTTGAGGGCCGTCAAAAGAGAACACATTCCGATCTGCGTCGCCGTCACTAAATGTGACGGCTTCGATCAGTTCGGTCAGGCCGAGGCGACAGCTCACGGACTAATCTACCAAAAGCTCCAGACGATGCTGAATTCTGTAAGCAACATGAGGCATACCCTCGCTGTTTGTTTGACGTCGGCTTTTGGGAAGACGGTCCTGGCCAAAGACGAACAAGGTCAGTTCCGGTTCGATGATAAATTCACAGGGCTGCCGGCCCTGGTGCCGGTTGGCAGCTATCCATCGGGTCAGTACGAAATTGCGGCGCTGCCCTTGAAATTTCTAGTTCAGGCTCAGGTGCAGCACGGAATTGCAGAGGTCTCGGCAATGCTTCTTCGCTGTAAATCCGAGCTAAGTCTCTTAGATCAAATCCGTTTTGGCTCGCGTATCGATCAGCTCATGGAAAAGCTACGTCAAGAGAATCAGAGATGGGATGTGGCGAATCTCGCTAGCCTTGCGCATTCCAACTTTGTTGTCGTTCCGCAGGATCACCCCAACCCGGCCGAGATTCTGGATCCGTTCTTCCTGTCGAAAGACAGGAGAGATCTCCGAGGCCGCTCATGATTCTTCCACTTAAGCACGACACCCTGAACGGTGTCGTTGGAGCTGCGGCCGGTTTCTCTGCCGAAGAGAGCCGCGTGATCGAGCGGATTCGTGAGGAGATCTGCCGCGACGCCAGTTTCATCCCGCGGAACCCGGGCGACGACTACCCTTTCACTTCGTTCTTTGCCGCCTATCTGCTCTCCCCCAGAGAGCCGGCCGCCGGACTGACTTGGGTTTATGCTACCCGAGAGGCGCTCCGCCGGTCGGTTCATTTCACGACTGTGCGAATCCCTCTCGACCAGGCCAGCCCCTTTGCTGTTGCCAGATCGATTGTTGACGGGCAGCTCAAGGGCTCAATCCATCACGCCATCCACGACAAGAGTTTTCTGGTCGAGATCCCCGACGCTCCCGGCATGTCTCCCGTAGCGATCGATCCGGAAGCACGGTTTGGAGTCGGTCTTCGCGAACTGGCATGGATGCCCGAATCCAGGTTGCTGGAGAAATCGCCTTCCGTCTTCCGTCCGTTCATCACCTTCCAGCCAGGCGACAAGGCTGCAGCCGAAGACCGGAACAAAGGCAGCCTGGAGAAAGTGCCCTCCGCGCCACCTGCAACTTCGCAAATGGCCGAGAGACCTTCTGTGTTACCGCAGCCCAATCGTGAAGCAGAGTACGCTGCGCGGAAGAAGCAGCCCAATGGTCCTTTCTTGTCGCGGCGCCTCCCGATGACGATGATGGCGGTGATCGTTTCGATGTCTTTGGGTTTTCTCCTGGGGAGGACGCTTGGGCAACGGGAAGCCGCGCCCCCGGCAGACGATCCAGCAACCAAGAAAGACGCGAATGGGGAAGAGGAGACGGAGGCCCCGATCCTGCTTTCTGGGAGCAACAGCTCCAGTAAGGTGCTTCTGCTCCCTAACGGAAGGCCAAGGTGGATGTACGGCGGTGAGCGCAAGCCTGCGGGAGCTCCCGATCCGCGAGCACCGGCCCCGGCCAAAGAGGAACTGAAGCTCGATGGCAGCCTGGTACGTTCCGGTGACGGAAAGCCGATCTGGGAGCTCAGGCAGGGTTTCTTTTCATATAACGAGCAAGGTCTCGATAGGCAAGGCAAGAAAAGTGGCGAGATCTTCGTGGTATTGAGGGAAGAGATTCGCTCAACGCAGCCCAAGAGCGGGATTCCCGGAAATCAACCCGTTTGGCTGGAGGTCCAATTCCTGAAGATCCCAAGGCTAAGCGGAGATACCATCGACCTGACGGATGAGTTCGCTGACAACAGTCTGGGATGGCCAACTGATTTCTATGCCTCCAGAATGAGTTGGATCAGAGATGAACAGTACACGATCGCCTCGTCCGTGAGGACTTGCCAGATTCGCATGCCCGGGCGGGCGCTTCCGCGGCCGGGAGAACCAGTTTCGATTGCGGTTCAGGGTGTTTGGCTGTCGGGTCATCGCGACAGCGACTTCGGGCTCGCGCTCGTTCGCGGGAACAGCTCTCCGGAAGAGTTCGTTCTCTTCTCCACAACCGCCGGCGGACATGTTAGGGTCCGCGAGCGGCGAAAGGATGGCGAACAGACCATAGCGAACACGAGGTTGGGGAGCGGAGGAGGCCAGGAAGTCGAGCTGAGGCTCGATTTCATGCCTGGCGGTGTGTCGTTCAAAGTCGACGGACGCGAAGTCTTCGCTGGTACCATGGATACTGCTGGTCTTTCCAGGCTGGGGCTCCTCACCTGCGGTGGACAGGCCGTCGGATTCCGCCGTTTCTCGATTCAGAGCCGTGACTTGACGAACGCTTCCCGAGAGCACTCTACAGACGGGTAGGCATTATCTGACGGGCGCGAGCCGGGGAGGTGAGGGCACGGAGCCCGAAGGCTCCGCGCCCGGAGGACACCTCAAGGCTGGATGGATAGGAAAAAGCTGTTCAGGTCGTTCACCAGCTGTGCTGGCGGGTCTGCGGGTAATAAATCAGGCCCTTGCCATTGGTCGCCAGGCCTTTCAGCAGGGCGTCCGCATTGGGCTGGACTCCGACGGCGAGCACGAGAGCAGTAGATCTGCGCCACGGCCGGGCTCGACGCAGGACCGAGGAGGCCGAAAGCGGCGAGGGACAACAGGGGCTTCCGAGACAGTCGGGACATCGAGAATCCTCCTGGAAAAGTACTGGGTTCTCTTCAAGTGTCGTGGAGCGCCAGAAACGTTACACCCTCTGGCACGCTCCTTGGATGGACAAGAGAACCATGAAGCTCGAAGGCAAAGTGGCATTGGTGACGGGTGGCGGCTCGGGGATCGGCGCGGCGGCGGCGAAGCTGTTCGCCGCGGAAGGCGCCAAGGTGGGCGTCCTGGGGAGGACCCCGGAGAAGCTCGACCAGATCGTCGAGGAGATCCGGAAGGACGGCGGCACGGCCGAGGCGGTCGAAGGGGACGTGTCCGACTACGGCGACATGGAGCGGGCCATGGGCGAGCTGGTGGAGCGCTGGGGCCGCCTCGACGTGGTGTTCGCCAACGCGGGGGTCAACGGCGTCTGGGCGCCGATCGACGAGCTGGCGGCGGAGGAGTGGGACAAGACGATCGCCATCAACCTCTCGGGTACGTTCTACACGATCAAGGCCGCCGTGCCTCACCTCAAGAAACGGGGCGGCTCCATCATCGTGACCTCCTCGGTCAACGGCACGCGGATGTTCAGCAACAGCGGCGCGAGCGCCTATGCCACGACCAAGGCGGGCCAGGTCGCGCTGACCCAGATGCTGGCGCTGGAGCTCGCCAAGCACAGCATCCGCGTCAACGCGATCTGTCCGGGCGCGATCACCACCGAAATCGAGGAGAGCACCGAGAAGCGGGACCTGGACAAGGCCAAGGAGCCCGTCGAGTATCCCGAGGGGAAGATCCCGCTGACCGACGGCAAGCCCGGCTCCGCCGAGGAGGTCGCGCGACTCGTCCTCTTCCTGGCGAGCGATGATTCCAGCCACATCACCGGCACGCCGGTGTGGATCGACGGCGGACAGTCGCTGATGCAGGGGTAGCGCGTCGCATCGCGCCTACCCTGCCAGCTTGCGAGCCGAGAAGCAGTCGACGTTCGTGAATTTAATGGTCAGGGTGTAGTAGACGAGGACGGGCTTGCCTTCGTATCGGGCCGGCTGGAAACGCCACGTCCGAAATGCCTCCAGGGCGGCCACGGTCAGGAGCGGGCTGGGGCTCTCCAGCACTCCGGGCCGATGAATTCTTCCTTCCGTGTCGATGATTCCCCTCAACTGCACGGTTCCCTCCAGACAGCCTTTCTGGAGAGCGTACGGGTAAGCCGGGCTCCTGCCGCGGAGCTTTTTAGGAGGGGTGACTGTACCGGCCGTAGGGCGGGGCTCCACCGGAGTACCGTCGGGCTTGGGTTTGCCCGGAAGCTTTGCGATTTCCGCCGCCAGGATCTCTCCGACTTTGCCGGAGGTAGCGAGCGACTCGTCGGTCATCTCCGGGTACACGGCACGGGCCATGAACCAGTCCCAGGTCGCGTCTCGCATCTTCCCCAACCCGGCATTGGCGAACGATCGGATGACCAGAGCCCGCGCGAGCAGTGGCCTCGCGCCGTCCCCGCCTTCGATCGCGTCGAGCATCTGCCGTTCCAGCAAGTCGGCGAGGTCGTGCGCCTTCTTGTACTCGCCGGCCCGGAGTTGCTCCTCCGCAGTGTCCAGACGGTCCTGCCAGATCTTCACAGCCGTCGGAACATGCACGCCACTCCAGGCCTCTCCAGCCAGAAGCAGCAAGGCGGACAGGGCGATCAGGGTATGGACACCTTTGCGCTGGCGCATGCGGAACCTCCTCCGAACGGATTCTGTAGTTTACTTGCAATGAGATCGCCTGTCCCTTGGAGTCCGGGTCTGTCAGGCGCAAAGGTCGGACTGGTTGCAGGCGCAGCCCTCCTCTTTGTGGCAGGTCAGGCCCCGATTGATACAAGACTTACCGCAGGCCTTCCCTCGGTCGCAGATCCTGCAGCACTCCGAGACTGGGCGGCAGTCCGCCGGCGGCTCCGGTGGGGGCAGCTCGATCGGCCCCGAAGGTTTTTTCTCTTGCTTCGAAGGGGGCGGAGGACGGAGCGCTGTTGTCTCCGGGGACTGCCAGGTCTGATAGATATCCACGACGGCGCTGACCACAGAAGAGAGGTTCGCCAACACTGGTAGGGTTCCAGTCAAGCAAGCGATCAGCAGTGCAATAGGCCACCGCCGGGGGCGTCCTCTCCTCCTCGCCTGGCATTGATCCAGGTAATCTTCGAGGTCCGATTCGGGGATGTACCAGGATCCCTCCTCCCTGCGCGCATTGGGAAATTTTCTCTTGCGGGCAAGCCAGGCGACGCGGTGGGCCGTGTGTTTGAAGCCGGCGGCCGTCAGCCTGTTTGCTGCCTCGACGGTATTCAGCAGTCTCATGGTCTTCTCGCGAGATACCGGGAAGAGCCAGAAGAGCATCGAAACAGATAACCATCGGGGGGCTGTTGCCCAGGGCGACGCAAATAAGAGAACTCTCTGGCCCGATAAATACAGCATAAACCCGGGACCAATAGGTTGTCCAGGGTCACCTGAAAACCTTTTGTGAAGCGTACGCCAAGGTGCCGGAGTCGCCGTATCCGTTCGATTTGGAGGCGCCGCAGCCGGACGCGCTGGACATCGGGCAACCCAACATGGGCCACTCCGTGCTGCTCGGCGTCTCGGCCGACGTCGAGCAGCAGGAGTATCTGGGGATCACCTTTCCGAAGGACTACGTCTTCCGATGCACAAGATCCCCCAGAGCTGGCTCGACAAAACCCTGGCGCGCACGATCGACGGCCAGACGGTCGAGATCGGAGGCCAGCGCCACACGCTCCAGGTGAGGAGCACGCCGCAGGGGCGCAAATCGATCCCCAATGCCCAGTATCGCTATCCCGCAGGCCATGGACCCGAGGGATCGAAGAACGGGCGGGCCTATCAACCGGTGGGAGCCGTGGACCCGTGGCCGCGCGGCCAGGATCTCGCCCGCGACATCGGGGAGCGCTGCGCGGGCAACAGTTCCTGCGTGCCGATTTGTCTGATCCAGGCTGCCCGATCACCCGGGGCAGAACGCGAGGCCGACGTTCGAGTATCTCGCGGAGGGGTTACGGCCCGTATGCCAACCCTCTTAGCCTTCAGGCCGGTAGATCCGGCCTTCAAGCCGGACTGCCCAGCCTCTCAGCCAACCGATCTGGTCCTCAGGCTGGACGAGCCAGCCTTCAGGCTGAGGACTCCAGCCTTCGAGCCAGATGACTCAGCCTTTTTCCCAACCCGTCCAGCCTCTGGGCCGAGTCGTTCAGCCTTCGAGCCAAGCCGCTCAGCCAAAAGGCTGGACCATCCAGCCTCTTAGCCGAGCTGTCCAGCCTATTGGCTGAACCACCTAGCCTATTGGCTGAACCGTCCAGCCTGTTGGCTGAACCGTCCAGCCCGTTGGCTGAACCGTCCAGCCCGTTGGCTGAACCGTCCAGCCCGTTGGCTGAACGACCTAGCCTTTTGGCTGAACCACCTAGCCTTTTGGCTGAACGACTCAGCCTTCGAGCCAGACTCTCCAGCCTCTGAGCCGAGTCATCCAGCCTTTTGGCTAAGTCATTCAGCCTCTGAGCCGAACGACTCAGCCTCTCAGCCGGGTCGTTCAGCCTCTGAGCCGACTGGCTCAGCCTTTTGGCTGGATCATCTAGCCTCTGAGCCAGGCCACTCAGCCTTTGAGACGGGAAGCCTGGCTGAGGGGTCTGGACGCTCGGCCCCTCTCCGCCGTACCATAGGAGGAAATCGCCGTAGCAGAGCCAATGGAGTCATCCGGTGCCGAGATGCCGGAGCTCGCAGAGCAATGAGGAGAGGTCATGCCAAATCCCAAGTCGCAGGCCGACATCATCACCGACCTCACGGGCTTGCTGGACGCCGTGGAAAGGAGCCCGGAAATCTACGCACTCGTGGAGACGGAGCGCCTCGCTCTGTCGGACTCGCTGAAGCTGATCACGAGCCTCAAGGCGCGGCAGGAGGAGCTGACCGCGCTACGCCAGGAGGTGACGCAAAAGCTCGGCGTCGCCTTGGGGGAAGGCAAGGAGCGCGCCATGATCTTCCGCTCGGTCGTCCGAGGGAAGATCGGCCCCCGCAACGAGCGCCTGGTCCACTTCAAGGTGGCTCCGCTCCGCAAGCGCCCGCGCAAGCGGGTGCCGGTGGAGAAGGTGGTGGTGGAGGAGGCGGGCGGGTAGAGGGTTGCCTAGAGGATATAGGTCGCTGCCGCAGAGCGAATGAGACCAGTTATTCCACCGCGACGACACCGGCAAGCCATTCAAGCGTTTCGGCCGGCTCGCGTCCTGGCTCGAGTCGCGCGGTCAGAAGCTCGTTTTCGCGATGAACGCCGGGATGTATCACGGCGATTTCTCCGCGGTCGGGCTTTTCGTCTCCGATGGTCGGCAGGCCGTCCCACTCAACACCGCCGACGGACGCGGCAACTTCTTCCTCAAGCCCAACGGGGTCTTCGTCGTCACCGAGAGCGGAGCGCGTGTGCTGGAGTCCTCCGATATCCCGAGCTCCGCGAGCGCGTCGTCCTTGCCACGCAGTCCGGGCCTTTGCTCGTGCTCGCCGGGAAAATCCATCCCGCCTTCAAACCCGACTCCGCGTCGCGCCACATCCGCAACGGCGTCGGCGTTCCTTCGCCCGACACTGCGCTCTTCGTGATCAGCGAGGCACCCGTGAGCTTCTACGACTTCGCCACGCTGTTCCGCGACAAGCTCCATAGTCCGGACGCCCTCTTTCTCGACGGCACCATCTCCAGTCTGTACGCCCCTGCGCTCAAGCGGAGCGATTCCCGAGCAGACTTGGGGCCGATCATCGCTGTGGCGGAAGCTTCAGCCCCGCTGGGGCAGGTGAGGAAATCGGGGACCTCTCACCCGGGGTCGCCGCGCCTCTGGCGCTTTGACCCCGGGCTACATTCTGGAGCCTCTCCGAGGCTCTTCAAGGCGCAGAGGTTCAGCAAACGGCGCTTAAAGAGACCACCTTGGTCGCCAGGGTAGAGGTGGGAAAGGGAATTCCGCGTCCGTCTCTATGAAATGGAAGGTCAGAAGGAGGGACCGACTATGACTAGAACCAAGGCCGCAGCAAGCGTCTTGCTCTTTGTTGCTATGCTCGGGCTCTGTCCAACGTCTGCTCGAAGTCAGGCGGGCAAGCCGTTCGTCCTGCCTTCTTCGTGCACCGTGCCGTTCGCGGACATCGAGATTCTCCGTAGCATCGACAAGAACTGCGGAATCCTCGGGGACAGCCCTGGCTCTTCGCCAGAGCACCAGGAACAGAACCGGCGCAAGAACAACCTTTGCGCGACGGATTCACTGAAAGACATTACGGTCGAAGACCTCGTGGACCTGCAAGAGAAGGTGGACGCAAGCGGCTTGAAGTACGACCGCGAGCATCTGCCGGACAACCGTTCTGTGTTGGAGGACCTCGGCGAAGGCGAGGTCGTGCGCATCGTCGGTCTGATCCAGATGGCCAGGTTCTCGAACAAGAAAACGGGCGAGAGCGTGAACTGCCACAAGAAGGAGACGTCCAACGACATCCACATCGAGCTCGTAGGCGAGCTAGGCCAGACGGAGTGTGAAGGATTCACCGCCGAGATCATCCCTCACCATCGGCCAGGGGCGTGGACCCCTGGTGACTTGACAGCGCCCTTTCGCCCCGTCCGGCTGACGGGACAGCTCTTCTTCGACGCCAGTCACCATCCGTGCGAGAACGGCCACACCACTGATGGGCCGGCACGCGCGACTGAGTGGGAGATACATCCCGTGTACAACGTTGAGATCTGCAAGAACAAGACGGTCGCGAAGTGTCCTATTAACGATGACAGCGTCTGGCGCCGGCTGGAGTAGTTTTCTGCTGCTGTCATGCTCCTCTCTTCGCCGCTCCGGAACTTGGGCCTGCCGAGCTTGGTGAACAAATAGGGAGGTTGACTGAATCAACCGAACTGCCGTGTACGTGATCCGTATGTACGGTGGTGTGGGATGCGAGGGCCGGCCCCCATATTCCGATTGGGCGGCAGGCAGCGACAGGTGGAGAACCAAGAGTCGTATAAGCAAGGCGTGTTTAAATAGGAGGTTCTATATGGCTGGCTCTACAGATCCGAAGGAACTCTATACAATTGCCACACTCGCGACCTTTGCCGGCTCTTCCGGGGCCGTTCTGGTCCTCTACAACACCTTTCGCCGACTACTGAAAAGAGAAAACCTGTGGGCTGCCTTTACGATCTCTCTGGTCGTTTCGTACGTGGTCGGCTCAGCGACTGGAGGGCTAAAGTTGGATTATGGTTATTTCCTCGCCTTCCTTAATGGCTGTCTCCTGTTCACCGCAGCCGCTGGTGGCCAAGAGATTATCTCCCAACCCCAGCCTCCAGCAGTGCCGCCGAAGGCTGCTAATGAATCTACTAGAAAGTCAGATACCCCCCCTAGGCTTAGATCCTCCTGGTTCAAAAGTAGGCGGTAGAGATGATCCCGCTATAAGCAGCTATAGGCAGAACGAGCCAGTTTTGCCGGTGCAGCTCGCCTCCAGATGGAGCCGCACTTTAGGCATGGAGGCTCTCGAGCCGCTGCTCTTCCGCCAAGGAGGCTTCGATCTCCCCTCGATGAGCCCGGTACGGTTCCCCACAGGATCGAGGTGGCCCTGGCAGGTTCAGGGGGATCGACCACCTCACCCCGGAATCACCGGCAGCTCGATATACGACCCCCGCCCCGGCTCGCGCCACACCGTCAGCCGAGGAGGCGGGTTCTGCTCGGGCGTCCTGGCATTGGTCTTGTCGGCTCCGGTGATCGTGACCCGCAGCCGATGGCCGGGCTGGAACAGGGTCGAGGTGGGGAAGAGGTCGATGACCAGCTCGACCGGCTGGCCCGGGGTCAGATCGGCCCGGTCCGCCTTCAGCCCGCGGTGGTAGGGGAGGCCGAGGAGGTTGTAGCCGGGGTCCGCGGTGGCTCGGTTAGAGGCACGGAGCATCCCTTCGGTGACATAGCGCGGCGAGCCTTTCTCGTCGACTTTTTCCAGATAGACGAAGACGTCCGCGTCCGGCGCAGAGGAGGAGAGCCAGAGGTGGACGACCGGGTGGCCGGTGACTTCCAGGGGGGCGGTCAGCGGTGGTGTGGTGTAGGTGAGGCCCTTGGCGTCATTGGCGGACAGCTCCGGGAACCGCGGCTCGATGTTCCAGCGCGGATCGGGGTCGATGGCGGCGGTGTAGTCGACGGTGAATTCGTCCTTCGCCCCCTTGGCCTTCGGGGCGTCGGTGCCCAGGCCTCCATCGTTTCCGAACCAGTACGCCGTCCGCCTTTCCTGCGGGAGCGGCCACGTTTTGGCGGACCGCCACGCCTTGTCCTCCGGAGCGCCCATGACGTAGTAGTGCACCGGGTCTTCCTTCATCACTCCGTTGTCGATCCCCTTGAGCCAGTAGTCCCACCAGCGCAGGTGCTCGGCCGCGAAGTCGAAGTGGTCGCGCTGGGTGTGGGTCCAGGGACCGATGGAGATCCGCTGCGGATTGTTCAGGTTGTTATAGAGGATGGTCTGGTCGCGCACGTAGCGGTCGTACCAGCCGGCGAGGTAATAGATCGCAACCTTGGAGTCGCTGATCTCTTTGAAGTATGTGATGGGCGTCCAGTCGCGGAAGGGCATGGCTCCGCTCTCGCGATCGACGCTGTCGCGGTAGGGGAGGGCGGC
>Ga0126309_10000456_pt1 | contig 13669 bp, 12 predicted proteins | sample Plot56_FD_92541 | JGI IMG/M metagenome (GOLD analysis project Ga0126309, IMG submission 92541) | Serpentine soil microbial communities from UC McLaughlin Reserve, CA, USA - Plot56 | ecosystem: Environmental > Terrestrial > Soil > Grasslands | place: USA: UC McLaughlin Reserve, Lake County...
AACCGGTGCGGCCGGCGTTGATGGCCTGGTCCCGGGCAATGGGGCCCCGTGAACCGTGTCAGGACCGGAAGGTAGCAGCACTAAGCGGGTAACCTCATGTGCACCGGGGTAGCCAGACCGGAGCCGGCGGCCGGAAGTTCGCCGGGCGCGGTCACGTCGACGGCGGGGTGCGCGGCATGTAAGCAAATCAGCCAGTCAGCTAGTCAGCATCTCAGCCTCTCTCGTTCCGGCGGTACTCTCCGTGTTCCACCGGCCTCTCTGGAGCTTGCCGTCGACATCCGAGTTTGTATTTACGGGCAGAGTCGCGCGCTGACACAAAAAAGCTGAGATGCTGAAGTGCTGAAATGCTGACATGCTTACACGTCCGATGGTTCGAGACGAAGCGTCCGGTATACTAGACGCGTGAGGCACTTAATCCGAAGTTACTCCGAATGAACCACACGACGCTCTACCGCAAGTGGCGTCCGCGGCGCTTTGGGGGCATCGTGGGGCAGGAGCCTGTGGTGCGGACGTTGCGGCGCGCGATCGAGACGGACCGCGTCTCGCACGCTTATCTTTTCTCGGGGCCGCGGGGGACGGGGAAGACGAGCACGGCGAAGGTGCTCGCGATGGGGTTGAATTGCGAGAAGGGGCCCACGCCCGAGCCCGATGGTACGTGCGTGAGCTGCCGGGCCATTGTGGGTAATTCCTCGATAGATGTTCTCGAGATGGACGCGGCCTCCAACCGCGGGATAGATGAGATCCGGGACCTCAGGGATAAGGTGAACCTCGCGCCCGCCGCAGGCAGGATGAAGGTCTACATCATAGACGAGGTCCACATGCTTACGGCCGAGGCCTTCAACGCCCTCCTCAAGATGCTCGAAGAGCCGCCCGAGCACGTCGTCTTCGTGCTGGCCACGACCGAGAAGCACAAGGTCTTGCCGACGATCATCAGCCGCTGCCAGAGCTTCGACTTCCGCCGCCCGAGCGTCGAGACGCTGGTGGGGAAGCTCGAGGAGATCTCTGAAGCCGAGGATATCGAGGTCGAGCCCGAGGCCCTGACCGTCATCGCGCGAGAGGGGAGGGGGTCTTTCCGGGACGCGGAGGGTCTTCTGGACCAGCTCTCGTCTTTCGCGGAGGGTAGGATCACCGCCCCCATGGTGCGCGAGTTGCTCGGTGGCGTCGGCCCAGAGTCCCTGATCGAGACTACCTACGCCCTGCACGAACGCATGGCCTCCGAAGCCCTGCGCATGGTGGACCGCCTCGCCGGCGAGGGGAAGGACCTGGGCCAGTTCGTCGCTGAACTCCTCGCGCACCTGAGAAACCTGATGCTCCTCCCTTACGCCCCCGAGGTCGCACTCGCCGCGGTCGGGGCCGAGGAGCGTCCCCCGCTCGAAGAGCAAGCGAACGCCATTCCCACGGCCGAGGTCGTGCGGCTCGTCGAAGCGCTCGACAACGCCTTGGGCCGTATGCGACGTGGCGGAGACCCGAAGCTGGAGCTCGAACTCGTCTTCCTCAAGCTCACCCGCGACTACACGGAACCGGATATGGGAGCCATCCTGGGCCGCCTGGAGACGCTCGAAAAAGCGGTAGAGAACGGAGGCGCCGCCACGAACTTCGTGCGGCCCGCCGCCGATAGTGTGAGTGAGGAGCCGCCTGCGGAGCGAGAGCCTGCGCAGAGAGCTGAGGAGTCGGATGTGCCGTCCGGCGAAGCTTCGGTTCAGGAAGACGCTGATGACCGAGGGAAGCCCGGTGTGGATCTTGCTTCCGAGTGGCATGGGATCATGGGGGAGCTCAAGCGTCGCAGGCAGGCGCTCACGGCCGCGGTCTACGGCGAGGCGCGGGTCGAGAGCTTCGACGGCGAGGTGCTGCGTCTCGTCTACCCCGAGGAGCAGAGCTTCCATGTCGGGATGGCTAGGGACCCTGGCCACCTCGATAAGCTGGGCGAAGTCCTGGAGGAACGCCTCGGCTCTAAACCGCGCTTCGAGGTCAGGGCTGCCGGCGGAGAGAGTGCCGGTGCGGACGCCGCAACATCAGAAGAACCTCAGACAACAGCCCCGACGGAGCAACACACGCCCGAGCCCACTTCCGAGGATAGCCCGCCGGAGGCAGGGAGTCCGAACGGGTCGGGCGAGACCGTCGCCGAGAACAGCGGGACCAGGCCGGAAGCGATGGGGAACGACGATGTGATCCAAAATCAGCGTGAGGTCTTCGAGATCGCACGCGAATTCGGTTTGTTCGACGAGAAACAGCGCGGATAGGATCGGCGCGGGTCTGTTTCCCACGTTCTGGAGCCTGCGCAAGACTGAACTTCAACTCAAGACTAAGCACCCCTTAACTAAAGCACGGCGCCAGTGAGGTCGAAGAAGGTTCACGTTGTAACGGGGTCGCCCGTATGCGAGGTTGGCCGCTACCAACGGAGAGGAGAGTAGCATGGAAGGCTCCGTCAGGAACATCGTGCTGGTGTGCGAAGAGTGTGGAGGGAGGACGGTACTCGGCGGCCCGCTTTCGGTATGGCGCTCTGGGAGCACCTCATTCGAGTGCGAGTGTGGGGCGCGACTCACGCTCTCGCATCAACTCGACCCTCTAGAGGTAGACAAGACGGCCGAAACACGCGCCGGCGCGCTCTACCGCTAGCGTATTGCTTTCAGACGCCATCGATCCTTCTTCTCGCGTTCCTTGCGGGTGGTCCCCGATAGCGACCGTGGTCGGCAATGGTCGCGTATAATCCGGCTGAAGGCTCTTGATGGCGCGAGAAAGGGATAAGTCTCCGTGCAGCAGGCCGCCAAGGTAGAGATAGACCGCGAGTTGGTGGAGATGGTTCGGCGGCAGGCCGCCGAGCAAGGCCGCTCCGAGCGCGGGCTCATCGAAGAGATGCTCGAGGAGTCCATCCGCGCCCGTCGCTTGCCGGGTATCGCCTTCAGGGGCGGACCCACCGGACGGAGAGCGTGGGTTTTGGGCACGCCCTTTGATGTCTGGGAGATGATGGACTCTACCGTGGCAAGGGGCGGGAGAGGCTCATCGAGGAGCATGGAGTCTCCGAGAGCGGCTAAGCCTCGCGCTGGCCTATTACGAGGCTTACCCCGACGAGATAGACCGGAGGATCGCCGCCAACGCTCGCACCCCGCCGAGTGGCACCGGCTCTCTCCCTCGGTCATACCGGCTCCTCCGCCGGAAGAGAACAAGCCCGGGTAGGCACGCGCCCAGCCCGGATGAAGCTTATGCTCGACGCCCACCTCTCCAGTCGTGCGGTAGGCAAGGCTTTCCAGAACCGTCTATTCACCCATCCTCGTAGAAGGCAGATTCTTCTAACTTAGCCTCCGATCGCCTCAGCTCACCGATCCTCTTTGTGCGTCAGCTGGGAGCGCAAGTTCGCCGCAGAGGCTACCGTCCTCAGCAAACAACCGTTACAATATCTGAGAGGAAGAGCAGGAGGAGCTACTTGTGCCGGATCTTCTACCGGCCCTCATAGCCATCTTCGTCTGGCCCGGTGGTGCCGGAGGCGAAGGGCATTCGAGGCGAGGTCGCTATGTCTGACGCCTCCGGTACGTCCCGCGACGCCGCAAAGGACAAGCTAAACAACACCTTGACAACGAGCAACTCCTCGAGTCCTGCGCCACACTCGGCCCTGAGGCGCTGGACAGCCTCGGACCTGAGGAGCATCGAACGGTATACTCTATGCTCGGACTTCGTGTAGACGCGTTGCCGGGCAAGAGCTCGAGGGTGCGCGGCGCATTCGGAGAGGAGAATCTAAGTGGGCAATCGCAGGAATGTAAACAAAATGATGCAGCAAGTTCAGCAGATGCAGCAGCAGATGCAGCAGGCCCAGGAGGAGCTCGCGAACGAGACGGTTACCGCGAGCGCCGGCGGCGGGGCCGTGAAGGCGACGATGACCGGCGGGATGGAGCTGGTCTCGATCGAGATAGATCCCGAGGTCGTAGACCCCGAGGACGTCGAGATGCTGCAGGACATGGTTCTTGCGGCCGTCAACGAGGCGATGACGAGCTCCCAGGAGCTGGCCAACAAGAAGCTCGGCGGCATTACCGGCGGTCTCGGAGATCTCGGCCTGAACCTGCCTGGACTGTAAGGGTTCTTTGGCAACCTACGCAAGGCCGGTAGAGAGGCTCATAACGGAGCTCTCCAAGCTGCCCTCCATCGGTCCGAGGAGCGCCCAGCGCATCGCCTTCCACGTCATCAGGGGCAAGAAAGAGGACGCCGTAGGGCTCGCCGAGGCGCTGCAGGAGGTCAAGGAGAAGATCAAACCGTGCAGGCGCTGCTTCAACCTGACCGAGGCCGAGGAGTGTGAGATCTGCCGCGACGCCCGCAGGGACGCCTCTGTGATCTGCGTCGTGGAGGACCCCTACGATATCGGCCCCATCGAACGGACCAACGAGTACCGCGGCCTCTACCACGTCCTCGGCGGTGCGCTTTCGCCGCTCGACGGCATCGAGCCCGAGGACCTGCGGATAGCCGAGCTCCTCGAGCGCGTCCGTGAAGAAGGCACCACCGAGCTCGTCATCGCGACCAACCCGAACACGACGGGTGAGGCGACGGCGCTGTTTATCGCGCAGGAGGTCAAGGACCTGCCGGTCAGGGTGACGGCGCTCGCGAGCGGCCTCCCTGTCGGCGGGGACCTCGAATACGCCGATGAGGTGACCCTCGGAAGGGCCTTCGCCGGAAGACGCGAGCTGTAAGCGGTTTGCAAAGCAAACCGCGCTGGTCAGCACTTCAGCAACTCAGCTTGTCAGCTTTTTGGTTTGTGCCGATAACTTCACGGAAGATCTATGACTGAGATACGGGTTCAGAATTCTCTGGCTGGGATGAGCCGCCGGGCGGTAGAGTCGCTCGGGGATACTGTAGCGAGCCTGCCACCTCGCGAGGCGACGCTTGTGAAGTTCCCCGACCTTCAGCCGGAGCTCTCTGAGGCGCTGCGCAAGATGGGCGCTTCCCGGTTGTACTCGCACCAGTTGGAGGCTTACGAGCGGGTGCGGGCCGGCGAGAACGTCGTGGTGGCGACGGCGACGGCCAGCGGGAAGTCGCTCTGCTACAAGATTCCGGCCTTCCAGAATGCTCTGGATAAGGCGAGCCGGCGGGCGGTCTTCCTCTACCCGACCAAGGCTCTGGCCCAGGATCAGCTCGGCAAGATCAAGGCTTTCGGCCTGCGCGGCGTGCATCCTGCGACCTACGACGGTGACACGCCCCACGCCCTCCGCGCGGACATCAGGCGGAGGGCGAACGTCCTGCTCACCAACCCCGACATGCTGAACATAGGCATCCTGCCCAACCACGAGGCCTGGGCCGATTTTTTGCGCAACCTGGAGATCGTGGCCGTCGACGAGGCACACGTCCTGCGCGGCGTCTTCGGCTCGCACGTGGCGGCGGTCCTCAGGCGGCTGAGGCGGGTGGCGAGGCTGCACGGTGGTGATCCGCAGTTCGTCCTTACGAGCGCCACGATAGCCAACCCGCAGGAGCTCGCCGAGAGCCTTACGGGCCTGCCATTCGCCCTCGTGGACAGCGACGGCGCTTCCACGGGCGAGCGGCGTGTCGTCTTCCGCAACCCTCCTCTGCTCGACAAGGAGAAGGGGGAGAGGCGGAGCCTGCTGACCGAGGGCGCTCTCGTGTTTGCGAACCTCGTCTCGCAGGGGGTCAGGACCATAGCTTTTGCGAAGACGAGGAAGGCGGCCGAGCTCATCTACCGCTACGCCGCAGACAGGCTCGGCGTGGATGGGGCGCGCAGGATCTCCCCCTACCGTGCAGGCTACACCCCGCGGGAGAGAAGAGAGATCGAAGGCCGCCTCTTCCGCGGCGACCTCCTCGGCGTCGTCTCCACGAACGCGCTCGAGCTCGGGGTGGACGTCGGGGCTCTGGATGCCGTGGTCTGTTGCGGATACCCTGGCAGCGTCGCCTCCATCTGGCAGCAGTGGGGCCGCGCCGGACGCGGTAAGGATCCCGCCCTCGCCGTGTACATCGCCGGCCGCGACTCGCTCGACCAGTTCCTCTTCGAGAACCCGCCAAGGGTCCTCGGCAGGAGGGTCGAGGCGGCCAGGGTCACGATGGAGAACCCCTACATCCTCGGCCCGCACCTGCTCGCCGCCGCCCACGAGGCGCCGCTCGACGCGGACGACGAGGAGTACTTCGGTCCTGCCTACAGGAGCGTGGCGCAGGCGATGATGGAGGCCAGGATGCTGGCTTCGAGCGGAGGCCGGTTGGTCTACGTCGGCGGGGACAACCCGGCGCGTAACATCTCCCTGCGCTCGGCATCGTCCGAGACGGTGCTCATAGCCGACCATGAAGGAGAGTTGATCGGGACCGCGGAGGCCACCCGCGCCCCTAGCGAGCTGCATCCCGGGGCGACCTACCTCCACCGGGGGACCGCATACGAGGTGGAGAGCCTGGATCTCCGATCCCACCGGGCCGTCGCCCGCCGCGTCCCCAATCGTTACTACACCAGGCCGCGCGTCGAGACCGACGTGGAGGTACTGGATGAGATCGAGAAGCGGGAGCTTGCCAATGGGGCCCTGCTCCACTGGGGCAGGGTGAGGACGACGGACTCCGTCACCTACTTCAAGAAGGTTCGGGTGGCCGACGACAAGGAGGTCGGGGTCTACCCCCTGGATCTCCCCGACGTGATCCTGGAGACGCAGGCGCTCTGGATCACACTACCACCGCTTCCCAGGGAAGCGAGGCCGAGCTTCGAGAGCTTCGGCGGCGCCCTACACGCCGGAGAACACGGCCTGATCGGACTCCTGCCGCTCTTCGCCATGTGCGACCGCGCCGACATCGGCGGCCTCTCCACGCCGGTCCACCGCCAGAGCCGTCTCCCCACGGTCTTCGTCTACGACGGCTACCCCGGTGGCGTCGGCATCTCCAGGCGCGGCTACGACGCCTTCGAGTCGCTCGCCCGCGACACTTTAGGCGTCATCACCCGCTGTCCCTGTGAGAAGGGATGCCCCGCGTGCATCCAGTCCCCCAAGTGCGGCAACTGGAACGAGCCCCTGAGCAAAGACGGGGCCGTTAGCCTACTCAGGTACGTGCTCGGACAGACCGCCCGCTACCCGGCCCTGTGAAGGGCGCGCCTTACGTGGCCGTTGTTGGATCGGGCGTAGCCACGGGTGAACTCTATGAGGAAGCACGCGAGGTCGGCAGGCTCGTCGCCGAGAGGGGAGCAACTATTGTCTGTGGCGGACTCTCGGGCGTGATGGAGGCCGCGGCCCGCGGGGCCACCGAGGCCGGTGGCGCGGCCATAGGCATCCTGCCCGACGAGGACCGGCGGAGGCAGAACGAGTATCTCACGTACTCTGTGGCCACGGGCGCAGGGCAGGCGCGGAACCTCGCCGTGGTGTGCTCGGGGGACGTGGTCATCGCCGTCGGCGGCGAGTACGGGACTCTTTCGGAGATCGGGCTCGCCAGAAAGGTCGGGCGGCCCGTAGTGGTCCTGGAAGGTTGGGATCTCGGAGGGCACGTGACCGTGGCGGCGGCGCCGCTTGCGGCCGTAGAGGCGGCGTTCGGACTTATCGGTGGATAGGAGTGCGTGAGCGAAACGAGGTCGGAGATACAGGAGATCTGGAGGTCTAACGATGGAGAACGGGCGGGTCGGGCTGGTAAGCGGAGGAAACAGGGGAATAGGACTGGAGGTCTGCCGCCAGCTCGCCGATAGAGGCTACTCGGTCGTCATGGGCTCCCGCGACGATGAGCAGGGCAGGGCAGCTGCGGCGGGGCTCCCTGGAGGCGTGGTCGTAAGGCAGCTCGACGTGGCAGACTCAGGGAGCGTCGAACGGCTCTCGCGATCCATCGAGGAGGAGTTCGGACGGCTCGACATCCTGGTGAACAACGCCGCCATCTCCAACGACGAGGGTCAGAACGGCGCGGATGCCGACCTTGACCGCGTGAAAGCGGCGCTCGAGGCGAACCTGTTCGGGGCGTGGCGCCTGTGCGAGATGGCCATTCCTGTCATGCAGCGCAACGGCTACGGGCGCATCGTCAACGTCTCGACGGGACTCGCCTCCCTGGAGGACATGGGAGGCGGCTCCCCGGGCTACCGCGTCTCCAAGACCGCCCTCAACGCCCTGACACGCATCCTCGCCTCCGAACTGCGCGGGAGCGGTATCCTCGTCAACGCGGTCAACCCCGGGTGGGTGCAGACCGACATGGGTGGCTCCGGCGCCACACGCTCCGTCGAAGAAGGAGCGGAAGCCCTCATCTGGGCGGCGACGCTACCCAACAGCGGTCCCACCGGCGGCTTCTTCCGCGACAGAAGCCCGGTCCCCTGGTAATCGCGGGATAGAGAGACCACTCTCGCGGCGCACTGAGGGTCAGTGGATCTCGGGTTCGGGGACGGGTGGTCCTTGCGCGAGGAAATCGAAATCGCAGCCTTCGTTGGCCTGGGTCGCGTGCCTGGCGAAGATGGCGCCGTAGCCGCGACCGTAGGGTGGTCGGGGCGGTCTCCACGCGGCGCGGCGACGGGATAGCTCTCTCTCATCGACTTTGAGTTCCAGGCGCCGATTGGGAACATCGAGCTCGACTTCGTCTCCCTCTCTCACGAGGGCGAGCGGACCTCCGACGTGTGACTCGGGGGCGACGTGGAGCACGCAGGTGCCGTAGGCGGTGCCGCTCATACGGGCGTCGGAGATGCGCACCATGTCCCTCACTCCCCGTTTGAGCAGTTTCCTGGGGATGGGGAGCAGACCCCACTCCGGCATGCCGGGAGCACCGATGGGGCCGGCACCCCTCAGAACGAGCACGGAGCCTGTGTCCACTTTCAGGTTCGGGCCGTCTATGCGCCTGGCGAGGTCGTCGTAGCCGTCAAAGACCACGGCCGGTCCTGTATGCCTGAGCAACCCTGGGTCGGCGGCGGAGTGCTTTATGACGCAGCCGTCGGGGGCCAGATTGCCGCTCAATACGGCGAGCCCGCCCTCTTCCTGCAGGGGGTCGTCGAGCGGCCTGATGACCTCATCGTTGTAGACGTCGGTCAGTGTCTCGCCCATGGGACGTCCGCCAACGGTGACACGGTCGAGATGGAGCATCTCCTCGAGGCGGGAGAGCAGGCCCCGTAGACCACCTGCGTAGTAGAAGTCCTCCATCAGGTACTCGCCGCTCGGGCGTATGTTGGCGAGTACGGGTACGCGGCGGGAGATCTCGTCGAAGCGGGTGAGGTCCATGGTTACGCCGCTGCGGCGCGCCAGGGCGACGAGATGGATCACGGCGTTTGTAGAGCCGCCAAGGGCCATCACGGCGGTCACGGCGTCTTCATAAGATTGGTCGTTCAGGATGTCCGAGGGCCTGAGGTCTTCCCAGATCATCTCGACGATCCTGCGCCCGCTCAGCGATGCCATCCTGGGGTGTCCCGAGTCGGCCGCGGGTATGGAGGAGGCCCCGGGTAGGGTCATGCCCAGTACCTCGGCTACGGCGGTCATGGTCGAGGCCGTGCCCATGGTCATACAGTGGCCCAGCGAGCGGGCGATGCCGTCTTCGATCTCCTGCCACTCGCACTCACCGATGGTGCCGGCCCGCTTCTCGTCCCAGTACTTCCATACATCGCTGCCGCTGCCCAATGTATTGCCGCGCCAGTTGCCACGCAGCATCGGTCCTGCGGGGACGAAGAGGGCCGGTAGGTCCATCGTGATCGCACCCATAAGCAGGGCTGGCGTAGTCTTATCGCAACCGCCCATCAACACCGCGCCGTCTATGGGGTGCGAGCGCAAGAGCTCTTCGGTCTCCATGGCGAGGAAGTTCCTGTACAGCATCGTCGAGGGTTTCTGGAAAGGCTCCGAGAGCGACATAGCCGGCAGCTCGACCGGAAACCCACCTGCCTGCCAGACGCCACGTTTGACCTCCTCGGCCCTCTCCCTAAAGTGGGTGTGGCACGGATTAATGTCGCTCCAGGTGTTGATAATCCCGACGACCGGCTTCCCGCTGTAGTCCTCCGCGGCATAGCCCATCTGCTTGGTGCGCGAACGGTGCCCGAACGAGCGCAGGTCATGCACCCCATACCAACGATGGCTGCGCAACTCTTCTGGCCTCTTCCTCGAATTCATATTCTCCCCTCTACCGATCGCCTACGCACGCAGACGGCTACATAATCTCCTAAGACGCTCCCCCTTCATTCTACCCCCGGCCCCAGGTACCAGCTTCAGTGAAAGACGCAGACTTCCAACCTACAGCGATCCTCGCAGAGGCATTCACCTACCACAAATCGCACACTCGACCACGAGCGAGAAGAGTGGAAACAACAAGCTGACCAGCTGAAATGCTGACCAGCTGAAGTGCTGACATGCTAATAACTAGCCGTTCTTCCGGGCGAAAACTAGCCGGACGGGTGATGCCCGTCTCCGGGACCAGGGATAGAGTATCCGTGTAAACCAACACGATCAGGAGAGAATCATGGAGCAGACGGATACTTTGGGCGCCCTGTCGGACGGCATGGCTGACGCGGTAGAGATTGTGGCGGCGTCGGTCGTGCGGGTGAACGGCCGGAGGCGTCGTTCGGGCAGCGGCGTGGTCTTCGCGCAGAACAAGGTGCTTACGGCGAGCCACGTGCTCGAGCGCGAGGAAGACCTGTCGGTGGAGACCGCCGACGGAAGGACGCTACCCGCGCAGTTCGCAGGTAGGGACCATTCGACGGACCTTGCGGTGCTGAACGTGGAGGGCCTGGACGTCGAGCCTGCGTCCCCCGCGGAAGGTGACGCCCGTGTAGGCCAGATCTCGCTGGCCGTGGGCAGCCACTCCCGCGGCGAAGGACCGAGGGCCACCCTTGGGGTGGTTAGCGCCGTCGGGGGCCCGGTCCGCACCCGGCGGGGACCGCGGCTGGAACGCTACATCCAGACCGACGCGACGCCTTACCCCGGTTTCTCGGGAGGACCGCTCATCGACGCGCGGGCGAAGGTGCTCGGCATCCTGGTATCGGGCTGGGGGCGCGGCGCCGCGTTCGCCATCCCGGCAGATATAGCCTGGCGTACGGCGGGGACGCTCTCGGAGCGGGGCTCCGTCAAGCGCGGATACCTCGGCATCCTGAGCCAGCCGGTGCGCCTCCCCGACGGAGAGCAACTCGGCCTCACGCAGAGGGGCGGGCTGCTGGTCGTAGGTGTCGAGGACGGCAGTCCAGCGAGCCGCGGTGGCCTCATAATCGGTGACATCCTTGCAACGCTGGACGGCCAGCCTGTCGAGGACACCGACGATCTGCTGGTGCTGCTGGCAGGCGACAGGGTCGGCCGTCCCGTAGCCGTCAAGCTCGTGCGGGGCGGCGAGCTTACGGAGGTCGAGATAACCGTAGGCGAGCGCGGCTAGGAGTCTGGGAGATGGCCGAAGTATGTGGAGACTCCCCGGCCGTTCTGGCTGGCACACGAATGATCGAAGACGCACAGAGGAGCGTAGTTCAGGTACGCAGTGGCGGGCGAGGCATCGGGGCAGGTGTGATCTGGCGTTCCGACGGTCTCGTCCTCACGAACCATCACGTAGTCGCCGGAGGGCGCAGGAACGTCAAGGTGGCCCTCCAGGACGGCAGGACGTTCGGCGCGGACGTGGTAAAGAGCAGCAAGAACCTGGATCTCGCGCTGCTTAAGCTAAAAGGCGATCATGAGGATCTGCCAGCGGCTCCGGTCGGGGACTCGGACGCCCTGCGTGTCGGCGAACTGGTCTACGCCATCGGCCATCCGTGGGGCCGGGTCGGGGCCGTGAGCGCCGGCATCATCGGCGGTGTGGGCGAGCTTCGCGGACCGCGGCGAGGGCGGGGCTCTTCCACGCGCTACGTACGGTCGGACGTCACCCTCGCGCCGGGAAACTCGGGGGGACCGCTCCTCGATGCCAGCGGCAAGGTCGTCGCCATCAACGCGATGATCTTCGGCACTATGGCGGTTTCTATCCCGAGCAACGCGGCGAGCGCCTGGGTCGCCTCAGAACGCCGCCCGAGACTCGGCATCGTAGTGTTGCCGGTCGAGCTACCGGTATCCATGCGCAAAGAGGCCGGAGCATCGGGGCTCGTGGTCACCGCCGTCGAGACCGGTAGTGCCGCCGAACGGGCCGGTCTGCTGGTCGGGGACGTGTTGCTCGACATCTCCGGGAAACCACTCGGGGAGGCAGGGACCCTGCTGGAGGCGCTCGCTCGGGCCGGTGACGGCGTCTCCCTGCGCGTGATGCGCGGCGGTAGAATCATGGCCATGGAAGTGCGCCTGGAAGAGGCGGGACGCGCCGCATGACCCCCACGCGGGTGTTCATCGTGGCCCCTACGCCCACCATGCGAGCGGGGCTGCGTTCGATGCTCGCGACCGTCGAGGCCGCCGACTTGCTGGTGATCGGCGAGGCCGGGCTTTCTGCGGGGCCGGTTCCCCCGCTCTCCGGAGCCGATGTGGTGCTCGTCGCGGACGAGGAGTTGCTCGAGGAGACCGCGCTCTCCGTCTCCGAAGATGGTACGCAGGCGCTATTACTACTCTCGGAAGACGAGGTCGCGACGTCCAAGCTGCGCACCCTGTCTCTCAGGGGTTGGGGCGTCGTGCAGCCGGACGCACCATCCGAGGAATTAGGAGCCGCTGTCGCCGCGGTAGCCCAGGGTCTTACCGTACTCCCGAAGACCCTGGTCGAGCGGTTGCTCGACGAACCTGCGGCGGCCGTCGAGGAGCTCTCAGAGCCGCTGACAGCGCGCGAGAGCGAGGTGCTCGACCTGCTCGGGCATGGACTCTCCAACAAGATGATCGCCCGCGAGCTCCACATCAGCGAACATACGGTCAAGTTCCATATCTCCTCGCTCTACTCCAAGCTCGGGGTGAGCAACCGCGCCGAGGCGGTCAGCCAGGGAGCGCGGCACGGGCTGATCTCGCTGTGAGGTAGCATTTCAGCTGGTCAGCTTGTTGTTCTCGTTCGCTTGTAGCCAGATGCGTGATTCGCGGTGGGTCGATTCCTCTGTAATGCGCTTCGGGCGATCTATCGCAACGCCTCTCTACTCCTCCAGGTATAAAATAGGGTGGATCATGCGGGGTGACGGAAGGCGGGACAACCTCGGACTCCCCTATGAAAACGGTGATTCTGACTATCCTAGTACTCCTTTTCCTACTAGTTGGGTGCGAGGAAGACCGGGGTACCGGGGAGTCGCATTCTGCGGGTGGCGATAAACAGCGCGTACCTGTCGTCCATCAGAAGCCCACGCGGGTGATCGTTACCAGCGACGACGCCTCGCTCCCTGATGGTTGCCACCCGCGACAGGTGGCCGAGCTCGTTATCTCCTTCGTTAATGCTTTCAACAGTGGGGATCAAGCGAGTCTGTCCCGCATCTTCTTCGTGTCCGAGGGCCCCAGTCCTCCTGATTTCGCGGAGAGGAGCTACGATCCGTGGTCCTGGTACAGCGTGGGTGAGGTCCAGGCAGGGGGCGAGATAGAGAGTAAGTTCGTTACCTACGATCAAGGCGAACTGCTCAGATACTTCGTCAAGAGACACAGAAAGGGAGAGCAACTGAGGCTGCTCAAGATCAGCCTGACGCGGACGGGCCTGCTCGGTAAAGACGACAATGTGGGCTTCGTATACGTCCTCAACCGCACCGCCAGGGACCTCGAACCGGGTCTCGGCGGCCCAGCGCGCATAGCCGCGGGGCAGGGGGCTATCAACTGCAAGAACCGCCGCATCTTCACCTGGCGCATGGATATGAGGGTCGAAGACCCCCGTACGGCACGCGAGGCCGCCAACTGGCTCTGTAAAGACCCCCCCG
>Ga0126309_10000457_pt1 | contig 13659 bp, 13 predicted proteins | sample Plot56_FD_92541 | JGI IMG/M metagenome (GOLD analysis project Ga0126309, IMG submission 92541) | Serpentine soil microbial communities from UC McLaughlin Reserve, CA, USA - Plot56 | ecosystem: Environmental > Terrestrial > Soil > Grasslands | place: USA: UC McLaughlin Reserve, Lake County...
ATGGTGGATGCGACATCGAGGAGCGCGGTGCCGCGACCCCGCACTTCGAAGAGGAGGCTTGCAACCTCCCCGTCATAATCGTAGAAGGAGAAGGGGCGGGCCAGGAAGGGATCGAGGGTCGCCGGGTAACCGGCGGCCCTCGCCATCACGAACTGTCCCGGTTCGACGGGTGCTTGGGGCCAGCGGTAGCGGAGCAGGGTGTAGCTGCCCAGCACCTCACGCTCTTCGATTTGAACTCTGTAGAATTTCACGCTCTCGCCGCGTAGAGGCCTTGGAGCGAGTTCACCCTTCTGGTTCCGCCGCGGACCCTGGCTTCGATGCCTTGTACGGCTGCGGCGGCCCCGGCAAGGGTGGTTATGCAGGGGACGCCATGCATAAGGGCGCGGCGCCGGATCAGGTACCCGTCGGTGCGCGGCCCGCGGCCCCAGGGGGTGTTGACGATCAAGTCGACCCCACCGGCCTCGATGAGGCCGAGCACGTCCTCGCCGAGCTCTCCGATCTTGGGCACGATCATGACCGGCAGCCCGTTGTTCTTGAGCACCTCGGCCGTCCCCTCGCTGGCGGAGATCTCGAACCCGAGATCGGCGAAGGCCCTGGCTATGAGAACGACGGCCCGCTTCTCACGGTTGGCGACGGAGATGTAGACTCTGCCCGAGACGGGAAGCTCCTGCCCCGCCGCTGTTAGTGCCTTCGCAAAAGCGCCGCCGAAGGTGCGGTCTATCCCCATCGCCTCACCCGTGGAGCGCATCTCGGGTCCGAGCAAGGGGTCCACGTCCGCGAACCGGTCGAAAGGGAAGACTGGCGCCTTGACGGAGAAGTGCCCGTTGGTGGAAGCACGTAGCCGCATGTCTCCGAGCTTCTCGCCGAGGAGGACCCGGGTCGCGATCTTGGCCAGGGGCACGCCCGTGGCTTTGGAGATGAAAGGCACGGTACGCGAGGAGCGGGGGTTGCATTCGATCACGAGCACGTCGTCGCCCCTCACGACGAACTGCACGTTCATTAGCCCTACCACGCCGACGGAGAGGGCCAGCCGCCTGGTGTAGTCTTCGATCTTTTGCAGTAACGCCCGGTGGATCGTGATCGGGGGCGTCACGCAGGAGGAGTCGCCGGAGTGGACGCCGGCCTCCTCGACATGCTCCAAGATCCCGCCGACGTAGACCTCCTCCCCGTCCGAGACGGCATCCACGTCGACCTCGGTGTAGTCCTCCATGAACTTGTCGATCAGGGTCGGATGTCCTGGACCGGCGCCCACGCTGGTCCTGAGGTAGAGGTCGAGATCCTCCTCGTTGTAGACGATCTCCATCCTGCGCCCGCCGAGGACGTAAGAGGGCCGCACGACAACCGGGTACCCGAGCTCGCGCGCCACCTCCCTCGCTTCCTCGGCCGTCGATGCCGTCCCGAACCTGGGATGCGGGATACCAAGATCCGCGAGGAGCCGTCCGAACCTGGAACGATCCTCCGCGAGATCTATGGCGTCTGGAGAGGTACCTAGGATGCGCGCTCCCGCCTCTTCCAACTCGTGCGCCAGCTTCAGAGGGCTCTGGCCGCCGAATTGCAAAATGACGCCTTCCGGCTCCTCGCGTCTTATGACCTCCAGCACGTGTTCGACCGTGAGAGGCTCGAAGTAGAGGCGCGTAGATGTATCGTAGTCGGTCGAGACAGTCTCCGGGTTGGAGTTGACCATGACCGCGTCGTAGCCGCTCTCCACGAGGGCATAACTGGCGTGGACACAGGCGTAATCGAACTCTATGCCCTGTCCGATGCGGTTCGGACCGCTGCCGAGTACGACGACGGAGGCGTTGTCTTCGCGTCTGACCTCGTCCTCCTCCTCGTAGGTCGAGTAGTAGTAGGGTGTGCGCGCCGGGAACTCGCCCGCACAGGTATCGACGGACTTGTAGGTCGGCGAGACACCGAGTGCCCGCCGCACGCCCCGCACTACTTCGACCGAGGATCCCGACGCCGTTGCTATGGTCTCGTCGGTGAGCCCTATCCTCTTGAGCTCGCGCAGATCTTCCACGCCGAAAGGCTCGGAGACGGAGCCTTCAGCCGCCACGATCCTGGCTATGGAAGCGATAAAGAAAGGGTCTATGGAGGTACGACCTGAGATCTCCGGTACGTCCATCCCGGCGCGCAGGGCGTCGAAGATGGCGAAGATGCGGTACGGGCTCGGCTCGTCGAGGCCGGCATGCACGTCCTGGGCATCCACTTCTAGGGAAGCCATGGCCTTCATCAGGCTCTCCGTGAACGTCCTCCCAATCGCCATGACCTCGCCCACCGAGTGCATCCTGGTCGTGAGCGTGGGTGCGGCACCCGGGAACTTCTCGAACGCGAAGCGGGGTACCTTGGTTACGACGTAGTCGAGCGCGGGCTCGAAAGAGGCGGGGGTCGCACGCGTTATGTCGTTCGGGATCTCATCGAGCGAGTACCCGACCGCCAGCTTGGCCGCTATCTTCGCGATCGGAAACCCCGTCGCCTTGCTCGCCAGCGCGCTCGAACGGCTCACCCGCGGGTTCATCTCGATCACGTAGTACTCGTCACTCTCCGGGTCGACCGCGAACTGGATGTTGGATCCTCCCGTGGAAACACCAATTTCTCGTATTATGCGTAAAGATGCCGTACGGAGGGTTTGGTACTGGCGGTCGGAGAGGGTCTGGGCGGGGGCTACGGTTATGGAGTCGCCCGTGTGGACGCCCATGGGGTCTACGTTCTCTATGGAGCAGATCACGACGACGTTGTCGGCGAGGTCGCGCATGACCTCGAGCTCGAACTCCTTCCAGCCCGCGACGCTCTTTTCGACGAGGGCGCTCCCCACGGGGCTCGCGTCCAGGCCCTCGGTGACGGCGCGACGGAGACTTCTATGGTCTGTGGCCGTGGACCCTCCCTTGCCGCCGAGGGTGAAGCTCGGGCGGATGATGAGGGGGAAGCCGATCTCCGCTGCGAGCTCCCGGGCTTCGGTGAGGCTGCGGACCGTGCGGCTCGGGGGCACTTTCAGGCCGATGCGGCGCATGGCCTCGGAGAAGAGCTGGCGGTCCTCGGCTTTGCGGATCGACGGTATAGACGCCCCGAGGAGCTCCACGTCGAGGTCGTCGAGGACGCCCGTCTCGTTGAGTTCGACGGCGAGGTTGAGGGCGGTCTGGCCTCCCAGGGTGGGGAGCAGGGCGTCGGGACGTTCGCGGCGCAGTATCTCGGTGACGGTCTCGGCCGTCAGGGGTTCGACGTAGGTTGCGTCCGCGACCTCGGGGTCCGTCATTATGGTCGCCGGGTTGGAGTTTACGAGGACGACGCGGTATCCCTCGTCGCGCAGGGCGCGGCAGGCCTGGGTTCCCGAGTAATCGAACTCTGCGGCCTGCCCGATCACGATCGGGCCAGAGCCGATGATCAGGACGCTCGAGATGTCGTCACGCCGCGGCACGTTAGGCCTGCACCTTCTCTGAGATACTGTTCACGAACTCTTCGAAGAGGTAGCCCGAGTCCCTCGGGCCGGGACTCGACTCTGGATGGTACTGCACGCTCCAGGCCCTCTGCCCGGGACTCGCGATACCTTCGACGGTACCATCGTAGAGGTTGCGGTGGGTCAACTCGACGCCGTCCGAGAGCGAATCCTCGCTTACGGCGAAGCCGTGGTTCTGGCTCGTTATCTCGATGCGTCCCGTCTCGAGGTTCCTTACAGGATGGTTCGCGCCGTGATGGCCGAAGGGCATCTTGTAGGTCTCGCAACCGAGGGCGAGCCCGAGGAGCTGGTGCCCGAGGCAGATCCCGAAGGTCGGAACCTCTCCCAGCAGGGGACGCAAACCATCGACCGCCGATCCGAGGGCGGCAGGGTCGCCTGGGCCGTTGGAGAGGAAGAGGCCGTCGGGCTCGGCGGCGAGGATGTCTTCAGGGCCTGCTGAGCCCGGCATGGCGAGGACAGAAGCGCCGCGGCTACAGAGCTCCCGGTAGATCGAACCCTTGACGCCATAGTCGAGGGCGACAACGCGGCAACGCTCCTCACCGAATGCAGGAAGCAGCGTTGGCTCTGTTAGCTCCGAGCTTGTGGAGGCGAGGTCGAGTCCTACCATCGAGGGGTGGGCGTTGGCCTTCTCGCGCAGGGCATTCCGGTCTGACTCTGAAGTCGAGATCACGCCGCGCATGGCGCCCTTGTCCCTCAGGTGCCGGGTGAGGGCCCTGGTGTCGACACCTTCCACGCCGAGGACGCCACCCTCGTCGAGCAGGGATGCCAGAGAACGCTCGCTCGCCCAGTTGCTCGGGTGTGGCGTGTACTCGCGCACCAGTACGGCGGCGGCCTGGACCTTGCGTGACTCGTCGTCGCCGGGGATCACGCCGTAGTTCCCGATGAGCGGGTAGGTGAAGAGGAGGATCTGACCCCTGTAAGAAGGGTCTGTAATGGTCTCCTGGTAGCCGGCCATGCTCGTCGTGAAGACGACCTCACCGGCGACCTCGCCGTCCCCGGCGAAGCTCCAACCCTCGAAGACGGCCCCGTCTTCGAGGACCAGTGTCGCCCTGCTACGCATGTACTCCAAACTTCGCTCCCGTCCTGTCGTGTACCGGCTCGCCGCCAACTATAGTACCCACGACCCTGCCCTTCAGCGTCCGTCCGAGATAGGGGGAGTTGGAGGAGCGGCTGACGAGCGTATCCCTCCCTACCGTCCACTCCTCTGAGAGATCGACGAGCGTGAGGTCGGCCGGCGCCCCGACGGCCAGGCTCCCCCCCCCACCGACCCACCGGCCAGGGGCACAGCTCATCGCCTCGAGGAGGCGTGACAACGAAAGCCTGTCACTGAGGACCAGATCGGTATAGAGCGTCGCGAAGGCCGTCTCGTGGCCGAGGAAGCCGGGCGCGGCCTCCTCTATCGGCAACTCTTTCTCTTCCGAAGCGTGCGGCGCGTGGTCCGTCGCGACGAAGTCGAGGACACCATCTCGCAATGCTCGCTCGACGCCGCCGCGGTCGCTGCCGGGCCTGAGCGGCGGATTGACGCTGTAGAGTCCGTCGAGGGTGGAGACAAGATCTTCGGTGAGCGTGAGGTGGTGGGGTGTCGTGTCGGCGGTGACGGCGGCCCTGTCCTGGAAGAAACCGACGAGGGCGGCCGAGAGGGCCGTGGAGACGTGGGTTATGTGCACCTTTGCCCCGGTCTCTGCGGCGAGGATGAGGGCAGTCGCCGTGGCCGCATCCTCCGCGCTGGCCGGGGAGCCCGGAAGCCCGGCGAGGGAGGCGGCCACCCCGTCGTGCACGACGCCCGTGGCGAGCGTGTGGTCCTCGCAGTGCAGGATCACGGGCAGCCCCGCCGAGCGGGCGTAGAGCATGCCGTTCCTGAGGACGCCCGCCGAAGCCGTCCCGAGCCCATCGTCAGAGACGCAGAACGCTCCCGCCTGCTTGAGGAGACGCATCTCCGTCAACCTCTCGCCCGCGAGCCCCACGTGGAGGGCCGCCGAGACGTGTGCCCTCACCCTAGACTCTCGCTCCACGCGGCGCACGAGACCACTGACCATTACCGGGCGGTCCACGATGGGAGCCGTATTCGGCATCAAGACGACGCCGGTAAAGCCCCCCGCCGCCGCGGCGGCCGAGCCGCTCTGTATATCCTCCTCGTCCTCGCGCCCCGGCGTGCGCCAGTGGGCGTGGACGTCCACGAAGCCGGGGAACAGGTGCAGGCCATCTGCGTCCAGCTCGCGTGGCCCGCGCAGTCCGTCGCCGACCTCTGCTATATGGCCGGATGAGAGGCGTACGTCCATGATCCCGTCGAGGCCGGTAGAAGGGTCGAGCACGTGGGCCTGACGTATGAGCAGTTCGTTGGAACCGTTCTGCTCCGGCACTACGCGGCGACCTTCTGGACGGCGCCCGTCGAGAGGGCGAGGACGGCCGATCGGACACAGACGCCGGCGGCGACCTGGTCGGGGATCAGGGAGGAGGCGTCGAGGACGACGTCGCCCGAGATCTCGACACCCCTGTTGACCGGGCCCGGATGCATGACAAGCGCCCCTCGCTCTAGATGGCGCCGCGCCACACCGTAGTAACGGGCGTACTCGGCGACGGAGGGAATTCGGGCTCCCGTCATCCTCTCTCTCTGGAGCCGCAGCATGTAGAGAACGTCCGCGCCCCACGCTATTGCTGCATCGACAGAAGAGAGCACGGGTAGGCCGAGGGCATCTGCGTCCGGCGGCAGTAGTGTCAGGGGGGCCACGAGGGCCAGCTCCATGCCGGCCCGCAGAAAGCCTGGTATGACGCTGCGCGCGACCCTGCTGTGCAGTACATCGCCGACGATGGCGACGCGACGTCCCTCGAGCCCTTCGAAGCCGCCCAGCGCTTCGCCCAAGGCGTAGAGATCGAGGAGGGCTTGAGTCGGATGCTGGCCGCAGCCGTCGCCGGCGTTGATCACGGGGGCGGAGGTGTGGCGGGAAGCGAGGGCCGCCGCCCCCGCTGCCTGGTGCCTCAGCACGATTGCATCGGCCCCGAGGCGGTCGAGCGTGACGACGGTATCGACGAGGGACTCGCCCTTGGCGATGGCAGAACCCTTCTCGGAGAGTGAGATCACATGCGCCCCGGAGCGCCTCGCGGCGAGCTCGAAGGAGACCGCCGTCCTCGTCGAGGCCTCGAAGAAGGCCAGGCAGACGGTCTTGTTCGCGAGCGCGTCAGGGACGCGCCCGTCTGCGAACGCGCGTGCGAGGTCGAGGATCTCTCGAATGTCCTCGCTGCTGGCGTCCTCGAGGGTAAGAAAGCTCCTAGTCTCCAACGACGATCACCCCGTCCTCCCCATCGGTCTCCTCCAGGTTGACAAGCACCCTTTCGCCTTGCGCGGTAGGCACGTTCTTACCGACGTAATCGGCCCTGATCGGTAACTCTCTGTGGCCGCGGTCGACCAGGATCGCCAGACGAACGGCGGCGGGCCTCCCGAGCTCGAGGAGCGCGTCCATAGCGGCGCGCGCCGTCCTCCCGGTGTAGAGAACGTCGTCCACCAGGACGATCGTCTTGCCCGTCACGTCGAACGGCACGCTGCTGCCCCGCACCTCGGGGTCCTCTGTTTCGAGGTCGTCGCGATGGAGCGTTATGTCCAGGGAGCCTACCGGGAGGTCCAGGCCCTCGAACTGGCGGACGTTCGCCGAGATCCTCTGCGCGAGGGGGACACCGCGGGTTAGCACCCCGACGAGCGCGAGCCCTTCGAGGCACGAAGCGTTGCGCTCCAGGATCTCGTGGGAGATGCGGCGTAGGGAACGGCTGAGGCCGTCGGGGGTAAGCACCTTCGAATGCGCGTGCTCGTAGACGCTCGTTCGACCCAAGCCTGCCTCCTTCGCGTCTCACGGGACGCCGTTAAAGGATCGGTATGCCGAAGCTCAAGCTACCAGAGGGCGAGGGAGCCGTCAAGCTCGATGGCCGCAGCCCGCAGATCCTCAGGGATCTCGGAGTGAAACTTCAGCGCCTCGCCGCTCACGGGATGCTCGAAGGAGAGCCCCTCGGCGTGCAGCCAGAGACGATGGCCGGGGACAGGGTTGCCGTACAGGGGGTCCGCGTACACAGGATGCCCGATGGCCGAGAGGTGGACCCTGATCTGGTGCGTCCTCCCCGTCTGTAGCCTTACGCGCAGCATCGTATGCCCCGCTGCGCTTGCAAGCATCTCGAAGTGTGTGAGGGCCGGCTTCCCCACGCCCGCAGCCATGAGCGTGGGGTTGTCAGGGTCACGGCCTATGGGGGAATCGATGGTCCCCGTCCGGGGTAGCCCTGCGCCCTCCACGATCGCTCTGTAGACGCGGCCCACCTGTCTGGCCGACATCATTCCGACGAGCCTGGAGTACGCTGGTTCGCCTTTCGCGAGCACCATCAGGCCTGAGGTATCACGGTCGAGCCGGTGAACGACGCCGGGGCGCAGTGGGTCGTCCCCGCCGGAGATACCCCTGTTCAGGAGCGCGTTCACGAGCGTACCTGACGGGTTGCCAGCGCCGGGGTGCACCACGAGCCCTGCTGGCTTGTCCGCGACCAGGATGTGTTCGTCCTCGAAGACCAGGGGGACGGGGATCCCCTCGGGCAAAAGGCTCTCCTCGGGGACCCGCGCCTCGACGCTTTGTCCGCCCCGTACCTTGTACGAAGCAGAAGCTTCCTTTCCATCGACGAGCAAGAGGTTCACCGAGATCAGGCGCTGCACGAGATTCCGGCTGATCCCGAGGCGTCGGGCGGCCAGCCTGTCGAGACGCTCTCCGGTCTCCGCTGGGTCTACTTCGAAGCTTCTGGTCGGGGCCCCTTTTCGTGTCGAGACGACGAAGCCCCTACTCCCGCCGGCGCAGAAAGCGGCTGGCCCTGAAAATTCGGCTCTCCGACGCGTCGTCCTGTTCCCTGTCGAAGAATTCCTGGGAGCTGCTTTCCTCGGCCAGCGACGGCTCCTCCCGCTCTACTGCTTCCGCCGCCTCCGGCTCTGCCACAGGAGGCTCCTGAACCGCCTCGTCCTGGGCCGTGGATGGCTCTACCTCTGGCTCCATGACCTCAGGGTCTTCCGTGACCTCAGTCTCCGTGACCTCAGTCTCCGTGACTTCGGTCTCCGTGACTTCGGTCTCCGTGACTTCGGCCTCAGGTTCTGCAGCGAGGGGACCCCCCTCTCCCGTCCGAATCACCTCTGTTGGCTGCTCATCCGCCGCCGGGGCTTCTTCCTGGACTCCGGGTTCCACTTCTCCTGTCTCGACGGCCCCGAGTCCCGAGAGGGTGTCGGCCGCATCCCCGGGCGCCGGCTCCTCGCCACCCTCGGGCACCACGCCCGCCTCTTCGGCGGCTATCGCTTCTTCCGTAGCCTTCGCCTCTTCCTGGGCGGCTTCGCGGACGACGGCGATAGACTCGGTATCGAGGCGTTCGCGCAGGGAGGCTTCTATCTCCCTTGCTGAGGCGACTTCCATGTTGTCCATCATGTCGGTGTAGGTTTTCAGGAGGTGACGGAAGTCGTTCGCGAAGCTTCTCTTCGCCTCTTGCAGCGCATCGTAAGAGTCCTGGACGCGTTCTATGCGCGCCGAGGAGTCGGCGAGCATCTGATGAGAGCGGCTCTGCGCCTCCCTGATGGTGAAGTCCGCCTCCCTCTGGGCGTTCTGCTTTATGCCCTCCGCCTCCTGGGTCGCGGCCCTGCGGAGGTCGTTAGATGCCTGCTCGGCGTGCACGAGGGCGGCCCGGATCGAACCTTCCAATTCCTCGAACTGCTGCAACCGGTCGCGGAGGCTCGACACCTCCTCGCGCATCCTCTGATTCTCGGTATAGTTGCGCTCGAACTCGTCGGCCACGGCGTCGAGGAAGTCGTCGACCTGGTTCGGCTCGTAGCCGCGGAAGCCGCTCTTGAACTCTTTGCGCCTTATGTCTATCGGTCGTATTGGCATCTTTGGATCACCCCGTAACAGGTTGTATGAAGTTGGCAATGATGATCAGAAGCAAGGTCCTCGCGATGGAGAGTCCGAGGATCGCGATGATCGGCGAGAGGTCTATACCGAACCCGCCGAACTGGAGCATCGGCACGCGGCTCCTTATGGGCCAGAGGATGGGGTTGGTCACGGCCTTGACCGCGTCGTAGACGGCCTGCATAAAGCCGCTGGAAGGGTAGCCGGGGAACCAGGAGAAGAGGATGGAGGCTATGATGAAACCGAACAGGATGTAGTAGGTATAGGTCACCGCCCCCGCGAGCAGGTCCGCTACGGAAAACCCGAACTGCTGCAGGAGGGCCACTATCATCCGCCGAGTCCCCGCGCCCTCTCGGTCGCCGCCTCGACACCGTCGTAGACCGCCGCCACGAACCCTGCCTTCTCCATGGCGACGAACGCCGCCGCCGTCGTGCCCCCTGGGGTCATCACCTCGTCCCGCACCTGGTGGGCGCTCCGCTCCTTGAGCAGCACCGACGTCCCGCCTATGGTACCGACCACGAGCCTGCGGGCGACGTCGCGCGGTATGCCTTCCCTTACACCGGCTTGGATCAGGGCGTCGGCGAAGAGCGCAACGTACGCCGGTCCCGACCCGTGCAGGGCCGTCGCCGCGTCGAAGAGGCGTTCCGGCAACTCGAGCACCTCGCCCACATGGCGGAAGATATCCATCACCGTCGGTAGCGCGGCGCGGCCTGCCTCGTTCGCGGTGACGACGGCCGAGCCGAGGCCGACCGAAGCGCACACGTTAGGCATCACGCGCAGGATCGCCGTTCCCTCCGGCAGGCTCTCGGAGATGCGGGCGATGGAGACGCCGGCGGCGACGCTCGTGACGGCCTTGCTGTTGTTCTCGAAGAAAGGTGAGATCTCCTCCATCACCTGCGCCACGTCCCAGGGTTTGATGGCGGCGATGACGAGGTCGCTGGACTCGGCGAGTTCCTGGTTCGATGACGTCGTGCGGACGCCGGCTTCCTTGTAGGGCCTCAGCTGTTCCGGATGGATGTCGCTTACGCCGAGGTCGAAATCGCCGGACTCGACGAGCCTGAGGAGGAGAGAGCCCCCGATCTTACCCGCCCCGATTATCCCGACCTTCTGCAAAGTCCCCCTAGAGAAAGGCCTTTAGAGCTGGTTGAAGAACGCCCGCTCGGCGATGCGCTTGCGCTCCTCCGCGCTCACCTCCACGTCGCGCGGCGTGAGCAGGAAGACCCGGTTGGCGACGGACTGGATGTTGCCGTCGAGGGCGTAGGTCAGGCCCGAGCAGAAGTCCACCATCCTGCGACTCAGGTCGCCGTCGACGTTCTGGAGGTTCAGGATCACCGGCTGCTGGCGCTTGAAGCGGTCGGCAAGGTCCTGGGCGTCGTTGAAGCTGGAGGGCTCGAGGACACTCACGCGCGTGGTGCGCTGGTCGGGGACGGGCCGCAGGTGTGCGGGCGGGTTCTGGCCACCGTAGCGCTCTCCCCTCCCCGGGGCTTCGCTCCCGAAGAGGTCGCCCAGCGAAGTACCGAAGGCCGAGGAGCGTTCGGCCCTGCCGAGACGCCTCACGGTCGGTCCTGGCTCGGCGCCGCGCCCCCCGCCCGCGTAGGCTTCGCCGGCGTAGCGGCGCTCTTCTTCCTCTTCGTCCTCGTAATAATCCTCGTCATCGACACCGAACCCGAACCAGGCCGCGATCCGGTCCAGACGGTCCCTAACTCCCATCGTGCCTCCTTACGGGCCCATCCTCCTCTATTAGCATCCGCCCGATCCTGACCACGGTCGCTCCCTCTTCGACCGCTACCTCGTAATCACTACTCATGCCCATGGAGAGTTCTGAGAGATCGAAGTGCGGACTCCAGCTTTTCCGTAGCCTATCACGGATCGTACGAAGTTTCGCGAAAACGTGGCGTACATTTTCGGCGTCTTCGACCAGCGGGGCGAGCGTCATGAACCCTTTCGCCCTGACCTTCCCCCCGGTCCCCGCTGCGACCTCGAGGAGCGCCTCGACCTCCTCCTCGGAGACGCCGTACTTGGACTCCTCGTCTGCCACGTTTACCTGGATGAGGATATCTATTCCAGCCTCGGGTGCCCTCTTGGCGAGCTCCTCGATCAGGCGCGCCGAGTCCACGGAGTGCACGAGCGCCACCCTGGGGACGACAACCTTAGCCTTGCGTCTCTGAAGGTGGCCTATAAAGTGCCACTCGAAGCGGTCGGCGAAGAGCTCCTGCTTGTCGATGAGGTCCTCGGCACGGTTCTCGCCGATGAGATCCACGCCCGCCTCGGCGAGCGCGGGGAGCTGCCCAGGGGCGTAGTACTTAGTGGCGACTAGGATACGGACCCGCTCCCCGCCGCGCCCGCTCCTCTCCAATGCACTGACTATGTTCTCGCGCACGCCCGCGAGCCGCTCACCGATCTCCGTCCCAGTAACGTGCTGGCTCATCGGGTCTCCCTCACCACCGACGCGAGGTTGCGTCCCGTGAGCGGCCCCTGCATGCGATGGGAGTAGAAGAGATCCGGGCGGCACCCGCTACAGAGCCCTAGATCTTTGACCTCGACCCCTACCCTTTCGAGGTCTAGCCTAATGGCGTCTTGCAGAGAGAGGTTGCGGCCGGAGACCACTTCGTGCCCGAACTCCGCGGCGAACCTCGCGGCGAGCTCCTCTGAGACCTCGTAGCAGCAGCGGCGGATGGAAGGACCGATGTAGGCCAGCACACGGGATCCTCCCAGCGTCTGCGCCGCCTTCCCTGAGACCCCCGCGAGGGTACCGCGCCAGCCCGAGTGCACCATCCCGACCTCCCGCTCGCCGAGGAGCGCGACGGGTACGCAATCGGCCACGGCGACAGAGAGGCAGAGGTCCGGCTCGGCGGTGACGAGCGCGTCGGCCGCACCGGCGAGGCCAGGCTCAAAGACGCGCACCACGTCATCCCCGGCGACCTGGCGGACCCACGCCGCCGGCCTGCGGTCCATCGCCTCCCTGACTAGGGAGAGGTTCTCGTCGACCGCTCTCTTGTCGTCGCCGACCTTTCTGGAGACGTTGAGCGAGTCGTAGGGGGGTTCCGAGACGCCTCCGAGGCGGGTGAAGAAGAAGATCCCGGCTCCCTCAGGCTCCGGGTCGGGTGCGACGTAGACGGCGCCCCCTCTGGCAGTGTGGATTGCTGCGGGGACGCCGAATTCGGTCTGGGTATCGGCCCTGCGCACGCCTCGGTGCGGGCCTACCTGCGCCGGAGGAAGGCCGGGATGTCCAGGACGTCTCCGCTCTCCTGCGCGGAGACGGGCTCCTCCTGCTGTTGCGGCTCGGTGGCGGGACGCTCAGTCCTGCGCTGGTTGGCGAGGCGCTGGTCGAAGCCCGTGGCTATCACGGTCACGCTCAACCTATCACCGTTGTTCTCGTCGACAACAGCGCCGAAGATAAAGTTCGCGTCCTGGTGCGCCGCGTTGTGGACGATCTCCGCAGCCTCGTTGACCTCGAAGAGCCCGAGGTCGGGGCCGCCGGTGATGTTCAGGATGATCCCTGTTGCCCCCTCGATGCTGGCCTCGAGCAGCGGGCTCGAGATCGCCGTCTTCGCCGCCTCGGTGCCCCTCGTCTCGCTGCTCGACTCGCCGATGCCCATCAGGGCCGAGCCCGAGTCGTGCATGATCGTGCGCACGTCGGCGAAGTCGAGGTTGATGAGGCCAGGGACGGTGATCAGGTCCGTGATGCCCTGGACGCCCTTTCTGAGGATGTCATCGGCCATCTTGAAAGCGTCCATCATGCTGGTCCGCTTCTCTGCGACCTGCAAAAGCCTGTCGTTGGGGATGATGATCAGGGAGTCGACGTTCTCCTTGAGGCGCTTTATGCCCTCCTCGGCGTACGTCGAGCGTCTGCGGCCCTCGAAGGCGAAAGGCCGGGTGACGACCCCGACGGTCAGCGCCCCGGAGTCCCTGGCTATCTTGGCGACGACGGGGGCGGCGCCCGTGCCGGTCCCGCCGCCTTTGCCGGCGGTGACGAAGACCATGTCGGCGCCACGCATTGCCTCCTCGATCTCCGCCTTGTTCTCCTCGGCGGCCTCCATCCCGATCTTCGGGTCGGCGCCGGCGCCGAGTCCGCGGGTGATCTTCTCCCCTATGTGGATCTTCTGGTCGGCGTCGGTCATCTGGAGGGCCTGGGCATCCGTGTTTATCGCTATGAACTCAACCCCCTGAAGACCGGAGTTGATCATACGGTTCACCGCGTTGGTTCCTCCCCCGCCAATGCCGACCACCTTTATGACCGCCAGATAATTAGTCGCCGCGTCCAACATGCCTTCTAACCCTCCATCACGCGTTCTCCGGGGG
>Ga0126309_10000458_pt1 | contig 13642 bp, 14 predicted proteins | sample Plot56_FD_92541 | JGI IMG/M metagenome (GOLD analysis project Ga0126309, IMG submission 92541) | Serpentine soil microbial communities from UC McLaughlin Reserve, CA, USA - Plot56 | ecosystem: Environmental > Terrestrial > Soil > Grasslands | place: USA: UC McLaughlin Reserve, Lake County...
GACGTAGAGCTCACGCCTGCGGGCAGCCCTGAGGTGTGCCTCGAAGCTGTCGGGACCGAAGGCGAAGGGCAGTACGTCGGGCGGTTGGATCAGGAGCGCGTTCGTACCAGAATGCGCTCCGTCAGGCGAGATGACCACTGACTGTCCCTCACCCACCTTCTCCAATACCGCCCGCACGTCCTCCGCATCGAGGAGCGGAAGGTCTGCGGGGAGCACGAGGAGCGTCGAGGCACCGAGCTCCAAGGCCCTCCGGCGTCCCTCTTCGAGGGCGGGGTTGAGTCCGCGACTCTCCTGGACGAGCGGTGTTGCGCCGCGGCTTTGCGCCTCTTCTAGAACCACTCGGTCGGGGCTAACCACGCAGACGTCCCCGACCCCGGCCTCCCGGATCGCACGCACTACACAACCCATCATGTACACGGTGAGCCCTGCCCGGGCGCCGGGATCCAGGATCGGCGCCAGGCGGCTCTTGGTGCCCCGCAGGTCTTTGACCGGCACGACCGCGGATACACCCGTAGCCGCGCTCACCGCGCCACCATCCCCGCACCGAACTCCAGCGTCTCCGACGCGAGGCGCGCCCGGTCTTCGGCGTCGCGCATCACCGACTCTGTTACGAGAACATGCATCCCAATGGCCTCGATGCCGGCCCGCTCCCCCGCGTCGACCCCGTCGACGACCATCCCGTCCACCAGGCCTGCGTACATTCTGGCTACGCCCGTAGCGGAGACTTCGTGGCCGAGCGAGGCGAGCATCCTGTCTGCCGGTCCCTTGAGCGCCCTTCCGCCGACGATCGGGCTGACGGCCACCTTCGGGGCGGAGGACGAGGCCAGGGCCTCCTCCATCCCAGGCAGGGCCAGGATCGGGCCGACGCTCACGACGGGGTTCGACGGACAGAAGACGATCGCGTCGACGCCACCGATCGCCGCAAGAACGCCTTCTGTGGGCCTGGCCTCCTCGATACCGCGCAACGAGATCCCACTCACCTCGTCCCTCTGCCCGCGGCGAACGAAGTACTCCTGGAACTCGAGGCGTCCATCAGGTGTCTTCAGGATTGTCGAGACCGGGTCGTCGCTCATCGGCAGTACGAAGCTCTCCACACCCAGAGCACTACAGAGACTGGCCGTAACCTCCGTCAACGTCTCCCCGGAGCGCATGCGGGACGTCCTGAGCACGTGGGTCGCGAGGTCCCTGTCGCCGAGCTTGAACCAGATCTCCTCGCCGTAGTGTTCGAGCATGTTCAGGGTCGCGAAGGACTCGTTTTCGATGCCCCAGCCGGTCTCCGGGTTGGAGATCCCGGCCAGCGTGTACATGACCGTGTCGAGATCGGGGCAGATGTGCAGCCCCCAGAGGTCGAAGTCGTCGGCGGTATTCACCACCACCGAAAGATCCCCTGGCGACAGCACATCCTGCAAGCCCGCCGCCAGCTTCGCCCCACCGACCCCACCGGCGAGCGCGCAGACCTTCATCGCGCCCTCGGAACGGAGCACACTATCCTAGCCAGTCGCGGCATCGTTACCATTGGAGCGCTCGAGTGCGTAGGTGGTGAGGGCGAGGACGCTCAGAGCATCGGTGATCCTGCCGTCCGTAGCCATGGCGAGGGCCTCGCGCAAGGGAACGCGGCGCACGCCGATGACCTCCGTACCTTCTGGCTGCTGCTCTCCGGGTACGAGGTCCGTGGCGAGGAACCACACGGCGTGCTCGTCGGCGACGGAGTTGGAGAGGTAAGCCTCCCCGAGCATCCGCCAGTTCCTGGCTTCGAGGCCCGTCTCCTCCCTGAGCTCGCGTTGGGCTGCGCGCAGGGGTTCCTCATCCTCGGGACAGCCGCCTTCAGGTATCTCCCACGAGTAGCGTTCCAGGGGGTAGCGGTACTGGCCGACGAGGTAAATGTGGTCCCCCTCTACGGGCAGGACTCCGACGGCGGTGTTCTTGTAGTGGACGACGCCGTAGATCCCGGACTCGCCATCAGGACGTATCACCGTGTCCTCGCGGACCGAGATCCAGGGGTTCTCGTAGACGTTCCTCGAATCGAGCGTCCGCCACGGGCTCTGTGTCTCGTCCCGCCTCATCACTCCTCCAGGCCAGGAGCGCTGAAGGTCTCGGCGAAACGCCGGTCCAGCCGCACCAGGAGTGCTGCTGGCGGTGCGACGCCGTGCCTCTGCGCTAGCGATGACATAAGCCCCCTCCCCCACTCCCACGCAGAGAGGTACGCCTGCCGTAGCTCGTCCCTATCCAGGCGGGCTGTGCAGGCCACGAAGCGGGCGTAGGAGGTCTCCGAGATCTCGCGCTCGAGGAACTTCGAGGCGTTGAACCAGTGCAACGTGGACCCCTCGAGCACCCTGACCATCTGTAAGAGGCGGTCACGTACGATCCCGAGGAGGTCCAGCGAACGCGCAAGCTCGCCTCTTGCGAAGAGGTTCGCACCGAAGAGAAACCAGTTCACGAAGCAGTCGCAGACAAACCGTATCTCCTCCGGCGTGTCGCGCTCCGGGGGCGGACCGACGATCCCTCGCAGGCGCGGGGTCAGCTCTCCGGTGCGGTCGAGGACCAGGGTGTCTTCTAGCGAGGGAAGCCAGTCAGCGTCCCTCATCGACTCGCCGACGATCCTATCGATATCCGAGGCGCGATCGAAGTGGAACTCTCCCCTGACGAGGTTCTCGAAGATCGCCGTCCCATTCCCGTACTCGTTCACGAAGTAAAGCCCGACGGGTGAGATCCTGGACACCCACTCCTCCTGGTCGAGGTCCTCCAGCTCCTCATCCTCGAAAAACAGGATGAACTCGACATCCGAGAAGCCGTCCCCCTCGCCCTGGGCGAAGGAACCGTACATCATCGCCGCCACGAGGCGTTCGTCTTCGCGGCAGACGCGGCGCGTGCGTTCGATCATGGCTTCCTGCTGGACCATCGTCCTCCGTACTCTCCGACCCTGTTTCCGGGCTGCTATCTTAGCACCACAGATGTCTCGGCCCGCCAGATATCCGACCAGGAGGCAAGGCGTGACGTACTCGGACCCGGCCTACGTGAGGAGGCAGTATCGCGACGCCTCGAACCTGCACACCAAGGTAGGAGCCACATGACCAGAGACACAGGCTTGTTCATTGCCCGCAAATAGACGCGTGGAGATCCTGGTCGCTGAGCCTTTCGACGACCCCGAAGACGGCTTCGGACTGCAACAGGCCGTGCTCGAGGAAGTTGCGAGGGGCGAACGCGGCCCTGCGGCCCTGATGTGGACCTCCTCGCGCTACGTCGGGGCGACGCGGCAGGAGACGCGTCTGCCCGGTTTTGCGGCGACGACGGAGGCGGCCTCAGGTCTCGGCTTTCCGGTGCTGGTGCGAAACTCCGGCGGCGGGGCCGTGGCGGCGAACAGGGGCACTCTGTCGTTCTCTCTCACCTTCCCCGTAGAGAACCTGCGCCACGGCCTCTACGAGCGCTACGCGGAGGGCCTGGATCTCATCGCCTCAGCGCTGCGAAGTATCGGGGTAGAAGCGGAAGGCGGCGAGGTCGAGGGCGAGTTCTGTCCGGGAGCGTACTCCGTGCGCTCCGGCGGCCCGTGGGGCGTCAAGCACGCCGGGCTCGCACAAAGGGTCACCCGCCGGGCCGCACGCCTCGAAGCCCTCGTGCTCGTCTCGGAGACGGATGAGGTGAGAGCCGTACTCGAGCGCGTCTACAGCCTCTTAGGACTACCGTTCCGGCCAGAGAGCGTCGGGGACCTGCCGGCGGACCTGCCGCGCGTGATCCATGCGCTCTCGGAGGAGGTGCGCGGACGTTACGAGGCGGAGGGAGGACGGATCGGGGAGAGAACCATGGCCCGGGCGCGGGCGTTACGAGGCCAGTGGCGGGTCATCCCCGAAACAGGTTCCTCGTTGTGAGGTAGAGTGTCGTCCGATGGAGTTTGTATTCAACGCATTCGTAACGTTGCTCGTGGTCATCGACCCGCTGGGTCTCGCCCCCATCTTCGGCGCGCTCACCCAGGGTTTCTCGGAGAAGCAGAAGCGCGAGTCTGCCATCAGGGGCACGCTGCTTGGGGCCCTCATCCTATTCGTATTCGCGCTCGCAGGCGACGTGCTGCTCGAGGCTCTAGGCATCGGGCTTCCTGCTTTCCGGATCGCTGGCGGTTTGCTGCTTTTCTTGCTCTCGCTAGATATGGTCTTCGCCAGGCCTTCGGGGATGCGCGCCACGACCGTGCGCGAACAGGAGGAGGAAGAATACCAGCAGGACATCTCCGTCTTCCCCCTGGCCATCCCGCTTCTCGCTGGTCCTGGTGGTATTACCACCGTCCTCCTCTTCACCGGTGGCAGCAGCGTAGGCCAGGTAGTGCTGTTCATGGTGGTGCTACTCGTGATCCTGCTTCTGACCCTGGGCTCGTTGCTGCTCGCCCCGCGCGTCATGAGGCTGCTGGGGGAGACGGGGGCCAACGTACTCTCGCGTGTCCTCGGCGTCCTGCTCGCCGCACTCGCCGTCCAGTTCGTGATCGACGGCCTCCAATCCAGCCTCGCTTAAAGGCCGGATATACTGACGGGCATGTCGGGCGCGCCCATAGTGATCGTCGGCGGGGCTACCTGGTGGCCGGGTAGTTACCGCAACCTCGCGAAAATGCTGCGGGAGATCTCCGGCTCCGACGTGCACATCGCCCCCCTAACGCCCCTGGACTGGACCCTGGGATACCTCAGGGGCTTCGGCCAACTGGTCTTCGAGGTCGCGAGCACGGTGGACAGGGCGCTGCTCGAGAGCGAAGCGAAAAAGGCGGTGCTCGTAGGACACTCGTCGGGCGGTCTCGCCTGCCGGGTGTACATCGGCGGAGACGCTCCATACGGAGGCCGGCGCTACTCGGGACAAAGGAGGGTGGAGGCCCTGATCTCACTCGGTACCCCTCACAATGTCGCGGATAAACAACGCCTCGCCCCCATCACCCGTGTAAACGAACTCTTCCCCGGCGCCCTCCACGCCCAGGCTGGCCTGCGCTACCTCTCGGTCGCTGGCAACGCCGTCGACGGCGCCACTTCACCCAAGATCCGCAAGCGTTACGAGCGGTTCGTCGAAGACGGGAGGGTGGCCGGAGACGGGATCGTCCCTATCGAGGCGGCCCTGCTTCCCGGATCGGAGTGCCTGGTCGTGGACGGGGTCCATCACAACAATCGTCTCGGCCGTTGGTACGGCTCGGACAGGGAGACCGTGGAGCGATGGTGGCCGGAGGAGTTGCGTGTGGGAGGCTCCCTCGTGGGGGACGCGCGTGCGTAGAAGCGTCCGGCAGACGGGAAGGATCATGGATGCCGCCTGACGGTGTGGACGAGAGAGAGCATCCCTGGGAGGTAAGGGGGGGCGACGCCGACGCTCTGCGGAGAGCGATGAGCCACTACCCTACCGGCGTGACGGTCGTGACGAGCGGAAGGGAGGAGAAGGTCGAGGGCATGACCGCGAACGCGGTGATCTCCGTCTCCCTCGACCCGCTGCTGTTCCTGGTGAGCGTCCACAAAGACGCCCGCCTCAACCCCCGCATCAAGGAGGAGGGCTACTTCGCGGTGAGCCTCCTGGCCGACGACCAAGAAGGACTGAGCAGGCTCTTCGCCTCGCCCGAGCGCTCCAGCGGATTACAGGCGCTCCACTCGCTCGGCGGCGGCTACGGCTCGACGGGGGCGCCGCTGGCGGCGGGCGCGCTGGCGGTGATCGAGTGCGAGCTGGCCGACATCTACGCCGGCGGCGACCACGACCTGTTCCTCGGCAGGGTCGTCGAGGTCCGCCTGGGCGACACACGCAAGGGACCCTTGATCTTTCACGAGGGCGGCTATCCCGCCCTGAAGTCCACCCCCCGTCCGGAGGAAACGGGCGCCTTCGTCGACTCCGTGAGGGGCTTCGACGCCCGCATAAACCGCCTGCGCAACCGAAGACGACGCTAGATGATAAGCAAGGACTTGCTCCCTCTCGTCCTTCCCCGACCCTCGGATACCGGGGGCCTCGTCTACCTCGGAGGCGCCGACGAAAACGGTATGATCCTGGACGGCAAGGTCCGCTCGCCGGCGACGGGCGAGACCTACGAGATCAAAGACGGATACCTGGACCTCCTGAAGGCCCGCACCGGCGCAGACAGCATCGCCAACCTCGCCAACTTCCTGCCAGGCGCAGGACGCGGCTACGAGCCCCTCTGGCGCGTCCATTCCTTGAGTCTTTTTACCGGCGAAGACTTCCCGAACGGACGGGAGCTCGAGATCATCACAGGCCTCGTTCGTCCCTTCCGCGGCCGCTACCTCGACCTGGGCTGCTCCGCAGGCCTCTATACTCGCACCCTCGCCCGCGAGCTCGACGGCGGTGACGCCGTCGGGATAGATATCTCTCCTTCCATGCTCAGAGAAGCGGCCCGGCGGGCACGCGGGATCGGGGCGAACCCGTCCTTCGTCAGGGCGAATGCGAAGAACCTTCCCTTCTTCGAGGCCTCTTTCGCGGGCGCGGTCTGCGGCGGCTCCTTGAACGAGTTCGGGGATCCCGCGCGAGTCTTGAGAGAGGCTCGCCGGGTGCTCGAACCAGGCGGAAGGCTCGCCATCATGGGCATCCTGCGTGCCGGCGCGCCCCGTGGACGCCGGTTCCAGCGTTTCCTCTCCACGGGCGGTATCAGGTTCTTCGACCCAGACGAGCTACAGAGCCTGCTCGACCACGCGGGCTTCGAGCCGGATCCGCTCCAGACATACGGTCCCGTCTTCTTCTCGGGGGCTACCCGGCGAGGCTGACCTAGCCTTACAGGTCAAGACAGTCTACAGGGCCTCCACCGTCTCGGGGCTCGGGAGCGCTCCCTGGGCTCCCTCCTTAGTCACCGCCGCGGCTCCAGCACGCACGGCGTAGGCGACGGCGTCTTCTAGCGAGGCATCACTGGCGAGCTTTGCGGCAAGGGCCCCGACGAAGGCGTCTCCGGCGCCTGTAGTGTCCACGACCTCCACCTTCGGGGCTGCCAGGTGTCTCGCAGGTTCTCCGCCCGAGAAGACGGCGCCGTCTTCTCCGACCGTGACCACAACGGATCTCGACCCCAGGGAGAGGAGTTCGGGTATTGCATCGACCGCCCCATCTACCCCTTCGACGCTCTCTCCGAGGAGGAAGGCGGCCTCGTGCTCGTTGAGCACCAGGGGGTCGAGCTTCTCGAATAGTGTCCGCGGAACCTCGAAGGGAGGCGCGAGGTTGACCAGCGCGCGGGTTCCGCTCTGTGCCGCAACCTCGACAGCACGCAGGACGACCTCGGGCGGTATCTCCATCTGGGCGACGAGCACCCACGCCTCTCCGATGGACACGGAAGCATAGTCTACGTCCTCGGTGGTGAGGTGGCGGTTCGCGCCAGGGGCGACCGTGATCGCGTTCTCCCCGTCCGGGGTGACGGTTATGAAAGCCGTACCTGTAGATAAACCAGGGACTTCCTGCACGAGGCTCGTATCGACGCCTTTATCCGCGAGCGAGCGTACGAGCGGCTCCCCGAATCCGTCGTCGCCCACGCGGCCGAGGAAGGCCACGCTCGCGCCGAGGAGGGCCGCGGCGGCGGCCTGGTTGGCCCCCTTGCCGCCGTTGTGGGTCGCGAGACGGGCTTCCGTGACCGTCTCGCCGGGCGCGGGGCGGCGCTGTACACTCAGGACGAAGTCCTGGTTGATCGAACCGACGACGAAGACGTCAGCCACTTTGATCTCGCCGGAGGCCTTGGGAGCTGGTGGGCTACCTGCGGCTCGCGGCCAGTGCCCGCACGAGCACGGAGGCGACCACGAGCGCCACCGCCCTGACGAGCCCTTGCAGGACGGCCTCGGTCAGGTCGTCCCTTATACCCCTGCGTTCGGGGATCTTCTCTCCTATAAACCTGGCCAAAGGCTGGCTGAGCCCGATGGAGATCGCTATGGAAAGCAGCGTCAGAAGCCGCTGCTGGGTCTTGTCGCTCATTCCACTCCTCCCTGCCGGCGCCGTAGGGCCGCCTATCCCGCGCATCTCTCTCACCCTGTCGAATCCGGCGACGGTGATCACGTACTCCGAAGCAACATCGGCCGGTGAGATGTATCCCTGCTCGACCAGGTACATCGCAGCGACGTCGCACTCGGTGGAGTCGGGGTCCAGATCAGCCCTGGGCGCCGCGCCTTCTCCGGGCATCTCCGGCCCCCCGATTGGCACCGGCTCCGTGAGCTTCTCCCCCGACAGATCGTAGAAAGCGCCAAGAAGCCGCATCGCATCTGCTTCTACCCCGCTCGTAGCCAAGATCCCACCCCTGCGTACCTCCGCCTTCTCGTCGTCTTCAACCGGGCACCTTCACCATACCCGACCCTGGCACCGCCTAACCCTCATCCAGTATAAGACATCCTTCGTAAGGTCCTATGCGTAAGTGTAGAATGACGCGGTTGGTGTTCTAGAGCCAGACCAAGGGCAGGATGTCAGAGACGAGAAAAACAGTCCTGGACAACCGCTACGACGTCGTTCGACCACTCGGTAGCGGAGGCATGGGCGAGGTGTTCCTGGCCCGCGACAGGGTGCTCGGGCGCGACGTGGCGCTCAAAGTGCTGAGGAAGCAGTACGCAGGCGATGACGAGTTCGCCGAGCGTTTCAAGCGCGAGGCCATGAGCGCCGCTTCTCTCTCCCACCCGAACATCGTCCAGGTCTACGACAGGGGCGAGACGGAAGAAGGAGCCTCCTACATAGCCATGGAATACGTGCCCGGCGGCACGCTAAAGGAGAAGATCTTACGGGAGGGCCCGCTCGAGGCGGCGGACGCCGCCAGGCTCGGGGCGCAGGTCGCCGAGGCGCTCGGGGCGGCCCACGACAGGGGCATGGTCCACCGTGACATAAAGCCCCAGAACGTACTACTCACCGCCACAGGCGGGGCGAAGGTGGCCGACTTCGGCATCGCCAGGGCCGGCTCCTCCGCGACCATCTCCAGGACGGGGTCCGTGATGGGCACCGCCGGCTACATGTCCCCCGAACAGGCCCTCGGCAAGCCGGCGACCCCCAAGAGCGACCTCTACTCCCTCGGTGTGGTCCTCTACGAAGCCCTAACGGGCGAACTGCCGTACACCGCAGACAACCCCATCGCCGTCTCCATGAAGCACGTCAACGAACCGCTGCGGCCCCCTGTAGAACTAAACCCTCGGATACCCGAAGGCATGAACGCCCTCGTGACGAAACTCCTGGCGAAAGACCCGGAAGACCGCTACGCGGACGCCGAGGAGCTTGCAGGCGACCTCAGGAGGGTGAACCGCGGGCTCGAGCCGGTCGCGGCGGGTGTCGCAATGATGCAGAGACCGCGCGCGCAGCGCACCGCGGTCGCCTCGGAGAAGCTTACTCGTGAGATGCCCAGATCCCGCCCACGTCCAGCGCCGACGCGGCGTCGAAGGAGGTTACCCTGGTTGCTGATCGCCCTCGCCGCGATCCTGTTCGCCCTCGGCACACTCGGTACCCTCCAGGCCCTGGGTCCGGACGCCACGAGTGGCTGGTTCGACGTCTTCCAGGGAGACAACCGATCGCCGGACCAGCCCGCCGGATCGGAGAAGGTGAAGGTACCGGCCGTGGCCGGGCTCACCAGGAGCGTGGCGGCGAAGAGGCTTAACGCCGCGGGCCTCGAGGTAGGGCAGGTGAGTTCGTTTTCGAGCGACAATGTCGTGGCAGGCAGGGTCATCGCGCAGGGCATCGCTGCAGGTACACCCGTCGAGCCGGGCACCGAGGTGAACCTGGATATCAGCTCCGGACCACAACCTGCTTCATCCGCAAGCTCGTCCGCGTCTGCCACCTCCAGTCCCGAATCAGGGGCCGACGCTTCGGCAAGCGCCTCCGCGTCGGCGCAGCCCGCCAGGCGCGAGGATCGCCAGGCGGTCCAGACGCCGGCGGCCGGCGCGAATGACCCCAGGGCCAACGTACCCAGAACCAAGGTGCAAAAGAGTCCACCTGCACGAAGGCAGAACGTGGTTGCTCCAGCCAGAGAACCTGGTGATGACAGCGGAGGACACGGTCGCGGTGGAAACCGCGGGCAAGGTGGAGGACCCGGCAAGAATTAAAGTGATTTGCAGGGCCATCGACCTGCCGCGAATCGCGCAGTCGGCTCCGAGCGAAAACAAAAAGCTGAAATGCTGAAGTGCTGACCAGCTGTACTGCTGAAAAGGAGAGAAACATGAAGGCGATCCGGATACACGAGTTCGGCGGACCCGAGGTCCTGGCTTACGAGGACGTCGAGAGGCCCGAACCGGGTCCCGGCCAGGCGCGCGTGAAGCTCGCGGCCTCCGGCGTCAATTTTATAGACGTCTACCAGCGTACGGGCCGCTACCCTGGCGACCTGCCGCGTATGCTCGGGCTCGAAGGCGCCGGCGAGGTGGATGCTGTCGGTGAAGGTGTCGATGAGATATCGCCGGGAGATTTCGTCGCGTTCGCGAGCACGCCGGGATCCTACGCCGAGTACGTGGTCGCCCCGGCCGAGAACCTGGTGCCTTTCAACGCCACGCTGGTCGAACCTCGTGTCGCAGCGGCCGCCATGCTCCAGGGTATGACCGCACACTACCTGACGCACAGTGCCTTCCCGTTGCAGGAAGACCAGACGGCGCTCGTGCACGCCGCTGCGGGCGGCGTCGGGCTTCTGCTCGTCCAGCTCGCCAAGATGCGGGGGGCGACCGTGATCGGGACCACAGGCACCGAGGAGAAAGCGAAGCTCGCCAGAGAGGCGGGGGCCGACGAGGTCATCCTCTACACAGAACAGGACTTCGTCAAGGAGACGAACCGTATCACAGGCGAAGAAGGCGTCCACGTCGTCTACGACTCGGTAGGCAAGGAAACGTTCGACGGCGGCCTCGACGTGTTGCGCCCGCGCGGCTATATGGTGCTCTTCGGGGCATCCAGCGGCCCAGTGCCCCCGTTCGACCCCCAGACCCTGAACCAGAAAGGCGGCCTCTTCCTCACCCGGCCCGCCCTCGCCCAGTACACCGCGACGCGCGAGGAGCTCCTGTGGCGCGCCGAGAGCCTTCTCTCCTGGATCGGGCAGAACAACCTGGACGTTCGCATCGGCGGCACCTACTCCCTCGAAGACGCAGCACAGGCCCACCGCGACCTCGAAGGCCGCAAGACCACAGGCAAGCTCCTCCTGATCCCCTAGGGCGGCACCGTGAAGCTCGACGCCAGCCTAGGGACAGAGGGCGATTATCTCAGAGGAATAGGCAGGACCGCTCGCGCGGCAGAAAACCTTGGCTTCTCCGGCCTGTGGACCAGCGAGACGAAACACGACGCCTTCCTGCCCCTGGCCATAGCCGCAAACGAGACGCATGAGATAGAGTTAGGCACCTCCGTCGCCATCGCCTTCTCCCGCTCCCCCATGGAGACGGCCCAGACGGCCTGGGACCTCCAGGACCTCTCCGATGGGCGCTTCGTGCTCGGCCTCGGCACGCAGGTCAAGGCCCACATAACCCGTCGCTTCTCCATGCCCTGGGACAGGCCCGCCGCGCGGCTGCGCGAGTACATCCTGGCCCTGCGCGCGATCTGGGAGTCTTTCCAGTTCGAGGGGTCTTTGAACTTCGAGGGGGACTTCTACCGCCACACCCTCATGACGCCGTTCTTCGATCCCGGCCCGATAGAGCACCCGGAGATCCCGATCTATATAGCCGGCGTCAACACCCGCCTCGCCAGGCTCGCCGGTGAGGCCTGTGACGGTTTCCACGTCCACCCCTTCCACTCCCCCGAGTACGTAAGGGAGACCGTCAAGCCCGCCATAGCAGAGGGCGCCGCAGGAGCTGGTCGCGCCCCGGAGCAGGTCACGCTCGCGACCAGCGCTTTCGTCATCACCGGAGAGAACGGAGAGGAGACCGCAGAGCGACGGGAGTCGGCACGGTCCCAGATCTCGTTCTACGCCTCCACGCCTACCTACCGCATGGTCCTCAAAGCCCACGGCTGGGAAGAGGTCGGCGCGAGGCTGGGAACGATGTCGCGCGAGAAGAAGTGGCGTGAGATGCCAGCCCTTATCACCGACGAGATGCTTGCGGTGTTCGCCGTCGAGGCAGCCCCGGATGAGATCGGACCAGCACTAAGAGAACGCTATGAAGACCTCATAGACCGCGTCGCACTCTACCTCCCGTTCGTGCCGGGCGAGCACGACGAGTTCTGGCGGACGGTAGTGGAATCGACGCGTTGAGAGAAATCCGCCCGGTCGCTGCTCCTCGCGTGCGCCGCTAGAAGAACCTACGGTTTCAGGACGCACTTGATAGCGCCATCCTGCTTTTTCTGGAAGATCTCGTAGCCCAGTGGCGCGTCTTCGAGTGGCATCTCGTGGGTTTTGAGGTCTTCGACGCCAAGAGGGTCATCGTCGTTCAGGAGCGGCACGATGTCTTCGACCCATTGCCATACGTTGGCCTGTCCCATGCGGAGCTGTATCTGCATGTCGAAGAGGTCGCCCAACGGGAAGGCCTGAATGGGCCCCGTATAGACGCCGGTGAGCGAGAGCGTTCCGCCGCGTCTCACTGCGGACATGCTGTCGCGCAGGGCGGTCGCCCGGTCGAACTGAAGCTTGGTGGTCTGCAGGATGGAGCCCACGAGCGAGCCACCGGCCTCCATGCCGACGGCGTCTATGGCCGAATCGACGCCGCGGCCGTCGGTGAGGTCCAGGATCACATCCCTCACGCTGTCCACCGCGGAGTAATCTACAGTCTGGACGCCGTGCCTGGAGGCCATGGCGAGGCGCTCGGGCACGTTGTCCACGCCTAAGACGCGTCCGGCGCCCAGGTGCATCGCTATGCGGGCGCACATCTGGCCAATTGGACCGAGGCCCCAGATCCCGACGGTTCCGCCTTCAGGGATATCCGCATAGGCAACGGCCTGCCAGGAGGTAGGCAGCACGTCGGAGAGGTACAAAAAGCGCTCGTCCGGGGGTCCTTCTGGTACTTTGATGGGACCGAAGTGGGCCTGGGGCACGCGCAGGTACTCGGCCTGCCCGCCGGGAACGGCGCCGTAGACGTGGGTGTAACCGAAGAGGCTTGCGCCCCTGCCGCGTCCGAGGAGACTAGAGGCCCGGGCGAGCTTGCCCTGATCTCGCGTGTTCTCGCACTGGGAGTAGAGTTGTTGGTCGCAGAAGTAGCAATGCCCGCAAGAGATGTTGAAGGGAATCACGACGCGGTCACCGGGTGCGATGTGCTCGACGTCGGAGCCGACCTCCTCGACTATACCCATCGGCTCGTGCCCGATGATATCACCCTCGCGCATCAGCGGCGAGAGCTTGGCGTAGAGGTGCAGATCCGAGCCGCAGACCGCGGTCGAGGTGATCCTGACTATGGCGTCCGTGGGCTCCTGGATGATCGGGTCTGGGACGTTGTCCACCCTGACGTCTTCCTTGCCGTGCCAGACTACGGCCTTCACGGCTCCCTCCCTCCTACTCCGGTGAGTATCTCGCGTATTCGAAAAGGTCCGCCGGTCTTCGGGGAGAGTGGTGGTGTGTCGAGCCCCGCCCCGGTCCGGAGGCCCTCCAGCAGGTCGAGAAGCGCCTCGTCGGCGCTGCGCCCGGGCGTCCAGCCGAGCTCCTGGCGCGCCCTGCTGGTGTCCATCACGGGCACGCTCATCGCCATGTCCAGCCAGCCCTCGGAGACGGGCTGGAGCCTGAGTTGCCACGAGAGCCTCGCGCTCGCCCGCGCTACCTGCGCCGAAACCGGCACGGGCCTGGCGTCAAGTATCCTCCCCA
>Ga0126309_10000459_pt1 | contig 13606 bp, 12 predicted proteins | sample Plot56_FD_92541 | JGI IMG/M metagenome (GOLD analysis project Ga0126309, IMG submission 92541) | Serpentine soil microbial communities from UC McLaughlin Reserve, CA, USA - Plot56 | ecosystem: Environmental > Terrestrial > Soil > Grasslands | place: USA: UC McLaughlin Reserve, Lake County...
ACCAGGATGGTGTGGACGTCGCCTGCCTCTTTCAGCTCGTCCGGCGTCGTCGGGTTCTGCGAAAGGAACGGGTCTATGAGGATCTGCTCCCCGCCGGCCGTCACGAACCTGAAGGCCGAGTGGCCGAGGTAGTTGATCCTGGTGCCGCCGAGCATCTCTTCCACGATTTTCTCCTCCGTCCGTTTGCCAAACAAGGGCCACAAAGCCCCTTGACGTGTACCCGATCCCGTATGGGAGAAAACGGCCAGGACGGCGGAGGATATAATCCCGCCGGTCCCGGGTCGGCCGGGCCCCACACGGATACTTTTTCGGAGGTTCATGAGAGCGGTGGTCCTGCTCGCGGTGCTCGCGGGCGTGTGCGTTGCGGTCCAGACCAACCTGACGGCGGTGGCCCAGCGCGCGCTCGGCGCCCCTGTCCTCGTCGCCATCTCCGGCCTCACCACGAGCATGACGGCCCTCATCGTCGCCCTCAACATCGCGAAACCAGACTTCACCGGACGGTCCATCGGCTACGCCGTGGGCTCCGGGATGCTCGGCGCCGTGATAGTGGGCGCCATTGCCATAGCAGCCGCCCAGGGCGGCGTCGCCCGCGCCCTCTCCCTGGTCATCGCCTCCCAGCTGGTCTTCGGGCTGATCCTCGACGCCCTCGGCGTCTTCGGCGGCGCCCCGGACGTCGGCCTGCTCAAGGTGCTCGGCGTCGTCCTCATCATCGCCGGCGGCGTGCTGGTGGTTAGGTTTTGAGGTTCCAGGTTCTGACGTTCGGGCCAAATACCTTGCGCCTAAAACCTAGAACCTGGAACCCGAAGCCTGTAACCTGATGCCTCCATGAGCTACCTTCCCATAGGCGACCACGGCGTCATCGGCAACCTTCACACGGCGGCGCTCGTCGGCAAGGAGGGGACGATAGACTGGATGTGCCTGCCGGCGTTCGACTCCCCCGCCGTGTTCTGCTCCATACTGGACGACGAGAAGGGCGGCCACTTCCGGCTCAGGCCCGTCGGGTGCGAGCGGAGCCAGCAGCTCTACCTGCCCGACTCCAACGTGTTGCTGACCCGCTTCTTCACCTCGGGGGGGATGGCCGAGGTGATCGACTACATGCCGATCCTCTCACAGGCGGGGGAGCGCTCGCGGTTGGTGCGCGACGCGCGGGTGGTACGGGGCTCTATGCGTTTCGAGGTGGAGTGCAGGCCCGCCTTCGACTACGCCCGCGGCCAACATCACGTCTCCGTCGTCAAGAAGGGGGCCGTCTTCGTCGCCGCGGACGCAACCCACGCCTCGCTCGCGCTCTCGACCGCCGTGCCCCTGGAGGAGGGAGATGGGGGCGGGGTCGGGGCTGAGTTCACGCTCGACGAGGGCGAGCGGGCGACGTTCGTGCTCTCGGAGATAGAGGACGGGGAGGGGCCGAGGCCGCCGTTCACGCGGCGGGAGTTCGAGGAGAGCCTCCACGCGACGCTCGGCTACTGGCGGCGTTGGGTCTCGGGCAGCACCTACTCCGGGCGCTGGCGCGAGTTCGTCAACCGCTCGGCCCTCGTCCTCAAGCTCATGGTCTACGACCCTACCGGCGCCCTCGTCGCGGCCCCGACGATGGGGCTGCCGGAGAGGATAGGGGGCGAGCGCAACTGGGACTACCGGTACGCCTGGCTCCGCGACGCCGCCTTTACCCTGTACGCCCTGATCTCCATAGGCTTCGAGGACGAGGCCTACAGGTTCATGGGGTGGCTGCGCGACCGCTGCGCGCTTGACGAGGACGGCCAGCTCCAGCCGCTCTACGGCATCGACGGCCGCACTAATATAGTGGAGGAGGATCTCGACCACCTCTCCGGCTACATGGGTTCGAGACCCGTGCGCCTCGGCAACGCGGCGTACGGCCAGCTCCAGCTGGACCTCTACGGCGCCATCCTCGATGCCGCCTACCTCTACAACAAGCACGGCGCCCCCCTGGACTACGACCTCTGGCAGAACCTCCGCCGCATCCTAGACTGGCTCTGCGACAACTGGCACTTTGAGGACGAGGGCATCTGGGAGGTAAGGGGGGGGCGGCGCCACTTCGTCTCCTCCAAGGTCATGAGCTGGGTCGCCCTCGAGCGGGCGGTGAGGATCTCGCGCCAGCGCGGCCTCCCCGCCGGCAACGGGGGGGAGGTCCGCTGGATAAGCGAGCGCGACAAGATCTACGAGGAGGTTATGGAGAAGGGCTGGAACCCCGGGAAGGGCTCCTTCGTCCAGTACTACGGCGCCGAAGCCCTCGACGCCTCGCTGCTCCTCATGCCGCTCGTCAAGTTCGTCGGCCCGACGGACCCGCGCTGGATCTCCACCCTCGACCACATCCAGAGCGAGCTTACCTACGACACCCTCGTGGACCGCTACAAGACCGACGCCGCCGCCCCGGACGGCCTCGTTGGCGACGAAGGCTCCTTTAGCCTCTGCTCTTTCTGGCTCGTGGAGTGCCTGACGCAGGCAGGCCGCCTCGACGAGGCCCGCCTCGCCCTCGAAAAGATGTTCTCCTACGCCAACCACCTCGGCCTCTACGCCGAAGAGGTCGGCTCCTCCGGCGAGGCACTCGGCAACTTCCCCCAGGCCCTGACCCACCTCTCCCTCATAAGCGCGACCGTCCACCTCGACCGCGCCCTCGGCTAGCGACCCACCGAACGCGGCGTCGGGATCTTCCCGGCAAGCACACTGACGGATGCCGAGCTTTCCCGTAAGGGCCGCACCGCGGCGGTTCTCATCCCGACGTTCCGCGCTAGGGCATCCCCATCTCCGATCGCGCCTCGTGCCCGGTCGCAAAGAGTTCGCGACACACGCCCAGAGGCAGCCACAGACGAGAAACGCCCGTCCGGCAGGACCGCCCGCTTCGCGTTCGGGCGTCGGTCGTCCGGAAGGCTGAACCAGGCCCTTCACGTCTGTAGCACTGGACGTTACAATTCCCGACAAGCGGCAAGTGCTTTTAGGAGCAAGGTTCCATGCCCGACGCCACGCATCGCCCCCGCGAGGCAAGAGAGAGGGACGGCGGCCGTCTCGTCTACTTCCCGGGCGGGCGTAGGGGCGCGAGGACGACAGGCAACCTTCCTGCAGAATTGAGCAGCTTCGTCGGGCGGGAGAAGGAGATTGCCGAGGTGGGGCGGTTGCTGGCGGAGACGCGCCTGCTGACGCTCACCGGGTCGGGCGGCTGCGGCAAGACGAGGCTTGCCCTGGCGGTGGCGGGAGATTTGGCGGAAGGGTTCGGGCACGGCGTGTGGCTGGTGGAGCTGGCGTCTCTGGCGGACGGTTCACTGGTGCCCCAGGTAGTGGCCTCCACGCTGGCCGCCCGCGGGCGGCCGGGCAGCCCGCCGTGGGAGGTACTCTCGTGGCACATCGGGAACAAGGAGATGCTGCTTCCCCTGGACAACTGCGAGCACGTGGTCGAAGCTTGCGCCGCCCTCACGGCGTCGCTGCTGCGCGCGTGCCCCGGGTTGCGTATCTTGACGACCAGCCGCGAGGCCCTTGGCATCACCGGCGAGGTTGCGTGGCCCGTGCCCCCGCTCTCCCTACCCGACCTCCGGCGCCTGCCGGACACGGAGACCCTGCACCGGTACGAGGCGGCCTGCCTCTTCCTCGAGCGGACGGCGGCCGTCAGCCCATCCTTCGCGCTCACGGAGCAGAACGCGCCGTCCGTGGCCAGGGTGTGCTACAGGCTGGACGGCATCCCGCTCGCCTTGGAGCTTGCGGCGGCGAGGTCGAAGGTGCTTTCGGTCGAGCAGATCGCGGACAGGTTGGACGACTGTTTCGGGCTACTTAGCTCGGAGGGCAGGACGGCGATCCCCCACCACCGCACCCTGCACGCGACGATGGACTGGAGCCACGGGCTGCTCTCAGAGGGGGAGCGCGTCCTATTCCGGCGCCTCTCGGTCTTCGCCGGCGGTTTCACGCTGGAGGCCGCGGAGTCGGTGTGCGCGGGTGGGGACCTCGACGAGGGCGGCGTTCTGGACCTTCTCTCGCACCTGGTCGACAAGTCGTTGGTGACGGCGTGGGAGGTGGACGGCGCGGCGCGCTACCGGCTGCTAGAGACGGTCCGGCAGTACGGGCGGGAGAAGCTGTCGGTGGCGGGGGAGGCGGGAGAGTTCCGGGGCCGGCACGCCGGTTACTACCTGGCGCTCGCCGAAGAGGCGGAGCCGCGGTTGAGGGGGGAGCGGCAGGTGGCGTGGCTGGGCCGGCTGGAGAGGGAGCACGGCAACCTGCGGGCGGCGCTGCGATGGTTGCTGGATGGAGGCATGCCGGCGGAGGCCGCGAGGCTCGGATGGGCGTTGTGGCTCTTCTGGGGGATACGCGCCCACTTCGCGGAGGGTCGGGGGTGGATGGAGGAGGCGCTGTCGGTGGGGGGCGGCGCCATGCCCGCATCAGCCCGGGCGCGGGCCCTGTTCGTGGCGGGCATGATGGCGAACTATCTCGGCGACCACCTGTCGGCGGAGCCGCTGCTGGACGAGTGTATCCGGCTGTTCGGGGGCCTCGGGGACAGGCTCGGGACCGCTTACGCCCTGAGCAACGCCGGCTTCGCGGCGGCCGGCCAGGGCTGGCACGGGGGGGCCGTGGCCCTCAATGAGGAGTCGGTTGAGCTCTTCCTCGCGGTCGGGGAGAAGTGGGGGGCGGCCATCCAGCTCTGCTTCCTGGCCGTGGCCTGGCGCGACCACGGCGACCACGGCCGCGCCAAGCCCCTGGCCGAGCGCGCGCTGGAGTTGTCCAGGGAGGTGGGCGAGAGGCAGGCCATCTCCGCGGCGCTCTACACCCTGGCGACCCTGGCCCAGGCCGAGGGCGACCACGGGCGGGCAGGGGATCTCTTCGAAGAGGGCCTTGCCGTATCGGCGGAACTGGGCAACGAGGCGGACGTGGCCCACTGCCTGGAGGGGCTCGGATCCGTGGCCGCGGACGAGGGCACGACGGCGCGCGCCGCGGTCTTGTGGGGCGCCGAGGAGGCGCTGCTCGAGAAGCTCGGGGCCGCCGTTTACACCTACGTGCCTGAACGTTCCCTCCATCGGAGCCGGGTGGTCGCCGCGCGCGCCCGGCTCGGCGAGAGGGCGTTCTCGGCGGCGTGGGCTGAGGGGAAGGCCATGACGGTGGGGCAGGCCGTGGAGTACGCGCTGGATCACCCGCCGAAGCCGGATGCCGCCGCCCAGGGGAAGGCCTACCCTGCCGGCCTAAGCGACCGCGAGGTGGAGGTGCTGCGTCTCGTCGCCGCCGGTATGACCAACGCCGCTGCCGCCGAACGCCTGTTTCTAAGCCCCCGCACCGTCAACTGGCATTTGGGCTCAATCTACCGCAAGCTCGGCTTCCACTCGCGCGCCGAGGCTACCCGCTTCGCAGTCGAACACGACCTCCTCTGAGAGAAACCGGACACTGCCGTGTCGGCGATCGGGCGTCTGTGGTGGTCGGTCCCGGCACCCCTTGCCGGCGGCGCCGTTCCGCGACGGACGAGAAACCGGTACCCCGGGCAGGTAGTTCTGACGGTACGCCGCAGCCTACTGCGCCCCATAGTTCCATCAGGTGCCGGGAGAAGGGAGCCAGGTGTGTTCACGAAGCTAACCGAGACGGGCAAGGCGACAATCTTCTCCGCGAACGTGGGCGCGACCAACCGCACGGCCAACGCCGGGCGTCCGGTTCGCCGGGCACCGCGGCGCGGGTCTAGAGAGAGGGAGCGTGGAGCGTGAGATCGCCGCGAGGTTTCTGGGGAAGCATCTTTATCCTGCTTGCCGTTCCCGTCGCCGTGTTGACCCAGGTCCTGTTCGGCGGCGGATCCGGGATAGCGGTCCACTCGGCCCTCATGGTCGGTTGCGTGCTCGTCTCCTTCGCCCTTTTCGATTTCCGGGTACCGCGATGGATAACCTGGGTGGGGTCCGCCGCCGTCGGCGCGCTGGCCGCCATCTTCTTTTTGCAGGCGGTGAGCCCGCTGGTGGGGAGCGGGGCGTTCTTCTCCTTTGCCTACGAGGTGCTCGGAAGCTGGCCCGAGAGGTTGCTGGTAGATCTTTTCCTCTTCTGGCTCGTCTCCATGTTGCTGGTAGATAGCCGGGACAGGACCAGGGCATTCGGATTTGTTGCCGTGGCGGTGGTGATTTGCCTGGAGGTGTACGAGTACGTCCTGCTCCTCCTCGGCTCCCCGCCGGGTGCGGGCATACCCGGCTCAAGGGCGTTGTACCTGTTGCCTGTCGCCTGGCTGCTCCTCGAGAGCCGCAAGAAGCGGTCCGAGAAGGATTGGTGATGGGCCCGCGGGGGCGCGCGGAGGCGCGGGTATCGGAATGAACCCTTCCCGGCAGACGGGCGGTATGCCGCAACGGGAAACTGACGAAGGGCTCAACCTCGATGCCCTGCGCCGGGCCATCGAGCGGCGCGACCCTGACCTCGTGCTCGGCTTCTACGCCGAGGACGCCCGTCTGAGCATCATCGACGCCCGCGCCCCGCGAAGCTCCCGACCCTTCGAGCTTCGCGGCAAGCCGGAGATAGCCAAGCACCTGCGGGCTGTCTACGGGCAGAAGGCTTCTCACCGCGTGGAGCGGGGCACCGTGGACGAGGACCTAGTGACGTTCAGAGAGGCGTGCGAGTACCCGGACGGCAGCCGGGTGATCGTCGAGACGACGCTGGAGGTGCGCGACGGCAGGATCGTGCGTCAGAAGGACGTGGTGGCGAAGGATGCCCGCGCTGGCGCGGCCCAACCCGACCTCCTTCCGAAGCCCGAACACACAGCCAAAGAAGAGGATTGCCGGTGATGTCGAGGCTCGCGAGCGGGACGAAGCGCCGCCCGCTCATAACGTTTTTCGTGTTGTCGTACGTTCTCTTGTGGTGGCCTTCGATTCTGTACGCTCTCGACCTCTCCCAGCAGCCCGTCGCGGGTTTCGGTCCGTTCCTCGGGTAGAGGCCCAAAACCTCACGGCCATCGCGAATCGGCCCTCGGGACTAGTCGATTTGGGCCCGCCGCCCCATCTGTCGGCCCTCGGAACGATTTATAGTGTGCGCACGCCGGCGGGACCGCTCGCCCGCCCGAAAACGCTCGAAGACCACAGGAGACCCACAGTGAGCGATACCAACACCGGAACAGGAACCCGGACCGTGCTGTCGCGGTGGTATCTGGCCTCCCTTCCCGAGCGAACGGCTCGGGCGGGGGCCGCCCTCACGGGCGGGTTGGTTTACGAGGCGAGCGAGGTGGTGCTGCCGGTTGCCGTTCGCCGGTCCAAGCTCTACCAGGCAATAGTCGGGCGATTGCTGCGCATCACGATCGAGTTGGTCGGAGGCGTGGAGGGCGTCTACCCGGCCGAAGCGATGCCCGTGCGCGATTTGCTGGCACGCAAGACGGTCGGTAACGCGCTCGAGTTGGGCAGCTTCGTGGCGGTCGGTTGGTCGCCGCTCTGGCTCCTGGCAGGGGCCTCAGATCTGGTCGGGGGCACGAAAGCGTACCTGCGGGCGTTGGCCGCCGAGTTGCGGGACGCGGGCGTGCTCGCGGCCGACACGGACGTGGCAACTTTCGAGGAGTTGTTGAGCGCGCTGGAGGGCACCTCCGGCGTGCTTGCCGACACGGTAGACGTGCCCCCGTTAAACATCCAGAGCGTACGCGCCTCCTGGCAAGAGCTGCGGCGACAGGCGGCGGATCTGCCGAACGCCGACGATCTGGACGGGATCTTTGCCGAGCTGCGGCTGGCCGCGAGGCAGGAGGACCGCTCGATCCTGGAGATCTCCTCCGCGGTCGCGCTCGGCGCGGTACGCACGGGCGCGAAGCTGAGGAACGTCCACGTCTTCGACTACTATCGCCGAGCGCTGCGAACCATCGTGGACGAGGGTCTGCTCTCCTTCTTGCGACGAACGGGCGCCCCCTACCTGACGCGGGCCGGTTCCCACTTCGATCCCCGCTCGGGCACCTACTCCGAACGCCTGCTGCGGGGCCGGACGGAGCCGCAGCTCGAAGCATCCGATGGGGAAGACGCCGTCCGTGGCTGAAGCCAAAATCGCACCCGTCTACCTGATCCTCAACCCCGCCTCCGGCGGCGCGGCGGTCCTGCTGAGGAGGTTGACCAGGGTTGCTCGCGAACGCGGGATCCGGGTGCGCGTGCTGGCGCCTGGGGAGGACGCGAGGCAGGCGGCCCTCGCGGCGGCCGATGACGGGGCGAAGTCGCTAGCCGTTGCCGGAGGCGACGGGTCGGTCGCGGCGGTGGCCGGGGTGGCCGTAGAGCGCGGGTTGCCCCTAGCGGTGGTGCCCACGGGCACGCTCAACCACTTCGCCCGCGACCTCGGGTTGGACCTCGCGCGCCCCTCGCGCGCCCTCGACGCATTCGTCGCCGGTCGGGAGTCGCGCGTGGACGTCGGGCGGATCAACGGGCGGCTGTTCATCAACAACGTCTCGCTCGGCCTCTACGCGGAGATGTTGGGCGATCCGGGGTACAGGGGCGACAAGCTGCGCGTGGCGCAGGCGAAGCTCCAGGCCGCCTTCTTCGACCCGGAACCAAGACGGGCGATCCGTATCACGCCACCTGAGGAGACGCCGCTCGAGGGCGTGGTCGCCGTGGTCGTCTCGAACAACCCGTACGAGTTCGCCCGGTGGGATGGCTTCGGTCAACGCCACCGCCTGGACACCGGGAAGCTGCAGGTCTCCGTGCTCGACGCCAGCACCCTGGACGAGTTCGAACGGCTGCTCGCGGGGACGTTGCTCGGTGCCATGGAGTTTCGACCCGCGCTGCGCCATTGGACTTCCGAGCGCCTGGAGACGGGTGACGTAGGCGAAGTGGTGCGGGCGGGGGTAGACGGCGAGCCGATCACCCTCGAAGCACCGCTGCGCTTCACCGTGGATCCCGGTGCGCTGCGCGTCCTCGTGCCAGAGGGATCGACCCCGGGCCGGAAGGTGCCGCCGTTGGAGGCCGGATGGCAGGCCGCCCGAACCCTGCGCCGCTGGCTGCGCCCGCCCCAGGGCTCCTGGCCGGCAGATCGCCACGGTCCCCTGGACGTGGACCTAGGGGAGCAGTAAATCCCGGCGGGCACAACCTCCTGACCCTCATCTCAGGCCTGACCCCGTAGAAGAACCCGGTAGCCCCGACCGGTAGTTCTACTGGTGTGCGCCCACCCCCCGCGGCCTAGAGTCTCTTCAGGATCCAACAAATAACGTCGAGCATGGGAGGACCTCTGATGATGCCCCGACCATTGAGCGCCGTGAGGCGGCACCCGATCGTAACGTTCTTCGTTCTGTCCTACGCGATCTCGTGGGGGGCCTTGCCGATCGAGTCCGTGAGGTTTTTGCCGTCCGGGCCGCTCTTGGCGGCACTCATCGTGATCCCCTTGACCCAAGGCTGGTCGGGTATGCGCGAGCTTGGCTCCCGCATGATCCGCTGGCGCGTTAGGTGGTACTGGTATGTGGCGGCCCTGGGCTTGCCGCTCGCGGTCCACCTGACTTACGCGGTGATCAACGTCGCGGCCGGGGCGGGCATGCCTTCGCTGACCTTCACCTCGCTGATCACCTTCCTCATGATCTTCGCGGTGCGCCTTATCAATCCCGCGGACGGTCCGCTGGGCGAGCACCCGGGCTGGAACGGCGTCGCCCTCCCGGGGCTGCAGGGGGCAGGCTACTCGCCGCTCCTCGCAACCGCTATCCTGGCCCCGCTCGTGGCCGGCTGGCACCTGCCCACCTTCTTCCTGGAGGAGGACGCTTTGCAACCATCCGTCCTCGTGGCGGGCGTCGTGACGACGATGGCCGTGACGTTCTGGTACGCCTGGCTCTTCAACCACACCGGCGGCAGCATTCTGCTCCTCGTCATGGCGCACTCCGTGGAAGGAAGCATCCAATACGAGGTCGGCTGGCTCGTTATGGGCGTGTGGTGCGCGGTTGCGATCGGGCTGGTCGTCTTCGATTGGAAGGCCTGGCGCCGCCCCGCGCCCGAGCCGGCGACGACGCGACCTCCGCAGGAGATACCGCCCAGTGGCGCGGCACCGGCGACGCCAGCCTAGCGCTCGTAAAGGCCCCGCGGGAAGGTCGCCGAGGGAGGAGCCGGATATCCGGCTCCTCCCCGACCGCTTATCTCTGGTTGCTTGGCTGATAGGCACCGTGTCTAGCTCGGCATAGCGTCCGAATGAAGCAAGGGATGGCCACGATACGGCAACGAACGGTATGGGCCTCCTCAGAAGCACCACCCTCCGACGGGCTTGCTCGGTTCGTAGTGTCTGGCGCGTGGGCGGCGATGGTGAGCCGTGCGGCGATGGCGGCTTCGTTGCTCGTGGATTGGCTCGTCGTTCCACACGAAAGGTATGGCACCGAAGCGTTCCTGTCAGGCTCTTATCTCGCGTCCTCTGGCCTGCGGCCGTTTAGCCTTGTGGCAGCGGGCCGGCGTCCTGAGGACCAAGGTCGGTAAGGGGGCACGAACGGTCCCGGCGGTCTGGAACGGTCCGGATCTTTGATCGCGGGGGAAATCGGGTAAGCAGGCCGGATCGTCCTGTACCGGTGTGCGGAAAACGAGGAGACCAACGGATGGCAGAGAGCAGCGGCGGCGAAGAGCGCGGGACGAGGCGGGCCGTGTACGCGGCCTTCGCGGCCAACATGGGGATCGCCATCTCCAAGTTTATCGCCGGCGCCATCTCGGGAAGCGCGGGCCTCCTCGCAGAAGGGGCGCACTCCGTGGCCGACACGGTCAACCAGGTCTTCTTGCTGTACAGCCTGAGCTCGTCCAAGGCGCGCCCCGACAGGGAGCATCCCTTCGGCTACGGCCAGGACAGGTTCTTCTGGTCCCTGATCGTGGCCGTTAGCCTCTTCGTGGCGGGCGCGGTCTTCTCGTTCTACGAAGGCATCTCTAAGGTGTTGGAGGGCTCCGGCGGGGAGAGCGGCTCTTTTCTTATCGCGTACATAGTCCTCGGCGTCTCGTTCGTCTTCGAGAGCGGATCGCTCGTCGTGACGTCCCGAGAGCTCCGCCGCGCCGCGCGCGAGGCCGATCGCCCCTTCTGGGACCACTTCCGGACCACGCGCAACACGACGATGAAGGTCCCGTTTTACGAGGACATCGCGGCGCTCGTGGGCCTCTTCATCGCCTTCGCCGGCCTCTTTCTCAGCGAGATCACGGGCAGCCACGTGTTCGACGGGATCGGCTCCATAGGTGTCGGCCTGGTCCTCATCTTCGTCGCCTGGCGGCTCGGTAAGGACTCGCGGGCCCTGCTGCTCGGTGCCGCGGTGCCCCCCGAAGTCGAGAAGCGCCTGCGCGATACGATGTGCTCGTTCGAGGAGGTCAACGACGTGGTGCGTCTCCTCACGATGCACCTGGGCCCCTCATCCGTGCTGGTGAACGCCGAGATCCACGTCGCCGACGGGCTGGACACGGACCAGATCGAAGACCTCCTCGAACGCATGACCCGCGAGATCGGCGACGCAACGCCGGAGGTGACCCACACGTTCATCGAACCCCACCCACCGGCGCGCGCTTCGCACTCCTCGCCCCCGAGCGACTGAACGGCCCCCGCCTCGGGTGATGGTCTAGCCGAAGATCATGCCCAGGACCGCGAGGATCGCGACAGAGACGGCCACCGGCGCTATGGCGAGGCGTGTGATCTCCCCTTCCCTTCCAACGAGACCGGTCGCGGTTGCGGCGAGCACGATGCGCTGAGGCGCTAACAAGCTGGCGTGGCTCCCGGCGACGTTCTGCGAGGCCGCCGCCAGCGTCTCCGGGATGCCGAGCCCACGCGCCGCCTCGACCTGCAGCGGCATGAAGAGCGCGTTGGAGGCCGCGTTGGACCCGGCCATCGCCCCCCCGAAGGCCCCGAGAACGGGGAGCACGGCCGGATAGAGCCCGCCGAAACGCCTGGCCTCCTCCGCGAGCACCCCAGCGGCCCCCCCGTCCGCCACCACGGCCCCGGCGAGCACGAACGTGAGCACCGCGCCGGCCGTAGGCAACCACTGGCGCACCGTCCCGCGGACCGCCTCGCCCAACCGGCGTCCGCCCACGCCGAGCGAGACCGCCGCGTACACGGAGGAGACGATCAGCGGCACCGCCGGCCCGTCGAGAGCGGGGCCGACCACCGCCACGGAACCGGGGTCGCCGGCCGCGTTCGCGACAACGAGCAGCCCGAGCAAGAACGCGTAGGGCAGCAGCGCCCGCACCGGCACCCCCCTCGCCCGGCCCCGGCGGCGCGCCAGGAAGACCGCCGTGGCCGCCAGCCCGCCGACCGCCCCGGAGAGCTCGGGCACGAGATAAAGGCTCGTCGCGAGCGTCCCCGCCCCGGCCGCCAGGCCAAGCAGGACCGCCTCGGGCCCGCGGCGGCGCACCCCCGACCACCCGCCGGCGAGCGCGACCGCGGCGACGCCGTAGACGGGGAAGAGGGGGACGCTCAGCAGCGCGCTCGCGTCCGACAGCCGGCCGAATCCCATCCCCGCGAGGTCGGCCCCGATCACGGTCCCAACGCCCAAAGCGCCCCACGGCACGGCGCACTGGCCCCAGCTCGCAAGCACGGCCGACTTGAGCGGCGAGAAGCCGGCGGCGAGCAGGATCGGGGCGCTGATGACCACCGCAACCCCGAACCCCGTCACGGACTCGAAGAACGGCGCCACCCCGACCACCACCCCCGCCGCCAGCGCGACGGGGTCGGGCTCAAGCCTCCCGAGAAACCGCGAGACCTCCTCCACGGCCCCGCCCGCAGCGAGCAGGTTGTAGAGCAGCAACCCCCCGAAGAGCACGAACAACACCCGCCCCGACGTCCCGAGACCCCCGACCAAAGGTCCAACCAGGTCCGAGGCCCCGAGCGCCAGCGCCCCTGCCACCGCAGCCCCGAGCGTGGCCACCCCCACCCGCGAAGCCGGCCACCCCAACACCAGCAGCCCCACGCCCGCAACCGCGAACGGCGCGGCAGAGACCAGGAAAGTTAAGAAATCTACCATGATAGAATTACTTCTACCAAAAACGGGGAGGAGGTGCAACGGCGGTGACGGGGTTGGTCGAGGCGGTCTCTTCGGGGCGATTGGGCGTGCGCGTGAAGGATCTACGTAAAGAGGCGGGCCTAACCCTGGACGACTTGGCGGGTCGGTCGGGGGTGAGCCGGGCCATGATCTCCAAGCTCGAGCGGGGCGAGAAGAACCCTACGCTCGTCATAGCGGCTCGCCTGGCCGAGGGCCTTGGGGTGAGCCTCTCGCGGCTGGCCGGGGTGGAGGAGAGGCGCGAGGTGGTGCTCGTGCCCAGGGAGAGGCGCATGGTCCTGCGCGACCCCGAGACCGGCTTCGAACGGCAGTCCCTCTCGCCGACCTTCGCGGGGCGGGGCGTGGAGTTCCTCCGCAACGTCGTCCCCGAGGGCTCGACCTCCGGCGACTTCCCAGCGCACCGCAAGGGCGTCGAGGAGCACATCGTAGTGGAGAAGGGCAACCTCAAGGCGACCCTCGGCGGGGAAGAGTACATGCTCCGCGAGGGCGACGCGCTCTTCTTCGAGGCAGACGTACCGCACCGCTTCGACAATGCCGGCCGCGGCGAGTGCGCCTACTACCTGGTCATAAGCTCCGCCGGCACGTGAAGCGATCGGCCCGCTGCGGCTTCGCCTCCGCTCTCAGCGGTCAGCTTCTTTGCAAGTGGTGCAGAAAGGATGCGGACCCCGACGGGCACTTCTCCGCGGGAATAAAGCTGACCGCTAAAAGCTTACA
>Ga0126309_10000460_pt1 | contig 13597 bp, 13 predicted proteins | sample Plot56_FD_92541 | JGI IMG/M metagenome (GOLD analysis project Ga0126309, IMG submission 92541) | Serpentine soil microbial communities from UC McLaughlin Reserve, CA, USA - Plot56 | ecosystem: Environmental > Terrestrial > Soil > Grasslands | place: USA: UC McLaughlin Reserve, Lake County...
CGCTTTCCGCCCAGGGTGGCCGTCATCCAGTGCGGTGTTGACAACCCCTACGGGCATCCCACGCCCGAGACCCTCGACAGGCTCCAGAGGGTGGGCGCGAAGATCTTCCGCAACGACGAGGACGGGGATGTGATCGCCACCATAAAAGACCAGGAGCTCGAGGTGGCTGTTACGAAACGTTAGAGGGCGTGACTCATCGCGCCGAACACCCCGCCCGGGAACGTGACGGCGCCGGTGCTTACCGGGGGTCGGACTTCCCAGAAGGAGGCATGAAGAGGGTCGCTGAGGATCGCAGCGTAAGGAGGGTGATGTCGTCCTCCTGTTCCCAACCCTCCCCGGTAAAGGAGTACAGCTCCTCGAGGAGGACGTCTCCCAACGATCTCCCTTCATCGTGTTCTGTGAGGAGCCGCCGAAGTCTCGGAGAGCCGAACATCTCGCGGTGCTGGTTGTGGGCCTCCACCAGCCCGTCGCTGTAGAACAGGACGCGGTCCCCCTCTCTCAGGATGCTGTGGCCCTCTTCGTAGGTCACGCCGGACATCAGGCCCAGGGGCATTCCCCTCGCTCTGAGCTGCTCTGCATCGTTGCCACGTCGCAAGTAGGGCAGGTCGTGTCCGGCGTTGGCGTAACGGAGGCGTCCGGTCTTTGGATCCAGGAGAGCGTAGAAGCAGGTGACGAACATGTTGGGCGGGATGCGGACAGACAACGCCTCGTTGACCCGCTCGAGTACCTCGCCCGGCGAATTCGAGGACTGGGCGACGGCGCGCAGCATGCCGCAGGTCGTGGCCATAACAAGGGCTGCCGGCATGCCCTTGCCGGTAGCGTCACCCACCACGAGGCCAAACTGGCCGTCGTCCAGCTCGAAGAAGTCGTAGAAGTCGCCACCTACCTCGCGTGCAGGCTGGTAGTGGGGTGCGATCTCCCAGCCCTCTAGCGTGGGTACTTCCTTGGGGAGTGAGGCCTGTTGGATGCGGCGCGCCACCAGCAGCTCTTGCTCGACGCGCTCGCGCTCGCGTATCTCTTGCTCCAGGCGCTGTTGGGTCAACCCCAGGATTCCGGTCCCCTCGCTCCACTCCTCGGCGATCTTGCCTCCCGCTATCCGATGGATGGCGATGGCCGTCGCCTCGTACTCCTCGCCGGTGGGCGCTATGCCTACGAAGTCCCCCCGATCGTGGACGCGTCTTATGGTGAGGCGGCTCACCACCTTGTCGTCCGTTGCTACCTGGTCTTCGATGATGTAGCGGAGCTCGGAGAAGGCGGCGTGATCCTCGGCTACCGACCTCTTGTAACCCTCGCGATCCGGGTCCTCGCTAGGAAGCAGGCTGCGGTCGACAAAATCTTCAGCCAATATCTCATCCAGCGCCTCCAGGTCCCCTCTGCCCTGCGCCTCGAAGAAACGCCGCACCAGAGCCAGGTTGTCTTCCGCTGACACAGCACTCCTTCCTCATCGCCAGCCGGCCTTTTGAGTGTGGGATCATCCGCCACTTACCGTTGCCCGTCCAGCATGCTACCAGAGTGGATGGAAGGCAGATGCTGCGCCACCTCTCGGAACCCAATTCGAAGGGAAATAGTCCATTTGGGGTATGCGCCCGGCTCTCATGCTTGCTATTGTACCTACGTCTAAGGTGCCGAAATGAAGGAGTGAAGCCTTGAAGAGGAGACTGCTGGTCTCGTTAGTGGTGGCGATGATGTTGAGTGCTACGGTAGCCGGTCCGGTGTCGGCCCTCCCCCCAGATAATAACGGCAATCATTACGGCAACTACACGCATCCAAATAGCGGCATGCATATCGGCGCTGGGTCCGGGCTTGGTAAGGACAACAACCTGGGCCTAGATCCGGAGAGGCGGGGTCTCAGATAATCCCCGCTTCGGATTTCAGTCGGATAGACGTTTAGCCGCAAACAGCCGGGGCTCTTATGTCCCGGCTTCTCTCGTGTGTAGCAAGAGAGCACCATGCCACTTCGGCATCGGTCGTGTACGAGCGCCGAGAGCTCTACTTCAGGCCTGTGTCTGATACAAGTTAAAGCTGTGGCGCTTGAGAACCGAGAATGTTCCTGTATTGTTAGCCTTGTAGGGCACAGAGAAGGAGGAAAGTGACGTGGTCAGCTTCAATCGCGTCGTACTGGCTGGTAACTTGACCAGAGATCCCGAACTGCGTTTCACCAACGACGGCATACCCGTATGCTCTTTCGGGCTCGCGGTCAACAGGGTAAGGTCGCGCAGCGAGGAAGTGGATTTCTTCGACATCTCCGCCTGGCGCGAGCTCGGTGAGACCGTCGCCAACTACAAGAAGAAGGGGGACCCCATCCTCCTCGAAGGACGCCTGCAGTATCGTACCTGGGAGGCCCAGGACGGCTCCAAGCGGAGCAAGGTCGACGTCGTCGCCGACAACGTGCAGTTCCTGGGCGGCAGGGGCGACTCCGACGACGGCGCCGCTTCCGGTGGCGGGGGCGGCCAGGCCCGCCGGGGAGGTGGCCGCGGCGGCCAGCGCGAAGAGGTGGATATCAATGAAGAAGACTTTGAAGATATTCCATTTCGTTACTTTAATATCAAATGCCTCATAGCCCGAGATATCTTGTGAGGTGAGCTCAAAAACCTGTAAGGGCTGCGGGGTAGAAAAAGACCTCTCAGAATATTACAAACATCCTCGGATGGCAGACGGCCACCTCAATAAGTGCAAGGTCTGTGTCAGCGCGCGCGTGCGAGAAAATCGTCGAGAGCGCTTGGAACAGTACGCTCAGTACGAGAGGTCCAGAGCAAACCTACCCCATCGGGTCGGGGCGCGTCGAAGATACCAGGAAGAACATAAGGAACGAATTTCCGAGTACAAGAAGAGGTGGGCGGCGGACAACGAGGAGAAGGCAGCTGCTTCGAAGCTTGCTTACTACGAGCGCGAGCGCGAAGAAGTAATCGCCCGCAGCAAGAAGTGGGCCGAGGATAACCCCGAGAAAGTCAGTCAAGCCAAGGCCAACAACCGCCGCAAGAGAAGGGCCGCGAGGCACGCCAGTTCAGGCCGTTTTACCGCCCAGGAGTTCAGAGCGCTCTGCTAGAGTTACGGCAACAAATGTCTTGCTTGCGGCGACACCGAAGCCCCTTTAGAGGCTGACCACGTCGTGCCTCTGACCAGAGGAGGCTCGGACAGCTTCGACAACATACAACCGCTATGCGGGTCATGTAACAGAAAGAAGTTCGTGAACATCATAGACTACAGGTTGAACACGGGCATTCTCTCGTCAGCATTTGAGCCGGTCAGCACTTCAGCAAAGTACAACAAGCTGAGATGCTGACCAGCGCGGTTTGCGGAAGAATCAAATCTTCCGCAAACCGCTGTCACTTGCCGATACTACTTATCTTTCGTCCCGTCGGTCCCGCGTTGCTCGGGCTCCCAGTGGTGTACCGCGCGGCGGACGTGTCCGGCCATCAGCCGTCCGGCGTCCTCGGCACGGCCTTCCACTACTGCCGCCGTGATCTCGCGGTGCTCTTCGGCGTCTTGAGACTGCCAGTCCGATTCTGCCGCGCGGCGCGAGAGCAATCGCCTTCCTACTTCGACCAGCCACAGCGATTCAAGGACCCGCACCATCTCCTCGTTGCCTGATGCACGCGCGAGCGTTATGTGAAAGTCGCGGCTGGCGTCGTGGGCTTCGATCCCGCCGCGCGCCTGCCGCTCGCGCGAGATCGAGGCGTGCAACTGCTCGACGTGGATCTCACTCCGCCGGTCGGCCGCCAGCCTGGCGATGCCAGGCTCCAGGACCGTACGCACCTCCAGGCGCCGCAGCACGGCGTCGAGGCCGAGGTCAGTCACGCGGAAGCCGTGGTTGGAGTGCCCTTCGACAAGGCCCTCGCCCCCGAGCCGGCGTAGCGCCTCGCGGACGGGCGTGCGTGAGATCCCCAGCCTCTCGGCGAGCTCGACCTGCCCAAGCCTCGTGCCCGGCGCGAGCTCCCCACTGAGAACAAGGCCGCGAATCCGCTCGTAGGCAAGGTCGGCAACCGAGTAGGACCGGATCGGGCCAGCGCCCTCAAAGGGATCTGAGATACTTCTCATGGCCGGATCATAAGAGCAGTGGATACATTATGCAACGCGAACCGTGAGAATATTCTTGACAAGCGCCGCTGTGATGGATAATGTATCCATCGTTAAGGCTATCTAGATAGTTGGGATATCCGGTATGGGATCTATCGAGGCTGTCGAGGGTGGACGAAGGCTGCGCGTGCTGCGCGATGGCGAGCCGGCGTGGGGGCGGCGGGAGGGGGATGAGATCCTGCTCGATTCGGGGGAACGTTTCCCCGAGGCCGAGGCACACTACCTCGCGCCGGCCGAGCCCACAAAGGTCATCGCCGTCCACCTGACCTACAGGAGCCGGGTGGAGGAGTACGCGGCCACGACGCCCCCGCAACCTTCCTACTTTCTCAAGCCGCCGACCACCCTGAATGGGCATGGTGGGACCGTGCGGCGGCCGGCGGGGACGCGCTTTCTCAACTACGAGGGTGAATTGGCGGTCGTAATCGGCCGCCGCATGCATGGGGTGGGCATCGAGGATGTGCTCTCCTACGTCGCAGGCTACACATGCGCCAACGACGTCGGGCTGCACGACTTCCGCCACGCGGACCGGGGTTCGATGCTACGCGTCAAGGGCCAGGACGAATTTTTGCCCCTCGGGCCCGTGCTCGTGGGGGCCTCGGAGTTCGATCCCACGATCTTTACGCTGCGTACGTATTTGAATGGTGAGGTCGTGCAGGAGGGCGGCTCGGAGGACATGATCTTCGGCGTGGCCTACCAGCTCGCAGATCTGTGTCGTCTGATCACGCTGGAGCCAGGGGACGTGGTCCTTACCGGAACTCCGGCGAACTCCAGGCCCATGGAACCAGGGGACGTCGTCGAGGTCGAGATCGACGGCATCGGTCGCCTGAGCAACACGGTCGAGGAGTGGCAGGTCGACCTGTCGGGGCCCGGCGTGCAGCCCGAGACCTCGGCCAACACGCTGCATGTCGCGCTGGCCGTCTCCGAGGAGGAGGCCGAGCGAATGGTGGTGGGAGGCAGCGAGTGAGGGCCTGGTACCGTCCACGTAGACATGAACCGGCCGGAGTGGCGGCGTGAAGCCAGTCCTGATCCGACAGCACGAGGAGACGACGCCGCCAGGTCTGCTGGTCGAATGGCTGCGCGAACGCGGCATCCCTTTCGAAGTTCATCCGTCCTGGGACGGGACCGCGGCCCCCGATCCCGCGGACTATTCGTTCGTGGCCTCGCTCGGTTCCCCTTACGGCCCCAACGACACGCACGAGCCTGGGGTCGTGGAGGAGTTGAAGTTGATCGGGGCCGCGGTAGAGAAAGAGGTTCCCGTGCTCGGGCTGTGCTTTGGAGGCGAGGTGTTATCCGTCGTGCTCGGCGGGCGGGTGGAGCGTGCGCCTGTACCCGAGCTCGGCTGGCGAGAGATCGAGACCGACGACCCCGGCACGATCCCCGCCGGTCCCTGGCTGGAGTGGCACTACGAGCGCTTTACCACGCCCCCCGGCGCCGTGGAGGTGGCGCGCACGGCCGACGCCGTGCAGGCGTTCCGTCTTGGGCCGCACCTCGGGGTACAGTTCCATCCGGAGAGCACCGTGGAGATCATCGCAGGTTGGGCGGCTGCGGACACCGAGAGCCTGGCGGCGCTCGGTATAGAAGACGGCGCGCAATTGCTCGCTGCGGCGCCCGAGCGCCAGGAGGCGGCCCGGGAGGCCGCGTTTCGTCTCTTCGACGCGTTCCTGGCGGAAGCCGTAACAGACCGTTCTGAGAGTACAGCCGGCGACGCCGGCGGGAAGGAGTAGTCGTGGTTCACAGAGAGGAACTCGTGGCCAGGCCGCCCGAGCTATCCGACGATTCCGTGACTTGCGTGAGGGTGCTCTACCCCGATTTGCACGGCGTGGCGCGGGGCAAAGACGTGCCCATAGGGGAGTTCGAGCGCGCTACCCGGCACGGGCTCGCGTTCTGCTCGGCGGTCATGGGCACCGATCTTCGCCACACCCCCGTCGTGGGTGGCGAGGAGGGATACCCCGACCTGATCGCCCACCCCGACCTCTCGACGATGACCATGCTTCCTTGGGAGCCCGGCGTTGCCTGCTGCATCGCCGACCTGCACCCGGTCGGAGAGCATCCCCCGCCCGCCGACCCCAGGGGCGCCGTACGCCGCGCCGTCGCCGGCTTCGAGGAGCTCGGTTACGCGCCGGTCGTGGGACCCGAGCTCGAATTCTTCCTTTGCGAGCAGGATCCCGAGTCGCCGAACGGTGTGCGCCGCTACGTGGACAACCTGAGCATGGTCTACACGGTCGGCCCGCAAGCGGACCCGCGCGGCGTCGTGCGCGAGATCGCGGAGGCATTATCGAGCGTCGGCATGGGGACGTTCGCGGCCAACCACGAGTTCATGAACTCGCAGTTCGAGATCAACCTGCAGCACGCGCCGGCGTTGACGGCATCGGATCGCGCCTTCCGCCTCAAGTGCGCCGTGAAGGACGTCGCCGCGATCCACGGCCTCGTCGCCACGTTCATGGGTAAACCGTTCAACGACCAGGGCGGCTCGGGGTTCCACTTCCACTTCTCGCTCGACCGCGACGGCAACAACGCCTTCGCCGACGGCTCCGACCCCGACGGCGTCTCCGATGAGTTCCGCCACTTCACGGCCGGCATGATGGCCCACGCCCGGGCGCTGACGGCGTTCCTGAACCCGACGATAAACGCCTACCGGCGGCTCGTCCCCGACTCGCTGGCGCCCACCCATGCCAACTGGGGCTGGGACAACCGCACGGCTTTTGTCCGCGTCCCGCCCGAGCGCGGAGGGGCCACGCGGGCCGAGGTCCGCGTAGGCGATGGCAGCGCGAATCCGTACCTCGCGGCCGCCGCGATCCTGTTCGCGGGGCTGCACGGCGTGCGCGAGAAGCTGGAGCTCGGGCCCCCCGTGGGCGGTGACGCCTATACCCTGGCCGAAGAGGAGGCCGGTGGGCAGTTGCCGGCCTCCCTCAGCGATGCTCTGGACGCGCTGGAGGCCGACGACGTGCTGCGCGAGGCGATGGGCCCGCAGATCGTCGACACGTTCCTCACCATGAAGCGATTCGAGGTCGAGCGCCACCGCACGTGGGTCTCGGACTGGGAGCTGACCGAGTACCTCCACCACCTATAGGAGACCGACGATGACCGACGCGACCGAGACCGTGCCGCTCGAGGAGATCGACCTCTCGAGCCACGACGCCTTCGTCGAGCGGGTGCCCTACGAGTGGTTCCGTACCCTGCGGCGCGAGGACCCCGTCCACTTCAACCCCGAGCCCGACGGCCCCGGCTTCTATGCCGTGACCCGCTACTGGGACATCCGCGAGGTGCACCGCAACTTCGCCGTGTACTCCTCGGAGCTCGGCGGGACCTCCCTGGAGGACCTCGACCCAGACCAGATAGAAGCCCGCAAGTCCATGATAGACACGGACCCGCCGCGCCACACCGAGCTCAGGAAGCTGATCGCGCGCCGCTTCACCTCCCGCGCCGTGAAGGTGTGGGAGGATGCCGTGCATACGGTCTGCGACCGGGTCCTCACCGAGGCGCTGCCCAAGGGCGAGTTCGACTTCGTGGAGGAGATCTCGTCGGAGATCCCCATGCAGGTCTTCGCCGAGATTCTGGGCGTGCCGCAAGAGGACCGCCGCCACATCGTGGACATGGGCGACCGTATCCTCGGCAACCAGGACCCCGAATATGCGCAACCCGTCGAGGATGCCCACCGGCTCTTGCCATTCTCGAGCCCGGTCGCGCAGGAGATGTTCGAGTTCGGGCGCAAGCTTGCGGAGGCGCGGCGCAAGAACCCGAGGGACGACATCATTACGTTGCTCGTCAATGCAGACCTCACGCAGCGCGAGTTCGACGTCTACTTCGTGTTGCTCGCCACCGCCGGCAACGAGACGACGCGGCATACGATCACCCACGGCCTGCTAGCCTTACTCGAGTACCCTGACCAGCTAGAACGCCTGAGAAACGACCCGTCCCTCCTGCCTACCGCTGCCGACGAGATGCTGCGTTGGGCGACGGCCGTTCACTACTTCAGGCGCACTACCACGCAGGACACCGAGCTGGCGGGGACCGAGATCCCCGCGGGGGCCAAGGTCGCGACCTGGCTCGTGTCGGGCAACCGCGACGAAGAGTATTTCGAGAACCCCGACACCTTCGACGTCGGCCGCGACCCGAACAAGCACATGGCGTTCGGGCCCGGCGGCATACATCATTGCCTGGGCGCCCATCTGGCGCGGCTGGAGATCCGCATCACCTTCGAGGAGATGCTCAGACGCGTCGAGGGGTTCGAACTCATGGGACCGCCCGAGCGCCTGCGTTCGAACTTCTTCAACGGTATCAAGCGTCTGCCCGTGCGGGTGACGGTGTGATCTCTCTCCGCCGCATCGACCACGTCAGCCTTCTGGTCACCGACGTAGACGACGCCACCCACCGCTGGTGCGCCCAGTTCGGCCTCGTAGAACGCGAACGCGACAATGCTCGCGCCCGCCTCGCCTGCGACGACGAACCGTTCTGCCTGGAGCTGGTCGCTGCCGATGTGCCCGGTATCGGGCACGTGGCCTTCGAGCTGCGGCGCTCATGCACGCTCGATGACGCGCGCAGGCACTTTGATGGGCTTGAGGTGCCGTGGGAGGAGCGTAACAGTGGGCTCGAGGTTTCCGACCCCGAAGGAAACAGGGTGCGCATCCTCCCCTACAGGGAGCCGGAGATGCGCTGGACCCCGCACGCGCGGCCGGCGAAGGACCAGGTCGTCGGCCATCCCCGCAAGCTCGGGCACGTGAACTTCCTGACGGGGGAGATCTCGCGCGGCGTGGACTTCTACACGCGCGTGCTCGGCATGCGGGTCACGGATTGGCTCGGCGACGGGGGCGTGTGGTTCCACATAAACGGCGACCACCACGTGATGGCGCTCGTGGACAAGGGCTACAGCCACCTGCACCATTTGGCCTTCGACGTCGTCGACATCGGGCAGATGCGGGTGGCGCTCGACCATCTCGGAAGGCACGGCCGGTGGCTCGGCTGGGGGCCGACGCGTCACGGCATAGGCGGGAACATAGCCTCCTACGTGCGCATCGTCGAGGAGGAGTGCTTTGTAGAGCTGTATTGCGACATGGAGCAGCTCGAGGCCGACCACGAGCCGCGCCGCTGGCCCGACGATCGCTACTCTTCGAACACGTGGGGGCCATTGCCTCCCCGTTCCTACTTCCGCTTCGACGCCGCGGCCGTCGCCTCCGAGCGCGAGAGCCTGGAGATGCTCGGACGGCCACTCCCCGAGGAGGTCAACGCATGAGGTTGCAGGGCTACACCACCCCCCGCACGAGCACAGGCCGGGCCAGCATCGTCCCGCCACCGCCCTGGCACTACGTTGGGGACTTTCTGGTGGTGGATTACTGGGCCGACCCCGAGGCTGTCCTGGCCGTGCTGCCCGAGGGCTTGGACCCTCACCCTGACGCCGGGCGCTGCGCCGCCGTTTGCGCCGACTGGCAGTCCTGCTCCGAGGGCGGGGAGGAGCTTGTCGACCCGATCCGGTCCCACTACCGCGAGTTCTTTATCGTGATCAATGCGCTCCTGGACGGGGAAGAGGTGACCAACTGCCCGTTCATCTGGGTCGACCAGGACTTCGCGCTGGCGCGGGGTTGGATCCAGGGTTTCCCCAAGAAACTGGGTTCGATCTGGATGACCCGCACGTTCGGACTCGACCTCCCGGCCGACCCTGGCCTGCGTCCCGGCGGACGCCACGGCGCGACCTGCTCGGCCCGCGGCAGGGCTATCGCCGACATGAGCCTCACCATCGAGGGCGAGACCGACGAGGGGCCACGCCACAACGCCCCGCCGATCGTCAACGTGCGCCACTTTCCGCGTCTCGCCGCAGGACGCCACGACGACCCGCAGGTGCACGAGCTCGTCCGCGCCGTCAGCCGCGACCGGGCGGTGTCCAAGGTCGTGGCCGGGCCGGCCACGCTCACGTTGCACTCCGCGCCCGGCGAGGAGCACGACACGCTCGCGCCCGTAGAAATCGACCGCGGGTACCGCTTCACGTTCGGCTACACGGTCGACGACCTCGAAACCGTAAAGGAGCTGGTATGAGCGCGGTTACCGAACGTGTCCGGGTGGCGGGTGTGGATGTCTCCCCCGACCACTTCATCGGCGGCGGACGCGTCGCGAGCGAGCGCCGCTTCGAGGACATCTCGCCCATCGACGGCGAGGTTATGGGTGAGATCTCACGCGCCGGCGAGGCCGAGGTCGACTTGGCGGTGCGCGCCGCGCACGACGCGTTTCCACAGTGGGCGGATCTCGGTCCTGCCGGACGCGCCCCCTACCTGCGCCGGCTCGCCGACCTCATAGACGAGAACGTGGACCGGCTGGCCGCCGTCGAGAACGCCGACATGGCGATGCTCCTGCGTTCGCTGCGCGCGCGTGTCATCTCCCGTGGAGCACGCAACTACCGGTCTTACGCGGACCTCGCCGCCGCCTACGAGGAGCGCGACTGGCGTTCGCAGGGGACCTGGAACCGGGTGCAGCGCATGCCGGCGGGGCCCGCGGCCGTGATCACACCGTGGAACGCCCCTTTCATGCTCTCCACCTGGAAGACCGCACCAGCGCTCGCGGCGGGCTGCACCGTGGTCCTCAAACCCGCCGAGTGGTCGCCGCTCTCGTGTTCGCTGCTCGGAGATCTCGTCTCTGAAGCCGGCATCCCGCCTGGCGTCTTCAACGTCGTCCAGGGGGTGGGGGAGGAGGCTGGCGCGGCGCTCGTTGCGCATCCTTTGCTGCGGCGCGTCTCCTTCACCGGCTCGCCGGAGACGGGACGTCTGATCGGGGTTTCGGCGGCGCGCAACCTGGTGCCTTTCACCGCCGAGCTCGGCGGCAAGGGCCCCCTCATCGTCTTCGAGGACGCCGACCTCGACGCCGCCGCCGTCAAGGCGGCCGGCCAGTACGACGACGGCGGCCAGGTCTGCCTCGCCGGGACCAGGATCCTGGTGCAGGAGTCCGTCCGCGTGCCCTTCCTCGAACGCTTCCACGCCGCGATCGACGAGCACGTCTTAGGCGACCCGCGCGAGGACGATACAACGGTCTCGCCCCTGATCCACCCCGACCACCTGGAGCGCGTCGAGGGCTTCGTCGAGCGCGCCCGCGAGAGCGGACAGAAGATAGTGCGCGGCGGGCGCCGCTCGGAGGCGGGACCGCTCTTCTACGAGCCAACCCTTATAGAGCCCACCTCCAACGACGCCGAAGTGGTGCAGAACGAGGTCTTCGGCCCAGTCCTCACCTTCCAGGCCTTCACGGGCGAGGAAGAAGCGGTAGACCTCGCCAACTCCACGCCCTACGGCCTCTCGGGCATCGTGTACACGGGGTCGATGGGCCGCGCGGACCGCGTCGGGCGTAGGGTGCGCGCCGGCGTGGTCTGGGTCAACACCTTCCTCGTCCGCGACCTCACTGCGCCGTTCGGGGGCATGGGTATCTCCGGCATAGGACGAGAGGGCGGGGACTACGCCCTGGATTTCTACTCCGACCTGAAGACCCTCCAGATCCTCGAGGGCAGCGTGGGATGAGTACCGGGGCCGCAGGATCTGCGCTACAGGGGGAAGGGATCTACGGCATCGAAGGGCGCGTCTCGCTGCGCTCGGTCGTCGAGTCCGCGCAGGTGCTCGGGCTCTTTGTAAGGGATTGGTGCGGGCTCGTCCCGGGCCGGAAGGAGGAGAGCTGATGTCTGGAGCCGAACCGACGATCGCCCCGCGAACGGGGACCACCGAGAGCTCCAAGCTGCACCGGCGCGCCCTCGGGGTGCCAGATTTGATGTTCTTTATCATAGCGGCCTCGGCGCCCCTTACGGCGGTGGCGGGCGGTCAGGCCGCGACCTATCTCGTTACGGGCAACAGGGCCGTCGCTTTCATGTTCATACCCCTTGGGATCGTGCTCGTCCTGTTCACGGTCGGGTACGCGGCGATGAGCCGCTACATCGAGAATGCGGGGGCGTTCTACGCCTACGTCTCCAAGGGTCTCGGCCGGGTCTCTGGCATCGGGGCCGCGTTCATCGCGCTAATCGCGTACAACAGCATGCAGATCGGGATCTACGGCCTCTTCGGGGTCGCGATGGGCGGGTTTATGGCGGACTTTTTGGGCCTGGCGCTCCCCTGGTGGTTCTGGTGCCTCGTTGCCGGGATCGTCATCGCGCTCCTCGGGGTGTTGCAGATCGACCTCAACGCCCGCGTGCTGGCCGTGATGCTCATCCTGGAGGTGCTGATCGTCGCGCTCTTCGACTTCGCGATCCTCGGTGACCCCGGCCCGCAGGGGCTAACCATGGTCGGCTTCAGCCCGACGGTGGCGTTCAGCACCGCCGTCGGCGCCACGTTGACCTTCTGCGTCGCCTCCTTCGTCGGCTTCGAGTCGGCGGCGATCTACAGCGAGGAGTGCCGGGATCCCCGGCGCACAGTCGCCCGTGCGACCTACCTGGCCGTCGGCCTGATCGCCGTCTTCTACGCCCTCTCGAGCTGGCTGCTCGGCGTCGCGGCGGGTCCGAACACTATCGTCGACCCGAACGCGCTCGTGAAGGCTGGATTCGCGACGGAGGGCGCCCCCGACCCGACGACCGTGCTGTTCATCACCGGGGCCGAGCGCCTCGGCCAGATCTGGGGCACCACGGCGGCGCTACTGTTCGCCACGAGCCTGTTCGCGGCGCTCCTCTCGTTCCACAACGCGGTCGCCCGCTACGCGTTCGCCCTCGGCCGCGAGGGTGTGCTCCCTTCCGTCTTCGGTCGCGTCAACAGCCGCACGGGCGCGCCGTGGATCGCCTCGTTGACGCAGTCCATCCTGGCGCTCACCGTCGTCCTCGTCTTCGCCATAGCCGCCGCCAACCCGGTGTTGACGCTCTTTACGTGGTTGACGAACCTGGGCGCTTTAGGCGTGCTCCTCCTCATGGCGGCGACGTCCTTCGCGGTCGTAGGGTACTTCCGGCGGCGGCCGCAGGAAGCGGTAGGTAGCTGGGCGGCCACCTGGGCGCCCGCGCTCGCCGGCGTCCTGCTGCTGGTCCTGCTTATACTCGGCGTCGCCAACTTCAACGTCCTGATCACAGGCCTCACCAACGCGCCCATCGACACGATGACGATCGTGCTGCCCGTCATCCTCTTCGGGGGAGGTATCGTAGGCCTGATCGTGGGGGCCACCCTGAAGCGCAGACGTCCCGACGTCTACGAGCGTATCGGCGGCGGCGCGGGCGTCGAGGAATAGCGGCCAGAGCCGTGGGCTCACAGAGGGACGGGCCGAGGACGAACGCCGCGCCGCAACACGAGCAGGCCGACCTCCCCGCGCTCGCCGACCGCGAGGGAATTCTGGGAGATCTCGATCGCGTCATCTGCGAGGCGTGGGCGACGTTCGACGCGCCACGCACCGCCGAGCCGCAACTCGACGAGATGCTGATCGGACGCCTCGAAACGCCGCTGCCCGAGGAGGCGGGCGACATCGAAGCCGCACTACAGGACGCGGCACGCATCCTCGACGCCAGCATCTCGCCCTCCAGGCCGCTCTATCTCGGCTACATCGGCTCTACGGGTCTGGAGATAGGGGTGCTCGCCTCCGCGCTCGC
>Ga0126309_10000461_pt1 | contig 13589 bp, 10 predicted proteins | sample Plot56_FD_92541 | JGI IMG/M metagenome (GOLD analysis project Ga0126309, IMG submission 92541) | Serpentine soil microbial communities from UC McLaughlin Reserve, CA, USA - Plot56 | ecosystem: Environmental > Terrestrial > Soil > Grasslands | place: USA: UC McLaughlin Reserve, Lake County...
AGCGGCGATCGTCCCGGCCACGTGGGAGCCGTGACCGTTGTCGTCGTTGGGGGACTTGTTGCTGCGTACGCAGTTCTTGCCCGCCGCGGCATTTAGGTCGGGATGGGTGAGGTTGATCCCGGTGTCGATCACCGCCACCGCCGACGAGGCGGCCTGGTGGGCGGTGGTGGTGGCGGCGGCAGCGATTCGGCGCACCCCGGTGGGCGCCGAGTCACCCGACGCCAGCGCCTCGGTCCCGACCGCCTTGACCTCGCGGTCGGCGCTGACGAACTGCACCGCGGGGTCCTGGCGGACCTGGTCAAGCTGCTGAGCTGACAGCCGGGCGGCGTAGCCTTTGATGGCGCGGGTGTAGACGAAGTCGGTTACGAGGCCGTAGCGGCGCCCATGTTCTTTGGCCACCGTCTGGGGGTCGCTGGTCGAGTCCTTGAGCACCACGATGAAGCGACCACCAGAGCCGCCCGGTGCCGGCGAGGACTGCTTGGGACTCGACTGGCTATCCGTGGGGGCAGAGGTGGTGGTCTGGGTCTGCGAAGTGGTGGTTTCGGTCTGGGTCTCCGCAGCGGTGGTCTCAGACGGGGAGGTTGTGGTGGACTGGGCGTCAGTGGCCTGGTCACCGCCAACCTCTGCGACAGCGAGTGAGGCGGCGACCCCCAGCGCCAGGGCGGCAAGGACGCTAGCCCAGCCGAGGGCTCCAGAACCGGTGGGACCAGGACCACTGCGACGCGCCCACAGGGCGCACAGAGCAGGAGGGAATTTCGCAATAAGGGCTCGCATGGCCGCGGCATCCTAGTGGCTTGAGCGCCCGGTGTGGGATCTAGTGCGGCCAGACCGTCTCGGGTAGTGCGTTGCAGCGGGCATTGGCCGGCTGGTTCGCGGTGGAGGTCCCGTCGGCGCTGTGACTACGGTTTGGCGCGGCCACGATCGTCCGAAGGCAGCTGCGTGATGCCTCCGGGGATTACGTGCTCGGCAGCGCCGTGGAAGCGTAAGCCGCCGCGATCCGACCTATAGACCGCCCGAAAATTGGGCGAGATCGAGCTGCGCTGCGCCTCTCGTCGGGATCGAGCCTCTAGCCACCCGCGACCCGCGGCTGCCTGATAAGGAGGAGGTCCCTGATTCGAGTTCAGGATCGCCCTCTGACCCGGCCGAGGAAGCCAGCTTCCCGGCAGCGAACCCTGGAAGCGCAGCGGAAGCAGGTGCGGACTCCAACGCTCCGCCGCGCGGGCCGGACCCAGATCGAGTTCCTCGGGCCGGCCACTTGGGCGATGGCGTGTGTCACTGTGTTGATCGCAGCCATGCCACCGCTACGCGCTGTCGCGAGAAGTTGCCGGTCGGTCGTCCGGATGCGCGATCTTTCCGGCGGCCGCCAGGCTTCCGGCCAAGACGCTTCCACGGCTGTCCACCACGACGACCTGAGCCCCCGAGGTCTTCGCCCTTTCGGCGACCCGCCGGTTGAGCCACCCGAGGTAGAACGAGGCGAGCACGATGCAGCGCACAGGCCGCGAGGGGTCGACGAGCGGATACGACATGCTGAGGACCTCCGTATGGGTCACGCGCCCGATCTGGTAGTCGCCCACGGCGAAGTCGCGGTATCTGACCGCGCGCTGGAAGTACGGGCGATCGGAAACGCTGACCAGCCGCGCGTCCGGGATCGAGAGGCAGAAAACAGCTCACCGTCACGGTGGGCCACGCCGAACGCGCTGTGGCGGCCCGTCACCGGCTTGATCTCCTGGGCCATCCTCGCGTGGCACTTTGGGGAATCGTTGCCGCGGGCCTCCGGTAGCCGGGACAATCCGATGAGCGGCCGCCGTGCCTCGTCAAACGCGCTCGCGAGGTCAGAGGTGACGTTCGATAGTTGCCGCCGTGTGTCGGGCTCGCCCCCCCGCGGCAGCTGGCGAGGCCGACGGACGCGAGGCCGGCGGACAAGAGGCAGCGGCGCCGCCCCAGCACGGGTCTAGCTTCGGCTGGCTGCTCAGCCGGGATTGTTGGCATCGGTGGGGGAACAGGCACCAAGGGCCAAGCCGCTGACGTCTCGATCGCCTTTTGGCGTTGCGCAAGTTTGGCTTCAGCGAACTGGCACAGGCTGCGGGCAGCCGCACCGCGCGGATAGAGCTCAAAGGCGATCGAGGCAACTGCTGAGGCTCGTCCACAGCAGGTAGATGGCGACGACGGCCGTCTCCCGAGCGACATCGACTTGCGCCACACGGGCGGTGCTCGCGCGTCTACCTCGGAGCCGTCCTCGAGCAGATCTGTCGGTAGGCGGTTGGGGCGTTGCTCGATGCCGAACTACCTCGTCGGTGGGCGACATCGCAAAGCGAATAGTGCACGCCGGGTTGGACGGGGTAGACGGAGTCGATGTAGCGCGTTGTCCTGGCGCTGCCAAACGCGGTGGTCAAATGGATCGTGTACCAGGCACGTTTCTTCAAGCCGTAGCGGAAGAACACCGATTTCGCTCCGTCCCGCACGCCGCGGAAATACTGTCGTCTGGCGGCCGCGGCGCCGTTGCGCTGCCCCTGTCTATATGCCGCCCGCTCGTTCTCGATCGAGCGGCCGTAGAGGTAGCCGCCGATCGCGGCGCCGCAGATCAGCAGCCAGACGAGCACGGCCAGCGCTATGGAAATCTTGGAACGGCGGTTGTCCATCAGCCCTCCTCCCAAGCCGATCTATCGGTGTGTTCGCAGGTGAGCCCGTCGGTTGCCCCGCCCGAGCCTCCCAACAACTTAGATCGCGGGTCGAGATCCATGCCGCACGTGTCCGAGCGAGACTTTTTGCCCGGGTACGCGTTCCAACGACCGATGGCCGCCTGGTCCCCCACCCTCGGCGCTGTGGCCCCACGCCTGGATGCGCTGAGGTCGGCACTCCTGCTCGTACTTCTCATGGCCATCGTGCTGGCGTGGCCCCCGCAGCCCGCGCAGGCCGGCGCCAACCAGGAGACGATGCTCCAGGATGACCTGCAACTGCTCTACTCAGGAGGGGCACGCAGGGAGCAGACGCTCGACGAACTCGAGCGCCTCGGGGTGGATTCAGTTCGGGTCTTTGTCTCCTGGAGCGCAATCGCGCCGGCCAGCAATTCCACTGCCCGCCCGGGCTTCGACGCCGCCAATCCGGGCGCCTACAACCCCGGCGCTTGGGCACCTTATGATGAGCTTGTGAGGTCGGCGGCGCGTCGGGGCATGAGTGTGCTGCTTACCCCTAACGCTCCAATCCCGGCGTGGGCCTCTGATTGTCGGGGCTCGGTACCTCTGCGGCACATCTGCAGTCCCGATCCCGGAGAGTTCGCAAGCTTTGTGCTCGCACTGGGTCGGCGCTACTCGGGGGGCTATGGGGGCCTGCCGCGCGTCTCCCGCTGGGCGGTTTGGAATGAGCCCAACGTGGCGATCTGGCTGCGCCCGCAGTACGTCCGACGAGGTGGTCGCCTCGTCGCGCTGTCCGCCTGGCGCTACCGCCTGCTGATACGTGCCGCGGTGAGCGCGCTGCGTGCCAGCGGCCATGGCCGCGATCAGATCATGGCCGGCGAGACCGGGCCCATCGGGCAGAGCGGGGGGTCGCTCGCCCGTCGCCCGGTGGCCACCGCCGACTTCCTGCGGACCCTGTTCTGCATCACACCCCGGGGTGGACCGCTGCGCTCGGCTGCGGTCGGCTGCACCGGCCGCTATGAGGCGCTAGGGATAAATGCGATCGCCCATCATCCCTACATCCAGGGCGGCAGCCGCGCGCCTCGCACGCCCGCTCGCTTCGACGAGATCACGATCTCTTCCCCACGGCGGCTGAAGACCATTATGGGTGCGGCTGCCCGTCTGGGGCGAATCCGGCACGGGCTGCCCATCTACTACACCGAGTTTGGCTTTCAGACCAATCCTCCCGACCGAATCCTCGGAGTGCCGCTCGGCCTCCAAGCCCGCTACCTCGCCGAGTCGCTCTACATGACCTACCGTGACCCGGCGGTCAGGGGTGTGGCTCAGTATCTGCTGCGCGACGACCCGGGATTAGCGGGCTTTCAGAGCGGCCTCGAGTTCAGCAGCGGGCGCCCTAAGCCGGCGCTTCGGGACTTCCCGTTCTCGGTCTTTGTGTTCCGCCACAGAGGCGTCGTGACGGTGTTCGGACAATTGCGGGCGGCGCCGAATGGCGCACGGGTGCCGGTGCGGGTGGAGCTTCGCTCTCGTGGGAGTGGTTCGTTTCGCACTTATCGCACCGTCACAACCAATCCTCGCGGGTTTCTTCTCGTCCGAGCGCGCAGCCCGCGCGGGGAGTGGCGTCTGGTCGCTCCGCCGCTACCGGGGCTCCCGGGTGGGTCAACGTCCCGTACGGCTACTGAAGCGATCAGATGATCGAAGGAGAACCTCTACGCCACGGACTCCTCTGTCGGTTAGGGCGGTCACACCAGCGTAATCGCCTGCTCGGCCCCTAGGATCGCCCACTAACAGGCGAATGCCGCAAAGCCCTGCAAGCAGGCCCTTTGTGCGAGTGACAAGCGACAGAGAGACGCACCCGCGTGCTCGCGTCCGAGCGACGCGGGCCAAGCGGCTCGGTGGTCACCTGCTCTCCGAGTCGGGTCAGGCGAGCGCCGCATGACCGCAGGCGGTCGGCCGGGACCCGTCGGTCCCGCCTACCGCTGGTTGGGACCGCCCTGGCTCTTGCAGGAGTGGCCGGTCGGGCGTTTGGGGGTCGGTGCACTGACCGCTCTTGCCGGCGCCGTTTCCGCCGTTGGTCGACGGGCTCGGGTTGGCCATGCTCGTAGGCGCGAATCGGGCCATCGCAAAAGACCCGACCACCGCCAGCAGGGCTGACGTGCGTCTCATCGGTCCCTTCCCGGGGAAGATGGGAAGCAGATAAGCGGGTCGGAATGCCCGGCGGAGCGAATTGCCTAGCCGAACGTCAACCAGGGTTGCGGGGATCGCGCCGAGGTCGCGACCACCATGGTGATGCGTACCGGGTCGGACTCGCCCGCCAAGCGCGGCGAAGGCGGCACGGGGAAACCCGGCTACCGCTGGCACCCCCGTTGGGCGGGGCGCTCGCGCATCGCCCAGGCCCCCCATGCGGTCAAGCACCTCCTGGTCGGCTCGCCGCGCCCGACACGTCAGAGCCGGGCGAACGAGCTGCCCAAGCGCCTGGCCCTGCCGGTGTTCTCGGCCGACCCCCTGTCCTCGGTGGCGTACGCCACCGAGCAGGCGATGGTGGTCCTGTTGGCCGTCTCGATCTCGGGCCGCGGGTTGGTGATGCCCCTGTCGGCAGCGATCGCGGTCCTGCTGGCCTTGGTGGTCCTCTCCTACCGCCAGACGGTGCGCGCCTACTCGACCAGCGGGGGCGCGTATGCCGTGGCCAAGGACAACCTGGGGCGCATCGCAGCGCTGATCGCCGCGTCGGCGCTGTTGGTGGACTACGTGCTGACGGTGGGGGTGTCGGTGTCCGCCGGCGTGACCGCGATCACCTCCGCCTACACCTCGCTGGCCCCGTTGACCGTGTGGATGGCGCTCCTGTTTGTCGGGATCCTCGTCGTGGTGAACCTGCGCGGGGTGCGCGAGGCAGGACTGGTCTTCGCCGTGCCCACCTACGCCTTCGTGGCGGCAGTGTTCATCACGATCGTGGTCGGCTTGGCGAAGTGCGCGGGCGGGTGCCCCCACGCCATGGTGCCCGACCCCAAGCCCATCGGGCCGGCGGCGGCGACGGTCGGGATCTTCGTCGTCCTGCATGCCTTCGCGTCCGGCTCGACCGCTCTGACCGGCATCGAGGCGATCTCCAACGGCGTGGGCGCCTTCCGCAAGCCGCGCGGCGTCAACGCGGCCAAGACGCTGGGAGCGATGGGCGCGATCGCCGTCGTCCTGTTCCTGGGCGTCTCTTTCCTGGCCGTCCAGGTCGGCGCGGCGCCCAGCAAGTCGGTATCCGTGCTCTCGGAGATCGCCAGGGCGGTCTTCCCGACCACCGGGGTCTTCCCGGGGGCGCTGTTCTACGTCGTCCAGCTGCTGACGTTCGCGATTCTGGTCCTGGCGGCCAACAGCGCATTCCAGGGCTTTCCGCGCCTGGCCAGCCTGCTGGCGCGAGACTCCTATCTGCCGCGCCAGTTCCAGGACCTGGGCGACCGCCTGGTCTACTCCAACGGCGCCCTGGTCCTCGCCGCCCTGGCGGCCGTGCTCATCGTGGCCTTCGGCGCCAACGTGGAGCAGCTGATCCAGCTCTACGTGGTGGGGGTGTTCACCGCCTTCACGCTCTCCCAGGCCGGGATGGTCCAGTACTGGCGGCGGACCCGCGGGCGGGAGCTCGCGGAGGACGAGCGGGGGAAGCACTCGAGCTGGAAGCGCTCCATTGTCATCAATGGCCTGGGCGCGGCGGCAACCGGGGTGGTGACCGTCATCGTCATCGCCACCAAGTTCCTGCACGGCGCCTGGGTGGTGGTGGTCGCGATGCCGCTCATCGTGCTGGCGCTGCGCCGGCTCCACCGCCACTACGACGAGGTCAGGAGTCGGGCTCGCCGGGGCGCCGTATCGGTGATCGACCGGCCCATCCACAACACGGTCGTCCTGTACGTGAAGGACGTCGACGCGGCCACCCAGGAGGCGCTCAGCTACATCCACCATCTGGACGAGGACTCGCTCCACGCCATCCACGTGCCGGGCGACGGCGACGTCGAGCGGCTGCGCCGCGACTGGGAGCGGCTCGGCGACTCCGTCGAACTGGAGGTGCTCGAGACCGACGGGAGCGATCCGGTCGAGACGGTCACCGACCACGTGCGCTCACTGGAGCATCCGGACGGTGAACACTTCGTCACGGTGGTGATACCGGAGCTCGTCCCCAAGGCCTCGCTGGGCGAGAGCGCCCGACGCCGCACGGCGTGGGAGCTGAGGCTGCGGCTGCTCTCGGAGCCCGGCGTGGTGGTGACCGACGTGCCGGTGGTCCAAGAGCCCGGCTCAGAGCCGCTGGCCGCCGAGCGCATCGACCCGTCCGAGAGCGCCGCCTTCGTGGTGGTCTCGGCGGTCGACGACCCCACGGTCAACGCGGTCAACTACGCGCGCGCCCTGCACGCCTTCGACACACGCGCGCTGTTCTTCTCCCTCGAGCCGGACGCCGCCGAGGACGTCCAGCGCGAGTGGAGCGAGCGCGAGCTGCCGCTACCGCTCGAGGTCGTGGAATGCCCGTTTCGCGAGCTGGGCGACCCGCTGCTCGACCACATCCGGGCCGTGACCCGCCACCGGGACGGAATCGCCGCCGTGGTGGTGCCGGAGCTGTTCTACAGCGGCCGCCTCCGAAGCCTGCTTCACAACCACGAGGCCCTGTGCCTCAAGTGGCTGCTGCTGTTCGAGCCGAGGGTGACGCTCTCGAGCGTCCCGTACCGGATCTAGTCTGCCGCACTCGAACGGGATATACCCGTTCATCTATGGCTTCGGCTCGCCGCAGGATATGGGCTGCGCGGAGACCAATCTCGACAACAAGCGCGACGACCAGCGCCTGGTCCGCCGGCCGCAGCGTAAGCACTGCGACATCGGCGCGTTCGAGGCCCGCCCTCGCGGCAGGCGCTCGAGCCTCTGAGGCTTGAGACGGGTACGCGGCGCGACGCCCGCTCAGCCGGAGAGGCGCTGGCGCAGTAGGCCCTTGCCCTGCTCGCCGCCGCGGCGGCTGGCCTCCTGGGCGCGGCGGAACAGGTCGGCCGCCTCGTTGTCGCCGTCGCGCTCGGCGTCGTTGACGTAGGTCTCCAGGCGCAGGACGTTGTCCAGGCACTGCTCGGTAAACCAGAGCAGGTTGTAGTCCTTGTCCTTGGTGCCGGTGACCTGCCCGGTTTCCTCGCTACCCATCAGCGCCTCCTTGAGAGTCTCGACGTTGCCTGGGCGACTGAGTACCCGGCCGACCGTCCGGCTAACAGGCCCGGCACGCCCCGCCAGGAGGCGTCGCCGCCTGCCGATCCGTGCCTCCGGCCCGCCTATACTCTGCCCCCACACCGAGGGAGCCCTTCTTGCAGGAGATGGTCATCTACGGCGTGAGCTTCGACATGGTCGGCAAGCAGCCGATCGTGCTCCTGAAGACCGTCGACTCCAACAAGTTCCTGCCTATCTGGATCGGGCATCCCGAGGCCGCCGCCATCCTCATGAAGCTCCAGGGCGCCTCCACCCCGCGTCCGATGACCCACGACCTCGTCTCCGACATGCTCTCCGAGCTGGACGTCTCCTGCACCCGCGTGGCGGTCACCGAGCTGCGGGAGAACACCTTCTACGCGTCGATCACCCTCCAGCTCGACGGCCGCGAGCTGGAGATCGACTCCCGCCCCAGCGATGCGCTCGCTCTGGCGGTTCGTGCCGGGGCCCCGATCTTCGCCGCCGAGGATGTCATCGCCGAGTCCGCGATCGAGTTCGAGCACGAGGTCGAGGACACGGAGGAGGTCGTCGAGAAGTTCAAGGACTTCCTCGAGAACGTGACGCCCGAGGACTTCGCGGGCGGCGAGGCCTAGGCGGCCGCGCGGGCCAGCGCGGTCTCCAGGATCCGGTCGATCAGCTCGTCGAATTCGATGCCGGCGGCCTCCGCCGCCTGGGGGAGCAGTGAGGTCTCGGTGAGGCCGGGGATCGAGTTGGTCTCGAGGACCTGGAGCTCGCCGCCGTCCTCGAGCATCAGGTCCACGCGACCGAACCCGTAGCACCCCAGCAGCCGGTAGACCTCCAGCGCCAGCTCCTGGGCGCGCTCGGCCGCGTCGCCCGGAAGCAGCGCCGGGCATACGAAGTCCGAGCGGCCGATCTCGTAGCGGGCCTCGAAGTCGTAGAAGTCCTCCTCCCGGGGCACGGCTTCGACCACCGGCAGCGGCGTCGGCCCCTCGTCCAGGTCGACGACCGACACCGCGAGGTCGCGGCCGGGCACGTATCGCTCCAGCATGACCTTGGTGTCGTAGGAGAAGGCGGACACCAGCGCGGCCGGCACGTCGGCCGGCGTGCGCGCGAACTTGATCCCCAGCGCCGAGCCCTGCCCGGCGGGCTTGACCACGATCGGGAACTCCAGCCGCGCCTCGATCTCGGGCAGCGCCCCGGCGGCGCCGAGCTCCTTGAAGGCGGTCTCGTTGAAGGCGTAGAAGTCCGGCGTCGGCACGCCGGCGTCGCCCATCGCGTGCTTGGCCAGCACCTTGTCCATGCAGCGGATGCAGGCCGAGACGCCCGAGGCGGTGTAAGGCACGTCGAGCAGCTCGAGCAGCTCCTGGACCGTCCCGTCCTCGCCGTCGCGGCCGTGCAGGGCCACGAAGGCGACGTCCGGCGCCTCGGCCCGCAGCCGCTCGACCAGGTCGCCGCCGACGTCGATGGGGACCACCTCGTGGCCCAGGCGGCGCAGAGCGTCCTCGACCCGCGCGCCCGAGCGCAGCGAGACCTGGCGCTCCAGCGAGCGCCCACCCTTCAGCACCGCGACCCGGCTCACGCCCCGCCGCCGGCCCGTCCCGCGCCGCCGCTGCGACCCCGGCGGCGCGGCAGCTCGAGCACGTCGGCCAGCGCCGGGTCCGGCGGCGCTGGCGTGGGCTCGGCCGGACGCTGCGGCGGCTGGACGCCGGTCAGCGTGCCGTACAGCCCGACCTGCTCGCGCACCACCTTGCCGATGCGGCGCACCCCCTCGCGGATGTCGTCGTCGTCTACGCCCGAGAAGTTGAGTCGCATCGACGAGCCGCCCCGGCCGTCGAGGTAGGCCGCCCGCCCCGGGACGAAGGCCACGTTCTCGGACAGCGCCCGGGCCAGCAGGTCGGTGGTGTCGATGTAGTCGGGCAGGGTGGCCCAGATGAACAGCCCGCCCTCGGGATGGGTCCAGCGCGCCTCGGCGGGGAGATGCTCGGCCAGGGCGTCGAGCATGGTGTCGCGCCGCCGGCGGTAGATCTCGGTCAGCGACCGCACGTAATCCTGCCAGCGGCCCTCCTCGAAGTAGGCGGCGACGAAGTGCTGGGTCATGGCCGACGAGCACAGGTCCGCGGCCTGCTTGCCGATGTTCATCTTGTCCAGCACGGGGCGGGGCGCCTCGGCCCAGCCCAGGCGGATGCCGGGCGACAGGATCTTGGAGAATGTCCCCAGGTAGATCACGAACTCGCCGCCGTCGAGTTCGCGCAGGGTGGGATGGGGATCGCCCTCGTAGCGCAGCAGCCCGTAGGGGTTGTCCTCCAGCACGAGCAGCTCACGCGCATGGGCGATGCGGACCAGGCGCTCGCGCCGAGGCAGCGACATCGTGACGCCGGCGGGATTCTGGAAGTTGGGAATCGTGTACACGAACTTGGGGCGCTTCCCGGCCGCCTCCAGGCGGTCAAGCAACTCGTCCAGCTCCTCGACCCGCATCCCGTCGCGGTCGGTCTCCACCTGCACGACCTCGGCCTGATAGGCCGAGAAGGCCGGCACGGCGCCCGGATAGGTGGGCGCCTCGGCCACGATCACGTCGCCGGGGTCGATCAGCGTCTTGCACACCAGGTCGATGACCTGCTGGCCGCCGGTGGTCACCAGCAGGTGTTCGGAGTCGGCGCCGCCGATGCCCTCCGCCGTCATGACTTCGACGATGCAGCGCTTGACCACCTCGAGGCCCTCGGTGGGCGCGTACTGCAGCGCCCGGGCGCAGGAGTCGGCGGCCACCGTCCGCATCAGGGCGGCGTAGGAGTCGGGCGGGAACGTGGAGGTGTCGGGCAGCCCTCCGGCCAGCGAGATGACGTCGTCGCGCTCGGTGATCGCCATCAGGTCGCGCATGGCGGAGGACTTCATGACCTTGGTGCGCTCCGCGAACAGGGAGGCGTAGCGCTCCAGGTCTCGGCTGGTGGAGCGCCGGCGCTGGCCCATCGGAGAGCGTTCGCCGGGCAGGCCGGGGTTCCTGGGCACGTCGTCTAAGGTCATGCCGCCCTCAACACGCTACATGGCCACCTTCCTAGTCATCTGCCAGGGCATCGGGCTCGCCGCCGCCTGCGGGGTGCGCCCGTTCCTGCCGGTGCTGCTCGCGGGTGGGCTGGCCCGCGGCGCGCTGGGGCTCGACTTCGATCGAACCGACTACAGCTTCCTCGAGAGCCCGATCTTCCTGCTGGCGGCGGCCGCGGGCCTGGTGGTGGTGACTGTCATCGAGCGCCGGCGCGGCGCCCCGGCGCTGGGACCGGGCGCGCTGGCGGCGGCGGTGGGCGGCGTGGGCATCGGGATGGGGGCCCTGGAATTCGGGGGGTCGCTGGCCGACGTGGGAGAGCCGGCCTGGCCCGGACTAGTCGGCGGGCTGGCCTGCGCCGCACTGACCCAGGCGGCCGTGCGCAACTTCTTCGGGCGGGTCGTCGCCCGGCTCGACCGCGAGGCGCGCGCGGCGCTGGTCATCTACCTGGAGGGCCTGGCGCTGGCGTTCGCGGCCGTCGCGGTCGTGCTCCCGCCGCTCTCGCTGGTCGTGGTCGCCGTCGCTTTGGTGCTGCTGGTCCGCGGGCGCCATCGCGACCAGCGCAAATACGCCGGCCTGCGCGTCCTGCGGTGAGCACCGCGCGGGGCCGCGGGCGCGGCGGGAAGCGGGGATCGATCAGGAAGCTGGTGCTCGTGGTCATCGACGGGCTGCGCTCCGAGAGCCTCGAGCGTGCCGTAGAGGAGGGCCGGACGCCGGCGCTGGCCCACCTCATGGAGCACGGCGTCTACGTGGACGACTGCGTCTCGGCGTTCCCGTCGGTCACCCCGGTGTGCACCTCGGCGATTGCCACGGGCGTGGGGCCCGACCGGCACGGGATCCCGGCGATGAACTGGTTCCATCGGGGCGAGGCACGCTACGTCGAATACGGGTCCAGCCTGCCGGCCACCCGGGCGTTCGGGATCCAGCGCTCGCTCACCGACACCATCTACAACCTCAACCTCGCCCACCTCTCGCGGCGCACGGCCACGGTGTTCGAGTCGCTGGACGACGCCGGGCTGAGGACCGCGGGGACGACCTTCATGGTCTACCGCGGCCGCCACCGCCACCCGATCAGCACCGAGAGCGCGCTGGCCCGGCTGGTAGGGGCGACGCTGTTCCGCCATGCCGTGTACGGGCCCCAGGAGCTCTTCTACGCCGACCTGTTCTCCTCGCGCCCGACCGGGTGCCGATCGCAGCTGGGGCTCCCGGGGGCGCGCGACGCCCATGCCGGCTGCGTCGGCGCCTACCTGGTGGAGCACGACCTGTTCGACTTCCTGCTGCTGTCGCTGCCCGACAACGACGCCTGGTCGCACCGGCGGGGCCCCGAGGCGCAGCTGACCTCGGTCGAGCTGGCCGACCGCCAGCTCCAGCGGGTGATGGAGGCGGCAGGGGGCTTCGACGAGTTCCTGGCCGATCACGCCGTGATCGTCCTGGCCGACCACGCCCAATCCCAGGTCGACTCCCCGATCGAGCTGGAGGAGCTGGTCGGCGGCTGGCGCGTCCTGCAACCCGACGACCCGGCCCCCGAGGAGGGCGAGGTGGCGCTGTGCCCCGGACAGCGGGCCGCGATGGTCTACGCGCTCGACCCCGAGCTGCGCGAGGGGGTGGTCTACGACGTCGTGGAGGCGGGGCTGGAGTCCGACGCGGTCGACCTGGCCCTGTGGCTCGAGGACGGCGAGGCGATCATCGCTGGCGACCCCGGACGGCTCAGGTTCTCGCCCGGAGGGGAGCTCGCGGACCTGCGCGGCGAGCGCTGGAGCGTGGCTGGTGAGCTCGACGTCGTGGCGGCGAGGGTGCAGGACGGGGTGCTGGTCAGCGACGACTACCCCGACCCGCTCGGGCGGGCCTGGTCGGCGCTGCAATGCGCCCACTCCGGAGACGTGCTCCTCTCGGCTGCGCCCGGCCACGAGTTCACCGACTGGGGCGGGGCCGGGCACCTCGGTGCCGGCAGCCACGGCTCGCTGCACCGGGACGACTCGCTGTGCCCGCTGCTGTGGTGCGGCGCCGGCCCTGCCAGCAGCGAGGACCGGGCCCAGTGGTCGGTGCGCGACGTGGAGCCGATGGTGCGGGCACACTTCCGGCTCTGAGCACGCGAGGGCAACACGTCGCGCCCCGGTGGGGCGCCGGGACGGTCGCGGTGGTCGTCGCCGTGGCCCTGGCGCTGACCGCCGCCGCCCCCCAGCCCGCTGCGGGAGCCGGTGGCGCCGCCGGCTCCACCACGGCCGCGCCGCGCTCGCGGGCGCCCACCGACCCCGACCAGCTGGTCACACCCGCCAGCCAGGTGGTGCCGCCGCGCGGACGTCTGCGCTCGGCGCGCGACGTCCTGCGGATCGCCGCACGCGACCGGACGGTGGTGGCGACGCTGCGCCGCCATCCCGGCGCCACGGCCTCGGCCTACCTCAAGGGATCCGGTCGCTGGCAGGTCTCCTACTTCACGGCTCCGCGGCGCGGCCAGCCGTCGTCTGAGCGCAAGGAGATCGCCCAGGTGATCATCGACGACCGTACCGGGAGGGTGCTGGAGTCCTGGAGTGGTTTCCAGGTGGCCTGGTCGATGGCGCGGGGGTACCCCGGCGCGTTCGGCCGCAAGGCGGGGGCGCTCTACGTCTGGATCCCGCTGCTGGTCCTGTTCGTGGCCCCCTTCGTGGATCGCCGGCGGCTGCGCTCGCTGCGCCACCTGGACCTTCTCGTGCTGGCCAGCTTCTCGGTCTCGCTGGCCTTCTTCAGCCATGGGGAGATCGGGGTCTCGGTCCCGCTCG
>Ga0126309_10000462_pt1 | contig 13588 bp, 12 predicted proteins | sample Plot56_FD_92541 | JGI IMG/M metagenome (GOLD analysis project Ga0126309, IMG submission 92541) | Serpentine soil microbial communities from UC McLaughlin Reserve, CA, USA - Plot56 | ecosystem: Environmental > Terrestrial > Soil > Grasslands | place: USA: UC McLaughlin Reserve, Lake County...
CCCGGCCGACGTCGGCGGCGTCAACCCGTCGGTGCCCGGGTTCGGCGGCCCGACCGGCGTCGGCAGCCCCGGCCCGAGCGGCGCGACCGTCTACTCGTACGGCAACTCGTCGCTGCGCTTCGGCGCCCGTCCGCTGCGCCCGAAGCAGGGCACCCTGATCCAGACCACCGGCGGCGGCTGGAGCCACACCGTCTACACGGTCACACCGGGCATCCCCGGCGACTCGGGTAGCGGGTTCTTCAGCTCGACCGGCGCCGCGTTCGGCACGCTGAGCACCGTCGCGATCGCGCCGCTTGCCGGTTCCAACGGCGTCGGCGACCTCGCCAAGGAGCTCGCCTACATGCGCACCAACAGCTCCTTCAGCGGCGTCAACCTCGTGCCGGGGACCGAGCCTTTCCGGGCCGACTTCGCCGGCGCGGTGCAGGGCGCCTGAGCGTCCCCCGCCAAAGCTAGGGAGGTAGGAGGGCCGGGCTCACGCCCGGCCCTCCTCGTTTTCGCGCTCAAGCTCGGCCAGCAGGTCCTGGAGGTCGAGCGGCGCGGAGAACATCTGCAGCTCACCGTCGGGCGTCCGCGGCCACTGCTGCGGCGGCCGGTCCCAATACAGCTCGACGCCGTTGCGATCGGGGTCGTCGAGGTAGAGCGCCTCGCTGACGCCGTGATCGGAGGCGCCGGTCAGTGGGATTCCCGCCTCCCCCACCCTCCGCAGCGCGTCGGCCAGCAGCTTCCGGCTCGGATAGAGGATCGCGGTGTGGAAGAGGCCGGCGCTGTTCTGGGGCGCCGGCGGGGCGCCGCGGGAATACCAGGTGTTGAGCCCGATGTGGTGGTGGTAGCCGCCGGCGGAGATGAACGCCGCATCGGCCCCCCAGCGCTGCTGCACCTCGAACCCGAGCACCCCGCAGTAGAACCCGAGCGAGCGCTCGATGTCACCGACCTTGAGGTGGACGTGGCCTATCCGGACGCCGCGATCGATCGGTCCGGTCACCCGGCCGAGTCTAGGGCGCGGCGCGAAGCCGCCTAGATCGACGCCGCGTCGAGCGCCTGGTTGACCAAGGCGTCGGCGTCGGCGTTCTGCTCGCGGCGGACGTGGCGGATCGACCAGCCGGCGAGCCCCGCGAGCGCCGACAGCACCCGGGCATTCAAGTCGCGGAGCGTCGCGTCCTTGACCTTGTACTCGCCCTTGACCTGCCTGACGATCAGCTCGGAGTCGCCGACGAGGTCGACCTCGTCGGCGCCCAGGTCACGGGCGAGCTCGATGCCGAGCAGGAGCGCCCGGTACTCGGCGACGTTGTTGGTGGCGACGCCGATCGTCTCGGCGCGGTCCGCGAGCACCTCGCCGCTCCCGTCATGTGCGACTGCCGCGATCGCCGCCGTGCCGGGGTTGCCTCTGGCTCCCCCGTCGACGTTGACGGTTACCCGCATCAGGCGGTGGCCTCGCCGCCCTGCCGGCCCCACTCGGGCGCGCCGAGCAGCAGGCGTCCATCCTCGCCGGCCTGCGCGTTCCAGTGGCGCGCCGGGGCATCGAGCTGGTCCACTTCGTACCCCTTGTCGATCTCGTAGACGGGCCGGCCCTCGTCGCGTAGGTCCACACCCCACTGGTACCAGGAGAGCTCCCAGGCGACGGTGATCCGGATCTCGCCGGGCGAGCCCGCGGCGGACCCGATCGACACCCAGGGCGGCCCCAGCGTTCGCATCAGGCCGCCCACCGTGCGCGACTGCTCGCTGAGGTTGAAGCGGTCGACTGCCCGCTCGAGCGGCGAACCCACCGGCTCGGAGACCTCCGGCGCCCGGCGACCCACGTCGGCGCCCCGCCCGGCCGGATCCGGACTTGCACTCGGGCCGGCATTCGGCGCGGCGACGGGCTCGGGTGCCGCTTGCTCGACCGCCTCCTCGGCGTCCTCCTCGGCAACAGGGTCCTCCTCGGCCTCCCGTGGATCGCCGGCCGCCGGTCCGTCGTCGCCCTCGTAGAGGCCCTCGCCGGGTTCGGCCGGCCGTCGCCCGTTTCGCGGTCGCAACAGCGCCGCGAGGCCGGCGCGCCGACGCCGTCGGGGCTCCTCGACCCGCGCCTCCCCCAGGCGCTCCTCCCAGAACCAGCCGAGCTGCTCGGCGCGCCCGCGGCAGAGCTCACAGACGTTCCTCTCCTCGCCCTCCGGCGTCACGTAGGTCCGCGGGCGCTCACCGGACAGGATGGTCCTTCCGCAGACCGAACAGCTCTCGAAGTCGACCACGCCGTGAAGCTAGCAACGGGCGGTGGCGGTCCCCGAAAGTGCGCTTGCGGCGGGCCTAGGCCCTGACCTCCTCACCCTCCCGCGCGGCCGCGACGACCTTGGTCGCCAGGTGGCCGGGGACCTCCTCATAGCGCTCGAACTCCATCGTGAAGTCAGCCCGGCCGCCGCTGATCGAGCGAAGGTCGGGCGCGTAGTCGAGGACCTCCGCCATCGGCACCTCGGCCTGGACCTCGGTCATCGAGCCCTTCGGCTCCATCCCGAGAGGACGGCCGCGGCGCGAGTTGAGGTCCCCGATCACGTCGCCGACGACGTCCTCGGGGCAGCTCACCGTCAGCTTGACGATCGGCTCGAGCAACACCGGCTGGGCGTTCGACATCGCGTCCTTGAACGCCATCGAGCCGGCGATCTTGAATGCCATCTCCGAGGAGTCGACCGAGTGGTGCTGGCCGTCGAACAGAGTCACCTGCACGTCCTTGACCGGGTAGCCCGCGATCGTGCCGTGCTCCATCGCCTCGCCGACGCCCTTCTGGACGGCGGGGATGAAACCACCGGGGATGACACCGCCCTTGATCGCGTTGACGAACTGGAGGCCTGAGCCGTCATCGCCCGGCGCGATCTCGATGTGGCAGTCGGCGAACTGCCCGCGGCCGCCCGTCTGCTTCTTGTAGCGGGCATGCGCCTTTGCCGGCCTGCGGATCGACTCCTGGTAGGGCACCCGCGGCGGATGCAACTCGATCTCGGCGCCGAAGCGGCGCTTCATCCGGTCGACGATCACCTCGACATGGACCTGGGTGAGGCCGGCGATGATCTGCTCGCCGGTCTGCGGGTCACGGTGGACGTCGAGAGTGGGGTCCTCCTCCGAGAGCCGCCGGATCGCGGTGACGGCCTTCTCCTCGTCACCCTTCGACTTCGGCTCATAGGCGAAGGCCATGACCGGGGAGGGCAGGTCGAGCGGTGGGAAGGCGATCTCCTCCTGGCTATCGCAGAGGACGTCGCCGGCCCTGGTCTCCTTCAGCTTGGCGACGGCGCCGATGTCGCCGGCGCCGAGCTCGGGGGTCTGCTCGAGCTCCTTGCCGACGGGTACACCGATCTGACCGACCCGCTCCTTCGCCGTCTGCGTGACGTTGACCACGTGCGAGTCGGAGGTCAGCGTGCCGCGGTAAACGCGGAAGAGGTTGATTCGGCCGGTGTAGGGGTCGGCCAGGGTCTTGAAGACGTAGGCGACCAGCGGGCCGTCCTCGTCGGGCTCGATCTCGACCGCCTCGCCGTCTGGTCCGATCGCGGCGACGGCGCCTCGCATCGCCGGCGACGGGAGGTCCTCCACCAGCGCGTCGAGCAGGCGGTCGGAGCCGAGGTTCTTGGTCGCGACGCCGCAGGTGACTGGGAAGACCTTGCCGTCGGTGACGCCGCGCTTCAGCACGGTGACGATCTCGTCGTGGTCGATCTCCTCGCCTTCGAGGTAGCGCTCCATCAGCTCATCGGAGTTCTCGGCGACCTCGTCCATCAGCTTCTCGCGGTACTCCTCCGCCTGGGCGAGCAGGTCCTCGGGGATCTCGGCCTCGCTGCTGCCCCGCTCGGCGCCCTCGTGGATGAACGCCTTCATGTCGATCAGGTCGATGACGCCGCCGACGTCGTGCTCGGAGCCGATCGGGATCTCGGTCGCCACTACGTGGTTGCCGAACGCCGACTGAAGGGACTCGAGGGCGCGGAAGAAGTCGGCCCGCTCGCGGTCGAGCATGTTGACGAAGACCAGGCGGGCGAGGCCCTCGGCGTCGGCCCGCTGCCAGAGGCGCTCGGTGTGGACCTCGACGCCCATCACCGCGTTGACGACGACGACCGCCGCGTCGCACACCCGCAGGCTCGCGAGCGCGTCGGCGACGAAGCTCGGGTCGCCGGGGGTGTCGAGGAGGTTGATCTTGCGGCCCGAGTGCTCGAAGGAGGCAAGAGCCGCGCCGATCGACATCTCGCGCTCGTGCTCGTCGGGCTCGTGGTCGGAGACGGTGGTGCCCTCGGCGACCCTGCCGAGCCTGTTGACGACGCCGGCCTCGAACAGCATCGCCTCGTGGAGGCTCGTCTTGCCGCTCCCTCGGTGACCGATCAGCGCGACGTTGCGGATCCGGTCGGCGGCCTTGTGGGGCATCGGCGGGGACTCCTCTCCCTCGGGTTCTCTCCTCGAGGGCGGATCATATGCCCGGGTCAGCCCGCGGGGATGAGCGTGCCGCGGAAGCTGCAGGTGTCGGTCTGGTCATCCGCGTTCGAGAAGGTCAGCCTGGAGCGCACGAGGCGACCTAACGCCCGGCTCCCCGCTCTGCAAAGCCTCCTAGTCCTCCTGCTGGAGGTGGCTCTTCAGCCGCATCACGGCTTTCGTGTGCAGCTGGGAGACGCGCGACTCGGTGACGCCGAGGACCTCGCCGATCTCGCGCAGGGTGAGGTGCTCGTAGTAGTAGAGGGCGACGACGAGCTGCTCGCGCTCGGGCAGTGAGGCGATCGCCTCGGCCAGCCGGTCCTTGACCTCGCTGGAGGCGAGGGCTTCCTGCGGGTCGGCGGCGCTCTCGTCGGGAATCGTGTCGAGCAGCGAGACCTTGTCCCCCGAGGCGTCGGAGATCGCCCACAGCTCATCGAGCGCATAGACCGAGGAGTTGGCGATCTCGAGCAGGGAGCCCTGCAGCTCGTCCTCGCTGATCCCGAGCTTCTCGGCCAGCTCCTCCTCGGTCGGCGCCCGCTGGAGCTCGTGTTCCAGCTTCGATTGGGCGACCTCGATCTCGCGGGCGCGGGAGCGGACCGAGCGCGGCACCCAGTCGAGCGAGCGCAGCTCGTCGATGATCGAGCCGCGGATCCGGGTCATCGCAAAGGTCTCGAACTTGATTCCCCGCTCGGGCTCGAAGCGCTCGATCGCGCCGATCAGTCCCATCAGGCCGTAGGAGATGAGGTCGGCGTCGTCGACGTGCGACGGCAGCCCGGCGCCGAGCCGCCCGGCGACGAACTTGACCATCGGCGAGTACGCGACGACCAGCCGCTCCCGGGCGGCGGGGTCGCCCTGACCCTTGTAGCGCCGCCAGAGGTCGCGGAGTTCAATCTCCTTTACGCCCGTCGCCATCATCTCCCTGAGGCGATTGTATGTAGGTGCAGGGGATTTTCCTCCTGGTGGCAGCGATAAGGTGCCGAACTTTCAGCCTTGCGGATCATCATTAGTCGCGTTACGCCCGCGGGTGGGCTCCCGCGTATTGTCCCCGCAACCGCGAGGGGTCCACGCGCGTGTAGACCTGTGTCGTAGAGATCGATGCGTGGCCGAGCAGCTCCTGGATCGTCCTCAGGTCCGCGCCGCCCTCGAGCAGGTGGGTCGCGAAGGAGTGGCGCAGCGAGTGCGGCGAGACGCCCGACGCCAGCGCCGCCTCGCGCACCCAGCGCCGCAGGCGGCGCGCCACATCCGAGGATGAGAGCCGGCGCCCGCTCTTGGAGAGGAAGAGGGATCGCTCCTCCGCAGGCGGCGACAGCGCCGGCCGGCCGCGGGCGAGATAGCGTTCGAGCGCCTTCTGGGCCGGCTCGCCGACCGGGACGATTCGCTCCTTGCCGCCCTTGCCGAGCACCCGGAGGCGCTCGGAGTCGAAGTCCATGGCGCCGAGATCGAGGCTCGTGATCTCCTCGACCCGCAGGCCGCAGGAGTAGGCGAGCTCGAGCATCGCCCGGTCGCGGACCTCCAGCGGTGTCCCGGCGGGGATCCGGTCGAGCAGCTCGGCCACCTGCTCACGCGAGAGCACCTTTGGCAGTCGGCCACCGCGCTTCGGCGCCGAGACCAGGTCGGCGGGGTTCTGCCCCACCCGCTCGGTCCGGACCAGGAAGTCGTAGAGGCTGCGGATCGAGGCGAGCTTGCGCGCGACCGTTGCCGGGGCGGCGCCATCGGCCGAGAGCCCGGAGGCGAAGCGGCGGACGTCGCGGTGGCGGAGGTCGGCCGGCCCGAGGCCACGGGTGTCGCACCACTGCGAGAACTGGCCGAGATCGACGCCGTAGGCGCGGCGCGTGCGCTCGGCGGCGCCCCGCGCGCCGAGGTCGCGGTCGAACGCGGACATGGCCTCTGCCCAGGTCATGCCGGTCAGATTCGCCGCCGGGGCCGCTGTGCCTGCGGGTGGTGGCGCTCTGTCGCTAGCCGATGTAGATCGGCGTTCCGACCGGGACCTGGTCGTAGAGCTCGATCACGTCGGGGATCGCCATCCGCACACAGCCGTGGGACGCGGCGGTGCCGAGCGAGTAGGTCTCGTCGGTGCCGTGGATGCCGGCCCCATCGAAGATTCCCAGCCAGCGGGCCTTGAGCGGGTTCTCGGGGACGCCACCCGGCACGACGGTGCCCGCCAGCGACCCGGCCCAGGCGGAGTTCGGGACCGACCACGGAGGATCCACCGCCTTGTTCTGGATGTGGTACAGCCCGGCCGGCGTCTCGAGGCCAACCTGCCCGACAGCCACTGGGTAGGACTCCGCGAGCTTCAGGTTCTTCCACAATCGGAGCGTGTAGTTGGCGCGGTCGAGGGTCAGGTAGGTCGGGTAGGCCGAGGCGACCTGGTCGGTCGTGACCTCAGGGCGCGTCGTCCGCACGACCGCCCTGATGGCCCGCGGCTTCGTCGCGCTCGTCACCACGCCGGCGAGCTGCTTCTCGAGCAGGTTGTCGCGCAGCTCGCGTCCGTTCTCGGCCGCGACGACGTTCAGCGAGGAGCCGGTCGCGCTGATCGTCGCGTCCTGGGTCTCCTGGTTGATCGCTCCGGCGACGCGGCGCACGAAACGATTGACCGCCGGCTGGAAGTACGCGACTTTGGGCCGAATGTTCTCGTCGACCTCCCCGCCTGTGACGTAGCGGACCAGCCGGCTGGGCAGACCCCCCTCGCGGCTCGTCTCGAGCGCCTCGTCGACCGACTGCCGGACGTTGGCCCTTACCTTGAGCTGCTTCGCCGGCAGCTTCCAGCGCTCGCCGTTGTAGGTGACGAAGACCGGTTTGCGCAGCGGCTGGACGAGCTGGCTGCGCAGCAGGCGCTCCGCCTTGGCCTGCTCGAGGCCGCCGACGTCGACCCCGCCGACTGTGATGCCGTCGGCGATCTCGTCGCTGCGGGCATCGTCGTAGGCATAGGCGGCGAAGGCGCCACCGATCAGGAAGACCAGCAGGACCGCGACGGCGACGAGCGGCCAGCGCCGGCGCTTCTCGTCACCGGAGTGGCGCTCGAGGTTCCCGTAGCCGGGATGTTCTGACTGGCTCTGCTTGCGTTTCATGTCCCAGGTGACCGCTCCCTGCCAGGCGGACGCTCCCCAATGCGGGAAGTGTAGGCAGGCGGATCAACCAACCGTCCCCATGACGGACGGTGCAAACCTGGGTTCGGCGAACCGGAGGCTGATCCTCTCGCGGCGTCAGCCGCGCAGGTAGCCGCGGGCGCCCGCGATCGCCTCGAGGACCGCCTCGCGCGATTGGCCGTCGCGCTCCATCTGCTCGACCTCGCCGAGCGCCTCGACGTCGAGTCCGGCGAGCAGCGCGATGACCTCCTCCTGCTCCAGCAGGCCCGGGTCGGGCACGTCGGTCTCCGCGCGAGGCATCGGCTCGGGTGCCGGCGCGTCGAGGTCGCTCTCCTCCTCCGATGGGGTCTCCTCCACGGGTTGGGGAGGCGCTTCGGCGACGTCGACCTCGCCCTCACCGGGCGGGGGCGAGGGGTCGAACAGACCGGCGTCGTCGATCCGCGGGTTCGCCGCCTCGCGCCGCACGTGCGGGCTCCAGCGCAGGAACTCCTCGACCTCGCGCTCGTAGCGGTAGGGCTCGGCCTTGCCGGCCAGGACCGGCTTGAGACGGAGGTGCTCGCCGAGCCGGAGAACGGCCTCGCGCGAGGTGTAGCGGTAGGAGAACCCGGCCGCCTTGAAGCGGCGGTTGTCGACCCCGCGGCCGAACCGCATCTGATTCAGCATCTCGTCGGGGACGCGAAAGCCGAGCCGCCGCAGCGGACCGGCGGCAAGTCCGGTACCCCACGGCGGCAGGACGGGCAGCGGGCGCTTGCCGAGCAGGCTGATCACCTCGGACAGGGCGAGCACGCCGTCGGCGGCGACGTTGTAGATGCCGGGCAGGTCGAAGAGGGCGGCGTGCTCGAGGGCGTGGACCACGTCGTCCTCGTGGACGAACTGGTAGCGCGGGTCGAAGCCGAGGATCATCGGCACGACCGGCAGGTTGAACATCCGAACGTGCGAGGTCTCGACGCTCGGCCCGAGCACGTTGGCAAAGCGCAGGACGGTCACGGTCGCGTCGATCCGCTTCTCGGCGAAGTCGGTGACGACGGCTTCGGCCTCGACGATGTCGCGCTCGATCGGAGTCTGCGGCGCATGCTTGCGCCTCATCTGCTCGGTGAAGAACGCCGGGTCGTCCTGCTCGCAGCCGTACCAGTGGGCGGAGCTCTTGAAGATGAAGCGACGGACCGGGGATTCCGCGCCCGTGCAGGCGGCGAGGATGTTCAGCGTCCCGATCACGTTGTTCTCGTGAGCCGCCGCGCGGGACGAGGCGATCGAATCGACGACGAGGCGGGTGTCGATGACCGTGTCGATCTCGGCCGCCTTGACGATCCGCTGGATCAGCGAGTGCTGGTTGCCGACCTTGACGAACTCGGTGCGCTCGAGCTCACGGGTCGGCTCCCGCGTGTCGACCCCGATGATCGTCTCGATCTCCGGGAACGACTCGAGCGCCTGGGCGAGCCGGCCGCCCCAGTAGTGGGAGAGGCCCGTGATCAGGACACGGCGGGCCGGGCTGCGCTCCGGCGTGTTCATCCGAACCAGACCGACTTCCGCGTGCTGACCATGTCGTGGAGGTTCTCCTGGATCCGGGCCCGGACCTCGTGGGAGATCGTCTGCACGAGCGAGCGGTCGGCTTCGGCATCGGGGCCGAGGCGGTCAGTGTCGATGGGTGCCAGGAAACGGATCTTGAACTTGGCCGGCAGGTAGCCGAGCATCCCGAGTGGGCCCATCCAGGGGAAGGTTGGCGTGAGCGGGAAGTAGAGGAGGCCGGTCAGCTTCTGGAGCGGCTTCACGTGGGCGAAGATCGGCGCGGCTTCCTCGGCGCCGACGACGCAGACCGGGACGAGCTTCGCCCGGGCGCGGATCGCGGCGGCGACGAAGCCACCGCGGCCGAAGCGGCGCAGGCGGTAGCGCTCGTGGTAGGGCTTCTCGGTCCCCTTGCGGCCCTCGGGGAAGACGAGGACGAGCTGGCGCTCGTCGAAGAGGAGGCGCTGGACGTTGGCGGGGTGGGCGGCGACGCAGCCGATCTTCGGCACCAACATCGAGAACAGCGGGTAGCCCTTGAAGAAGTGCTCCACGGTGATGTGGAGGGGCCGCGGCGCGCTGTGCTCCTCCTTGATCGCCTTGGCGATCATCGTCGCGTCGGGCGGGAGGGCGCCGGAGTGGTTCGAGGCGAGGAGGGCGCCGCCCTCGGCCGGAACGTTCTCGACGCCCTCGACCTCGGCTCGGAACCAGTAGCGGTAGAAGAACTCGACGACCGTTTCGTCGAAGACTCGCTCGACCCGCTCCGAGCGGCCCCAGTCGTCGACCTGGCGCTCGGGTTCGATCGCGGGCAGTAGGTCGCGCTGCGCCTCGCGCCTCGCCGGGAGGTTGTCGGCCTGCCGCGGCTCGGCATCGGCGCGGTCGACCTCCACCAGTGGGGTTCGGTCCGCCATCCCGGTGCCATTGAAGCAGCCTCGTTCGCGGCCGGTTCGCCCGGGTATGTTTCGCCCCTGGTGCGGTCCAAGGACGCGGTGCGCAAGGAGATCTGGAAGGCCATGGACCGGGAGGGCGTGTCGCGTTTTCCCGGCGCCGAGGGACGGATCCCGAACTTCGCCGGGGCCAAGCTGGCGGCCGAGAAGCTGACCGGCCACCGGCTCTGGCGACGGGCGCAGGTGATCAAGGCCAACCCCGACTCGCCCCAGACGCACGTGCGACGGGCGGCGCTCGAGGAGGGCAAGACGGTGATCATGGCCGTGCCGCGCCTCCGCGACCCGCACCCCTTCCGGCTGCTGGAGCCGAAGCGCCTGTCCAAGGCGACGGTGAAGGAGGCGGCGACGATCAAGGGAGCGCTACGGCACGGCCGGGTCGTTGCCCTCGACGAGCTGCCGGAGATCGACTTCGTGCTGACGGGTTCGGTCGCCGTCAACCTGAGCGGCGCCCGGGTGGGAAAGGGCGGCGGGTTCTCCGACCTCGAGTACGGGATCCTGATCGACGCCGGCAAGATCGACACCCATACGACGATCGCGACGACCGTTCATCCGATCCAGATCGTCCGCCGGCACCTGATGGTCACCGAGCACGACCTGCCGGTCGACCTGATCGCGACGCCGCGGGCGGTGATCGAGGTCGAGCGCCAGTACGGGCGACCGCGCGGAATCCTCTGGGACCACCTCCAGCCGCCGCAGATCCGCGAGATCCCGATCCTCGAGCGGATGGGCTACGCCTGATGGAGGCGGCCGCGCCCGCGAAGCCGCCGGCCACCGGATCACGGCGCTCCAAGCGGCGGGCGCTGTGGGTCATGGGACACCCGTGGGCGGAGCGGCCGGACCCGACGCCCAGCGACGGGCCGGACCCGTACGGGGAACCGGATCCCGAGTGGCTGGGGATCGACTGGCGCGAGCACCTGCGGACGGTCGACCTGCCGAACGGGACGCGGGTGAACTACGCGGAGATCGGCTCGGGGCCGACGTTGCTGCTGGTGCACGGGTTGGGTGGGGCGTGGCAGAACTGGCTCGAGAACATCCCGGCGCTGGCGCGGTCGCATCGGGTGATCGCGATGGACCTGCCGGGGTTCGGCGACAGCCCGGTTCCGGAGTGGACGCTGAACATTCGCAACTACGGGTCGGTGATCCTCGATCTCTGCGAGGCGTTGGACACCGGGACCGTGGCGATCGTCGGCAACTCGATGGGCGGGTTCGTCGCCGCCGAGGTCTCGACGAGGAACGAGCCGCTCGTCTCGAAGATCGCCCTGGTGTCGGCGGCGGGCGTGTCGCACGCGCGGATGTACCGCGCGCCGACCGCGACCGCGGGGCGGATGGGCGCCGCGATGGCGCCGTTGCTCTTCCGCCACCACGAGCGGGCGCTGCGGCGGCCGCGGCTGCGAGCCAACATGATCCGCCACCTCGTCTACAACCCCTGGCTGCTCAGGAACGAGGTCGTATGGGAGTTCGTCCACACCGGCCTCAACGCCCCGGGCTTCGCCGACGCCCTTCGCGGCCTGGCCGGCTACGACATCATCGACAAACTCGGCGACGTGGACGACCCCACCCTGATCGTCTGGGGCCGCAATGACTTCATCGTCCCCGTGGCCGATGCCCTCGCGTTCGCCGAGATGCTCAAGAACTCCCGCCTCCAGATCTTCGACCGCACTGGCCACCTCCCGATGGTCGAGCGGCCGGTGAGGTTCAACCGAGTGCTGGAGGAGTTCCTGGCGGAGTAGCGGCGACGAAGTCGCGGCCGGTTCCGCGAGATCGACGTTCGCCTGAATGGTTCAGGCAGAAGTCCGTCTCGGCGGAGGGCTAGCCGGTGATCGCGCCCTGGGAGGCGCTGGAAACAGTGGCGGCGTACTTCGCCATCACTCCCGTGGTGAAGAGCGGCTCGGGCTGCCGGTACTCCTCGATCCGCTGCCGGATGTCGTCATCGCTGAGGGCTACCTCGAGGCGGCGGCCGTCGATGTCGACGGTCACCTCATCGCCGTCTCGCAGGGCGGCGATCGGTCCGCCTCGGGCGGCCTCCGGTGCCACGTGGCCGACCATCAGGCCGCGGGTCGCGCCGGAGAAGCGGCCGTCGGTGAGCAGCGCGACCTCCTCGCCCAGCCCCTCGCCGACGATCGCCGCGGTCACCTGGAGCATCTCCCGCATCCCCGGCCCCCCGGCGGGCCCCTCGTTGCGGATCACGATCACGTCCCCCGCCTCGATCCGCCGGTCCTTGACCGCTCGGAAGCAATCCTCCTCGGATTCGAAGACACGGGCCGGTCCGGTCTGGCCGTGGCGCTCGGTGCCCGCCAGCTTCACCACCGACCCCTCCGGAGCCAGGTTGCCGCGCAGGATCGCCAAACCGCCCTCCTGCTTCAACGGATCAGACAGCGGCCGCACGACCTCCTGTCCCTCGGCTTCCTCCGCCTCGGCCGCCACCTCGCCGATCGTCTGGCCGGTCACCGTCATCGCGTCCTCGTGCAGGATCCCGGCTCGGGCCAGCCGACTCAGGATCAGCGGCACCCCGCCGGCCCGGTAGAGGTCGGTCGCGACGAAGCGGCCGCCCGGCTTCAGGTCGGCCAGCAACGGTGTCCGCTTGGAGATCGCCTCGAAGTCGTCGATCGCCAGCTCGACCCCTGCCTCGCGGGCGACCGCGAGCAGGTGCAGGACGCCGTTGGTCGATCCGCCCGAGGCGCAGACGCAGGCGATCGCGTTCTCGAGCGACTCGCGGGTGATGATCCGGCTGGGGCGGAGATCCTCGGCCAGGACCCGCATCACCAGCTCTCCGATCTGCTCGGCGACCTCTTCCTTCGTCGCGTCCGCGGCCGGGACCATCGAGGAGCCGGCGGGCGAGATTCCCAGCGCCTCGAAGGCGCAAGCCATCGTGTTAGCCGTGAACTGGCCGCCGCAGGCGCCGGGGCCCGGGCTGGCGTGGTTCTCCAGGTCGCGAAGGTCCTCCTCTGACATCTCGCCGGCGGCGTGGGCGCCGATCGCCTCGAAGACGTCGAGGATCGTGACGTCGCGGCCCTGCCAGCGGCCGGGGGCGATCGAGCCGCCGTAGAGCATCACCGACGGGACGTCGAGCCGAGCCAGCGCCATCACCGCGCCGGGGATCGTCTTGTCGCAGGCCGAAAGGGCCGCGAGCGCGTCGAACTGGTAGCCGCGGGCGGTCAGCTCGATCGAGTCGGCGATGACCTCGCGGCTGACCAGGGAGGTCTTCATCCCCTGGGTGCCCATGGTCACGCCATCGGAGATCGCGACGGTGTTGAACTCCATCGGCGTGCCTCCGGCGGTGCGGACGCCGTCCTTGACGTGCGCCGCGAGGCCGCGGAGGTGGAAGTTGCACGGCATCGCCTCGATCCACGTGTTGGCGACACCGATCGTCGGCCGGCTGAGCGCGTCGTCGTCGAATCCGACGCCCTTCATGTAAGCCCGGGCGGCGGCGCGGTCGGGCCCGTCGAAGACCGCCGCCGACCGGGGGCGCGGCAGGTTCGCGGCGGGGGCGCTGCGGCCGTTCGTCTCGCCCATGCGCCCGGAGACTAGTGGGGTGCCGGAGCCGGCCGGCGCCGCCCCTCCCACTCCCGGAGGCGGCGCAGATCCCGCCGCGCCTGGCCGGGATCGACCTGGCGTCCGGGGAGGTGCATGTTCGAGTCTCCGATC
>Ga0126309_10000463_pt1 | contig 13554 bp, 16 predicted proteins | sample Plot56_FD_92541 | JGI IMG/M metagenome (GOLD analysis project Ga0126309, IMG submission 92541) | Serpentine soil microbial communities from UC McLaughlin Reserve, CA, USA - Plot56 | ecosystem: Environmental > Terrestrial > Soil > Grasslands | place: USA: UC McLaughlin Reserve, Lake County...
CAGCCAGCTCCTCTCCGAGCTCCTCGAAGAGCCGGAACCCACCGTGCCGCCGCCGATCCTCTCCCGCTGGCTCTCCGGCCTCCATATCGCCGAGCTGGGCACCGAAGACATCCGCCTCAAGAGAGCTCTCTGATGGCCCGCCCCCTGCCCCACAGCGAAGAAGCCGAGCGCGCCGTCCTCGGCGCCCTGCTCCTGGAGCCCGCGCACCTCGCCCGGGTCCGTACGTGCCTCCAGCCCCGCGACTGGTTCGTCGAGCGCCACCGCCTCCTCTACCAGGCGTTCCTCGACCTCGCCGACGCCGGCACCACGCCCGACGCCCTCACCCTCCAGGCCCACCTCGAGCAGGCCGGCACGTTGGCCGCAGTCGGAGGCCTCGCCTATCTCTCGACTCTCGACCTAGATCTGCCCGACATCGGCCGGCTCGACGAATACGCCGAGATCGTCCGCGAGAGGAGCGTCCGGCGCGACCTGATTGCCGCCGCCCAGAAGGCGATCCTGGAAGCCATTGGCACCGCGCGACCAGTCGCCGAGCTGCTCGCCGACCTCCGAGCCGGCGCCGATCACCTCCTCGGCCGCTCGGCCCGCGTCCGGTGGGAAGAAGCCGGCGCCGTCCTCGATCGCCTCCTCCTCACGATCGAGGAGGGCCGTCCCGAAGTCCTGGTCGGCCTCACGATGGGCTATCCCGATTGGGACCGCCTCGGCCCCGGCCTGCTGCGAGGCGGTCTCTACGTGCTCGCCGGCAGGCCGGGAATGGGGAAGACCTCCCTCGCCCTCGACATCACCCGCCATGTCGCCGTCGAGCTGCACAAACCCGTCGGCGTCTTCTCCCTGGAGATGCGCGCCGACGAGCTGGGCCTGAAGCTCCTCTCCGCCGAGTCCGACATGTCCGCCCGCTTCGCCCGCTCCTGCAAGCTCTCCAGCCAGCACTGGCGAGACCTCTACGCCGCCGTCCGGCGCATCGCCGGTGCCCGCCTCTACCTCGACGACACCACCGGCCTGGTCCTCCGCGATCTCGAAGCCCGCGCCTGGTGGCTCAAGACCCAGCATCCCGACCTCGCCCTCCTGGTCATCGACTACCTGCAGCTCATCACCGCGGGGGTCAAGGTCGAGCAGCGCCGCCTCGAAATCGCCCTGATCACCCGCCGCCTCAAGGCCCTCGCCGGCCAGCTCGGCGTCCCGGTCATCGTCCTCTCGCAGCTCAACCGCGAAGTCACGCGCCGAAGCGACCCGCGCCCGCAGCTCTCCGACCTGGCCGAGTCCGGCGCCATCGAGCAGGACGCCGACCAAGTCGCCTTCATCCACCGCCCCGAGGTCTACGACCGCGACGAGCACACCTTCCGGGGGCTCGCCGAGATCATCGTCGCGAAGCACCGGCAGGGGGAGACCGGCACCGTCCAGCTCACCTGGTCCGGCACCACCACATCGTTCCGCAATCGACCGGCCGCGGCCGCGGCCGGCCCGGACCCGTTCTGATGAAACTCGATCCCCGCCGAGCCCGCGCGGTCCTCCCCCGGGTCGATCCCGCCCGCAAGCGGGGTTGGCCCGTGGGCCTGCGCGACGGCGCCCTCCTGGGGCTGCTCGCCGCCGGCCTCACCGCCGAAGAGCTCGCCGGCCTGCAAGCCTCCGCCATCACGATGGACCGGGGAACCCTCCGGGTCACCGTCCACCGCCATGGCTTCGCCTGGTCCGTTGCCCTCACGGCCGATGTCGGCGGCCACCTGATCGCCTGGATCAGCGAGCGGCGCCTGTGGGGAACCGCCCAGCAGGTCTTCACCGGCCCCCGGGGGTCGCTCACGCCGGTCGGCGTCCGCAAAGTCCTCATCCGCTACTGCACCCCGAAACCCGCACCCGCGCGCCGGAGAAGGCGCAGGAGAACCCCGTGAAAATCGCCCTCTACGCCCGAGCCACCGCCGACGGTGGCGAGCCCGTGGACCAGATCCTCGCCGGCCTCGCCGCCCACGCAACCCGGAAAGGCTGGGAAGTCGTCCTCCAAACTGCCGACCAGGCCCCTGGGCCGGGAGCCCCGAAAAAGAGCCTCAGCCGCCTGCTCCAGTTCATCCGGGCGAACGCCATCCAGGGCATCCTCGTCCGCTCCCTGAGCCAGCTCGCGCGCTCCCTCCGGCACCTGGTCGACCTGGGCCAGCAACTCGCCGCCCAGGGGGTCGCCCTGATCGCCCTTGAAGACGACCTCGACACCACCGACCTGGCCAGCGCGCTCCGTTGGAGAGACTGGCTCGAAACCTCCACCCGGCTCGACCGCCAGCTCCGCGCCGAAGCCGCGAAGCTCGCCCACCAGAGAAGCCCCGGCAAGCGCTGGGGCCGTCCCCCGGTCGCCGTCAACCCCGTCGAGCTGTTGGACCTCTGGCGGGGGAGGGGCGGCCGCCGTCCGCTCTCCCAGCGAGAGCTCGCCGCCAGACTGGGCGTCTCCAAAACCACCATCCGCAAGCACCTCGTCGACCTCCGCGAAGCCGGCGAGCTCCTCGACCAGGCGAGAGCCGGCCGCCTCGCCGCCGAGCAACGCCGGCGCGGCCGGAAGGCCAACCCCCTGAACGACGACGACCTCACCGCCGCCTGGAGAGCCACCCCAAGCTGCGCCACCGTCGCCCGCACCCTGCACGTCCGCCGCAGACGCGTCGAAACGAGACTCCGTGAGCTGGGCCTGCTCAGCGAAGGGTAGCCCTCGATCGCTACAGGCTCAGAAGGAGGATGTGAACATTGCGCTCAAATACGCCGGATTACTCCCAAATGCGAGACAAAGGAGCTGATTTCTGCTATGATTTCTCTTGCTGAGTGCCGCAAGATCCTGGGCGAAGCCGGGCGCGATCTGACGGACGCCCAGCTCGACCGCCTCCGCCGGGAGCTCTACGGCCTCGCCGACATCACCGTGACCTGTTTCCTGGCCCAGGGAGGCCGGAAGGCCACGGTCCCAGACAAGGAGCCGAAGAGATGACCACACTGCGGGCGATCATCTACTGCCGCGTCAGCAGCAAAGAACAGACCTTCAACCTCTCCCTCCCCGTCCAGGAAGAGCAGTGCCGGGCCTTCTGCAAGGCCAACGGCTGGGAGGTCGACCACGTCTTCATGGAGCGCGGCGAGTCCGCCAAGACGGCCAACCGTACCGAGCTGCAGGCGTCCCTGGCCTACCTGCGAGAGCAGAACAAGCGCACCGTCAAGACCCACGTCTTTGTGGTCACCAACGTCGACCGATTCGCCCGCGACTCCTTCGACCATGCCATCATCCGCCGGCACCTGGCCGGGCTCGGCGTCACCTTGAGAGCCGTCTCCCAGCCGATCGACGAGACGCCGGCCGGCAAGTTCATGGAGGGCATTTTCGCGGCCCTCGCCCAGTTCGACAACGATGTCCGGGGCGGCCGGACCAAGGCCGGCATGCAGGAAGCCCTGCGCCGTGGCCAGTGGATCTTCCGGCCGCCTCTGGGCTACCTGGCGGACGGCAAGTCCCTGAAGCTCGACCCCGAGCGCGCCCCGCTGGTCCGGCTCGGCTTCGAGCGCTTCGCCACCGGCCTGTACACCAAGATCCAGGTCCTCAACGAGATCACCAGGCTGGGCCTTCGCACCCGCCGGGGCGGAGAGGTCTATCCCCAGAAATGGGGCGAGATGCTCATGAACCAGGCCTACATCTGCCGGATCATCCAGCGGGCCTGGAACATCGAGACCGTGGGCAACTGGCCTCCCCTGGTCGATGAAGACACCTTCTGGCAGGTCCAGGGCCTGATCGCCAAGAACGGCGAGATCGTGCCGAGGGAGCGCAACAACCCGGACTTCCCGCTGCGAGGCTTCGCGACCTGCGGCCACTGCGGGCACCCCCTCACCGGCTCCTGGTCGCAGGGCAAGCGCAAGCGGTATGCCTACTACCACTGCCCGGCGAACGCCCGCTGCCGCAAGACGAACATCCCGAGGCACGAGCTTGACGGGCTCTACCTGGGCCTCCTTGAGCGTATGAGGCCTCGGCCCGAGTTCCTGGCCCTCTTCAAGACCGTCGTCCTGGACCACTGGAAAGCCCGGCACGCCGACGTCGCCGCCCAGAAAGCCGCCGCCGAGCGGAAGATCGCGGACGTGAAGCGGCGCAAGGAGCAGCTCCTCGAGGCCTTCATCTACCAGCGGCTCATCGACGAGGGCACCTACAAAGACCAGATGGACAAGCTGAACGAGGCCCTGGCGATGGCCGAGATCGACCAGCACGACCAGAGGAGCGAAGAGTTGGACATCGAAGCCGTCCTGGGCTTCGCCGAAAGGGTCTCCCTGAACGCACCGAGGCTCTGGCTGGAAGCCAGCCTCGATCAGAGACAGAGATTTCAGTCGTTTCTGTTTCCGGAGGGAATTCAGGTCGCGGACGGGGTACTTCGAACACCCGTAACTGCCTCATTCTACGAGGAGTTACACAGCTTTACCCACCCTGAAGAACGTATGGTGGAGCAGAAGGGATTCGAACCCTCGACCCCCACGTTGCGAACGTGGTGCTCTCCCAGCTGAGCTACTGCCCCACGAGGCGGGAGGCGGGTATTCTACTCAGGGTGTGGGGGGAGGGCAAGGGGAGATTTTTTCGGGGTCTCTTCGGCCAGATCGGCCAGGGTGAGATCCTTCAGGCGGTCGGCCCGGCAATCGGAGACGTCCCCGACGAGCTGCTCCAGCCGGTCTGTGAGCTCGCCTCCCACCAGGCTCACGCCCCGCCGGGCCCGGTGGTCGTAGGCTGCGAAGACCTGTTCGACGGACAAGCTCTGCGGGTCGGCGACGAGGCGATAGCCTTTGCTGCCGGCCGGCCGCAGCAGATCCTGAGCCAGCAGCGGATGGAGGATGCGCTCGATCTCCCTCTCCGGCAAGGTCAGCCGGTCCGCCAGCTCCTCCCGGGTGAGAGCCGGCTCTCCGCTCGCGAGGCGCCGCGCGATGAGCGCCAGGGCCGCCAGCCCCACCCACGCGGACTGCACCGGCGGATTGCGGTGCAATCCCTGGGAGAGCAGCCGGAAGTGCTGCGCGGTGTACGCGGCCTCGCAGCCCAAGAGGACGATCCCCCAGGTCAGGTCGAGGGAGATGATGAAGAGGATGGCGAAGGCGAAGCCTCCGTACACCTCGTTCATTTGGCTGAACAGCTCCACATAGCGCCCGAAGGATTGCCGCAGCACCTCCAGGAGGATCGCCGCCAGCAGGCCCCCCGCCAAGGCGTTGCGGAGGCGGACCGGCGCGTAGGGCACCAGCCAGTAGAGGACGGTGAGGCCGACCAGGGTGGCGAGGAAGGGCGCCAGGGTCAGCAGGAACGACTCCTCCGCGACACGGCGGAACCCTGAGCTCTGGCGCAGCAGGAGGAGGCTCGTGAACGTGGCGCCGACCAGGATTGGTCCCCAGAAGACGAAGGTGGCGAAGGAGAGGAACCGCACCCGCCACGGCCGCCGGTGCGAGACGTTCCAGATCCGGTTGAGCGTTTCCTCGACCGTGACGAAGAGGAAGAGGGACGAGGTGAAGAAGAAGATCACGCCGATGCCGTGGATGCCCCCGGCCTGGCCCAGGAGCTCCGAGAGGGTGTCGACCACGGTCTTCTCGGAGTAGGGGAGGATCTGGACGAAGACTTCCAGGCTTCTCTGCTGGTACTGGCTGAACACCCGCGCACCGATGAAGGAGAAGGCGGCGAGGAGCGGGATCAGCGACAGCAGGGTGACCAGGGCGAGCGCCGAGCCGATCAGCCAGATCGAGTCCTCGTGCGCCTGCCGGAGCGTGATGAGGACGTAGCGGCCCAGGCGGCGCGGGAAGCTCTCCGGCGGCAGCAGCCCGCGAAGGGCCGCGGCGGCCTTCCCGTCTACCACGGCACGCTCTCTCCAGAGAGCGGCAGGTGGGGCGTGGGCCAGCCGTCGAGCCCTCCCACGGCTACGCGCAGCGCCTTGCGCGGCGGGTCCTCGCCGTGGTTCAGAAAGATCCGCTCCGGCCGCCCCGGCAGGGCCTGGCACCAGCGCAGCAGCTCGTCGCGGCCGGCGTGAGCCGACATGCCATGAAGCTGGTGGACCTGCGCCTTCACCTGCACGGCCTGCCCGTGCACCGCCACGGTCTGGGCGCCGTCGACCAGTGCGCGGCCGCGGGTTCCCGCCGCCTGGTAGCCGACGAACACCACGCAATTCCGGGGGTCCGGCAGGCGGTGGAGCAGGTGGTGGAGCACCCGGCCGCCGATCGCCATGCCGCTGGAGGCCACGAAAATGGCCGGCTGCCGGCGCGCGTTGAGCGCTTTGGACTGGTCCGCTGTACGGCAGCGCTGGAACCGCGTTGGAGCGAGCGGGTCCCCGCCGCTCCGGGCGACCTCCAGGAGGTCCTCGTCGTGCTCGGCCTCGGCGTGGTCGTAGAGGTCGGTGGCGTCGATCGCCATGGGGCTGTCGAGGAACACGGCCTGGCGGTCGATCCGCCCCGCGTCCGCGAGGGCCGAGAGGTGCCAGAGCACGTCCTGGGTCCTCCCCAGGGCGAACGCCGGAATGATGACCATGCCGCCGCGCGCGAACGTCTCGTCGATGATCGCTCCGAGAGCCGCGGCCGGGTCCTCGTTGGGATGGTCGCGGTCGCCATAGGTGGATTCCAGGAGCAGGGCGGCCGGTGGATCGAGCGGCGGCTCGGGATCTTTGAGGATGGGCACGCCGTAGCGGCCCACGTCGCCGGAGAAGCACCAGCTGCGGCGCTGGCCGTCGGACCCCTTGGCCGAAACCTCCAGGCTGGCGGCGCCCAGGAGGTGGCCGGCGCGGCGGAAGCGGAAGAGAATTCCGGGCGCGATCTCCCGCTCCTGGTCGAACGGCACCGGCTGGAGAAGCTTCAAGGCTCGCCGGGCGTCGTCCCGCGTGTACAGCGGACGCGGGTCCACATGGCGGCTGTATCCCTTCTGCCGCGCGTAGCGGGCTTCCTCTTCCTGGATCTGCCCGGAATCGAGGAGGACCAGGGAGATCAGGCCGCGGCTGGGCTTGGTGCAGTAGACCGGCCCCTGGAAGCCCTGGGCAACGAGACGGGGCAGAAGGCCCGTGTGGTCCAGGTGGGCATGGGTGAGCAGGACCGCGCGCAGCTGGGACGGCTGGAACGGGAAGGGGGCCCAGTTGCGCTGCTCGAGCTCTTCGTCTCCCTGATAGAGGCCGCAGTCGATCAGCACGGAGGTCTCCCCCCAGGAGAGCAGGGTGGAGCTGCCGGTGACGCACCCGCAAGCCCCGAGGAACGTGACGGTCGCCATGTGGAATCGTCCTCCTTTCGCGGCTGCAAGGTTATCCTTGGAGGCACGATTCCTGCTATAGAAGAGGGATGAGCTCTCATATCGGGCCGGCCCTCCGGGGTCGGCCACCCTCTGTCCACAAAGCAGTTCAGGATTCCCGAAGGAGATACCCATGGCCGACACGATCGAACAAGAACCGCAGGAAGGTGCCGAAACGGCGCGCACGGACTCGGAAAGTGTCGTCTCGGCGCGCGATCGTTTTCAACGCTTGACCAGTGACGTGCAGAACCGGTACGAGCGGGTCTCGGAGGACGTCCGGCGCGGGGCCGAGCGGGCTTCCCAGGAGATCCGCCGCGGCACCGAGAAGGCCCGCGAGCGGTATGGCGAGGTAGCCGAGAGCGCCCGCGAGCGGTATACCCAGGCCCGCGAGAAGTCGGGCGAGCTCACCCGCGATCTCGCCTATTACGTGCGGGACAATCCAGGCCGGTCGGTCGCCATCGCCGCCGGCGTCGGCTTCCTGGTTGGCCTGCTGGTGCGCCGCGGCCGGAGCGAGGACGAGATCTGAGAGACCCTCACCCCCGGCCCCTCTCCCGCAAGCGGGCGAGGGGAGAGGGTTAGAAGGTGATGTGGCGGGCACGGACCAGCTAACCTGCACCCCTCTCCCGCTCGCGGGAGAGGGGCCGGGGGTGAGGGCTCCAGGGTTCTGACGAGAGGAGAATGACGATGGAAGACTTCGTGGACGACAGCGCTCCCAACCCCTCGACGGTCGACGACCTCCTGGACGAGGTCCTGCCCGAGGAGCTCGAATGGGAACGGCTGGTCCGCAGCTATCCCCTTCCGGCCGTGGCGGTGGCTGCCCTCGGCGGCTTGCTCCTGGGACTCTCCCACGGCAGGACGATCGCCTCGGCCGTGTCCAGCTATCTGGCGGCCCAGGTGTCACGCAACGTGAGCCAGGTGCTCGGCCACGATCTGGGTGAGGAGCGGGGCGGCCGGGATTTCCGGTAATCTCTTGCGCCGCGTGCGTACGATCCTCCACATCTCCGACGTCCACTTCGGTCCGCCGCATCTGCCGCGGGTCTCCCAGGGTGTGCTGGAGCACATCGAGCGGCACAAGCCGAGCCTGGTCGTCCTGTCGGGCGATCTGACCCAGCGCGCCCGCCCGGAGCAGTTCAAGGAGGCGCGCGCCTTCGTCGACCGCATCCCGGTGCCGGTCATCGTCGTGCCCGGCAACCATGACGTCCCTCTCTGGCGGATCTGGGAACGGATCTTCGATCCCTACGGCTGCTACAAGCGGTACTTCAGCCCGGAGATGGAGCCGGTCTATCGCGACGACGATCTCCTCGTCGCCGGCGTCAACACGGCGTTCGGCTGGACGATCAAAGACGGCCGCATCACCATGCGCCGGCTTCTCGAGCTGGCGGACCTGTTCGAGAAGACCCCCGAGTCGGTCTTCAAGGTGGTCGTCGCCCATCACCACATGATCCCGCCGCCCAACTTCGGCTCGCAGCGGGTGCTGGGCAACGCCTACGAAGCCATCGACATCTTCTCGTCGGTCGGCGTCGACCTGATCCTCTCCGGGCACCTGCACCAGGCCTACATCGGGAACTCGGAAGAGTTCTATCCGAAGGGCCGGCCGCCGGTGGTCATTCTGCATTCGGGGACCACGACCTCCAACCGGGGCCGCGGCGGCGAGCGGGAGCGCAACACGTGCAACTGGCTCCGGGTCGACGGCGACTCGATGATCGTCTCCCACCTCCGCTGGCATCGGGATCTCGACCGCTTCGCCGAGCACAGCCGGCACTGGTACCCCCGCCAGGAGCGCACGCCGTACACGCTGGAAGGGGTGTCGGTGGACGGAGAGGTGCCGATCCCTCGGCCGTAAGGAGGACCGGCCGGCGCCAGACCTATCGCAAAGGGGACAGCTATCTCGTGCTCGGCGGCCAGCCGGTGGTCCTCGACGTGCGCTGCCCGCGCGTCCGCCAGTCGTTTTTCAGCTTGACCGAGAGCTGAGAGCCGCTCAGCGGACCGCCACGTACTCGGAAAAGATCGACATCTCGACGCGCCGCTCCACCTGCGAGAAGCCGGCCTCGTTCAGGGCCGCGACGATGACGGGCGGCGCCACGCAGGTCTCGATCGTCTCCCAGTAGTACCGCATCAGGTCGCGCGACGTGCGTCCGCCGTGGCCAAGACGGGCCAGCAGGGGGACGATACGGCCGAGATACAGCTCCAGCAGACGGAACGACAGCCGTGACCGGGGAGGCGTGACCTCCAGGATCAGGAGCCGCCCCCCGGGCGCCAACACCCGGTGGTACTCCTGGAACGTCCTGCGCAGGTCGACCACGTGGCGCAGCGCGTAGCCCATGCTCAGGAAATCGAACCGTCCCTCCGGGAACGGCAGGGCTTCCGCCACGCCTCGCATCAGGCGGCGCACCACATGGCGCCGGGCCTGGAGCAGCATGCCGGTGCTGGGGTCCAGACCCAGGGCCTGCCCGGCCGGCCCCACGATCTCCTGGACGGACGTCGTCACGGCTCCGGTGCCGCACGCCACGTCCAGAGCCTTCATCCCCGGCGCGAGCCCGGCCCGGAGCAGGGCCTGCCGGCGGTACCGGCTCCCCGAGCCGAAGCTCATCGCCTGGTTGATCCAGTCGTAGTCGGCGGCCGACTCGTCGAACCAGGAAAGGACCCGCCGCCGGCGCGATTCCTCGTCGGCGTAGTACTGCGTCAACAGAGGATGAGGACGGAGAGGGGCTGGTTCGCTGGTCATGGCTGGAGGTCCGCCGCCAAGAGTAAGCGATCCAGTCTGCCTCGACAATGGCGAAACAATGGCGAAAGCCCGGAGACTTTACTGGAACCGCAGCCTCTCCAGCTTGTAGCAGGCGTGGCCGAGCTCCGGAGGCGGAGCGCCCTGATACGGCGCGCGGGCGATCGTGCCGCTGGTGGAGAGCGTGAAGAGCTGGGAGCCGGGCCGCGTGTGGCGGACCAGCACAACCCAGCCGGACATCGTTCCCGAACAGTTCCCATACTGGTTGCCGCGGATGACCGTTTTTGTCACCGATCCCCACTTCACCGAGATCCGGGTCGTCGTCGCCCCGGCGCTCCGGTCGGCATTGACGACGGCAAAGATGTCCCCCGTCTGCGGCGGCGGCATGAAGCTGGCGGTCGCGCCCCAGGCGGCCAGGGCACCCAGAATCAGGACCAGGACGGTCAGAATCAATTTTGCAGGAAGGAATGACTTTCTCATGGCGAGCCTCCTGTCGAAACGTTCTTCGATGAACGGCTATGCTGCCATCCTCGCGACGCCTCGATACCGCACGAGGTTCAGCGCGAGCAGAATGAAGCCATCTTTTGAATCTGCAAGGACGGAGCCAGGGTTGCGAACCGATCGCCAGTCCACCGCAATCGAGGTCGTCGTGGCCCCGGCGCTCCGGTCGGCGTTGATCACGGCAAAGATGTTTCCCGACTGGGTCGGCGGCGTGAAGCTGGCGGACACCCTCCAGGCGGCCACAGCGGCACCGGTGCTCAAGATCAGAAGGACCAGAACCAGTTTCGCAGGGAGAGACAACGCTTTCATGTCAAAACCTCCTGGATGGACTGTGAAACTGCTGGAACCATCGCCCGCCGGCCGCGGGCATGTCCTGTCCTGTAAGTCCCCACCCAGCCCCAATCGGTTCAATCCGTCCCTTCCGCCCGTGCCCGGATGGCGCGCAGCCACATCCGGCGGATCAGGGCGCTGCCCGGGTAGATCAACCGCCAGTAGGCGGCAAACCGGTTGCGGGCCGAGGCGTCGGTCGCCCATACCCGCGTCTCCGTGGTCAGCCGGGTCCAACCGCCGCCTTCGTCCGTCACCCGGAAATTCATCACCGCCTTGGCACAGCCCGGTGCGTCGAGAGCCACGAAGTCCTGCGGACCGGCGAGGCTCTCCCGGACGCCGGAAGGCGCGACGACGACCGTCCCCACCACGACCTCGTGGTCCGGCTCGTCGACGAGCAGCATGAAGCCCGACGACGTGGCCACCTCCAGGATCGGCTTCCGGGCCGGTGCGTTGAGGATGGACTCCGCGCCGCATCCGGCTCTTCCGGGAAGGCGCGGCGAACGGATCCAGGTCAGCGCCTGAAACAGCCGGATCTCCCGCGCCGTCACCTTCCAGACGGCTTCGTGGACCCGGGCCGGCGAGGCCTGCACCCGGATCTCGTGATGCTCCGAAAACTGATAGATCGGAAGGATCTCGTCGAGATGGCTGGTCTTCTCCGCGACCCGGCGCAACGGCGCCGGCAAAGCCGCGCCCGCGAGGCCCAGAACGGCTCCGGACGCCAGCCAGACCGCTCCCTGGCGCCGGCTGCGGATGCCGAGGAAGCGCAGCGGCCGGAGGAGAGAGACCAGCCCCAGGAAGCCGGCCGCGAGGCCGGCATCGACCAGCAGGACGCCGGCGAGGTTGTTGGGATCGCGCATTATGGAAACAGCCTGTCGAGAAAAGCCTTGTCTTCCTTCAACGCCTTGAGCTCCGGGCTCCTGGCGAGGATGTCCTCGAGCTGCTTCTTGAAATCGGGCTCGGCGGCCTGCGCCGCGCGGAGCTCCCGGAGGGCCGCTTCCTTGTCGCCGCTCAGATACTCCAGGAACCCGAGAGTCCTCCGCACGTACGCGTTGCCCGGCGCGTACCGCGCGGCCGTGCGCGCTGCTTCGAGCGCCCCCTTCGGATCACCTTTCTCCTGTGCACGGTCCGCGGCCCCCGCGTAGAGATACGCGAGATTCAGATCGAGCAGCCGCCGCAGCTCCATCAGAGGCTGGGGATGGTCGTCGACGTTGACGTAGACGTACCGGTCGTTGTTGATGTTGCGTCCGCCCTGCTTGCGCACCACGAGCAGCGACGCCGACTGCCGGCCCCGGGCGTCGCCGCCCGCGTCGTCTCCCGCCTTCAAGGCGGCATAGAGCTTCTCGGCCAGCTCGCCCCGGGTCGACTCGAACGCCCGGCCCATGGCCTCCGGCACCTGCGGGCCGACGAGGATGTTGCCCTGGGCCGACCAGGTGGCTCCCTTCCGGTCGCCCGCCCAGGGCGTGGCGCTCGGCCCGGTGTAGACGGCGACGTTCCCCTTGGCGTCGACGATCGCCACCTGGCGCCCCTCCTTGCCGGGGAAGGGGTCCTCGGCCAGCAGCCGGGCGAGCACCTGCTGCGCCGTGAGCCCCTGCCGCAGGAGATCGATCGCCTGCTGCCCGTAGCCGACGTTGACGTTCGCCTGCGTCGCGACCGCGCCCACCCCGGCCATCGCCCAGGGCACCACCGAGCCGACGGAGAAATATCGCGAGGCGACCGCGACCCCGAGGTCGCCGTTGGCCGGATCGATCGCCACGATCGAGAACGTCGCGACGGTCGGAGGTGGCGAGACAGAGCCGGCTTCCACCCAAGGGGAGGCGGAGAGGAACAGCAGGCAGAGCGTCAGCAGGCGATTCCTGAAGGCCTTGGGCATGAGGGCCATTGTAGTCCCATGACTGGCGGCGATCGAACCGGAGGCGGTCTTCTCCCCTTGACACCTTAGGGGAACCCGTCTACTCTTCCCCTGAGCAGTTTAGGTATGAGGGAAGCCACCATGAAGATCGATCTGCTGCAAGGAACCCTGGACGTCCTCATTCTCAAAGCGCTCTCCTGGGGCCCGCTGCACGGCTACGCAATCGTGCGCTGGATCGAGCGGACCACGGAAGACGTCCTGCGCATCGAGGAAGGCGCTCTCTACCCGGCGCTGCACCGCATGGAGCGCCGCGGCTGGATCGAGGCCGAGTGGGGGATGTCCGAGAAGAACCGCAAAGCCAAGTTCTACCGGCTCACCGACGAGGGGCGTCGCGCGCTCAACGCCGAAAGCGACACGTGGCAGCGCTACGCCCACGCGGTCGGCAAGGTCCTCCACGCCGCCCAGGGAGCCTGAGATGCGCCGCGCCGGACCACGCCGCCTCTTCCGTTTCCCCCTGCGCGGCCAGGTCGAGCAGGACGTCGACACGGAGCTCCAGTTCCATCTCGCGATGCGGATCGACGATCTGATCGATGAGGGGATGACGCCTGCCGCCGCGCGCGAAGAGGCTCTGCGCCGCTTCGGCGACCTCGGAACGATCACGAACGACTGCCGGGAGATCGACCGGCGCAGGGAGAAAGAGATGTGGTGGATCGAGCGGTGGACCGAGCTGCGGCAGGACCTGGCGTATGCCTTCCGGCAGATGGTGAAGGCCCCGGTCTTCACCCTGATCGCCATCCTCACCCTCGCGCTCGGCATCGGCGCCACCACCGCCATCTTCAGCGTCCTCGACGCGGTCGTCCTGCGCCCGCTGCCGTATCCCAAGCCCGGCCGCCTGATGCGGATCTGGGAGCGCAATCCCCAGACCGATCA
>Ga0126309_10000464_pt1 | contig 13548 bp, 11 predicted proteins | sample Plot56_FD_92541 | JGI IMG/M metagenome (GOLD analysis project Ga0126309, IMG submission 92541) | Serpentine soil microbial communities from UC McLaughlin Reserve, CA, USA - Plot56 | ecosystem: Environmental > Terrestrial > Soil > Grasslands | place: USA: UC McLaughlin Reserve, Lake County...
ACGTAGCTCAGATGCCACGCCGTGTAGGGCGGATGAAGCAGCGTGACCAGGTCGCGCCACCCGCCCGTGCGCAGGGCGTAGAACGCCGGGCGGTCGAGCTCAGGCACCGCCCCGCACGCCCCACATGACCACGCCCGCGCCCAGGCTCATCCGGCGCATCCCGACCGACTCTATTCCCGCGGCCCTCCACATCGCCGGCATGCCCTCCAGCGGGTGGCGGGCGTAGAACTCGGCGATGCTCGGGCCCAGGAAGCGGCCGACCTCCTGCCAGGCGAGGGACACGACCCGTCCGAGCGCCGGCAGCCCGAGCCGCGTGTAGGCGAGCCAGGGCGCGCGGAGCGGCCGGCGCGGCACGGCGAACTCCAGCGAGGCGATGGTCCCGCCGGGCCGCACGACGCGGGCCAGCTCGCGCAGGGTGGCCTGCGGGTCGTCGACGTAGCGCAGCAGGTAGGTGAAGGTGAGGGCGTCGAACTCGGCGTCGGCGAACGGCAGGCGCTCGGCCTCCCCCCGCACCAGCTCGATGCGCCCGGCCAGCTGCGGGTTGGCGGCCACCCGCGCCCGCGCCCCGGCCAGCATCTGCTCGCTCTGGTCCAGGCCGACCACCGAGCACCCGTAGCGGCGCACCAGCTCCCGCGCGACCAGTCCGGTCCCGGTGGCCACGTCCAGGACCCGGTCGTCGGGCGAGGCTTGGACCCGATCGACCATGGTGCGCCGCCAGCGGGGGTCCTGGCCGAAGCTCATCAGCGCGCCCATCCGGTCGTACTCGCGCGGCAGGCCGGAGAACAGGTGGAGCGCGTGCGCCTTGCGGTTGGCCATCGCTCTCCCTACCGCGGCCCCGTGACCCGGACCGGGCCGTGCGGCCCGGCGACGTAGACCTGCCAGGCGTAGTAGCCGTAGAAGGTTCGGGGGTCGACCTGGATGCGGTGAGCGAAGCGCAGGATGGCGCGGACGTACGCGGTGGAGCGGTTGTAGGCGAACAGCGCCCGCTCGAGGTCGCCGGGCGCCCCGGAGTGGCGCAGGTAGTTGGCCGCGCCCAGGACGGCGTCGTGGGGATCGTGGATGTCGCCGCCCAGTCCGTACGCCCGCCAGGTATCCGGGATGAACTGCATGGGGCCCCGAGCCCCGCCGGCGCTGGCGTTGCGCAGGCGGCCGAAGGCGGACTCGACGAAGTTGACCGCCGCCAGCACCGACCAGTCGATGCCAAAGCGCCGCTGGGCCTCGAGGTAGTGCGCCCGCAGCCTGCCGGCGGGCTCGGCGGGCCCGAGCCGGATCCGCGGCCGCGGCCCGGGGGTGGCCGGGATGCCGGCCAGGGCCCGGCGCGCCGCCAGGGTGTCGCGCGCCTCCGCGGCGACGCCGGGCGGCAGGAGGCGTACGACCGCACGGGCCTGGTCCGGTCGGCGGGTCAGCAGGCGGTAGATGCTCTGCTGGTGAAGCGCCAGCAGGGTCACGGCGCGCGGCGGGCCGCCGCGTGTCGAGTCGCCCTTCACCGTCCAGCGCACGATCTCGGCGTGAAGCCGGCCGGTGGTCCGGGTCAGGTCGGCGGCCAGCGCATGCGGGTCACCGGGCAGTGGTGCGTCCGGGGTGGGCAGCGGTTGATGGCCCGAGCCCGTCGAGGACCCGCAGGCGCCGAGTGCCAGGGACGCTACGGCGCAGGCGGCAGCCAGAAGGGCGCGCATTCGGGGAAGTGTGGCGGAGCGTGCTTGGGCGCTGATAATGCCGTCGCCCGGCCGCCCGCTATCGCATAGGATGAGCCGGTGAACCCCGAGTCCGCCCCCACCGCCCTCGCCGCGCTTCGCATCGCGATCGGCAGCACTGCGTGGGTCACCCCGAACCTGGCCGGGCGCATGTTCGGGCTGGACCCGGCCGGCAATCCCCAGGCTCCCTACCTGGCGCGTCTGTTCGCCATCCGGGACCTCGCCCTGGGCGCCGGCACCCTGGCCGCCGAGGGCAAGACCCGGCGCACGTGGCTGATCGCCGGCCTGGCCTGCGACCTAGCCGACACCGCAGCCGCGTTCCTGGGCCGGCGCGGCGGCTATCTCTCCACGCCGGTCAGCCTCCTGCTCGCCGCCCCAGCGCTGAGCGCGGTGGGAATGGGGGCCATCGCCCTGCAGGCCGGCGACCAGTCCGAAGCCTGAGCCGGTCCGCCGCCTAGGCGCCACGAGCCGCCGCGGACCTGAGCCGCGGCGATTCAGCGCGCCGAGGCCCGCACCGCCGCGCCTCTCGCGCCGCCCGCGTGTTGTGGGACCTGGACGATGGCTCTCCATCGGCATCGGGACGGGATCGGCCGCTGGCTGCTGGCGGGGGCGCTGGGCGCCTGCCTGGCCGGCCCGGTCGCGCCGGCGGCCGCGCACGCGCCGGCCGACTACGGCCCGGCCTGGTGGGTGCCGGCGAGCTCCTCGAACTTCGCCCGGGCGAATCGCCCGACCTCGACCCGCATCACCCGGATCATCATCCACGTGACGGTGCTGACCTACCCCCGGACGCTGTTCGCCTTCCAGAACCCGCGCGCCCAGGTCTCGGCCCACTACGTCGTGCGCTCCTCGGACGGGCGGATCACCCAGATGGTCCATGACCGCGACGTCGCCTGGCACGCCGGCAACCGCCTGTACAACGCCACCAGCATCGGCATCGAGCACGAGGCGTTCCCCACCAACTGCGGCTGGTACACCGACCCGATGTACCGCGCCTCGGCCCGCCTGTCCGCCTCGCTCGCCCGCCGCTACGGGATCCCCATCGACCGCGCCCACATCATCGGCCACAGCGAGGTCCCGAATCCATTCCGCCCCGGGGGGTTCGGCGGCGCCGGTGGCCACACCGATCCCGGCGTCTGCTGGAACTGGTTCAAGTACATGGGGCTGGTGCGCGGCTACGCCGGCCTGGGGCTCCGTTCGCCCGCCGCCCTGGCGCCGCGGCGGGTCCGGCCCAGCCCGCGGCCGCCGGCCTCGGCGGCGACCCGCCGCCTGCCGGAGTAGAACGAGCGCCGGCGGGCCCGCCGCAGCCGCGGCGTCGTGCCCGCCCGGGCTAGGGCGACAGCGCCCGCAGCGCCGAGTACTCCTCGGCCCCGCTGACGCCGTAGTTGTAGAAGCTCACGCCGAGCGCGTGCGCCGCCCGGGCACCCTGCACCACCGCCCGGGACTCGCCGGCGTCGAGGCCGTCGGCCAGTCCGCCGATGATGTGCACCGGGACGCCGGGACGCCCGGTGCCGGCCCGTATCCGGGCGACGTTGGCGCGGGTGTAGGCGTAGGTGGCGGGGGCGCCGCTGACCCGGTGGGTCGAGTAGGCCATGGGCAGGAAGACGTCATAGACGGAGGCCACGCTGCGGTACGGAAAACCCGGCCACAGGCTGCGCGATGGAGCGGTCGAGCGGGCGTCGGGGACGATCGCCCCCAGCGCGTAGCCGCGCCCCACCGCCGCGCGCAGCTGGCGCGACAGTGTCATCAGCTGGGCGTTGCGGGCGGAGATCCCCGCGACCACGCCGCTCTCGATGTCCAGCGCGAAGCCGTCGAAGCCCTGACCGTTGGCGGTCTTGAACCGGATGGCGGCCAGCGATCGCTCGCGGTCGGCGGCCAGGTCGGCGAGGCTCGGCAGGTACCAGGCCACCACCCGCATGCCCCGGGCGTGGGCGGCGGCTATGAACCGCCGGTTGGCGTTCGGCCAGACGATCTTGACCGACCGCGGCCGGCGCCAGTTCGCGGTCTCCAGGTAGAGCGTCCTCACCCCCGCGGCGGCCAGCCGCCTGACCACCGCCTCGGGCTGGCTGAGCGCCCCGCCCGAGTAGATGTCCACCCACGCCCCGGCGCCGCGGTAGGCGTCGAGGGAGGCGGCGCGCGCCGGCGCCGCCCCGCCCGCCGCGGTTGCCGCGAACGTGGACGCCAGCGCAGCGGTCGTCAGAAGAGCCCGTCGAGAACCCATGCCGCTGCCAACACGGCGGGATGCCGAAAGGCGCGGTGGCTAGGCCGGTGTCTCCATCAGCTCGCGCGCCTGCTTGAGCGAGCGGCGCAGCAGCCGCGAGACCTGCATCTGCGAGACGCCCACCCGCTCGCCGATCTCGGTCTGGGTGAGGTCCTCGACGAATCGCAGATAGAGCACCTGGCGGTGAAGCTCGGGCAGCCCGCGCACGCAGCGCCCCACGGTGTCGCGGTCGACCACCAGGTCGAGCCCCCCGTCGCACACGCCGCCCACCGAGCGCGCGAACGGCTCGTCCTCGGTGCCCGCCTCCAGCGCCTCCAGGGACGTGGCCCGGATCGCCGTGGCCGCCTCGATGGCCTCGACGACCTCCTCGACGGTCAGCTCGGTCTCGACGGCGAGCTCCTCGGCGGTGGGCGAGCGCCCCAGCCGCCCCCGCAGCCGGTCGATCGCCCGGTTGACCTGGAGCGCGTGGTCCTTGACCGGCCTGGGCACCCGCACCGCCCATCCGTGGTCGCGGAAGTGGCGCTTGAGCTCGCCGAGGATGCTGGGGACGGCGAAGGTGGAGAAGCGGACGCCGCGCTCGGGGTCGAAGCGGTCGATGGCGTTGACCAGCCCGATGCACGCCACCTGCTCGAGGTCCTCCAACGAGACCGCCTCGCCGCGGTAGCGGTGGGCGAGACGACGGGCCAGCGGCAGGAAGCGCTCGACCAGCTCAGCCCGGGCGGCCCGGTCGCCGAACCGCACATAGCGCTGAAACAGGCGCCGCTCGCGAGCCGCGTCGCGGCCGGCGCCACCGCGAGCGCCGTTGCCTTCCACAACCTCGGCAGGCGGGGAAGCGAGTAGCTGCGTGGAAGAGATGACCGACCTCCCTCTGTGGACGAAGCCTTGCCTCGCCGGCGGGGTCTGGGCCGGTCATATTCGAAGTACCCATTATCGACGCCCGTCAAACCGGACGCGTCGGTTCAGTCGCCGCCGTCCTTCGACTCGGACGCCAGCACCTCCTCCGCCACCTCGAGCAGCTTGCGCCGGGAGCTGCGCGCCTCGCTGCGCATCCGGTCGAACGCCTCCTGGTCCTCCAGCCCGTGGCGCTCCATGAGGATGCCCTTCGCGCGCTCGATGCGGGCCCGGTCCCGGAACGCGCTCAGCAGCTTGCGGTACTCGCGGAAGCGCTGGAAGGCGACGTCGATCGCGCCCTGAAGCTCGGTCTCGTCCGTCGAATCGAGGTAGGCGAAGATCCCGCGCCGCGCCGCCTCGGCCACGAAGTCGCGCCGCGCGCCATGCACGAGCGCCATGACCGGACAGGTCGACCCGTGGACGATCTCGGTGATCAGCTCCAGGGCGTGGTCGTCGTCCTCGTGCAGGGCGACGATCGCCACGTCGGGCCGGTGCTCGAGGGTTGTCCGCCCGACCCGGTCGATCTCGACCTCGTGCCCGATCACCTCGTGGCCCAGCTCGGTCACTGCCGCCGAGACCGGCTCGAGGTACTGGCGGCGCTCGTCGGCGACCAGCACGCGCAGGTTCTGGGGCTCGCCCTCGACCATTGCCGGAGAACCTACCGGGGCCGGTCCTGCCTCTCCCCCTCCCTGCGCCCTGGGTTGACACCGGCCGTGCGGCCCGCGTTCTCCAGCTCGGCCGCGGTGAGCTGGGCCATCCGCTCGCCGCAGCGCCGGTAGAAGCGCAGCTGCTGGCGGCGGCCGAACAGCCGCCACCCCAGTCGGACGATCGGGTTGCGGATCTCGGCGGCGCGCGAGAAGGCGTGGATGCGGAACTCGACCTCGCCGGTGTCGGACCACTTCCACACCTCGTAGTCCATCTGCCCCTTCTCCAGATGGCCCTGGAGGGTGCGGTAGTTCCAGCCCCACACCCGGACGGCCCGGCCGTGCACCTCACGGGTCTCGTCGTATACGCCGCCGACCCGCACGCCGACGTGGAAGCGCAGGCCGTAGAAGCGGATCTCGAGCAGCATGTCTCGCTGGTCCAGGGGGTCGTCGGGACGGAAGACCGCGCGGACGATCGAGCGGTCCGCGAACTCGTAAGTGCGCATCAGCCGCTGGGCCACCTCCCAGCTGCCGCCGGGAACCGGCGGGCCAGGCGGCTCGGCCCGCAGCGGCCAGCGGCAGTCGTCGACGTGCCAGCCGTGGGCGGGGGTGAACTCGGCCCGCCGGCTGAGGTCGAAGTTCAGCGCGGCGTCGTGGAGCTCGTCGAGCGCGCTGCGGCTCGCCGGCTGGCCGCGCGCTCCGGCGCCCACGGGCAGCTCGAGCACGCGCCGGGTCTCGATGTCCACACCGCCGGTCATGCGCCCGCCAGACAGGCGGACCACCCCCTCGAGCACCGACGTCCACATGTGCAGCTGGGTCTCCTTGGCCATCCGCACCCGGTCGTAGAGCAGGTGGACCAGCCAGTCGGCGCTGCGCGCCCAGGACTCGATCGAGAACAGGATCAGCTCGCCGGGCTCGACCGAGAAGCGGATCTGCCCGGCCTCGAGGTGGCCCTCCAGCGTGACCAGCCGGAACGAGGTCGGCGTGACCTCGACCACCCGGACCGGTCCATCCCACGGCCCCGGCATCCGCACCACGTACTCGTCGCCGACCGCCATCCGGCCGTCGTCGCCTCTGATCTTCTGGAAGCTGGCGAACTCGGTCGGCGCCACGCGATCGATGTCGGCGCTGACCTGCCCGAAGAGCTCCGGCGCCGAGATGTCCGACTCGCGGATCCGGGTCCGGTATCGCCGGTGGAACAGCGGGCCGACGCCGTCGTCGGGCTTCTGGACGTCGTCGGCATCGGAGCCCGGGGGGAGCAAGGGCGGCGCGTCGCGCTCGACGGTCCCAGCGTGCTCGCGGCGGTGCATCGGGGTCGTGCGCCACATGTAGCGCCACGAGGTGAGACCGATCCCTAGCGGCCAGCGCGCGGCGGTGGCGAGTCGGCGGGAGAGCTTTGGCCTGCGAGACACGAGCCGGCGTATTACCCGCGCGCGGCCGGATGCGTACATGCAGGCGCCCTGGCCCCCAGGGCCGCATGCGTACATGCGAGTGGTCGACCCGGGGTACGTTGGCCGGCGTGCTCACCAAGCTCCTGTTCGACGCCGGCCTGCGCGGCGGCCACCTTCAGGTCCTGTCGCTGTCCTCGGTGGGGCTGTGCATCGGCCTGTGGATCCGGGCCAAGACGGTGGACCAGGACGAGCGCGGGAACGCCGAGCGCCGGGCGCTGTTCGTCGGCCTGTGGCCGCCGCTGATCTGGCTGATCGGGGACTCGGTGGACCGGCACGCCCGGCCCGGCCGGCGCCGGCTGCTCTGAGCCGCGGCGCGGCCGCCCGATGCGGATCTGGGACGTCGATCCGGCGCGGCTGTGCCGCTCCCACCTGGTCGGCGAGCACCGGGAGATCCACGCCGTGTGGACGATCCTGACCGAGGGGAGGTCGGGATATGCCCGGCATCCCGAGGTGCGCCGCTGGGATGGCAGGCTCGCCGCGCTGTACGCCCGCCACGAGGCGGTGGTCGCCGAGATGGCGCGCCGCGGATACGGGCACCGCAGCCCGCTCGACCCGGCGCTGGCCACCGGCCCGGATCGGCAGGATGAGCAGCTCGCGTCCACGGAGGAGCAGCTCGAGCTCCTGGCGGCGAAGGGCTGCGGCTGTCCGGTCGGCCCGTAGCCACGCGCCGCCGCAAACTGCAGCCGCGGGGCCGTGTCAGGATCCGCTGTCTCTGATGGACTGATTCGGTGGTGGAGGCAGCGGCCAGACCGGCGCATCGCATCGTCACCGGCCCGGTGGCGACGATCGAGCCTGCGCTGTTGAAGCACGCCTTCGCGGCGAAGGGCGGCGACCCGCTGCGGCCGGTGGTCATCCTGGTCGGCGAGACGCTGCTGCGCCCCTACCTGCGCCGGCGCCTCGCCGAGCTGGACGGCCCCCACCTCAACATCCACGTCGTGACGGTGGCCGAGCTGGGCCTGCGGCTGGGCGAGCGCGCGTTGATCTCGGCGCGGCGCCTCCCACTCCCGGTGCTGGCCGACCGCATCCTGGCCCACGAGGCGGCGATGGCCAGCTCCGGCTACTTCGACGCCGTGAGCGGGACCCTCGGCTTCGGTCAGGTGCTGCAGCGAACCCTGGCGGACCTCCAGCGCGCAGGAATCTCGGCCGAGCGGCTGGCGCAAGCCGCCCGCGAACTACCTGAGCGCGAGAAGGTGGCCGCGCTGGCGGAGATGGCGAATCGCCACGCCAAGCTGCGCGCCGGCCACTACGACGCCGACGACGCCCTGGCCGCCGCCGACCCCGAGCGGCTGGGCGCCGACCAGCTGCTGGTCTATGGCCTCTGGGATGCGACCGAGGTCCTGCGTCGGGTGATCGCGGGAATCGGTGCTCGGTGGCCGGTCAGCGCCTACTTCCCCACCGCCCATCCGGCTGCCCATCGGGCGCATGCCGATCTCCGAGAGTGGCTGTCCGAGACGCTAGACGCCGAGCCCGAGCACCTCCCCACGCCGGACGAAGGGCGCACCGCCCTTGGACACGTCCAGTCCCGGCTGGGCGTGCGGCAGCGCAAGCCCGCGCAGACCGCCGGGGACGGCTCGCTTCGAATCGTCTCCGCCCCTGACCCGAGCCGCGAGGTCGCCGCCGCCCTGCGCGCCTGCCTCGCCTGGGCCCGCGACGGCATCGACTTCCACGAGATGGCGATCGCCTACCGTCACGCCGACCCGTACCGGCCCCTCGTGGCCGCGATCGCCCGGGAGGCCAGGCTGCCGATCTACGACCACGTCGGCACCCCGCTGGCCGAGCTTCCGGTCGGCCGGCGCACCCTCGCCCTGCTCGACCTGCTCGACGGAAACGACCTCGACCGTCCGTCGGTCATCGCCTTCGCCACCGACAGCGCCATGCCGACGGAGTCCCGGCGACGTTATCCCGGAACCGCGGCCCAGTGGGACCGCCTCTCCCGCGAGGCCGGCGTGGTGCGCGGGCGCGAGCAGTGGAGCGCACGCCTCGACGCGCTCCGCGAGCGGCTGAAGGAGCGTCTCGGCGGTGATGACGACAATCCGCCCGCGCCCTGGCTCGATGAGCGCCTCGAGCAGGTGGACGGGCTAAAGCGGTTCGTCGAGGACCTGGCGGACTGCATCGAGCGCCGCCCGGCCGAGGGGCCGTGGTCGGTCCACGTCGCCCACCTGGCGGAGACGTTCAACACCTACCTCACCGGCCACAAGGCGATCCTCGACTCGGTCGGGGCGCTCACTCGGCTCGACTCCCTCACGCCCCGGGTTGGCGCCCGCCGGTTCCTCGACGTCGTCCGCGGGGTGGTGGGCGGTCTCACCACCAGGGATGTGGAGGACGGCAGCGCGGGCGCCTTTCGGGCTCGCGGCATCAACGTCCTCGACGTCAACTCACTGCGCCACACGCGGTTCCGCGCGGTCTGCGTGCTCGGCCTGGCCGAGCGCAGCTTCCCCCCGCCGCCCCGCCAGGACCCGCTTCTGCTGGATGACGAGCGCGAACGGATCGGCCTGCCGCTGCGCGCACGAGGCCCCGATCCCGAGCCGCTCCAGTTCGCGCTGGCCGTGCAGGCCGCCGAGGAACGCCTGCATCTCTCCTACCCCCGCACGGAATACGGCTCGGGCCGGCCTCTGATCGCATCGAGCTTCCTACGGTCCGCGGCCGAGGCGCTGGCCGGCGAGCGCATCTCCGCCGAGACGCTGCCCGACCGCGACGATCCGTGGCTCGAGCGCCTCGGGGCTGATCGTGTGGCCGCGCCCGCCCTGGCCGACGCGCTCGACCTCAGCGACTACGACCGCACCCTGATCGAGATCCACCCGGAGGTCGGCGTCGGGCTGCTGGCCGACAAACGCCCCACCGCCGCCCGTGGCCGCCGGGCGTGGCTGGCCCGCCAGGACGACGGTCCTCTGACGGTCTACGAGGGCGGTCTCACCGAGGCGGTCCGCGAAGCGCTCGCCGACCACCCGCGCCTGCGCAACGCCATGTCACCCAGCTCGCTGGAGACCTTCGCCACCTGCCCCATGCGGTTCTTCCTCTCCCGCATGCTCGGCCTCAGCGAGGTCGACGAGCCCGAGGACATCGCCCAGCTCACCGCGCTGGACCGGGGCAGCCTCATGCACGAGGTCATGGAGCGGGCCATGTCCCGCTGGCTTCCCGACCACCCCCCGTCCGAGGACAGCCGCGAGCAACAGCTCGCGGACCTCGCGCGGATCGCCGGCGAGGTGTTCGCCGAGTACGAGGACCGCGGGGTCACCGGCTACCCCGCGCTGTGGGGAGCCCAGCGCGAGGCGATCATGCTCGACCTGCGCCTTTGGTACGAAGCGGAGGTCGACGACCCTCAGACCGCCCGCTTCGACGCCGCCGACTTCGAGGTCGGCTTCGGCCTTCCGCCCCACCCCGGCGAGGAGGGGCCGGCCTCCACGTCTGAGCCTTTCGAGCTGCGCGTCGGGCCGGCGGCCATGCAGTTCCACGGACGCATCGACCGGCTGCAGTGGCGCAGTGACGGCGGCGGGTTTCGGGTCATCGACTACAAGACCGGCACGAACCGGAACAAGCGCTCGGCGACGTTCGCCGGCGGCCGGGCGCTCCAGCTGCCGATCTATCTCCACGCCGCGGCCGACGTGATCCTCGGGCGCGACTGGCGCGAGGGTCGCTCGGAGTACTTCTACTCGACTCGCCGGGAGAAGTACCAGCGCGTCGAGATCACCGGCGAGGAGCTGGCCGACAAGCGCCAGGACTTCGAGCGCCTGGTCCGCGGATTCGCCCATGCCATGGGCGAGGGCACGTTCGCGGCCCGGCCCTCGAATCGCGAGTGCCGGTTCTGCGACTTCAACACCATCTGTCCGTCCGTGTCCGACCACCTAGCGCAGCGCGAGCGCAAGGCGGGCGATCCGCGCGTACAGCGCCTCGACGAGCTGGCGGAGATCGAATGACCACGCTCGTCGCCGACGACCCCGCCCGCGATCGGATCAGGAGCGACCTCGACGTCAACCTGTGCGTCGAGGCGGGAGCGGGCACCGGGAAGACGACCGTCCTGGTCTCGCGGATCGTCGCCCTGCTTCGCACCGGCCGCGCCACGGTGGACGACCTGGCGGTGATCACCTTCACGGAGAAGGCGGCCGGCGAGCTGTCGGCCCGGGTGCGCTTCGAGGTCGAGAGCGCGCTCGACGAAGGCGGACTCGACGGCGAAGAGGAGGGGCGGATCGAGCAGGCCCTGCTCGACCTCTACCGAGCCCGAATCCAGACCATTCACGCCTTCGCCGCCGACCTGCTGCGCGAGCGACCGGTCGAGGCCGAGCTCGACCCGCGGTTCGACACGCTGGATGACCTCAAGGCCGAGGTTCGCTTCGAGGAGGCCTATCGCCGCTGGCTCGACGGCCAGCTGGCCGCGCGCAACCCGCCGGTCGAGCGGGCGATGCGCCGAAACTTCGACCTGCGCAAGCTGCGGGCGCTGGTCGAAGCGGTGCACCGCAACCGCGAGGCGCTGCCGCTGGCCGAGGTGGAGTGGACGCCGCCGGATATCGCTGGCTTTCGGTCGGAGCTGGAAGGCTTGACCGAACGGCTCAGGGCCCTGCAGCCGCGCTGCGACGATCCGGGGGACGCCACCCGCGACCACCTCGAGGAAATCCTCGAGTTCCACCAGACGCTCGAGCACGCCGGTGACGACGGCGAGATCGAGCGCCTCATCCTCTTCGAGGCTCCCTGGCCGAAGCTCAACGTCGGGAGCGCCGCCAACTGGGACGCGGGCGCCTGCTCCCTCGTTCGCGACGTCTTCAGGGAGTACCGCCGGGAGCTTGGGGCGCTCCAGTCCGCCCTGCGCACCGACGCCCTGGTCGGGCTGCTTCCCCTGGCCGGCGAGTTCGCCGAGTCGTACGCGCGCGAGCGTCGCGCCGACGGCGTGGCCGACTTCGACGATCTCCTGCTCTGGGCCCGCGACCTGCTGCGTGGCAACCGCCACGCCCGCGAGCACTTCCACCGCCGCACCGGCCGCGTCCTGGTGGACGAGTTCCAGGACACCGACCCGGTCCAGGCCGAGCTGATCGCCTGGCTCTGCGCCCCGCCCGGCGCCGGCAGTGACTGGCGCGACCTCGAGCCCGAGCCCGGCAGCCTGTTCGTGGTCGGCGACCCCAAGCAGTCCATCTACCGGTTCCGAGGCGCCGACATGGCCATCTACGACACGGTCAAGCGCGGTCCCCTCGCCGGCAGGCTCGAGGAGCTGACCCGCAACTTCCGCTCCAGCGACGAGCTGCTGCACTGGCTCAACCGCCTGTTCGACCGGGTACTCGGCCCGGGCCAGAAGGGCCTCCAGCCGCCCAACGCGCCGCTGCACAGCGGGATCTCGATGGCCGGCGAGCTGGGGCGTCCGCCGGTCGTGGTCGTCCGCTCGCCGGCGAGTCCCGCGACCGCCGATGCCCGGCGCGATGAGGAGTTCGGGCTGATCGCCCGCACCATCGGGCGGGCCGTCCGGGACGAGGGCTGGCCGGTGCGGGACCCGCTCAAGGTCAGAGATGCGCCGCCCCGCCCCGCCCAGTGGCGCGACGTCGCCATCCTGGTTCCGGCGCGAACCGGGATCGAGCGCCTGGAGCTCGCACTTCAGCGCTACGGCGTCCCCTACCGGTTCGAGGGCGGCCGGGGCTTCTTCGTCCGCCAGGAGGTACGCGACGTCATCTCGCTGCTGCACGCCGTCGACGACCCCACCGACGGCATCTCGATCGTCGCCGCGCTGCGCTCGCTGGCCTTCGGCTGCTCGGACGAGGACCTGCTGCTGTGGCAGATGGAGCACGACCGCTTCGATTACCGCCGGGTCCGCCCAGACACCGATGGTCCGCAGGCCGTCCGCGACGCCATGCTCATGTTGAAGAATCTCAACCGCGCCGCCCGCGGCTTCTCCCTGGCCGAGCTCGTCCGCAGCGCCATCGAGAGGACCGGCCTGGTCGAGGCGGGGCTCAGCCTGCCCGGCGGCGCCCAGAGCGCGGCCAACGTGATGAAGCTGCTCGACCACGCCCGCGAGTTCTCCGCCGCCGGAAGCGGCGCCCTGCGCGCCTTCACCGGCTGGCTCGCTCGTCAGCGCGACAGCGAGGCCGACGAGCCCGACGCGCCTGTCGCCGAGGAGCGCGACGACGCCGTGCGGGTGATGACCATCCACGCCGCGAAGGGTCTCGAGTTTCCGATCGTCTGCCTGGCCAACCTCGAGTCCACTGGCCCGGGCCAGACCGAAGCCGTCCGCAACGTCGAGCAGGGCCGGATCGAGCTCAAGCTCGGTCGCCAAAATGGCGGCACCGACTTCTGCACCCCGGGCTGGGAGGACGTGAAGCAGGTCGAGAAGGATGCCCTCGAAGCCGAGCGCGATCGCCTCCTCTACGTAGCCGCCACGCGCGCCCGCGACCACCTGGTCAATCCGGTGTGCGGCGATAAGTCCAAGGACCGCACCTTCATGTCGCAGCTCCGCCCATCGCTCCCTGGCGCCGACGACGACGCCGAGGGCGATCAGGAGGCCCATCAGGAGAACGACGACTGCTGGCTTTACGACCTCTCACGCTTGCAACAGGTCGAGCCGACACCCCCGCCGACCGAGACGCCCGCCCAAGCCGCCGCCGTCGAGGCCGCGGGAACCGCCCGCGACGAGTGGGAGCACGACCACGACGACCTCGTCCGAGAGCGCCGGCGCG
>Ga0126309_10000465_pt1 | contig 13546 bp, 13 predicted proteins | sample Plot56_FD_92541 | JGI IMG/M metagenome (GOLD analysis project Ga0126309, IMG submission 92541) | Serpentine soil microbial communities from UC McLaughlin Reserve, CA, USA - Plot56 | ecosystem: Environmental > Terrestrial > Soil > Grasslands | place: USA: UC McLaughlin Reserve, Lake County...
ACGCCGAACTCCAAGCTCGAGCGTCTCTTCCAGAAGAACCGTGGAGATCTCGACACCATAGACTGGGCGCACGCAGAAGTCCTGGCCTTCGCCTCGCTGCTCGAGGACGGGACCCCGGTCCGGCTCACGGGCCAGGACACGGAGCGGGGGACTTTCTCCCAGCGCCACGCCGTACTCTACGACGACGAGACAGATGAGCGTTACGTACCGCTTCAGAATCTCCCCCAGTCAGGCGCTTCGTTCTCGATCTATAACAGCCCGCTCTCCGAGATCGCCGTGCTCGGCTTCGAGTACGGCTACTCGGTCACCTCGGAAGACGCGCTCGTCCTCTGGGAGGCGCAGTACGGGGACTTCTCCAACGTCGGGCAGCCGATGATCGACCAGTTCATAGTGAGCGGCCAGGCGAAGTGGGGCCAGACCTCGGGGCTGGTAATGCTGCTGCCGCACGGCTACGAGGGCCAGGGACCCGAGCACTCCAGCGCGCGCCTGGAGCGTTACCTCCAGCTCGCCGCGCACGAGAACGTGCGCATAGCCAACCTCACCACGGCGGCCCAGTACTTCCACCTGCTCCGCGCCCAGGCCGCGCTCCAGGACAACAAGCGCCCCCTCGTTATCATGACGCCGAAGAGCCTCCTCAGGCACCCGATGGCCGCCTCCCGGCTCGAAGACCTCACAGAAGGCACCTTCCAACCCGTGCTCGATGACGAAGAGGCGCAGGGAAGGGCCGACTCCGTCGAGCGTCTCATCTTGTGCTCGGGCAAGATCTACACGGAGCTGGCGGGCAGCGAGTACAGGGACGAGGCGGTGGACACGGCCATCGTCCGTATCGAACTCCTCTACCCCTTCCCCGAAGATCGGGTAAGGGAAGTCATGGACGGTTACCCGAACCTGCGGGAGATCCTGTGGGTCCAGGAGGAGCCGAAGAACATGGGCGCCTGGACGTTCGTCGAGCCGCTGCTGCGCGAGATTTCACGCGGCGGGTTTCCCGTGATCTACGTCGGAAAGCCCCCGCGCCCCAGCCCCGCCCAGGGCTCGGCCAAGTTCCACAAGCAGGAGCACGCCGACATCGTGAGGTCGGCCTTCGAGAGCGTCGAGCAGGACTTCGATGAAGAACAGGCCGTGGAGGAGACGCACCTGCGCGCCTCAGCCCCGAGCGAATGAGAGAGGAAGAGTGAGCAGTGGCTGCTGAGATACACGTTCCCGAGCTTGGAGAGTCGGTCGCCGACGCGACGGTGGGGCGCTGGCTCAAGCAAGAGGGTGAGGCCGTAAAATCAGGCGAGCCGCTCGTCGAGCTCGAGACGGATAAGATCAACTTCGAAGTCGAGGCCGAACAGGACGGCGTCCTCCAGTCTATCTCCAAGGGCGAGGGCGAGACCGTGAACGTCGGCGAGACCATCGGCACCATAGGCGAGGGCGAAGCCGGCGACGGCGCCGCCCCCGCGGAGGAAGAACAGGAAGAGCAGGAGGAACAGCCGCAGGCCGAGCAGCCCGAACCTGAGGCCGAAGATACGGGAGAGGAGACTTCCAACGGCCACCGCGAGGTCGAGGACGGCGCCGGCCGCGCATCGCCCTCGGTGAGGAGGCTGGCCCAGGAGTACGACGTCGACCTCGCCGAGGTCTCCGGCAGCGGTTCTGGCGGGCGCATCACCCGCGACGACGTGGAACGTCTGATCCGTGAACAGTCCCGCCCCGCGGCCCCCGAAACGACGGAAGAACCCGAGCGCGACGGCAAAGGCGAAGCGCAGCCGGCCGCTTCGGAGGATGGCAGGGCGGGGCTGGAGGAGCGGGTGCGCGTCTCCCGCAGGCGCCAGACCATCGCCCAGAGGCTCGTCGAGTCCCAGCAGACGGCGGCGATGCTCACCACCTTCAACGAGGTCGACATGAGCGCGGTCATGGAGCTCAGAAGGCGCCGCAAGGAGTCCTTCCAGGAGCGGACCGGCGCCCGGCTGGGCTTCATGAGCTTCTTCACCAAGGCGACCATCGGGGCACTCAAGGCATTCCCCAAGGTCAACGCCGAGCTGCAGGACAGCGAGCTCGTCCTCAAGAAGTACTACGACATAGGCGTGGCCGTCTCCACGGACGAGGGGCTCGTGGTCCCCGTCATCCGCAACGCCGACCACATGAACTTCGCCCAGATCGAACAGGGCATAGCCGACCTCGCCACCAAGGCGCGCGACGGCAAGCTAACCCTCGAAGACCTGCGCGGCGGTACGTTCACCATCACCAACGGCGGCATCTTCGGCTCGCTCGTCTCTACGCCCATCCTCACCATGCCCCAGGTCGCGATACTCGGGATGCACAAGATCGAAGATCGCCCCGTCGTCGTCGACGGTGAGGTCGTGGTGCGTCCTATGATGTACCTCGCGCTCTCCTACGACCACCGCGTCATCGACGGCGCCGAGGCGGTTAGCTTCCTGGTCCGCATCAAAGAACTGGTCGAAGATCCCGAATCGCTGCTGCTGGAAGGTTAGAGCAGGACACCAATGCTCCCTTCGGGAGCCACTTCTCTACCCGTAGACCTCGACCGCGGCGCGGATGCCGGGGGCCTGCGCCAGCCTGGCGTCCGTCGTGACCAGCGGAGCGTCCAGTGCCTCGGCGAGGGCAACGTAAGCCGCGTCGTAGGCGCTAAGGTTCTCCCTCACTTCCCAGATCCTCTCCATCAGAGAGGTGTGCGGGTAGCGCGTAAGTCGAGTATCACGGAGCCTGCTCAGGGCCAGCCGCGCCCGCTCCGGCGAGATGGCGCCGCGGAGGATGAGGCTCCTGAGTGCGTGCAGCACCTCGATATCGAAGAGGTGCGGTACGTGTAGGGTTTGGCCCCGACGAGCGACTCTTGCCCGGATACGTTCCACCTCCGGTCCGACGTTCAGCAGAACGGCGACCTCAGCCGAGGCATCGATGACGATCAACGGTAGCTAACCGACGTCGCGTGGGTCGTCAGCATCCCTGAACCGGCGAATCGTCACTTCCGGTGGTTCGTCCAGTTCGACCGGCTCATCATGACTGAGCCGCTCCATCATCTCCGCGAGGGTCGGCTTCGCTGCTGCTTGCTCTATCTCCGAGAGGAGGTAGGCCGAGAGCGTCATGCCAGCCTGCGCCGCCCTGACCTTCAGCTTGCGGTGCAAGTCGTCGGGGACGTTCCTTATCTGGATCATCTTTGACATGCGATAAACAATAACACATGTACTGCGCATGCACGTAGTTCTTCGCTTTCAGGCGGTTACAATAGGCTGATGTAGGTCAGCTATTTTGGAGGACGATCTTGGATCTCCGGTCGGTGCAGAGGCCTCTAAAGAAAAAATATCGTAAGGAGCCGGGATCTTCCCGGATAACGCTCGAAGCCAAAGCGAGCCAGCAGGACACCCCGATCTCCTGCTCCGTGGATGTAGGCCGTGCCATCTATGAGGCCGAAGCCCACGCCGGAACCGGAGGAACGGGAACGACCGCGTGCTCCGGAGACCTGCTGCTTGGAGCGTTGGCAGCCTGCGCCCAGGTAACCTGCCAGATGGTCGCCGAAGCCATGGGGATAGAGACCGAACGCATCGAGGTCACCGTGACGGGGGATATGGATCTCGCCGGCACCCTCGGCATCTCCGAGGACGTCCCCGTCGGCTTCGAGACCATCCGCACCAGCTTCGACATCGTGGCGCCCGAGGCTACCGAAGAACAGTTGGAGGACCTGCGTAAGAAGACAGAACAGTACTGCGTCGTCTTCCAGACGCTGGCCGACTCGCCGGACCTCCAGACGGAGTGGGCGTAGAAGACAGGACCGGCTTGGACGGCAAGGACGGGCTCGTAGAACGTCTGCTCGCGGGCGACCGGCGGGCGCTGGCCCGGGTGATCTCGAAGATAGAGCGCGAAGACGAACAGACGGCCGGGATCATCGCAGAGATCTACCCGGAGACCGGCGATGCCCTGACCATCGGCTTCACTGGGCCTCCCGGCGTCGGAAAGAGCAGCGTCATCGCGAAGCTCACAGAGCTCTACAGGGAGGAAGACAGGCGGATCGGGGTGGTCTCTGTCGACCCTTCGAGCCCTTTCTCCAAAGGTGCTATCCTCGGCGACCGCATAAGGCTCACGGACCACTTCCTCGACCCCGGTGTGTTCATCCGCTCGATGGGAAGCCGCGGACACCTGGGCGGGCTCGCAGGCGGCTCGCGGCTCGCCGCCATCGCGATGGAGGCCGGCGGTTGCGACGTGGTGATCTACGAGACCGTGGGGGTCGGACAGGGAGAGGTCGAGGTCGCCTCCGCGGCCGATACCGTGGTGCTCTGCCTGCAGCCGGGAACGGGCGACGCGGTGCAGGCGCTCAAGGCCGGGGTCATGGAGATCGCAGACATCTTCTGCATCAACAAGTCGGACAACCCACAGGCAAAGAACGCCGCCTCGCAGGTGCGCTCCATACTGGAGATAGGACAAGAGCTAGACCCTGACCCCTGGTTCCCACCGATCGTGATGACCCGCGGCGATACAGGCGAAGGCGTCCAGGAACTCAAAGACACGATCGAGAAGCACCGCAAGTTCCTCGAAGAGGACGGCAGGCTGGGCAGAAGGAGGCGCGCCGCCCTGAGAGACTTCGTCGTCTCGTGGGCCACGAACCGCCTGGAGAAAGAGATGCACGAGCGCCTGAACCGCGAAGATACAGAGCTCGTCGAGAAGGTCTACAACAGGGAGCTCGATCCCATCTCGGCTTCGGATCTTATCTTCAAGGACGTGTAGAGCTGCGAACGAGGGTTTGGGGCTGAAGCGCCGGACGAACTCTTGCGTCTTGTTCATCATCCCGGAGACTAGATTGCATGAGGATAGCACGCTGGTCGCGTGGTAGGGGCGTTTCGCGAAACGCCCCTACAGGTTGGCCGGGAGAAGTCGCTCGACGACCACAACGTCGCGCCAGATCCCATCAAGCTTGGCGTGTTTCTCGTGGATTCCTACTTCGCGGAAGCCTAAAGAGATCAAGAGCTCCCTGCTCGGCGTGTTCTCGACGAAGACGCGCGAGAGGAGCTTCCAGAAGCCTGCTTCCTCCGCCGCTCCCACGAGGGCCTTCATCGCCAGGGTACCAGCTCCACGGCCCCGGGCCTCGCTGGCGGTGTATACGGAGAACTCGGCCACGCCGGAGTAGCACCCGCGCGTGCTGTAGGCCGACGTGTTGGCGAAGGAGACCACCTTCCCATCTTCCTCCACTACCACGACAGGGTGAGTACCATCGAACCAGCCACGAATCTCTCCAGCCGAGCGCAGATTCGTCTCGAACGTCGCGATGCGCTCCTCGATGCCCTCGTTGTAGATGCGGGCTATGTCTTCCGCGTCGTCCGGACTCGCTGCTCTGGACTGCACGACCGTAGCCTCACCCCCTCTTACCCCAATCCTCTTGCCCTAGAGTACGTTGGTGCTCTCCTGCCGCAGTCTTCACTTGTTCGCGAGGTCAACCACCACGGGCAGCGCCCTGCGGCGCCAGTTCTCGAGACGCCCGGGACTGCTCTCGTACTTCTCGACCAGGAGCCGCCGCGCCAGCTCGTCTTCCTCCGGGTCGCGGGCCTCGCGGGCCCGCCCGCCGAAACGCTCCCCCGCTATACGGACCTCCACTTCTGGGTCGCGACGGAGGTTCTTCACCCAGTCCGAGCGGTCGCCTCCTCCCGAGAGCATGTAGAGGGTCCGCGCTTCCGGTAAGAGGGCGAACCAGATCTCGATCTTGTGGGCCCTGCCCGTTACCCTCCCCCTCGTAGTCAGGTAGCAGAAGTCCTCTTCGGCGAGACCGCGAAGATCAGTCATAGGTACCAGGTATCAGGCTACAGGTTTGTGTGAAAGACAACGCCACGAAAAACTCCTTCCTGACACCTGATACCTGAAGCCTTCATTCCTCCTCGCGTTGCCTCAACTCGACGCGCCGGATCTTGCCGCTCGTCGTCTTCGGGAGGTCTTCGATGAACTCTACGTGGCGCGGGTATTTGTACGGGGCCGTGTTCGCCTTGCAGTAGTCCTGGATCTCCTTCGCCAGCTCCTCCGACGGGTCGTAGTCTGGGCCGACGACGATGAACGCTTTGACGACGCTCCCCCGGTCCTCGTGTGGCACGGGCACGACCGCGCTCTCCACGACCGCGGGATGCTCGATGAGGATGCTCTCGACCTCGAAAGGCCCGATACGGTAACCGGCAGAGAGGATGACGTCGTCGGAACGGCCCACGAACCATAGGTAGCCGTCCGCGTCCCGGTAAGCCCGGTCGCCCGTCAGGTAGTGTCCGTTGTGGAAGACGGCTTCGGTCGCGTCGGGCTGCTCCCAATACTCTTTGAACAGCGCGGGCATGCGCCCGGAGAGGGCGATGTCGCCGGGTTCGTCCGGCGGACACTCGTTGCCTTCGAGGTCGACGACTTTCACGTCGCAACCGGGAGACGGCTTGCCCATGGAGCCCGGTCGTACTTCGAGGCCCGGGTAGTTGCCGACGAGCAGGGTGTTCTCCGTCTGCCCGTAACCGTCGTAGATCGTCAGGCCGTGAAGCTCTTTCCACCGCTCGATTACCGCCGGGTTGAGCGGCTCTCCGGCGGAGACGGCGTGGCGGATGGAGGCGAGGTTCGCGCTTTCCAGTTCGGGGGTCTTGGCGAGAAGGCGGTATTCGGTTGGAGCCTGGCAGAGGACGGAGATGTCGTAGCGCTCTATCAGCTCCAGGCGCTCGGCGGGGTCGAAGCCGCCCTCGTGGAAGAAGATCTCCGTCCCCTGGCTCCACGGCCCCAGGAATACGTTCCAGATGCTCTTGGCCCAGCCCGTCCCCGAAGTACACCACAGCCGGTCGCCCTCCCGGAGATCCAGCCAGTACCTGGCCTGCATCCACGCGGCGTGCGTGTAGCCGTGCGTGTGCAGGGCACCCTTGGGATGCTTCGTCGTCCCCGAGGTGTAGAGGATGAAAGCACCCTCGTCCGCCGCCGTGTCCTCAGCCGTAAAGTCCTTGGAGGCCCCTTCCATCAACGCCTCGTAGGAGTCCCAGCCGTCGCGCTCTGTGCCCAGCGAGATAAAGTGCTCTAAACCAGGCACATCCTCGCGCATCATCTCGACCTCTTCGATGCCTTCGGGGCCCGAGATCATGGCCACAGAGCCGGAGTGCTCGGCCCTGAACTTCAGGTCGCCGGCCCGAAGCTGAGGGGCGCAGGGGATGGCGATGGCCCCCAGCTTCAAGAGGCCCGTGAGGACAGCGTGCCACTCGGGCACCTTGCCGAGAAGGACCATTACCCTGTCGCCGCCCCCCACGCCCAACTCTCTCGCTACGTTGGCGAACCTGTTGGAGAGGACCGAGAACTGGGCGAAATCAAAGCGGCGTTCTTCGCCGTTCGTTCCCAGCCAGACCAGGGCCGCCCGGTCCTGCGCGGCCCACCGGTCGACCACATCACGCCCGAAGTTGAACCTCTCCGGCGTCTTCCAGTCGAAGCCCGCGTAGGTCTTCTCGTAGTCTGCTATGTTGGCCACGATCCTCCGCCTTTCCCCAAAGGTCTCTTTCCAGACCCGCATTGTACTAAAGCGGTTCGTAGGGGTAACGATCTGCTACCAATCGCGCATTCGGCAACGAGCGAAACCAAAAAGCTGACATGCTGACCAGCCGTTCGACGAAGCCGGGCGGCGTGCTGACATGCTGAGATGCCGACCCGCTCCTATCCATCTGCAACGGCCGACTCTGCGGCGGTCCTGCCGAAAACGAGGGCCGAGGCGAGGCCGCTCGCGTACCCGCCGACGGAGACCCCGCCCACCTCGACCCCGGCGGCGTAGAGGCCTGGGATCGGCCTTCGGTCCGTCCTGCGCAGCACCCTGCAACCCGCGTCCACAGCGAGCCCGCCAACCGTGTGCGTTATGGAGGGCGCGACCTTTACGGCCACAAACGGCGGAACGCACAGGGGCCTGACCTGACCACTCCTTGGGGGGGAGGGATCTTCGCCCGCGGCGACGGCAGCGTTGTACTCTTCCAGGGTACGTAGGAAGATCTCACGGGGAACGCCGTACTCGTCGAGCCTGTACGCCAGCTGCGTGAGACTCGCGGCCTCGATGACGGTTCCGCCCGTGCTCCTGGCCGTCTCGACCATCTCTTTGGCGGTCCGTTCGCGCACGCGCCCTTGGAGACCTCTGGAGTCGAGGACATACCAGGCGTAGAGTCCGGGCTGGTGGGCGGTAGCTTGCGTGAGGGCCGTCTCCGACCAGTCCGCGCCCTCGTCGGCGTAGCGTTCGCCGCGGGCGTTTATCGCCACGGCGTAGCGGCCGTAGAGCTGGGAGACCTCCACAAACCGTTCAGGAGGAAACGTGGCGGGGGGAGCCGGCAGGTTGCGGCCGTAGAACTCGTCGAGGCCGGCGCTCGCGAGGGCGCCCTTCTCCAGCGCCGCCCGAAGACCTTCTCCCGTGCTCCTCGGGTGAGCCCGCACCAGCATCCTGCCAGGCCCCCCGATTATGTGGCGCCCGACCAGCTCGGGGTCGCCGGCGAAGCCCCCGGAAGCCAGGATCACGGCGTCCGCAGTATGCTCGCTCTCGCCCCCGGAGGGTCGGGCCAGCACGCCAGTCATGCGCCCGGCGCTGTCCTCTAGTAGCGCCCGGAACGCGGTCTCTGTGAGTATCTCGCCCCCTGAGGCTTCTAATCGGTCGACCAGCGCCTGGACCGTTCGTTCGGGGTCGAAGCGGGCGCCGAACGTGAGGGGGTTCCCCGTCTCGCGCGCGAGGAGCGCGCCCCCTTGGTCCTTCAGCCAGGTCAGGCAGGACCCGAGGCGTTCGAGGATGAGCCTCTGGAGGGTGATGTCCCCGCCCGGCGCCTCCCTGCGGAAGGTCGGCAGGTCCATGTACGACCACACGTAGCCGCTGGAGTAGACGAAGGAACCGCCTGGGCGGTCGCCCTTCTCCAGAAGGGTAACCTGGGCGCCTAGTTCCGTGGCCCTCAGGGCGGCGGTGAGGCCGGCGAGCCCGCCGCCGGCGATGATGACGCGCAAAGGCGTCCTCTAGGTCAGGGAGAACGTAGGCTTGTGCTCCACGTACTCCACGCTCACACCCTCGGGGCCTCGGACGAAGACAGCGAGGGTGTTCGGACCCTCGATGAAATCCTGGACCTCCAGCCCCCGCTGTTCGGCCTCCTTGCGGTGGTCCTCCGCCGAATCTACGAGGCAACCGACGTGGAAGAGCATGCCTCCTCCGTTCGCGTCAGGTGCGGAGGCGGTCAGGTGTATCAGGTAATCGCCCGCTCTTACCGTGGTAGCTTCATCTCCCGGGGTGAAGCCCATCTCGACGAAGGTGCGCGCGGAATCCTCGGGCGACCCCGAGCGCAGGACGAAGCCTTCGAGATCGTAGTCGTCGAACCCTCCTTCGCCCGGAACCAGGGCGAGCGGTAGCCCTTCAGGACCCGTGAAGTAGTACCCTCCGTCGCGTCGTTCGGCTTCGCGCGGGAGCCTCGCCGCGGCCATCTCGGGGTCGGCCGCGCGAATGACTATGCGTTCGATCTCCCCCGGAGAAGGAGTCGCGCCCTGTGGGGCGTCGAAGAGGGTTAGCTTGCCGAGCTTGCCACCGGCCCCTACCAGAGTGTAACGTTCTGTGTGGTCCACGACGTGGAACCCTAGGTGCGTGGTCAGGAACCTGGCGGCGGCGTCCCTGTCACCCAGATAGAGGGCTATGTGATCCAACCTCAGTACCTTCATGGATTCTCCTCTTTATGCTATCCTCCTCCGAGAAGATAGCATGCAATACGTAATCTGGTAAATCACTTCTAATCGAATGTACGCAGCGCCCGCCGTAGTGGATTCCCGCCCGTACAGGAATTGTGAGTTAGGAATTTGGAATTGTCTGTTACCTAGCCCTTTCCCAATTCCCAATTCCCAATTCAATATAGACTATGGTCGTTGGTCTCTCAGACGGAGGAGTCGCATTGGAACGTACGGTAATCCTCGGGGCGGCGCGGACGCCCTTCGGGAAGTTTGGCGGCGCGTTGTCACCCCTGGGCGCCCCCGAGCTCGGTGGGGCGGCGATCCGGGACGCCGTAGACCGCTCCGGCATCGAAGACGGGGAGTTGCAGCACTCCATCTTCGGGATCGTGGTGCAGGCCGGGGTAGGTCAGATCCCATCTCGCCAGGCGAACTTCCACGCCGGGCTTCCCTTCTCGTTGACCACGGAGACCCTCAACCAGGTGTGCGCTTCGGGCCTGAGGAGTGCGACGCTCGCCGAGACCATGATCCGGGCCGGCGACTACGACGTGATCCTGGCCGGCGGCATGGAGAGCATGTCGAACGCTCCTTACCTGCTGCCGAAGGCCCGCTGGGGCGCGCGCATGGGGGATACGTCCGCGCTCGACGCCATGATGCACGACGGCCTGCTCGACGCCTTCGAGCACGTCAACATGATCCGCTTCGGCACCCGAGGCGCGGAGAAGTTCGATATCTCCCGCGAGGAGCAGGACGAGTGGGCGCTCAGGAGCCACCAGAGAGCCGCCGCAGCGACCGACGAGGGAAGGCTTCCCGAAGAGATCGTCGGCGTCAAGGTTCCAGGCAAGAAGGGAGAGACGAACTACGTCGAGGCCGACGAGCCGGTCCGGCGCGACACCACCCTGGAGAAGCTTGCCGCACTCAAACCCATAGACGAGGGCGGCACCGTGACCGCCGGCAACGCCCCTGGCGTCACAGACGGCGCCGGCGCCCTGGTGCTCGCGGGCGAGAGCTTTGCACATGAACGTGGCCTCGAACCGCTCGGTACCATCGTGGCGCATGCCAAGGTCGCCGAGGAGCCGCCGAACCTCCTGACCGTGCCGGGCAACGCCGGGGAGCTCGCGCTCGAGAAGGCGGGTTGGAGCGCGGACGACCTCGATCTCGTGGAGATCAACGAGGCTTTCGCCGGCGTCGCGATCCACTCCACACGCATACTCGGCGTCGACCCGGACATCGTCAACGTCAACGGCGGCGCCCTGGCGCTCGGCCACCCTATAGGTGCCTCCGGCGCGCGCATCCTGACGACGCTCCTCTACGAGCTCCGGCGCTGGGGTGGTGGAAAAGGCCTCGCCGCCATCTGCTCCGGCGGCGGCCAAGGTGACGCTGTGCTGGTGGAAGTATGAGCGACGTTGTAGGGGCGGTTCGCGAACCGCCCGAATACATGGCGCGCTCCGGCGTAGACGCGTGAACCGAGAGACCGAAAGGAGCCGTGTAGATGAGCGAAGGCGAGAGGAACAACGCGGACAATCCGGGTGTGATCGCACCTCCACCCCTGATCTACGCTGGCGCCCTTGCCGTCGGTCTGCTCGCCAACCGTCGCTACCGAATCCCTTTCCTGCCACGTAGAGTCGCGCGGACGCTGGGACCTCTGCTGGTCGTCTGTGGGCTCGCGGTCGGGCTTCTCGGATCTCGCGAGATGCGCCGGGCGGAGACGAACCTGGACCCGTACAAGCCCGCGACGGCGATCGTTACCGGGGGTCCCTTCCGGTTTACCCGCAATCCTTTGTATCTGAGCATGGTCCTGATCTACCTGGGCATCTCGGCCCTCGCCAACGGACTCGCGCCCATCCTGTTGCTCTCCGTAGTCCAGCGTCTGATGCGAACCGGCGTCATCGAGCGCGAGGAGCGCTACCTCGAACGAAAGTTCGGCGATGAATATGTGCAGTACAAGGTAGGGACACCGCGTTGGATCTAGGTAACGTACTTCCGCACGGTGACACTTACCCGCATATCGCGCAGTCCGCCTGGGTCGCGCCGGGGGCCTTCGTCATAGGTGACGTCCACCTGGATGACGAATCGAGCGTCTGGTACGGGGCCGTGCTGCGCGGTGACACGGAACCCATCCGTATCGGGGCCAGGACCAACGTCCAGGACGGCTGCGTGTTGCATGCCGACCCCGGCTACCCGGCGGTCGTCGGCGAGGGATGCGTCCTCGGCCACAACGCGGTCGTGCACGGGTGCGAGATCGAGGACGACTGTCTCGTGGGGATGGGGTGTACCATCCTCAACGGCGCGAAGATCGGAGAGGGCTCCATAGTCGCCGCCGGGGCCGTCGTCCCCGAGGGCCGCGAGTTCCTGCCCCACAGCCTCATCGTCGGTCTTCCCGCCAAACGCGTCGGTGACGTGAGCGAAGAGCTGGCCGCGGAGATAGCGCGCGGCGCGACCGAGTACGTCGAGCGCGCCGCGGCCCACCGAAAGTCGCTGGGAGGCGAGAGCTAGGTTCGGGCGGTAGCCTCCACCTCCTCTGGCGGGGTGTCCGGGGTGGTTATGAGGTTCCGGATCTCCCGCAGGGCGACCGAGAGGGTGGAGAGGTCGAAGGTGCCGCTGGAGTTTATGTCGGTGAGGACTTGCAGGGTACGGTCCGCCGGTCCCTCGTTGGCTTCGACCCACGCTCCTATGCGCTCGTCGGCGGGTATGTCGTCCGGGGTTTCGCTGAGTACCTCCGCGGTGAGCAGTGCGTGCTGATTGAAGATGTCGTCGCGCAGGGCCGAGCGGGCGAGCGTGCGCCAGCGGTTGTCCCGGGGGAGGGCCTCGATGTGGCGGCGCAGCCAGTGGAGCTTCAACCTGTCGCCCAGGGTGAAGTAGACGGCCGCCGTCGTTTCGAGCGACTCTCCTGTGGAGTTGGCCACGTCGGTAATGTCCAGCGCGGAGAACAGCGGGCCGAGGTTCGCGGCCCGCTCCGCCAAGTCGGGCGGTACGTTCGCGTCGATCAGGCGCTGGGCCGCGTTCGCCACCGCTTCGCGGTCGCCATCCAGCAAGATCCCGGGGATGAGTTCGGAGAGCTCCGCCGCTCCTTCCGAGAAGTGCGAGATAGTCGCCCCGACGTCCAGCGGCGGGCGGCGGTAGCGGAGGAGCCAGCGGGTCGCCCTCTCGACGAGCTTGCGGGCGTCGAGCATTATCTTGGTCTGTACCCTGGCCTCGACCGTGTTGTCCAGGGCTTCGACGCCGTCCCACAGGGCGCGCATAGAGAAGATCTCCCGCGCCGCCATGTACGCCCGCGCGATGTCGGACGCCGCGGCCCCCGTCTCCTCGCCCAGCCTGAACACGAAGGAAGGGCCGTTGCGGTTCACCAGGCTGTTCGTGACGTAGGTGGCCGTGATCTGCCGGTGCAGCCTGTGCTCGTGGATCTGCTCGGAAAAACGGTCTCGCAAGGGCGTCGGGAAGTAACTCTCCAGCTCTCGCGAGAGATGCGGGTCCTCGGGCGCATCCGAGTTCAGCAGGTCCTGGTAGGTCGTGATCTTGCTGTAGGACAACAGTATGGCGAGCTCGGGCGCGGTGAGGCCCTTGCTCTCCGAGCGCCGCTCGCCGAGCTCCTCGTCGCTCGGCAGGAACTCAAGCCCACGGTCGAGCCTGCCAGATTGCTCTAGCGAGTGGATGTAGCGGCCGTGCACGTCGACCATCGGGTACGCGAGGGCGAGGGCCTGGTTTATGGCCTGGGTCTGCTGGTAGTTGTCGCGTAAGACGAGGTCCCCGACCTCGTCGGTCATGCTGGCGAGCAGCTCGTTGCGTTGCTTCTCGGTCATGTCGCCGGCCTCGACGATGGCGTCGAGCAGGATCTTGATGTTCACCTCGTGGTCGGAGCAGTCCACCCCGGCGGAGTTGTCGATGGCGTCCATGTAGA
>Ga0126309_10000466_pt1 | contig 13512 bp, 13 predicted proteins | sample Plot56_FD_92541 | JGI IMG/M metagenome (GOLD analysis project Ga0126309, IMG submission 92541) | Serpentine soil microbial communities from UC McLaughlin Reserve, CA, USA - Plot56 | ecosystem: Environmental > Terrestrial > Soil > Grasslands | place: USA: UC McLaughlin Reserve, Lake County...
ACGCTCGCCCCGGCTACCCAGATTTCGCCGATCCGGCCCGGCTCCACGCGAGCCCCCGCCTCCGGGTCCGCCACCACGATCTGCTGGCCGGCCCAAGTGCCGCCGCACCCCACGAGCGGCCGGCCCGTCCCCTCCGGGATCGCCTCGCCGCGTGCGAGGCCGGCGGGAGCGAAGCCCTCCACCGCCGGCGCCGCGCCGTGCCGCCCGCCCGCCACGAACAGCGTGGCCTCGGCCAGTCCATAGCAGGGATAGAACGCCTCGCGGCGGAAACCGCTGGCCGCAAACGCCTCGGCGAACCGGCCGAGCGTCTCGGCGCGCACCGGCTCGGCGCCGTTGAACGCCAGCGTCCAGCTCGACAGATCGAGCGCCGCCCGCTCCTCCGCGCCGACCTTGCGCACGCACAGCTCATACGCGAAGTTCGGCCCGCCGCTCGTCGTTCCCCGGTACCGATGGATCGCCCGCAGCCAGCGCACCGGCCTCTGCAGGAATGCGAGCGGCGGCATCAGCACGCACGTGGAGCCCGCATACAGAGGCTGCAACACGTTCCCGATCAGCCCCATGTCGTGGTAGAGCGGCAGCCACCCCACGACCACCGACGCCTCGGACTGGCCGAACGCCGCGCGGATCATCTCCTCGTTGTGCAGGATGTTCCCGTGGGTGACCACCACTCCTTTGGGCAGAGCCGTCGATCCGGACGTGTACTGAAGGAAGGCGGGAGTCTCCCCCTCGATCTCCGGGGCGCTCCACCGCTCCGCCCCTCGCGGATCGATCTCCTCCACCGCCAGCCAAAGCGCCCCTGCCAGCTCCGGCACCCGGGACGCGAGAGCCTCCCTCCGGCCGGCGAGGTCCGCCGTAGTCAACGCGAAGCCGGGCCGCGCATCGCGGACGATGGCCCGCAGGCGCGGCTGATCGCGATGCGGCCGAGGCGGATAGCTGGGCACCGCGACCGCGCCGGCATAGAGGCATCCGAAGAATGCCGCGACGAAGTCCAACCCCGGAGGGAACAAGAGCAGGACCCGCTCTCCGCGCGCCCCCCGGTCGGCCAGAGCCGAGCCGATCGCGCGGGCGCGAGCATCGAGCTCCGCCCACGAGAGCGCGCCGCTCTCCGTCTCGCCGTCCGCGAGGAAGGCATAGGCGCGCCGATCGGGCGTGGCGAGAGCCCGCGCCCGGAGAAGGTCGACCAGGGTCGTCACGGCAGCGGCCGGCGGCAGCTCGAGATGTGTTCTGTCCATTGTTTGAAACGACCCTCAAGGAGGCGGAGCCCTCGAGCTTATAGCAGACGCCAAATCTGGAAGGTTAGCACGCCTCCGCCGCCCGGGACGCCCCCCTTCTCAAGGTGCCGTGAGGAGGCCCGAATGCGGACCCAGCGCCCTGGGAAACCAACGCTCGCAATGCCCGGCTTCCTCAACCCGGGGCGTGCTAGCTGTCGTAGTGTCCGCCGATCGCGATCACGTACAGATACTCATCGTCGAACCGGTAGATCAGCCGGTCCTTGAGGGAAAGGCGGCGGGACCAGAGCCCGCTCAGGCCGTGTTTGAGCGGCTCGGGCTTGCCAGTCCCGGTGGCGGGATCGCTCCGCTGCATCTCCCGAAGTTGGCGGCAGAGGACCCGGTGTAACGCCGCATCGCGCCGGCGCAGGTCTTCATAGCGCTCCCAGGTATCGCCTTCAAACACGATCGAGCGCATCCAGCTCCTCCGGAGAAGGACGATAGCCCGTCCCTTCCCGATGAGTCTTCAGCGAGCGCTCGATCTGCTCCATGAGCGACCTGTTCTGAAGGACGTACAGCGTCTCCTGCTCCCGCTCCCAGTCCTCGGCGCTGACGACGACAACGTCATGACCTCCACGCCGCTTGACGCGAAGCGGAACATGGTCCTCCACCACCTTCTCGACGGCTTCCCGGAGATGGCTTCGAAAATCGTGGGCCGACATTTCTCTCATGACCCTGGATTGTACCAGGAACCAGTACAACTCGGCGGAAACAGGGAATCCCCGGCATGAGCCCTTGTGCGTCCTCTGTGGCACCCCCGTCCCCCCGAAAGGACATTCCAGAGCCACAAACCGCCCCCTCCCTCGCCCTCCAATCGCATAAACCACTATTTCTGTAGGACTTCCGCCGAATCCCCCACCCTGGCATAGCTCTTGATGTATATGACTGGCGTAAGTCGTCGGCCGGATGGAAACGGCCTCGAAACAGGACGGCTTCAAGAGGGAAAGGAGTAGAGAGATGCTCAACAAAGGAAGACAGCGGGTCAGCATCGCACTGTTCTTGATGGCGTTCCTGGTCTTCGGGTCAGTGTCCGCCTACGCGGGCAGTACCCACGGCTCGGACCGCCTCGTGAAGGGTGCCGCCATCGGTGCCGCCGCGGGTGCCGTCACCCAGATGGTCCGCGGCAGGACCACCGGAAAAGAGCTCCTGAAGGGTGCGGCGGTCGGCGCCTCCGTCGGCGCGGCGGCTGGTGCCTACAGCGACTACAAGCAGGAGAAGAAGGCCCGCGAGCGGGCCGAGCGCCGGAACGATTACCGGTACGACAACTACTACGGGGGCACCCGCTACCGCGGCGACTCGCGCCCGGCCTATCGCTGGGACCGCGATGCGTCCTACGCGCGCAGCAACAACGGACGCGGCGGCCATCGCCACAGCGCCCGCTGCAACCACCGCCGCTAAGCCCCATCCGCAAGGGACCGGGCAATCCCGGTCCCTTGTCCCCCCTTCTACCGTCCCGCCTGTAGAGCCGCGATCCGCTCTTCGAGCGGCGGATGCGTCGAGAACGCCCGCAGCCAGCCCTTCTTGCCCGAGATCTTCATCGCCGCCAGCGAGGCATGCGAGGTGTCCACGAGCTCGGCGCTCGAAGCCAGCCGGCGCAGCGCGGCGATCATGTTCTCCCGGCCCGCCAGCGAAGCGCCCGCGGCGTCGGCCCTGAACTCCCGCTTGCGCGAGAACCAGGCGGTCACCAGAGACCCCAGGATGCTCAGCACGATCTCCAGGACGATGCGCACCGCGAAGCTCACCAGCCACGAGACCTTCTCGTGCACCACCAGACTCACCGCGAAGGCGATGACCCGCGCGAAGAACAGCACGAAGGTGTTGATCACCCCTTGGATCAGCGTCATCGTCACCATGTCGCCGTTGGCGATGTGCCCGACCTCGTGCCCGGTGACCGCCGCCACCTCGTGCCGCTGCATGCCTTGCAGCAGCCCGGTTGACACCGCGACCAGGCTCCGCTTCTTGCTCGGTCCCGTGGCGAAGGCGTTGACCTCGTCGGAGGCGTAGACCCCGATCTCCGGCACCGGCAGGTTCGCCTGCTGCGCCTGCATCGCGACCGTGTTGTACAGCCAGTCGAGCCCTTCGTTCCCGGTCCGTCCGTCGATGAGCTGGATGCCCATGGCCTTCTTGGCGATCCAGCGCGACATCTGGAGCGAGATGAACGCGCCGCCCATGCCCCAGACGAAGCAGAAGACCATCAGCGCTCCGAGCCGGAGCTGTCCGTCCGGTCCGATGTAGCTCCCGATCCCGAGCAGGCTCAGGATCGTCGACAGCACCACCACCACAGCGAGGTTGGTCAACAAAAAGAGGAAGATCCTCTTGCCCATGTCATCGCTCTCCTGGACCCCTCCCGATCCCCCGCTCTGGGGGGAACGGCCAAGGCCCTGTCGGTTTATACGGTCTATTCTACCCCGGCGCTCCGGGCCCGGCCAGCACAGGGTCGTCGAGTCCCTCTCCGCGAATAGGTGTCGGACCACCCCAGGACATTTCAGGCGGGTGTCCAAGGAGATACGTGACGGGAAGGAGCGGCAGCGGATTCCGCTCCTCGCCTACCTGCCAGACGTAGGTGTCCGCGCCCGGCACGCTCGCGATCAGGGCGCGCAGCTCGGCAGGCGTATACGTCCGCAGGCACGAGACGAAGCCGTCCCAGCCCACCAGCGCCGGCAGGGCCGGAAGGACATAGGCCCAGAAGAGACGGGACCAGCGGAACGGCGGAGTGACCGGCGCCGCCAACACCGCCAGCGCCGGCGCGGAGATCAGGATGCGCAGGATGGCGGAAAGGCTCCGCTGCGTCGTTTCAAAAATGCCGATGCCCTGGCGCTGCCGCACGGCATCCGCAAGGACCTCGCGCGCAACGTCCGGCGGAAAGTGATGGAACGCCGTGAACAGCGTGCGAAAGCCCGTGAGATCGGACGGCACGGCCGCGGCATCGACCGGCGTGGGGACCGCCGTGACCTGGGCGGGAAACTTGCGCTGCACGGCCGCGAAGGCGCCCTGGTTGGGAAACTTGTCGGTCAACAACAGCTCGATCGCTGCATCGTGCGCGAGAAGCCGGGGCAAGATCCGTGGCCACGGACCGCTGCCGCCCGCGGCCAGGTCGATGATGCGGCTCGTCCCGCAGGCGGCCAGCGCCGCCTGCAGCCGGGGAACGATGACGGAATAGGAATCGGTCAGCCGCAGGAAGAGCTGGAGGAAATCGGTCGCACTGTCACGCAGGCTCGCCGGACACCAGTCCTGATCCTCGATCTCGAACAGATGGACGCGCCGCATCTCCGCGCCTACGACTCCTGACCTTTCGCAGGCCGCGCCAGAATCCCGATCCGCTTCCCGGCGGCCGAGTCTTCGATCAATTGACCGAGCCGCTTTTCCCTGGTTTCCTGCTTTTTCGCGCTGATCACAAACCAGGCCGCGAGGCGCCGATAACCGGGAGGCTGCTTCTCGAAAAACTCCCATGCTTTTTTGTTCGCCCGGAAAACCTTTTCAAGCGCCGGACCGAGCTCGGCCGTCTCCCGCTCGAAGGAATAGACGCCCGTCCGCTCCGCATCCCGCGCCTCGAACGCTTTCAGCCCCGAAGGCTTCATCCGTCCGCGCTGGATCAGATCCTCGACCTTCCGGATGTTGACCAGGCTCCAGATGCTCTTCGGCTTGCGCGGCGTGAAACGGATCGTGTAGCCGTCGTCCCCGTATTTCTTCCGGACGCCGTCGATCCAGCCGAAGCAGAGCGCCTCGTCCAGCGCCTCGGAATAGGTGATGCTCGGCTTGCCCGAGTCCTTCTTGTAGAAGCCGACCACCAGCTCCTGGACCCGGTCGTGGTTCGCCTCCAACCAGCGGCGGAAATCGGGTGCTGTGGGGAAGAACGTGACGTCCTTGGCTGCCATGGCCGGGAATTGTAGCTGCTCCGCGGTCCCCCCGATGGGGCTATACTCACTTTCAAGATCCAACTCGGCTCGAACGGAGGCTGACAATGCCGGCGCACGGAAGGGTGTGGAGTCTGTCCAGGCGGTCCCGCCGTCACGCCGCATTCCTGGTGATGGCCGCGGCCGCCCTCGCGGGTTGCCACCAGCGCGAATCAACGGACGACGCCAGCGCCTCGGGCACCGGCGCACCGGCGCCCGCCGCGAGCCCAACCTGCGCGGTGACCGACGAGGAGGTCCGGCAATGGATCGAAAAGCCGGCGGTCCCCGCGGAGCCGGACGGCTGCTTCTACGACTTCGCCTGGCAGCAGTTCCTCGCCTTGACCCGGCTCCAGGGGAAGGCGCCGGTGCTCGCCACCTGGCCGGGCGACCAGGCCCTCTTCCCCGCGAGCGGCGACGCCGAACCCTGGCGCACCGGAGAGCACAGGATGCGGGCGCGGCAGCTGCGGAAAGGGCGCGGGCTGCCCGGCCTGCACCCCGTGGACGCCGACCAGGTCGAGGAGGCGGCGGCCCTGACGCCCCTGGTGGACCAGCGGGGCCGCTGGCTCCACTTCTCGGTGCTCGTCAATCAGGAGGAATACGAGTACATCCGCTGCTGCGAGCTCTACCGGGGAGGCTGCTACAACCAGAGGATGTCGGGGATCGACCTGCCCACGACCTCTTTGGAGCTCAAGCTGGCCTGGCGGGTGATCGAGACCTGCGACCTGCCCGACTCGCCGTCCCCCTGCACGCCGGAGGACGCGAGCCGCTTCCTCACCGCTCCCGGAGAGGTCCAGCCCTACTCCGCGAAGCTGCAGGACAAGCCGGTGAAAGCCACCCTGGGGCTCGTCGGCATGCACATCGTGCAGAAGACGCCGCAGAATCCCGGCTTCCTGTGGGCCACGTTCGAGCACCGCGACAACGCCCCGGACTGCCCCACCGCCGGCAACCCGGTGCAGCCCCCGCCCGCCAGCTTCGCGAGCTGGCAGCTCTACAACCCGGCGTGTGAGGATCCGACCGACTCCGGCCGCTGCAAGGGCAACTGGTACTGCCCGCCGTGCCCGGTCGCCGTGCCGAAGGCAGTCCGCGACGCCTACAATCAAAAACACACCGCTTGGACGATTCCGGAGAACCCCGCGGACCCGGGCGGCGGCCTCATCACCTGCACCCCGGTCCCGCACACGTTCAATCAGCCGATCGCGGGAGTCCAGGTCTTTCTCTTCGACCCGGACCAGTGCAAAGCCGATCCGATCCCGACCCAGGCCTGCCGCGAGACGGCGATCACCGAGAAGGTGAGCTTGCTCAACCAGCAGGTCCAGAAGGTGCTCGGCCAGCTCGGAGGGAGAGCCGCCCTGCTCGCCAACTACGAGCTCGCGGGCGTTCTCTGGTTTGCCGGCGGCGGCAGCACCCTGGAGCCGGCGGCCAGCGGCACGGCGCTCGCCAACACCACGATGGAGACCTATCTCCAGGACCCCGCGTTGATGTCCAAGGGCTGCGTGACCTGCCATGACATCGCGGCGAAACCAGTGCCTTCGAAGCCGCCCATGCAGTTCGACTCGGGCCTCGCGGACCGCAGCATGGTGTTCCAACAGATCCGCCAGTTCGGCGATGCCACGTGCAGCCCGAGCCAGCCCCCCAGCTGCGCCGCCTGGGCGGGCCGTTGCCCGGCTGGATGAGGAGAGCTCCTCCCAGCATCATCCCGGGGATGGGTCTTGCGGTACTATGCCCTCAACAAAATGCCCCGGCTTCCCCGCTCCACCCTCGGGAGTCTCGCCCTTGCCGTGACGTGTGTCGCGTTGGCCGCGCTGCTGGCGCTGGTCCCGCCTGGGCTCCAGGCCGGCCTCTTCGCCCTCCTCGCGGCGCTGGCCCTCTGGTGCTTCCAGCAGCGCCTCCGCCAGGAAGAGGCGCTGCGGCGCGAGCTCGACCGGCTCGAGAAAGCCAACCGGGAGCTGTCCGCGCTGCGCGACACCGAGCACCGCTTCGCCGAGTTCATGCAGCATCTGCCGGGCCTCGCCTGGATCAAAGACCTGCAAGGGCGCTATGTCTACGCCAACGATGCCGTCGCGAAAGCGTTCGGCCAGCGGCGGGAGGAGCTCTACGGCAAGACCGACGACGATCTCTTTCCACCGGAAACGGCCCGGCTGTTCAAGGAGAACGACCAGCAGGCGCTGGCGAGCGTCACGGGCATCCTCACCGTCGAGACGCTGGAGCAGGACGACGGCCGCTCCCACTCCTCGATCGTCAGCAAGTTCCCCATCCCAGGTCCGGACGGAACCGCCGCCCTCGTCGGCGGGATAGCGATCGACATCACGGAGCAGAAGCGGATCGAAGCCGCGCTGCGCGAGGCGGACCGCCACAAGGACGAGTTCCTCGCGACCTTGTCCCACGAGTTGAGAAACCCGCTCGCTCCCATCTGCAATGGGCTGGAGCTGCTGCGGCCGACCCTCCGCCGCGATCCCGACAGCTCGAAGGCATACGAGATGATCCAGCGCCAGGTGCGGCAGCTCGTGCGGCTCATCGACGACCTCCTCGACGTCGCGCGGATCAACACCGGCAAGATCGCGTTGCGCATGCAGCGGGTCGAGCTGTCGGCCGTCCTCCGGGACGCGGTCGAAGCGAGCCGGCCGCAGATCGAGGCAGCCCGGCAGGAGCTGGCGGTCACCCTTCCGCCCGGGCCGGTCCTCCTGGAAGCGGATGGCACACGGCTGGCGCAGGTCGTGCTCAACCTGCTGAACAACGCGTCCAAGTTCACCGGACCCGCGGGCCACATCTGGCTGACCGCCGGGGAAGAGGGCGGAGCACTGGTGATCCGGGTGCGGGACAGCGGCGTCGGCATACCGCCGCACATGCTCGCGAGCGTCTTCGAGCTCTTCACCCAGGTCGACCGCTCCCCGGAGCGCTCACGCGGCGGGCTCGGCGTCGGCCTGAGCCTGGTGCGGACCCTGGTCGAGATGCACGGCGGGACCGTCGAGGCCTTCAGCGCCGGCCCCGGCCTCGGCACCGAGGTCGAGGTACGCCTGCCCCTGCCGGAGCGGGATCGAGCCGTCGCTCAGCCGCAGGCCGGCGCCGACACAACGTCAGATCCGTCTCGCCCTTTGCGCATCCTGGTCGTCGACGACAACCACGACGCCGCCGAGAGCCTCGCCGCGCTGCTGACCCTCAAGGACCACAACGTGCGCACGGCCTACGACGGCCCCGGCGCGCTCCAGGAGGCCCTCGCGTTCCAGCCGGACGTCCTCCTCCTCGACCTGGGCCTACCGGGGATGAACGGCTACGAGGTGGCGCAACGGCTCCGCGAGCACGGGCACCTCCACCATGCGGTGCTGATCGCCGTCACCGGCTGGGGCCAGGACGAAGACCGCCGCCGCTCCCACGAAGCCGGCTTCCGCCACCACCTCGTCAAGCCGGTCGCCCCCGCCGAGATCGACCGTCTGTTGGCGGGTCTCGGGCGCCCGGCGCCCCCGCTGGCACCACCATGACCCGTTGGTTCAGGGCAGAGGTAGCGTCCCCTCGGCCGCGGAGTCATAGCTCTCGCGAACGTCCATGGCCTATCTTGTGCCGGGCCGGTACCGCTCGCCAAGCGCCGTCATCAGGCTGCGCGCCGCCTCCTCGCGGCCGGTCTCGCCGCGGACGAACGGGAGCCACTTCTCGACCAGCGGTTGGCGGAGGACCTCCCAGTCGCCGCGGAAGACGTCGTCGGCGACCGGCTTGTAGGGGCCCTCGCCGGCCGCCGCGAGAACCTCCCGGACCACCTCGCCGACGGTGACGAAGAGAAGGCCATGCCACAGGCTCGGGTGGACGGGGACCCCGGTCGTGCTGGACGCGGAGGCGATCAGCTCGGCGATCGGGCCGCGGCGCGGCAAGACGAGCGCGTGGCTCGCCTCGTGGAAGACCATCTCGAGCGCCGCCGCCCCTTGGTATCCGGGATTGCGGCTGCTGATCCGGATGTGCGTCGCGGCGTCGAAATTGGCGGTGTCGGCGCCGGCCCACCCCGCCGTCGCGACCACGTCGACGGCAATGGGCCGGCGGCGCCAGGAGGCGCCGAACAGCTGCTCGAGGTGGCGGCCGATCGCATCGGCGTGGCGCTCGAGACGGGGGCCGAGCTCGGCGATCCAACGGCGGTTGACGGCGTCCTGCTCCTCCCAGCGACAGGCGCGCCAGGCCGGAGCCGCGGCCCGCAGAAAAAGAAGGGACAACTGGAGATCACGGCGATCATCGTCGTCCAGAGAAATCTCGACATCGGCCAAATGGGCGCGAACGATCGCGCGCTCCCGGCTGAAGTCACTGGTCGCGGCCACGGTCTCGGCGTAATAGCTCACGGCAGCGTCCCAGGCGCTGCGCTCCTCCTGGACGAGCGAGCCGAAGCAGCCGCCCTCGTGGAGGGGGTCGGCGCCCTTGTCCCGTCGCGCCGTCGCCGACGTCAGCACAGCATCGTAGAGGTTGAAGCCGAAATGCGAGTAGAAGGTGAACCACGGCGTCTCGAGGACCTTTTGCCGCAAACCGAGCTCGTCCGCGGAGACCGCCTCGTTCGGCTGCTGTTCCCGGACCACCTGGGCCGGGTCCGCCGCGCCGAGCATTGCGAGAGCACACAGGACGAGCAGGAGTTTCATCGCGGTTCCCCTATAGCTGCGGCTGAGGTGGTTGCTGCCGCCTCGTTCCGTCTGCCAGCAGCGCCAGCACCACCCGTTCCAGCTGGCCCTGGAACTTCGTATCATCGCATTCCCATCAACTCCCGGTCCTTCGGCAGGCCGTGCGGGATCGCGATCCCCTGGCCCAGGTAGGTGTTGGCAACCCGCTCCCGCGCCAGCATGCTGTCGGCATACCCCGGCTCGATAAACCCGGACCGAACCAGCAGATCGGCTACCTGGCGGATCGCCTGTTCCTTCGACACGGCCAGAGCCCCCAGCAGGACGTTCTCGGCTTCGAGTCGCAGCATGCCACCCCCCTGCGCAACGCGGCTGCAAGGAGTGTACCCCGAGGGGGCCCTCACCCCCGGCCCCTCTCCCGCGAGCGGGAGAGGGGAGAGGGTTAGCTCGCGCAAGCTCGGGCCGCCTTGGATTGACTAACCTACACCCCTCTCCCGCTTGCGGGAGAGGGGCCGGGGGTGAGGGCTCTTGGGCAGGGGGAAGGAATTACCGGAAGTAACACCTCCCCGCCTCGCTGCCGCTGATCGCCGCGCGGCTCGAGTACGACCAGAGCTTGTCCCAATACTCCTGCTTCATCTGCGCCGCCGCTCCCGCGTCGTTCAGGATCACCCCATACTCTTGCAGGTCCGACGGATAGAGGTTCTCCGAGCCGACGTAGAACAGCCGGTCGTCCACCATCCAGAACTTCGAGTGGTTGGCGAATTTGAAACCGTTCGGCCATTGATCCGACGGTCCGAACCTAAGCGTCGTGAGATGCAGGTTCGAGCAGAGGAGATCGATCAGCTCCTTTCCGGTGGGCGCGCCCGGCTGCCGGGCCACGTCGCTCTTGATGCGGTCGGCCGTGCCGGTGAGCGGAACGCCGGCCGTGTATTTGGCTCCGTTGGGTCCGGCCTGGGCGTTGTCGTTCGACAGGACGATGTAGACGTGCTGCCGGCGGACGAGCGCCTGGGCGATCTCCTGCATCCCCGCCTCCCAGAAGAGCCATTTGACTCCGATCGACATGCCGAGGTCCTGCTGCGCGATGCGGATCGTCGAGCGGCTGCCGCGGAAGGCGAGCAGGAACGCGACGTCCGCGGCGTTGCCGTTCTCGCTCGGCCAGACCAGCCCGCCGAGACGGCCGGCGTTGAGGACGCGCAGCCTGCCGGGGCCGGGGGTTCTCACCACACCCGCCCGCGCCAGGCAGCCGGTCTTCACGTCCTGCCAGCCCGACTCCCAGTACGCGGGTCGCCAACTGGTCATCGTGTACTTGCAGACCGACGCCCACAGCGTGTCGGCGAAGGTGTGCATGGCGAAGGCGGACGAGCCGTTCAAATGGATCGAAAGATCGTGCGCGGGATAGACCTGAAGGTAGTCGTCATCCCACAGATTCTCGCCGCCGACCATGGCGCGCTGACCGTCGACGGCGACGATCTTGGCGTGATTCCACGTGGTGACGTTGACCTGCATCGCGCCCGCGAAGATCTTCAACTTGCTGTTCGGAATTCCCTTCAATCCCTGGATCACCCGCCGCAGATATTCCGATTGCGTGAGGCGGCCGCCGGCGGGCCCGGGATACCACCCGGCGAGATAGCGCACCGTGACCGGACGTCCGCTCTGCGCGAGCTGCCGGAGACCGGCGACGATGGCCGATTCGAACCGGCCGGTGGGAAAGGGAGTGAGCGTGGTGATATCGACGAAGCTCTGCGCGCTCGCGACGAGGCGCGTGACGCGGTCGGCCACGAAGAGACCGGCGCCGTTCTTCACATCAGCGGCCGGCAATCCCCAAACTTTCGGCGTCTGCAGGATCCAATCAGGATCAAGGGAATTGTCATTGCTGAGCGCATAGGTGACGCCCTCCCACCGGCCCCCCGCGTCCTGCTTCATCGCGGCGTAGAGCGCGTCGAGAGCATCGGCGTTCGACCGCAGCGCCTCGTCGAACGCGGCGACAGCCTCGGGCGAGACCGCCTCCTGCGCCGTGACCTGCGGAGCGTGCTCGGCATCGAGAGGGGGCTGACTGCTCTCCCTCACCTGCTGGAGCGGTTTTTCGGCAGCCTGGACGGTTCCGGTCAGTAGAAACGATATCGACAGACCAAGGGCAACGATTCTGGCTCTCATGGCTTCTCCTTTTGCGCGAGCTGAAAGCGCGTTCAGAAGAAGGAGTGGGATGAGGCTCAGGAAAATCTCAGGTCTGGTTCCCCCTCTCCCGGGAGGGTGTGAGTGCGTGTGGGAGAGGGGGCTAGGGGGTGAGGGTCCCGGCGGAGCCGGCCTCTGCCTATCGTTCGACCCGAGGCCCGCCCGCCGCGACCGGAACCGCGAGATCCGTCGACATCAACCCCGTCCGCAGGTCCAGCGTCGAGCCCTGGTTCTCTGCCTGCTCCTCGATCTTGAAGGGAGCGGAGGCGGTGAGCCAGACCGGCTCGCAGTCTTTCGTGCAGGAATCGGCTGCCACCACCTGGGTCAGGCCCACGAGCCGCGCGGCACCGGGAGCCGGAGGCAGCGTGACTTCCTCGGTCCAGGAGTAGTCGCCGCGGGCCGGAAGATCGAAAGGCTCCTCGCACGAGGGCTGGTCCGCGCGCTGCTGCGAGAGCGTATACCCATAGTCGCGGTCGCTCTCCCAGAGGTGGATCACACGGCCGCCGGAGAGGCAGGCGTGGATCGGCTGATCGCCGGTGTTGTGGATCGTGAACCGCAGGGGGATGCGCACACCGCCGGGCGAGGACGCCGCCGCGGGCTGAATCGCGAGCTGCATCACGCTGTTCGTATTGGAAACCTGGTCCGGTGCGACTACGGGACTCTTCGTCATCGGCCGGCACGCCAGGGAGAATAGAAGAAAGAGAAGCGTCACTGTTGTCAAGCGATTCATAGCGGCTACCTCATGGACTTTCCCCAGAGTTTCTGGGGTTGCCGCTGAGCTACCAGCGGCAACCCCTTCAACAGCAAGGGTCGTGCCATGCCGGTTCGCTCACCCGGACCAGACCGACGCCTTCTTGGCCCAGGAGCTGTCGGTGAAACGGGTCTGGAAGGCCTGGGCGGTGCTCGCCAGGGCAGCGGGGTCACCGCTCGCCTTGTACTTCGAGACGCCGGCCCAGTACAGCGCTTCGGCGGCTGCCTCCGCGACCGAGGGCTCGTTCGCCACCTCGCGATACCGGCGCTCCGCGTCGGCCCAATCCCCGCGCACCTTCGCCGCATGGGCGAGACCGAGCTTCAGCTGCGCCAGGAAATCGGGCGCGGGCAGGTAGCCCTCGAAGCGATGCCGCTCGGTTCCGTCGGCATCGAGGAGGAGAACGGTCGGTGTCCACTGGACGCCGAAGCGCTCGAGCGCGTCCGGCTGCTCCTTCACGTGGGCCCGGGCCGGAACGAAGTTGTCCGTGATGAACGTCGAGATTTGCGGATCGGGGTAGACCTCGGCTTCCAGCCGAGCGCATGCCCCTCACAGCGGGGCGGCGGTGAAGTCGAGAAGCAGCGGCCGTCCGCTCTGCTTGGCCTCGCGGAGCGCCGCGTCGACGTCTCGTTGCCAGGTGATGTCCATGTGCGCCTCCTTTCCGGGTTGCCGCTGAGCAACCAGCGGCAACCTTTTTCTATAGCAAGGGGCGCGCCATGAGGAACTGGATGTCCTACTCGTACCGCAACGCGTCGATCGGGTCCAGCCGCGACGCCTTGCGGGCCGGGTAGTAGCCGAAGAAGATCCCGATCGCGGCGGCGAAACCGAAGGCGAGGAGGACGGAGCCC
>Ga0126309_10000467_pt1 | contig 13504 bp, 12 predicted proteins | sample Plot56_FD_92541 | JGI IMG/M metagenome (GOLD analysis project Ga0126309, IMG submission 92541) | Serpentine soil microbial communities from UC McLaughlin Reserve, CA, USA - Plot56 | ecosystem: Environmental > Terrestrial > Soil > Grasslands | place: USA: UC McLaughlin Reserve, Lake County...
AGCACCTTGTCCACGAGGTTCGGTGAGACCTCCTCGTAGTGGCCCGGCTCGACGTGGAAGTTGGCCCGACCGCCGGTGATGGAGCGGAGGTCTCGGGCGTAGGTGAGCATCTCGATCTGGGGAACCTCCGCCTGCACCACCTGGCGCTCGCCGCGCTGCTCGACGCCCATCGGGCGCCCGCGGCGGCCCGAGAGGTCGCCCATCACGTCCCCCACCAGCTCGGCAGGTGCTAACACCTCGACCTTGACGTAGGGCTCGAGTAGGACGGGGCGGGCTTCTTCGACGGCGTTCTTGAAGGCCATCGAGCCCGCGACCTTGAAGGCCATCTCGGATGAGTCCACGGTGTGGAAGGCGCCGTCGTGGAGGCGTACCTTCACGTCCACCACGGGGTAGCCGGCGATGGTGCCCTCGCGCATCGCCTCCTCGATGCCCTTCTCGACCGCGGGGATGAACTGGCGCGGGATCGAGCCCCCGACGATGGCGTTCTCGAACTCGAAGCCCGAGCCGCGGGGGAGCGGGGAGACCTCGATCCTAGCGTCCCCGAACTGCCCGCGGCCCCCGGTCTGCTTCTTGTAGCGACCCTGCGCCTTGGCGCCCGTCGTGATCGTCTCCTTGAAAGGCACCCTTGGCGCCTCGGCCTCGACCTCCACCCCGTAGCGGCGGTTGATCCGCTCAAGCGCGAGCTCGACGTGCATCTGGGTGAGCCCGGCCAGGATGTCCTCGCGCGTAGTCTCGTCGCGCTCCAGCTTTAGCGAGGGGTCCTCGTCCGTGACGCGCCGGATAGCCTCGAAGACCTTCTCCTCCTCCCCGCGCGCCTTCGCCCCTACCGCAAACGCCGCCGTGGGCTCGGGCAACTCGACGGGCTCGAAAGACATTGCCTTGTCCGGCTTGCACAGGGTGTCGAAGGTGGCCGTGTCCCTGAGCTTGGCGACGGCGATGACGTCCCCGGCGACGGCCTCGTCAACGGGCTCGCGGTCCTTGCCGGCGAGGTGCGAGATGCTCCCGAGCCTCTCCTGGCTTCCCGTGCGCGGGTTCGCGAGCGCCTCGTCCGAGCGGCACCGGCCGCCCACCACGCGCAGCACGCTCAGGCGGCCCGCGTACGGGTCGATAAACGTCTTGAAGACGTAGGCCGCGAACGGGCCGTCCGGGTCGCAGGTCACCTCTTCCCCGTCTTCGGTCGTCCAGCGGCTCCGGTCTGCGGGGCTCGGGGCGCTGCCGGCGAGGGCGTCCAGGAGGCGGTCGACGCCTATCATGCGCTCGGCGCTCGCGGCCAGGACGGGGATGATCAGGCCGTCGGCTATGCCCTTGCGGATCCCCTCGAAGGCCTCTTCGGTGGAGATCTCCTCCCCTTCGAGGTACTTCTCGAGCAGCGTGTCGTCGCTCTCGGCTATGGCCTCGAAGAGCTGGGTCTTGGCGGCGTCCACCTCGGCCTCCATGCCGGCCGGCACCTCGGCGGTCTGCTCCCCGTCCACGAACGCGATGCCAGAGAGCAGCCCGTAGACGCCAGCCAGGCCGTCTTCCCTGCCTATGGGCAGGTTCAGCGGCACCACCGACTGCCCGAAGCGCTCCCTCAATTGCTCCAAGACGGCGCCGAAGTCCGTGCGCTCGCGGTCGAGGTGGTTCACCACTATAAAGTGCGGGATGCCCTCCCTCTCGCCCCTGCGCCAGACGCGCTCGGTTACGACCTGGATCGGGTCCTGCGCGTGCACCACAAGCACCGCGCAGTCGGCCGCCCGCTGGGCGACGAAGGCGTCCCCGATGAAGCCCCCGTCGCCCGGGGTGTCGAGGACGTTGATCTGGCGCCCCTTCCACCCGACGGTGGCCACGCCCATGCCGAGGGTCATGGCGCGTTCCTTCTCCTCCTCCGAGTTGTCAAGGACGCCGCTCGCTGGGCCTTCCCTGCCAGAAGCCAGGCCTATCATGCCTTCGGCGATACGCGTCTTGCCGCTTCCCCTGTGCCCTATAAGGCAAACGTTCCGGATCGTCTGCGTCTCGGCCGCCACGGTTTCTCCTCTCCGAGAGATTGCGCCTCTCCGACCCGTCCCCACGGGTTGGGCACCCAGCTTAACGCAAGGCCATTCCTCGCGCAGGTAGCCCGCCGCGCGGGTGCTACAATCCCATTCTCTTATGAATTTTCCCTCTCCCAGAGCCCACAGAGGCGACGACAGGCTCCCGGCCGGCGCAGGCCCGCTGCTCGCGCTCGTCCTGATCGGGCTCCTCGCCGACGTCGCACGGCCGGAGGAGGCCTACGCCGGCATAGGCTACGGCCTCTCGCTGCTCGCCTTCCTTGGCGCGGCAGGCGGCGCCGCGTGCCTTACCTCTAGGCTCGTCGCGCGCCTCGATCCCCTGCCGTGGGCAGGGCCCGCGGCGCCCGTGGCCCGCCTCTTCGCGGCGGCCCCGCCCCGGTCTGTCCGGGGCGAGGGGTGGCCCCTGCTGGTGGCCCTGCTCTTCGGGCCGCTCGCCGCGCTTATCTCGGGCCTCGGCGGCTGGGTGTAGCACAGGCCTTTCCGGCAGGGCACCCATCTTCCGCGAGGCAAAGGAAAGACACACATGCTGCAATTCTTGAGGGATCTCCTGGATCCCCTGTTCAACCTCATGGGCTTCACGCTCCAGACCTTCCACGGCTGGGGGGCGCCCTGGTGGCTCTCCATCATGATGCTCACCATCGTGGTGCGCACGCTCCTCTTCCCGCTGACCTTCAGGCAGGTCAAGAGCATGCGCAAGATGCAGGACCTCAAACCTGCGATGGACGCGCTGCGCAAGGAACACAAGGACGACGCGCAGAAGCTTCAGCAAGAGATGACGAAGCTCTACCGCGAGCGCGGGGCCAACCCTCTGGGAGGGTGCCTGCCCATCTTCGTGCAGCTTCCCATCTTCCTCGTCCTCTACTACACCATCAGGCAGTTCGACAAGCTCGAGAGCTTCAGGACCGGCGGCCTCCTCTGGTTTCAGGACCTTACCGTCTACGACCCCCTCTACATACTGCCCGTCTTCTACATCGCGACGATGATGGTCTCCCAGGAGATAGCTTCGCAGAACACCGCGCCGGAGCAGCGGAGGATCATGCGCTTCCTGCCCCTAGTCTTCGGCATCGTGCTCCTAAAGTTCCCCTCTGGCCTCTTCGTCTACTGGGTGACCTCCAACGTCATCAGCATCTTCCAGAACCTCCTGATCTACCGCAACGCCCCGAAGCCTGGCGCCGCAGACGGGAACCAGGAGGCGGCAGGCGCGGACAAGCCCGCCGAGGACGACGGCCACCGTCCGGACACGGACACGGAGACGGAGACCGAGGCCGAGTCCCAGGTCCGGCCCACCTCGAACGGCAAAAAACCGCAACAGGGCAACGCCGCCCGGAAGAAGAAGAGGACCAAAAAGAAGCGGCGGTAGGAAGGCCGGCGTTAGCGTCGGGTTGCGTCTAAGCCAACCCGGCGGCAACCTCCGCGTGCTTGCGTTCGAGACACCGCCGGGTGTAGGGGCGGGTTTGAAGCCCGCCCCTACACCATCAACATCACCGGGTTCTCGAGGACCTTCTTGACCTCGGCCATGTAGACGGCGCCGTCGCGGCCGTTGGCGATGCGGTGGTCGGCCGAGAGGGTGAGCTTCATCATGCTCGCTGGGACGACCTCGCCGTTATCGTCGAAGGTCGGGCGCCTGACGATGGAGCTTACGGCGATTATGGCCGCTTGGGGCGGGTTGATGATCGCGGTGAAGCTCTCGATACCGAACATGCCCATGTTCGAGACGGTGATCGTGCCGCCCTGGTACTCCTCGGGCTTGAGCTGGCCATCGCGCGCCCTCGTCGCGAGGTCCTTGGACTCGCGAGAGATCTGGGCAAGCCCCTTGCTCCCGGCGTCCCTTATGACGGGGGTGATGAGCCCCTGATCCAGGGCGACCGCCATCGCCATGTCCACCTTCTGGTGCAGCTCGACGCCGCGGGTGGTGTAGATGGCGTTAAGGTTCGGGTGGTTGCGAAGCGCCGCGGCGCACGCCTTCATCACGAAGTCGTTTACGGAGAGTTTGATGCCCTCCTCCTCGAGCTGGGCGTTGAGCTGCTTCCTCAAGGCCATCGCGTTGTTCATGTCAACCTCTACGGTGGCGTAGAAGTGCGGGACGTGCTGCTTGGCCTCGGTCATCCGCTCGCCGATGACCTTCATCATGCGCGTCGGCTCCACGAGCTGCGTCCCCGGCGCCTCCGTCGGCTCGGGCAAACGGGCAGGCTGGAAGCCCTGCATCTGGGCCTGGCCCTCGGTCGGCTGCTCGGGGGCCGCGACGTCTGCCTGGCCGTCTGCCTGGCCGTCGGCACCGCCGCCGCCGTCGGCCTTCGCGTCGCCGCGCTCCATGGCGGCCTTCACGTCGCGCTCGACGATGCGGCCGGCCGGCCCCGAGCCGTCTATCTTCGAGAGGTCGAGGTCGTTCTCCCGCGCCAGCCGGCGCACGATCGGGGAGGCCCTGAACTGCCCGTTGCCGCCCGCGCCGTTGCCCGAAGGAGCCTCCGCCTGAGCTTCTCCCCCGCCGTCTTCTGACTCTTCCTCTTCGGTCTCGGTGGCGGTCGCCTGGGCGCCGCCCCCCTCGCCGCCTTCTTCCTCCTCGGCCTCCGCCTCTCCGCCGCGCTCAGGGACATCTTCGCCCTCGCCGGCTATAAAGGCTATGGCCCCGCCGACGGGGACCTCGTCGCCCTCCGAGGCTATGAGCTGGGCGAGCGTGCCGGAGTCCTCGGCCTCGAGCTCGAGGGTTACCTTGTCTGTCTCGATCTCGGCGATGGCCTCGCCCTCGGAGACGTCGTCCCCCTCGCTCTTGAGCCACTTGAGGAGGGTACCCTCCTCCATCGCGTCGCCCATCTTGGGCATTATGACTTCGGGCATCCTACTTCTCCTCTATGTACAGAGCCCGACGGGCCGCGTTCGTTACCTGCTTCTCGCTCGGGAAGGCCTCAAGCTCCAGGTTCCTGGCGTAGGGCGCCGGGACCTCGGCCCCGCTCACCCGCTGCACGGGGGCGTCTAAAGAGTCGAAGGCCCCCTCCTGGATGATAGCCGCCACCTCGCTCGCCACCCCGAACCACCGCCACTGCTCCTGCACGGTAACCGCCCGGTGCGTCTTCTCGACGGACTGAACTATCGTGTCCTCATCGAATGGCCTTATGGAGCGCAGGTCTATTACCTCGGCCGAGACGCCGTCCTCCTCCTCCAGGGTGTTGGCGGCCCGCAGGCAGAGGTTCACCTGGCGACCGTACGCGATAAGCGTTACGTCCGAGCCCTCGCGGGCGATTCGCGCCTTGCCGAACTCGACAGCGTTGTCGCCTTCTTCCACCTCGCCCTTCGTGCCGTAGAGGGCGCCGGCCTCGAGGAAGATCACGGGGTTCGGGTCCCTTATCGCCGTGATCATCATGCCCTTCACGTCGTTGGGCGTCACGGGCGAGACTACCTTGAGGCCGGGGAAGTGGCCGTAGAGGTTCTCGAGGCTGTGCGTGTGCTGCGCGCTAAGCTGGACGCCGCCGCCGTTGGGTCCCCTTATTACCAGGGGCACCTCGACCTGGCCGCCCGAGAAGTAGCGTACCTTTGCGGCGTTCTGGATGATCTGGTCCGAGGCGAGGAACGAGAAGTTCCAGGTCATCATCTCGACGACGGGCTTCATGCCCATCATCGCCATCCCGATGGCGGCCCCCGTGAAGCCGCCCTCGCTTATGGGCGTGTCCATTACCCTCTTCGGGCCGTACTCGTCTATGAGGCCGTCGGTGATGAGGTGGGTGCCGCCGTAGACGCCGATGTCCTCGCCCATGAGGACGACCGACTCGTCGCGGTCCATCTCGTGGACCATGCCCTCCCTGAGGGCCTCGCGGTAGGTCTTCGTCTCCGCCATAGCTAGGCTACTCCTCCCCCGTGTACTCGTCGGCCCCGGCGTAGACGTCGGTGTAAAGCTCGTCTATCTCAGGCTCCTCGCTCTCGTCGGCGAACTTGACGGCCTCGGCTATAAGCTCCTTGGCCTCCGAGCGGATCTCATCGAGCTTCTCCTCGTCCGCGGCGTCGTTCTCGAGGAGCTTCTTCTCCAGCATCCCTATCGGGTCGCGCTTGCGCCACTCTTCGATCTCTTCTTTCTCACGGTACTTCTCGAAGAAGTCGGCGGCGCCGTGGGGGGCGGTCCTGTAGGTGAGCGCCTCGATGGCGTATGGCTTGCCCGTCTCGCGGACCTTCTCGGTTAGCCTCTCGGCGCACTCCAGGACGGCCTCGACGTCCATGCCGTCGACCTTCTCGTTCTCGATACCGTAGGCGTCGAACTTGGCGGCGAGGTCCGTCATGGCGGTGGTCCGCTCGACGGAGGTGCCCATCCCGTACTGGTTGTTCTCTACGATGAAGAGGGCTGGGCACATGCCGTCCTTGCCCCACAGGCCGGCGAGGTTGGCCGCCTCGTGGAAGGCGCCGTTCGAGATGGAGCCGTCGCCGAGGTAGATCTGGGTGATGTGGTCCGTCTCCTGGTAGCGCATCGCGTAGGCGAAGCCGACGCCCAAGGGTATGTGGCCGGCGACGATGCCGTAGCCGCCCATCAGGCCCCGCTCGACGTCGAAGAGGTGCATCGAGCCGCCCTTGCCCTTGACCATCCCCGCGCCCTTGCCGTAGAGCTCGGCCATCACCTCCTTGGGGTCCGTCCCGAGGAGCAGGGCGTGGGCGTGGTCGCGGTAGGCGGTGATCACCTTGTCGCCCTCTTTGAAGGAGTCTAGGAAGCCCGTGGCCACGGCCTCCTGGCCGATGTAGACGTGGAGGTAGCCCCCGATCTTGCCCTGCCTGAATCCCTTCTGGCATGCCTCCTCGAAGGCCCGGATCTTGACCATCTGCGTGTACAGGTCCACCAGGCGTTCGGAGCTCGTGGCTACCCCGCCCCCGTTCTCCGAGTGCTCTTTCTCTGCCGGCATTCGCGGCCCCTTCCCTCTCCGAGTTCCTATCCCTACGACAGAATACCAAAAGCGCCGGTTTCGGATGAGATCCGGAACCCTCCCCCAGAGCGCTCTATACCCCGCGTTCATGCTTCTTCTAACCACCCCCTCATCGCCCGGAAAGCCCGAGCCCTGTGGGAGTCCTTGTTCTTCTCCTCCCCGAGCTCCGCGTAGGTGCGGGCCGACCACTCGGGAACGAAGACGGGGTCGTACCCGAACCCGCCCTCGCCGCGCGCCTCCGGGGAGATCTCGCCGGGCACCTCCCCCCGGAACGTCTCCACACTCCCGTCTGGCGCGACGACGGCCGCCACGCACACGGCCCGCGCGGACCGGTCCTCGAAGCCCGAGAGCATCCCTAGCAGCCCCTCGACGCCGACGCTGCCCAAGAGCCACTTCGTGAGCGCCCCAGGGAAGCCGTTCCAGGCCTCGACCATGACGCCCGAGTCCTCCGCCAGCACGTAGGCTTCGGGGAAGCCCAACGCCTCGCGGGCGGCGAGGGCCTTGGCGGCTGCGACCTCGGCGGGGTCTATGCCCTGAACCTCGGGGATGTCGAGGTCGGCCGCCTCGAGCTCGACGCCCAAGATCTCGCGCACCTCGCGGCGCTTGTGCTCGTTGCCCGTGACGAAGACCACCCGCGAGCCCCTCATGGCGCGAAAGTTTACATAGTGGCGAGCCTTTGTGATAGAGTCGCCGCCATGCAAGAGGTAAGGGTGGAGAGCCTCGAAGGGCTGGAGCGGCGGGGGGGCCGGGTCCTCCTCTCCGCCAACGCCGGCTCCCTGAGCATCGTCTTTCCCGAGGAGGTGTGGGAGCGCGCGACGGCTGACGCCGTCCCCGGCCAGGAGCCGACGCCCGATGAGCTTTCGGAGCTGGAGGAGATCCGGGCCCGCCTCGAGAGGCACGCCACGGACAACCTCTTCAGGACGGTCCTCAAGAACGTGCGGTACGCCGGGGAAGGCCCGGCGCTCGAGTACGACCTCGTTCTCGAGCCATCCGGTCTGCTCGCGGCGACCACGGGCTACCTCTTCGCGCCTGTGGTGGACAGGGACCTCGTCGAGCGCGTCGGGCTCGGGGGGGGCGGCGCCGTCGAGCAGGCTTACCTTATCGGGGCCGTCGCGGACGACGCCGCTTTGGCCGCCGGAGACGAGGCCCTGAAGATCCTCTCCGTCCGCGGCCGGCGGTGCGGCGCGAGCCGCTTCGAGATGCCGCCCGAGCTCTGGCAGGTCCTCTCGCGGGGGCTCGGCTGGAGGGACGTCGAAACCTTCGTAAACAGGGAGGAATAACCCTTGCCGCTCGTAGACCTCGACCGCTTCGACTTTCTCTACGCCACGCGCGTCAAGGGCATGAAGTCGGCAGCCACCCGCGACCTCATGGCGACGCTCTCCCGCCCCGGCATCATCTCGCTAGCGGGAGGCTTCCCCGACACCAGGGCCTTCGGGGAGGAGGCGTTCCGGGAGATCTCCCAGGGCATAGCCCCCGACGCAGCCCAGGCCCTCCAGTACGGTCCTACCGCCGGCCTCGAGTCCATAAAAGACGTAATAGTAGAGGTGATGGACACAGAGGGCACGCCGGCCCGCCAGGAGGACGTCTTCGTCACCACCGGCGCCCAGCAGGGCCTCGACCTCGTGGCGAAGGTCTTTCTCGACGAGGGGGACGCGGTGCTGTGCGAGGGCCCAACCTACGCGGGCGCCCTCAACGCCTTCGCCGCCTACAGGCCGAAGATCGCCCACGCCCCGATGGACCGGGCGGGCATCATCCCGGTGGCGGCCCGCGAGACCCTGATGCGGGCGCGCAAGCAGGGGGTGCACGTCAAGTTCATCTACACCGTCCCGAACTTCCAGAACCCGACGGGCGTTACGATGGTCGCCGAGCGGCGGCGGGAGCTTCTCGAGATCGCCCGCGAGTTCGACCTCATCATCGTCGAGGACAACCCCTACGGGATGCTCCGCTTCGAGGGGGAGCCGCTGCCGACGCTCGCGGCCCTGGAGCAGGAGGGGGGTGACGTCGACAGGGTCGTCTACCTCGGGACGTTCTCGAAGATCTTCGCCCCCGGGGTGAGGCTCGGGTGGGTCCACGCCCAGCCGGGCATCCTGCACAAGATAAACGTGGGCAAGCAGGGGGCCGACCTCTGCTCCTCGAACCTCTCGCAGATGCTTATCGCCTCCTACTTCCGCAACGCGGACTGGAGGTCCTACGTCAAACGCCTCACGGGCATCTACAAGGAACGCCGCGACGCTATGCTCGACGCCCTCGCCGAGTTCATGCCGAAGGAGGTCCACTGGACCCACCCCGAGGGCGGGCTCTTCGTGTGGGCGACGCTACCTTCTTACCTGGACGCTACGGCGATGCTGCCGCGGGCCGTGGCGAAGAACGTGGCCTACGTGCCTGGCGAGGGCTTCTACGCGGGCGGGTCGGGAAAGAACAACATGCGGCTCAACTTCTCGTTCGTGGAGCCGGAGAAGATCCGGCGCGGCGTTGAGATCCTCGCCGAGACCGTGCGCGAGCGCATGGAGCTGCGCAGCGACATGGAGCGCGGATCGCGCCGGGGCCAAGGCAGGGGCCAGAAGGGCGGGCAACGCCCGGCGAGCTTCGCCTCCGGCGCGGAGGGCTAGGGCGCCGTGGCGCGCGTGGCCGTGCTGCGCGGCGGGCACTCCATGGAGCGGGACGTCTCCTTCGTAACGGGCCGGCGCGTCCAGCACGCCCTCGAACGCCTGGGCCACGAGGTGCATCCCCTGGACGTTGAGGAGGGGACCACCGCGGCCCTCATGGAGCTCGGCCCGGAGGCCGCCTTCGTCTGCCTCCACGGCCCGGGCGGCGAGGACGGCACGGTCCAGGCCCTGCTCGAAACCTTGGGCGTCCCTTACACCGGGAGCGGCCCGCTCTCCTCGATCCGCTGCATGGACAAGGACTACGCCAAGCGGGCGCTCAGGGCGGCCGGTATCAGGACGCCCCCGTCCCGCACGTTCCTCCGCCGGGCGATGAACGAGATGGGCGCCTCGGCCGCCCTGGACGTGGCGGCCGACTCCCTGGGCTACCCGCTCGTCGTCAAGCCGGCCAGGGAGGGCTCCAGCTTCGGGCTGTCGCGCGTCGAGGGGCAAGACGGGCTCCTCGACGCCGTCTACGAGGCGTTCGGGTACGACGCCAAGATACTTCTCGAGGGTTGGGTCGACGGCACCGAGGTCTCCGTCCCGATCCTGGAACCGGCCGGCGAGGACCCTTACGTGCTCGGGCTCGTCGAGATCCGGCCCAGGGAGGGCGCCTACAACTTCGAGGCCAAGTACACCCCGGGCGCCACGGACTTCGCCATCCCCGCCGAGATACAGCCCGAGACGGCCGACCTCCTGCGCGAGACCGCCCTCACCGCCTACCGGACTTTGGGCTGCTCCGGCTACGCCCGCGTGGACACGATAGTCGAGAACGACGTCCCCCAGGTAATAGACGTCAAGACCATCCCCGGCTTCACCGAGACCTCGACCTTCCCGCTCGCCGCCGAGAGGGCCGGGATCACGTTCGAGGGCCTCGTGGAGACGATCCTGGAGACCGCGCTGCGGACCGGGTCCTCGGCGAAGCTGTGATGTAGCAGTCAACGGTCAGCTTTCAGCCGTCAGCTAAACGTGGTCATCGTAGCTCCGAGCGCGGCACTGATCGCACCCCGAGCCGATACTGCAAGAAGCGTTTCCCAGGCGCCACCGAGCGATCCCGGCGATATGAAGCTGGCCGCTGAAAGCTGATAGCGGAGGCCAAAGGCCTCCTAGCTCGGCATCGGCGACCAGAGCTTGGGCGCGGGGTAGGCCTCGGCCTTCGCCTTCTCCATGGCCTCCATGGTCTCCTCGACGGTCATCAGGGAGGTCGTCTTGGTCCCCTTGAGGTGACCCGGCGAGGCGACGGTGAAGACTATGGCCGCCGCGGTCCTCTCGTCCGGCGCCTCGTAGATGACCACGCCGTCGAACTCGCCCATGCAGTAGTAGAGCGCGACCATCCGCCCGCCCAGCTTCTCCGCGTGCTCGGCGAACACGGCCGCCCTGTCCTCCGGCCTCTTCACCAACGCCTTCCACGCCTCCGCCGTGTAGGAGAACTGCGTCATGTACAGAGCCACGGTCAACACCTCCTCGCACCGTTGCCGGACACCCGCGCGCATCGATCCCTACCGCCGATGTCGCACGTCATGATACTTTAGTATCTATCCGGCCCGCAAGGGCGGGCTCCGCCGATAGGGACCGCGGCCTAGCCGGCGGCGCCGACCTTCGCGCCGACAAAGCCGTCGAGTGCCGCGAGGGCCGTCTCCGCCTGGCGCCGCCTGCGCTCCGGCTTGGTGAGGCGGCGGCCATTCTCCTTTTTGGGGACGGGGGGGACGAGGCCCCAGTTTGAGTTGATGGGCTGGAGGGTGCCCTCCTTGGTCGTGATGTAGCGGGCGAGGGCGCCGATCATGGTGCCCTCCGGCATAACGACGGGTTCTTCGCCGCGAGCGAGGCGGGCGGCGTTCGTGCCGGCGAGGTGGCCCATGGCGGTGCTCTCGGTGTAGCCCTCAACCCCGGTGAGCTGCCCGGCGAAGAGGAGGGGCGCTTCGCTCAGGGAGGGCCTAATCCTCATCGTTGCGTCGAGCATCAGGTTCGCCGGCAGGTAGGTGTTGCGGTGCATGACGCCCATGCGGGCGAAGTCCGCGTTCTGCATGCCCGGGATGGTCCGGAAGACGCGGCGCTGCTCGCCCCACTTCAGACGGGTCTGGAAGCCGACCATGTTGTAGAGACGCCCTTCGGCGTCGTCCTGGCGGAGCTGGACGACGGCGTAGGGGATCTCACCGGTGCGGGGGTCGGGGAGGCCGACGGGCTTCATAGGGCCGAAGCTAAGGGTCTCGGGTCCCCGCCTGGCGATTGTCTCGACGGGGAGGCAGCCCTCGAAGTACATGTCCTCCTCAAAGTCCTTTATGGGGGAGAGCTCCGCCGTCGCGAGGTCCTCGACGAAGGCGTGGTACTGCTCCCGGCTCATCGGGCAGTTGAGGTAGGCGGCCTCGCCCTTGCCGTAGCGCGAGGCGCGCCACACGACGGACTCGTCGAGGGAGTCGCGGTGGACTATCGGGGAGGCGGCGTCGTAGAAGTAGAGCGTCTCGCCGGAGAGGGCCTCTATCTTCTCGACGAGGGCGTCGGAGGTGAGGGGGCCGGTGGCGACGACCGTCGGGCCCTCCGGAAGCTCCGTCATCTCGCCGCGGACCACCTCGATGTTCGGGTGGGCGTGGACGGTCTCGGTGACGGCGCGGGGGAAGCCCTCGCGGGCGACCCCGAGGGCGCCGCCCGCCGGGACGGAGTTCGCGTCGGCGCTGCGCAGGATCACGGACCCTAGCCGGCGCAGCTCCTCCTTGAGCAGCCCCGACGCCGTCTCGAGGGCGTTGTTGCCTAGCGAGTTCGAGCAGACGAGCTCGGCGAAATGCTCCGTGCGGTGGGCCGGGGTCTCCTTTACCGGGCGCATCTCCCATAGCTCCACTGAGCACCCGAGCTCCGCCGCCTGCCAGGCCGCCTCGCTGCCCGCCAGCCCTCCGCCGATAACCGTTACGTCCGCCATGCGAGGTTTCCTTTGTTGTGGGGTCCGGATAGGGGCCCGGGGTCTTCCCGGATCAAGGGGGGATTCTACCGCCGGGGCGACGCACCGCAACCGGCGGACCGGCCGAGAAGCTGTGATGGAAAGCACTATACCGGCGCGGTCGGTAGGAGTATGCTTGCGGTTCGAGACGCGGGCCGGTTGAGGACAAGCCTGGCCGCGCGGCCAGAAGTCGTGGAAGGTCTACAGGAGGGAAGTCGAGCGTGCGCAAGACGAGGTACTTCACTGCTACGATCGTCGCGATGGCGGGCGTCCTGGTCTTCGGCGGAACCGCCCTGGCGGGCAGGCCGGGGACGGGGGCGATAAGGCCGGCGACGCTCACGGGGGCGGAGGTGGTGTCGGAGCGGGGCGGCGATCCGGGCGGTACCGGCGAGGCCAGCCTAATCTTCTACCCGAACAAGAACAAGATCTGCTACACGATAAGGGTCTCGAACATCGCCAGGGCGACGTCCGCCCACCTACACGAGGCACCCGCGGGCCAGACCGGCCCGGTGAAGCTCAGGCTCGACCCACCGCCCGCGGACGGGACCATGGACCACGAGTGCATCCGCGGCCTCGGCGAGAGATTCATAAAGAAGATCTCGGGCAACCCGACCGGCTACTACGTCGACGTCCACAACGACGAGTACCCGGACGGGGCCGTGAGAGGCCAGCTCACGCGGGGCGGGCCGCGGTAGAGGCCGACCTCACCAGGCCGTGGCGCCGCCGTCCACGACGAGGGTCTGGCCCGTAACGTAGGAGGCTGCGGGCGAGGCGAGGAAGATCACCACGCCCTTTAGGTCCTCGGGGTTGCCGAAGCGCCTGAGCGGGATGCCGTCTAGCATCCGCTCCTCGAACCTCTCTATGAGGCCGCCGCTCATGCGGGTCGGGAACCAGCCGGGGGCTATGGCGTTCACGGTTATGCCGTGCGGCGCCCAGGAGGTCGCGAGGTCGCGGGTCATGGAGATGACGGCGCCCTTGGATGAGTTGTAGCCTACGGTCTGCATAAAA